>ENA-OBIT01000365-OBIT01000365.1-metagenomes-genome-assembly--contig:-NODE-365-length-20032-cov-6.03684_pt1 | contig 20032 bp, 17 predicted proteins | sample MGYA00153386_OBIT01 | MGnify analysis MGYA00153386
GGGCGTGCTGCGCTGCGACCACCCCGACATCGAGGAGTTCATCCACGCCAAGGACAGTGGCGACCTGAAGAATTTCAATCTCTCGATCGGCGTGACCGATGCGTTCATGCAAGCGGTGCAGGCCGATGCCGAGGTCGAACTGGTGCACCGCGCCGAGCCGGGCGTGGCACAGAAGGCCGCAGGTGCGTACCAGCAGAGCCAGGCCGGCGGCGCCGGCTCGTGGGTCTACAGCAAACGGCGCGCACGCGACCTGTGGGACCAGGTCATGCGCTCGACCTACGACCATGCCGAGCCCGGCGTCCTGTTCCTTGACCACATCAACCGCGACAACAACCTGGCGTACTGCGAGCACATCGCCGCCACCAACCCCTGCGCCGAACAGCCGCTGCCGCCCTACGGCTGCTGCTGCCTGGGCTCGATCGACCTGACGCGCTTCGTGCGCGACCCCTTCGCCGACGCGGCACGCTTCGACGAAGCCGCCTTCGTCGCCGTGGCGCAGGTGGCCACGCGCATGCTCGACAACGTGCTCGACGTGACGGTGTGGCCGCTTGCGCAACAGCAGGAAGAAGCGCGCAACAAGCGGCGCATCGGCCTCGGCTTCACCGGCCTGGGCGACGCGTTGGTGATGCTGAACCTGCGCTACGACGCTGAGCCCGCGCGCGCCATGGCGCAGCGCATCTCGGCGCTGCTGCGCGACGCGGCGTATTCGGCGTCGGCGGATCTGGCGCGTGAACGCGGCGCCTTCCCGCTCTTCAATGCCGACCTGTATCTCAGCGGCGCGACCTTTGCGTCGCGCCTGCCGCAGCCGCTGCGCGAGCGCATCCGCACGCACGGCCTGCGCAACTCGCACCTGCTGTCCATCGCCCCCACGGGCACCATCAGCCTGGCCTTTGCAGACAACGCCAGCAACGGCATCGAGCCGGCCTTCAGCTGGAGCTACACGCGCAAGAAGCGCATGCCGGACGGCAGCTTCAAGGAGTACGCCGTCGAAGACCATGCCTGGCGCCTGTACCGCCACCTGCACGGCGAAGGCGCGGCGCTGACACCGGCTTTCGTCACCGCGCTGGAGATGAGCGCGCAGGCCCATGCCGCCATGGTGGCTGCGGTGGCGCCGTGCATCGACACAGCGATCTCGAAGACCGTCAACGTGCCGGCCGACTACCCCTATGCCGACTTCCAGAACCTGTACATGCAGGCCCGGGAAGCCGGCTTGAAGGGCCTGGCCACCTACCGGCCCAACAGCGTGCTGGGCTCGGTGCTCAGCACGACCGCAGCGCCCGGCACGCCACCGGCCGCGCCGCTGCACATCGACGGCGCCAACCGGCGCCTGGCGCTGGACCGCCTGCCCGCGCCGGTGCTGTCTTCCCTGCGCTGGCCGGGGCGGCCCGAACTGTCTGCCGGCAACCTGGCCTGGACCTACATGGTCCATCACCCCTTCGGCGACTTCGCCCTCTTCATCGGCGAACTGCCCAACGCCGACGGCGGCCCGGCACAGCCCTTCGAGGTCTGGGTCAACGGCGCCGAACAACCGCGCGGCCTGGGTGCGCTGGCCAAGACGCTGTCAATGGACCTGCGCGCCAACGACCCGGCCTGGCTGCGCCTGAAGCTGGACGCCCTGGCCACCGTGGCCGAGGAGCGCGCCTTCGAGATGCCCTTCCCGCCGCACGGCGAACGCCGCATGTTCCCCGGCGTGGTGGCGGCCACGTCCGCCGTGATCCGCTGGCGCTGCGAACAGCTGCAGGCCTTGCAGAGCGGCCCAACCCGCAGCCCCACGCCCGTGATGGACGCGATGTTCAGCGTGGCCGAACCGCACACCGGGCCCTCGGGCACGCTGGCCTGGGCGGTCGATATCGACAACCCGGCTACAGGCGAGTCGTTCACGCTGACGCTGAAGGAAGTGACGCTGCCGGGGCCCGATGGCGCCGCCATGACGCGGCCCTGCGCCGTCGGCTTTTCCGGCAACTACCCGCGCGCGCTCGACGGCCTGGCGCGCCTGCTGTCGCTGGACATGCGCGTGATCGACCCGGCGTGGATCGGCATGAAGCTGCGCAAGCTGCTGAATTACGCCGAGCCGCTGGGCCACTTCATGGCCTTCGTGCCGGGGCTGCCGCATGGCGAACGCCGCCAGCAGACCTGGCCTTCCACGGTGGCCTACCTGGCGCGGCTCGTCATCCACCGCTACGCCATGCTGGGTGTGCTGGACGAAGAAGGGCACCCGCTGCGCAGCATGGGCGTGCTCGAATCGTCGACCGACCGGCCCGAGCGCAGCCGCGTGATGGCCGGCAAGGTGTGCCTGGAGTGCGGCAACGCCACCGTGATCCACCGCGATGGCTGCGACTTCTGCACCGCCTGCGGCGAGGTCGGGCAGTGCGGATGAAGACCTCCCTGTCCGGCGTCGTTTCCCAATTCACCCCGGGTCGGCCCTGACCCCAACGCAAGTCATTTTCAAGCCATGGACATCACCCACTTCAACGACTTGCTCATCGCCGCCCGGCAACAAGCCCAGTCGCAACGCTTGCTTTTCGTATTTGCCGGCGCCACCCTGCCCGCCGACGCCACGGCCGACCAGCGCGCAGCGTTCGAAGCCGGTGAATCCGGCGAACTTGCGCCACTGATGTGCGTCGACAAGGACCCGGCCGACATCACCGACTTCGCTGCCCTGGTCGCCGAATCGGCCGCGGCCGGCCCGCCCTGGGCGCTGGTGTTTGCCGCCGCCCTGTCAGGCCAGGGCCGGCAGCCGCCGACCGCGAGCCAGGTGGAGGCCGCGCTGCAACGCATGGTCGAGTCAGTGAAGTCAGGCCGACTCCAAGGGCTGGTCCCCTTCGACGCCCAAGGCCAGGCGGTTCAGCTCGGCTGACCCACCCCGCCGTGCCGGATTCAGGCCGGCGCGGCCAGGCAGATCGTCAGCAGTGCCGTCGACTCTTCCAGCGCCAGCAAGGCATGCGGCTCGCCGCCCTGCAGATGGATCAGCTGCCCCGGCCCGAGCCGCCGGCTGCCTGCGGGGGTCGTGAACTCGATCAGGCCTTCGATGCACTGCACCGTGATCTCGCCCACCACACGGTGCTCGCGCATCGCCTTGCCGCTGGGCAGCACCAGGCGCACCAATTCCAGCTGCGCCGATTTCATGATCGCGGTGGTGACCTGATCGGCCAGTCCGGCACCGAGCGGGCGGATGTCGATGGGTTCGCCGGAAGCGGCGTGGTCTTGGGCCATGGGGGACCTTTCAAAGTCGCGTCGAGTCGTCGTCGGCTGCCCATGCTTGTGCACAGGGCGTGGGCTGATCTTGCGGCAGATGTGCAAGTTACGGCCCCGTGCCGGCATTGTCGGCCAGCGCGGCGGGTACGAAACCGCCGCGCTGCACATCGAAGACACGCACCTCGCCATCTTCGATCACGTAGTGCCAGCCGTGCAGCGCCAGCGTCCCGGCCTCGACGCGCTGGCGCACCATGGGGTAGTCCATCAGGCGTTCGAGCTGCAGCACCACGGCGCGCTGCTCGGTGCGGCGCAACACCTCGGGCCCCGGTTCGGCCACCGGCAGCGCGGCTTCGCGGCCCAGTTCCAGCCACTGCGCCAGGTGCCTGGCCTCGGCCGGCACGTCGCCGTACAGCGCGCGGATGGCGCCGCAGTGGCTGTGGCCGCAAACCACGATGCGTTCGACCTGCAGGTTCAGCACGGCAAATTCGATGGCGGCTGCCGTGCCGTGGAAGCCCTGGCTCTGGTCGTGCGGCGGCACGAAGGCGCCGCCGTTGCGCACCAGGAACAGCTCGCCCGGGCCGGCACCCGTCAACAGGTACGGCACGAGGCGCGAATCGCTGCAGCCGATGAACAGCGTCAGCGGGTGCTGGCCGTCGTCGACCAGCAGCCTGAAGTGCGAGCGGTGCTGCGGAAACGCGTCGGTGTGGAAGCGCTGCAGGCGCTGCAGCAGGTCATCGGGCACGGCGGTGTCCTCTGGGCGCGTGGCCTGCTGCGCTACTGCACCAGCGGCGTGGCGGCCGCATCGAGGTCGACACCCTGCACATCGGCCTGCCCGGCCAGCAACTGCAGGTACTGGCGCAGCGCGGTGGTGAAGGTCTGCTGGCGCAGGGCCTGGGCCACGGCCGATTTGACGGCCTCGAACGACGGCTGCACACCGGGTTGCCGCGCCAGCACCTCGACCACGTGCAGGCCGAAGCGGCTGTGCACCAGGCGCGGCAGCACGCCCACCTCGGGCTTGCCGAAGACTTCGCGGGCGAATTCGGGTGCGCAGTCGTCGCTGGTCAACCAGCCCAGGCTGCCGCCGTCGGCACCGCTGGGGCAGTTGGACGTGGCCGCGGCGGCCACTGCGAAGCGGTCTGCGCCGCCGGGCTCGGCGCTGCGCACATCCAGCAAGCAACCCTCGGCGCGCTGGCGCAGCGCGTTGACGTCCACGCCGGGTGTCACGGCGAACAGCACGTGGCGCAGCTGCACCCGCTCGCCCACGGCATAACGCCCGCTTTGCGCCGCATGGTGGCGCCGGCAGGCTTCCTCGGACGGCTGCGGCACGGCCAGTTCCTGGTCGAGCAGGGGTTCGACGGCGTTGCTGGCGGCTTCGCTCATTGCGCCCTGGGCGGGCGCCGGATCGTCGCTGTCGAGCAGGCCGGCGTCGATTGCGGCCTGGCGCAGAAGCTCGGAGCAAGCGCGCTGGCGAAGTTCGTCAGCCGTCAGCGATTCGCTCGCGTCGGCCAGCACCACGCCGTTGATGGCAGGAGGGGACAGGGTGTTCAGGCTCATGGCGGTGTCCTTGAAGAAATCAGCCGACGCGCCGTGGCTGGCTCTGCGCGGCAGGCACGTTCAAACGGCGCGACCGCACCATCTGGTACGGGCGGAACAGGTAGGCCACGGTGCCGAAACCGCTCCAGACATGCACCAGGCGGCTGAAGGGGAAGAGCAAAAAGATCGTCATGCCCAGCAGCATGTGCACCTGGAAGTGCCACTCCACGCCGATCACCAGGGTGGCGTCGGGGCTGAACAGCACCAGGCCCTGCAGGTAGTTGGCCAGACGCAGCATGGTCTGCGGGTCGGACACGTGGCTCAGCGACGCCGGCAGCGTGGACAAGCCGATGACCAGCTGCACTCACAGGATGAGCAGGATCGCGATGTCGGTGCGGTGGCTTGTGAGGCGGATGCGCGGGTCGAAGATGCGCCGGTGCAACAGCATGCTCAGGCCGATGAAGCAGACCAGACCCGCAATGCCGCCCGCCACCACGGCCACCATCTGCTTGCGCGATGCGCTGAGCAAATATTCGTAGATCCAATGCGGTGTGAGCTGGCCGAACAGGTGGCCGAAGAACAGGAACAGGATGCCGACGTGGAACAGGTTGCTGCTTCAGCGCAGCTGGCCGGCGCGCAGCAGCTGCGACGAGTCGCTCTTCCAGGTGTACTGGTCACGGTCGAAGCGGGCCAGGCTGCCCATCAGGAAGACGGCCAGGCAGACGTACGGATAGACGTTGAAAGCAAAGTTGTGCAGGGTATTCATGCCGATGCTCCAGTGGCGGATGGGGCGGCCGCCCGTGACGGCGCCGGGTTCTTGGATGACACCAGCGCCGGGTTCCTGACGATCTGTATCGGCTGCGGTTGCCCGGGCCGCGCCTGCCCCTGGGTGGAGCAGCCGTCGAAGGCCATCGGTTCGGCCCAGCTTTCATCGAGCTCCGGCTCGGGCGCCACGGCCACCGCCTGCGCCTTTTCGCCCGCCAGGTTTAGCAACGCTGCCAGCACGCAGGCATGCGCCGCTTCGCGCCGCAACAGCGCGCTGAAGATCACCTGCAGGATGTGCGTGATCTCGCCCAGGAAAGCCTTTGCCTGCGCGGGAGGCTGGGTCGACGCGTACTGCAGCACCACCGTCAGGTGGTCGGGCAGCTCGCCGGGTGCCATGAAGAGGCCGGCCGCTTCGTAGGTCTGGCACAGGTCGACCATCGCCGGGCCACGGTCGCGGCTGTCGCCGTGTACGTGCTCGAACAGGTGCAGCGCGGTGCCGCGGCCGCGGTCGAAGAGTTCGACATGATCGGCTTCGACGTCGAGAGCCCGACGGTTGCCCAGGCGGCTGATCAGCGCGTCAATCTCGGCCAGTCTCGATGCGCCGAGCGCGCGCTCATCGTGCAGGGCCGCTTGCAGTTCGGGCAAGTGGGCACGCAGCTCGGCGTCGGGATAGCTAAGCAGGTGCGCCAGCACGCGCAGAGTCTTGGTGACAGTCTTCATCTCAAACTCCTGCCTTGATGGGAATGGTGCGTTTCTTCTCGCTGCCGAACAGGCTGGTCTCGGTGCTGCCTTCACTGCAGCCGTTGCCGAAACTGAAGCCGCAGCCCCCGCGCACGTTGAAAGCGTTTTCGGCGTATTCGCGGTGCGTGGTCGGGATGACGAAGCGGTCCTCGTAGTTGGCGATCGCCATCACGCGGTACATCTCTTCCACTTCGTTCACGCTCATGCTCACCTGCTCGATGGCTGCAGTGTTCACCACGCCATCGACATGCTTGCTGCGCTGGTACGCGCGCATGGCTAGCACGCGTTCGAGCGCGCGCACCACGGGCACCGTGTCGCCGGCGGTCAGCAAATTGGCCAGGTACTGCACGGGGATGCGCAGCTGCTTCACGTCCGGGATCTCGCCATTCGTGCCCATGTGCCCGGCGTTGGCAACGGCCGTGATCGGCGACAAAGGCGGCACGTACCAGACCATCGGCAGCGTGCGGTACTCGGGGTGCAGCGGCAGCGCCACCTTCCATTCCACCGCCATCTTGTAAACGGGGCTGTTGCGCGCGGCGTCCATCCAGTTGTCGGGGATGCCGTCGAGCCGGGCCTGCGCGATGACCTTCGGGTCGTGCGGGTCGAGAAAGATGTCGAGCTGCGCCTGGTACAGGTCCTTGTCGTGCTCGACGCTGGCGGCCTCTTGAATGCGGTCGGCGTCGTACAGCAGCACGCCCAGGTAACGGATGCGGCCGACGCAGGTCTCGCTGCACACCGTGGGCTGGCCCGCTTCGATGCGCGGGTAGCAGAAGATGCACTTCTCGGCCTTGCCGCTCTTCCAGTTGTAGTAGATCTTCTTGTAGGGGCAGCCGCTGACGCACATGCGCCAGCCGCGGCACTTGTCCTGGTCGATCAGGACGATGCCGTCTTCCTCGCGCTTGTAGATGCTGCCCGACGGGCAACTCGCCACGCACGCCGGGTTCAGGCAGTGTTCGCAGAGGCGCGGCAGGTACATCATGAAGGTGTTCTCGAACTGGCCGTAGATGTCCTTTTGAATGTTCTCGAAGTTCTGGTCCTTCGACCGCTTCGAGAACTCGCCGCCAAGAATCTCTTCCCAGTTCGGACCCCAGACGATCTTTTCCATGCGCTTGCCGGTGATCAGGCTGCGCGGGCGCGCGGTCGGCGCGTGCTGCATTTCGGGCGCCGATTGCAGGTGGTCGTAGTCGAAGGTGAAGGGCTCGTAGTAGTCGTCGATCTGCGGCAGGTTGGGATTGGCGAAGATGCGCATCAGCAGCTTCCACCGGCCGCCCTGGCGCGGTTCGATGGCGCCGCTGGCCTTGCGGATCCAGCCGCCGTTCCACTTGTCCTGGTTCTCCCATTCCTTCGGGTAGCCGATACCGGGCTTGGTCTCGACGTTGTTGAACCAGGCGTACTCGACGCCGGGGCGGCTGGTCCACACGTTCTTGCACGTCACACTGCAGGTGTGGCAGCCGATGCACTTGTCGAGATTCAGGACCATGCCGACTTGCGCGCGGATCTTCATGAGCCTTCTCCTACAGCCTGCACTTCTTCGGCACGTTCATCGCCGCGCGGGGTGTCGAGCCAGTCGACCTTCTCCATCTTGCGCACCACCACGAACTCGTCGCGGTTGGTGCCGATGGTTCCGTAATAGTTGAAGCCGTAGCTGAACTGCGCGTAGCCGCCGATCATGTGCGTCGGCTTGAGCACGATGCGCGTCACGCTGTTGTGGATGCCGCCGCGCACGCCTGTGATCTGCGACCCCGGTGTGTTGATGATCTTTTCCTGCGCGTGGTACATCATCAGCATGCCGGGGTTGACGCGCTGGCTGACCACCGCACGCGCCGCGATGGCGCCGTTGATGTTGAAGACCTCGACCCAGTCGTTGTCTTCCACGCCCGCTACCTTGGCGTCGTCCTCGCTCAGCCACACCACCGGGCCGCCGCGGTTCAGCGTCAGCATCATCAGGTTGTCGCTGTAGGTGCTGTGGATGCCCCATTTCTGGTGCGGCGTGATGAAGTTGAGCAGAATCTCCTTGTTGCCGTTCGGCTTGATGTTGTGGATACCGGCGGTGGTCTTCAGGTCCACCGGCGGGCGGTAGCTGCTGAAGCCTTCACCAAAGGCAATCACCCAGGGGTGGTCCAGGTAGAACTGCTGCCGCCCGGTCAGCGTGCGCCACGGGATGTATTCGTGCACGTTGGTATAGCCGGCGTTGTAGCTGACCGTTTCGCTTTCGATGCCGCTCCAGGTGGGCGAGCTGATGATCTTGCGCGGTTGCGCCTGAATGTCGCGAAAGCGGATCTTCTCGTCCTCGCGGTGCAGCGCCAGGTGCGTGTGGTCGCGGCCGGTCTGTTTGCCCAGAGCCTGCCAGGCCTTCACCGCGACATGGCCGTTGGTCTCGGGCGCGAGTTGCAGGATGACCTCGCAGGCGTCGATGTCGGTCACGATCTTCGGCATGCCCTTGGTGACCCCTTCAACAAGCGTCAGGCCGTTGAGTTGGCCCAGCTGCTCGACCTCGGTGCCGGTCTTCCACCCGATGCCCTTGCCGCCGTTCCCCAGCTTGTCCAGCAACGGGCCCAGCGCGGTGAAGCGCTTGAACACGTTCGGGTAGTCGCGTTCGACGACCGTGATCTGCGGCGCGGTCTTGCCGGGGATCAATTCGCACTGGCCCTTCTTCCATTCCTTGACGTCAAAGGGCTGGGCCAGTTCGCCGGCGGTGTCGTGCATGATGGGCGTGAGCACCACCTCGCGCTCGATACCGAGATGGCCGACGCAGACCTCGCTAAAGGTCTTCGCGAGACCCTTGTAGATCTCCCAGTCAGAACGTGATTGCCACACCGGGTCCACCGCTGCGCTCAGCGGGTGGATGAAGGGGTGCATGTCGCTGGTGTTCAGGTCGTTCTTTTCGTACCAGCTGGCGGTGGGCAGCACGATGTCGCTGTAGAGACAGGTGGTGCTCATGCGGAAGTCCAGCGTCACCACCAAATCGAGCTTGCCGACCGGGGCGTGTTCGTGCCACTTCACCTCGCTGGGCTTGGCGTCGTCCTTGCCGAGGTCTTTCCCCTGAATGCCGTTTTCGGTGCCCAGCAGGTGCCTGCAGAAGTATTCGTGGCCCTTGCCGCTGGAGCCCAGCAGGTTGCTGCGCCAGACGAACAGCACGCGCGGCCAGTTCTGCGGCGCGTCCGGGTCCTCGCAACTCATCTGCACCGTGCCGTCTTTCAGCCCGCGCACGACGTAGTCCTTGGCGTCCATGCCCGCAGCGGTGGCGTCCTTCACCACCTGCAGCGGGTTGGTCTTCAACTGAGGGGCGCTGGGCAGCCAGCCCATGCGTTCGGCGCGCACGTTGTAGTCGATCATGCTGCCGGCATACATCGCCTTGTCGGCAGCGCTCAAGGTGGGCGAGACGATCTCTTCCATGCCCAGCTTCTCGTAGCGCCACTGGTCGGTGTGGGCGTAGAAGAAGCTGGTGCTGTTCATCTGCCGCGGCGGGCGCATCCAGTCGGTGGCGAAGGCCAGTGGCACCCAGCCGGTTTGCGGGCGCAGCTTCTCCTGGCCCACGTAATGCGCCCAGCCGCCGCCGCTCTGGCCGATGCAGCCGCACATCATCAAAAGGTTGATGACGCCGCGGTAGTTCATGTCGGCGTGGTACCAGTGGTTCATCGCCGCGTCGATGATGATCATCGACTTGCCCTGCGTCTTGTGCGCGTTCTCGGCGAACTGCCGCGCCACGGTGACGATATGGTCGCGCGGCGTGCCGGTGATGCTTTCGGCCCAGGCCGGCGTGTAGGCGGCGTCGTCGTCATACGACTTGGCGCCCGAGCCGAGGCCGCGGTCGATGCCGTACTGCGCCACCTGCAGGTCGAATACCGTCGCCACCAGGCCTTCGCGGTATTCACCGTCCTTGCCCAGGCGCAGGCGCAGGCGCACGGCCGGCACCTTGACGTGGTTGATGTCGCCGTTCTGGGTGTTGGACTTGAAGTGCGGCGTGCTGACGCCGCCGAAGTAAGGCAGCGCCACGCCCACGATGTCATGGGCCTGCGGGTTTGCAGAGTTCGCACCCTCCATCACCGACAGCTTCAGCTTGACCTCGGCGCCATGGCGCGCTTCCTTGTTCTCGAGGTTCCACTTGCCCTGGTCGCTGCCGCCATCGGGACCCCAGCGGAAGCCGATGCTGCCGTTGGGCAGCACGGCGCGGCCATTGGTGTCGAAGGCCACCGTCTTCCACTCGGGATTGTTTTGCTGGCCGAGCTTGCCGTTGAAGTCCGATGCGCGCAGGTAGCGGTCGGGCACCAGCGTCTTGCGGCCGTCTGGCAGCACATGCTCCTTCAACATCACCAGCAGCGGCAGGTCGGTGTAGCGGCGCGCGTAGTCGTCGAAATACGGTGACCGTGTCTTGAAGTAGAACTCGTTGAGCGCCACGTGTCCGAAGGCCATGGCCAGCGCGGCGTCGGTGCCCTGCTTGGGGTGCAGCCAGATGTCGGCCAGCTTGGCCACTTCGGAATAGTCCGGTGTCACCGCCACCGTCTTCGCACCCTTGTAGCGCACCTCGGTGAAGAAGTGCGCGTCGGGCGTGCGTGTCTGCGGCACGTTGCTGCCCCAGGCGATGAGGTAGGTGCTGTTGTACCAATCGGCACTTTCAGGCACGTCGGTCTGCTCGCCCCACACCTGCGGGCTGGCCGGCGGCAGATCGCAGTACCAGTCATAGAAGCTCATGCACACGCCGCCGATCAGGCTCAGGTAGCGGCTGCCGGCGGCGTAGCTGACCATGCTCATCGCCGGGATCGGACTGAAGCCGATGACGCGGTCGGGGCCGTGCTTCTTGATCGTGTAGACGTTGCTTGCTGCAATGATCTGATTCACCTCGTCCCAACTGCTGCGCACGAAGCCGCCCATGCCACGCACCTGCTGGTAGTCGCGCCGCGCGGCGTCGTCTTCGACGATGGTCGCCCAGGCCTCGACCGCTCCCTTGCCCGCTGAGGTGGCGGTCTGCAGCGCGACGCGCCAGCGCTCCAGCAGCCGGCCACGCACCATCGGGTACTTCACGCGGTTGGCGCTGTACAGGTACCAGCTGTAGCTGGCGCCGCGCGCGCAGCCACGCGGCTCGTGGTTGGGCATGTCCCAACGCGTGCGCGGGTAGTCGGTCTGCTGCGTTTCCCAGGTGACGATGCCGCCCTTGACGTAGATCTTCCAGCTGCAGCTGCCGGTGCAGTTCACGCCGTGGGTGCTGCGCACGATCTTGTCGTGGGCCCAGCGGTTGCGGTAGGCGTCTTCCCAGGTGCGGTCTTCGCCGGTGGTCACGCCCAGGTCGCCCGAAAAGGTTTCCTTGGGTGCCGCAAAGTGGGTCAGTCGGTCGAGAAAGTGGCTCATGTGTTGTCCTTGGCAAATTCGTCTTGCAGTCGGGAGTTCAGCAGGGGTGCAGCGCATGGCGGCGGCTGTAGAGCCACCACGTCAGCGCGATGCACGAGAGGTAGAAAGCGATGAACAGCAGCAGCGCCGCGACCGGGCTGCCGGTAAATGCGATGGAGGTGCCGAAGCTTTTCGGAATGAAGAAGCCGCCATAGGCGCCGATGGCGCTGGCCAGGCCAAGCACGGCCGCGGCTTCGAGCCGGCCTTCGCGCAGGGCCTGTGACTGGGCCGCTGGCAGCGGTTCGGCCGCCTGCAGGCGTTCTGCCACGAAGAGGCGGTCGATCATGCAGAAGGTGCTGCCGTTGCCGATGCCCGCGGCTGCGAAGAGCACGGCGAAGCCCGCGAGCACACCGGCCAGGCTGCCTGCCCGCCCGCTGCCGGGCAGGCACAGCAGCACCACAGCCGTGCCCAGCGCCATGGCCACGAAGGCCCAGAAGGTGATGCGTGCGCCGCCGCTGCGGTCGGCCCACCAGCCCCCCAGGGGCCGCAGCAAGGCGCCGATCAACGGGCCCAGCCAGGCCAGGTGCAGCAGGTCGCTGCGCTGAAACTGGCTTTGCAGCAGCAAGGGCAACCCCGCCGACAAGCCGATGTAGCTGCCGAAGGTGCCCAGGACCAGCCAGCACATCGCCCAGGTGTGGCGGCGCGTGAAGACCACCGCCTGCTCGCCGAAGCCGGCCCGCGTGTTGCTCAGGTCGTCCATGCCGAACCAGGCCGCCAGCGCGCTGGCTGCGATCAAGGGCACCCAGACGAAGCCGGCGTTCTGCAGCCACATCGGGCCGGCGGCGGTGGCCTGTGCATCCCCGCCCACCGCACCGAAGATGCCGATTCCGATCGACAGCGGCACGACGAGCTGCGCCATCGCCACGCCCAGGTGCCCCAGCCCAGCATTCAGGCCCAGCGCGGTACCCTTGCTTGAATTGGGAAAGAGCAGGCTGATGTGCGCCATCGAACTGGCGAAGTTGCCGCCACCCAGGCCGCACAACAGCGCCAGCACGACCATCCACTCGTACGGTGTGGTGGGGTCCTGAACGGCGACGCCGATACCCAGCGCCGGCAGCTGCAAGCTCGTCGTGGCCAGCGCCGTGAAGCGTCGGCCGCCCACCACGGGCACCGCGAAGGCGTAGACGACCCGAAGCGTGGCGCCGCTCAGGGCCGGCAAGGCCGTCAGCCAGAACAGCTGGTTGGTCGAGTAATGGAAGCCCGCCGCCGGCAGGTGCACCACCACCACCGACCACAGCATCCACACCGCGAAGGCCAGCGTCAGCGCCGGGATCGACAGCCACAGGTTGCGCGTGGCGACGCGGTGACCGGCGCGCTGCCAAAAGACACGGTCTTCCGGGTTCCAGTGCGGGATCAGGGACATGGCGGCCATGGCGGGGATCAGCAGCGACGTTGTGCACTCGAGCCCACATCAAGGGTTCTTCACGTAGGCGTTGCCGCGCAGGTAGAACCACCAGTTCAGCCCCAGGCACACCGCGTAGAACACCGCAAAGCCGTACATCGCGTACTCAGGGGTTCCAGCCTTGATCTGCGCGCCGATGACCACCGGGGCGATGAAGGAGCCGTACGCACCCACCGCTGCAGTCCAGCCCAGCACGGGCCCAGCCTGCACCTTGTCGAAGATGACGCCGATGGTGCGAAACGTCGAGCCGTTGCCGACGCCGCTGGCCGCAAACAGCACCACGAAGAGCGCCATGAAGACGAAGAAATACTGCTCCGGGGTGGCCGACTGGTAGGCCAGCAACATGACATAGCCGACGGCAGCCGAGGCCAGCACCATCAATGCCGAGATGACCTGGGTGACGATCGAACCCCCGACCCTGTCCGACAGCCAGCCGCCAAAGGGTCGGATCAGCGCTCCGACGAAGGGGCCGATCCAGGCGTAGGTCAGTGCCGACGGCGCGTTCGGGTTCTTCAGCGTGTGCTGCATGACGCCGGCAGCGTCGGGCAGGTGCTGGAAGCCGAAGATGACCGTGATGGACAGCGGCAGTGCCATCGAGAAACCGATGAACGAGCCGAAGGTGACGATGTACAAGATCGTCATCGACCAGGTGTGCTTGTTGCGGAAGATCTCGAACTGCTTGCTCAGATTGCCTTTCATCTCGCCGAAGGCGGCAACCTTCATTGCGATCAGGCAGGAGACGATGATCAGCGGCAGCGCCACCCACATGTTGAGCAGACCCAGGCCCGTGGGCGCCGGAAGTTAGAGGTACAAGCCCAGGCCTCCTATGGCGAAGGCCAGCGCGTAGAGATAAACGATCTTGCCGAAAGCGGCCAGCGTGCCGCCGTGGTTCGGTGTGACCGTTTGCAGGTTGTTCATGCCGAACCAGGCCGCAGCAACCAGCGGCACCAGGATGGCGGCCCAAATGAAACCGGCGTTCTGGATCCAGGTTGGCGTACCGACCAGGATCTTGCCGAAGATCCACCCCGAGTCCTTCGTCAGCACCATCGAGCCACCGCCGACAACGCCGAACAGGCCCGCCGTCATCACCAGCGGGATCAAGATCTGCATGGTGGTGACGCCGAAGTTGCCCAGCCCTGCATTGAGCCCCAGAGCCAAACCCTGCTGCTTCTTTGGGAAGAAGGTGTTGATGTTGCTCATCGAGGCCGAGAAGTTGCCGCCACCGATGCCGGAAAGGAAAGCGCAGGCCTGGAAGACCCAGAGCGGCGTACTTTTGTCCTGCAGCGCAATGCCGGTCCAAACGGCCGGGACTATGAGCAGTGCGCTGGTCAAGAAAACCGTATTGCGACCACCTGACAGGCGGATGAAAAACGACGCTGGTATGCGCAACGTCGCGCCCATCAGGCCGGCGATTGCGGTCAGCGTGAAGAGCTCTGCGGGCTTGAACGGAAAACCCAGGTTGAGCATTTGCACGGTGATGATTCCCCACATCAACCACACGGCGAAGGCGCACAGCAGGTTGGGAATCGAAATCCACAAGTTGCGGTAGGCGATTTTCTTGCCCGTGCTGTTCCAGAAGGCCTCGTCTTCCGGGCGCCAGTCGATGATGTCGGGGCCGGTGGGCGCGCCCCGGGTCGGGTTGGCGACGTTGCTGGTGGTCATGGTTGTTTTCCGTTTGGCTCGGTGCAAGACGATCAATGGGCAGCGGCGCCCGACAGCGGCGAAGGCGGCGCGTTGCTGCCCATCATTTCGGTCTTGCGCACCTCCGTCCAGTACATCCAGATCAGCGACACCCAGACCACGCCGTACATCAACATGAAGGCGCTGGAACGGATGCCGGTGAGGTCCATCAGCGCACCGAACAGGATCGGCAGCACGAAGCCGCCCAGACCGCCGGCCAAGCCGACGATGCCGCTGAGGGTGCCGATGTTGTTGGGGTAGTCGTTGCCGACGTACTTAAAGACGCTGGCCTTGCCGAAGGCCCAAGCCACGCCCAGGATGAACATCAGCGCGGTGAAGCTGTAGACGTTCAGGCCGATGTGAAAGGTCTTGGGGCCGTTGGCCGTGAACACGGTCATGTCGGTGGGCGGGTAGCTCAGCAGGAACAGGCAGATCCAGCTCACCCACAGCACCCACCACGTAACCTGGTGCGCGCCGTGCTTGTCCGACAGGATGCCGCCGAAAGCGCGCAGCACGCCGCCGGGCAGCGAGAAGCAAGCCGCCAGCAGCGCTGCGGTCTGAATCGACAGGCCGAACTCGCCGACGTAGTACTGCACCATCCACAGCGCCAGCGCCACGTAGCCGCCGAAGACGATGCTGTAGTACTGGCAGTACTTCAGCACCTTGGGGTCCTTCAGCATCTTCAGCTGGTCGCTGAATTTGGCGTTCGACGGCACCAGGTGCTTGGGGTCGCTGTAAGTGAACATCCAGAACAGCACCACGGTGCCCAGCATCACCGCGGCATAGACCTGCGGCACCAGCGTCCAGCCGCCCAGCAGCAGCAAGGCCGGCGCTGCGAATTTGTTGACGGCCGAGCCCGAGTTGCCCGCGCCGTACACCCCCATCGCCATGCCCTGGCGGTTGCGCGGGAACCAGCGCGCCACGTACGGTGTGCCGACCGAGAACGAGCCACCCGCCAACCCGACGAACAGGCCGATGACCAGGAAGTGCCAGTACGCCGTGGCATAGGACATGAGGAAGATCGCCGGCACGGTGACGGCCATCAGCACCGTCATGACGATGCGGCCGCCGTACTTGTCGGTCCATATGCCCAGCGGCACCCGGATCAAGGAACCAGTGAGCACCGGCGTGGCGGTGAGCAGGCCGAACTGGGTGGCGTTCAACCCCAGCGTCTTCTTCAGCGGGATGCCGATGACGCCGAACATCATCCACACCATGAAGCAGACGGTGAAGGCCAGCGTGCTGACGATCAACACCGACCAAGCTTGGCGGGGGATGGGACTTTCGGCAGTGACCATGGAACAGACTCGTCGAGGCGGTGACGAGACTGTCCTTCGGCCGCCCTGCGGCGACCATCCTTCCTGCGGCCAGTGCGGGCGCGGCAGTCGAACGATGGTCTGCGGCCTGCCCGTAGTTCTGAAGAACTACGCCGGCTGATTCATGGGGACTTCTTGCGCTGGATCAAGGCCGACCGCGGCTGCGGCTGTCAAGCCGCTTCAATGCGCAGCCGCCCGTGCTGGGCTGCCAGGTTGTGCCCCAGCAGAGCAGTGGCGGCGTGGATGGCAGCGATGGTGGGCACCGGCGTGCCCGTGATCTGGCCCAGTTCGATGACCGCCCCCACCAGCGCCTGCAATTCCAGTGCGCGACCGTGTTCCACGTCCTGCAGCATCGAGGTCTTGTGCGCGCCCACGGCCTCGGCGCCCGCGATGCGTTTGTCCAGCGAGATCTTGAACTGCACCCCCAGCTTTTCGGCCACGGACTGCGCCTCGGCCATCATCGAAGCGGCCAGCGCGCGCGTGGCAGGGAAGCGGCAGATGTCTTCTAGCGTGGCATGCGTGAGTGCGCTGATGGGGTTGAAGCTGAGGTTGCCCCACAGCTTGAGCCAGATCTCGCCGCGGATGTCCTTGCTGACGGGCGCCTTGAAGCCGGCGCGCATCATCGCCTGCGACAGCGCCTCGATGCGTTCGCTGCGTTCGCCGCCGGGCTCGCCCAGCGTGAAGCGGTTGCCTTCGACGACCTTCACCACACCCGGCTCGACAAGCTCGGCGGCGGGGTAGACGACGCTGCCGATCACGCGCTCGGGTTCGATGTGTGACGCGATGAAGCCACCGGGGTCGACGCTCTCCAGGCCACGGCCCTCGTGCGGCCCTGACAGGCGGTGGAAGTACCACCACGGGATGCCGTTGATCATGCTGACCACCATGGTCTGCGGGCCGAACAGGCCGCGCACATCGGGCAGCAAATCACGCACCTGGTGCGCCTTCACGGCCAACAGCACGGCGTCCTGCGGGCCGGCATCGGCGCAGGCCTGCACGGCGCGCACGCTGGCCGCATGCTGGGTGCTGCCGTCCTCCATCTGCAGGCTGAAGCCGCGCGCGTTGATGGCTTCGAGATTGCGGTTGCGCGCAATGAAGGTCACGTCCTCACCGGCCAGAGACAGCTTCGCGCCGAGATAGCCACCGATGGCTCCGGCCCCGATGACGGCGATCTTCAAGCTGCAGCGCCTTTCTTGTGGAGCCGGCGCGCCAGGTTCTTGCCCGCACCCCACAGCGGCCACAGCAGCATCACCAACGCGAGGGCCGTGATGGAACCGACCAGCGGGTTGCTCCAGAACACGCTCATTGAGCCCTGTGACCCCAGCATCGCCTGACGGAAGCTGGCCTCGGCCATGTCCCCCAGCACCAGCGCCAGCACCAGGGGCGCCATCGGGTAGCGCAGCTTCTTGAACAGGTAACCCAACACGCCGAAGACCATCATCATGTAGACATCGAACATCGCGTTGTTGACGGTGTACGCGCCGATCGCACAGATGACGATGATGACCGGCCCGATGATGGAGAACGGGATGCGCAGGATGGCCGCCCACCACGGCACCGTGGTCAGCACCACGATCAGCCCGACGATGTTGCCGATGTACATGCTGGCGATCAGGCCCCAGACAAAATCTTTCTGCTCGACGAACAGCATGGGCCCGGGCTGCAGACCCCAGATCAGCAAGCCGCCCAGCAGCACCGCAGCCGTGGGCGAGCCGGGGATGCCCAGCGTCAGCATCGGCAACAGGGCCGCGGTGCCGGCGGCGTGCGCGGCGGTTTCTGGCGCGATGACACCTTCTATGCGGCCCTTGCCGAATTCGTCGGGATTCTTGGACATGCGCCGCGCCATGCCGTAGCTCATGAAGGAAGCCGGCGTGGCGCCGCCGGGGGTGATGCCCATCCAGCAACCCACCACCACCGAGCGCAGGAACAGCTTCCAGTGCTTGATGAGCTCCCCCCAGGTCTGCCACACCACCTTGAAGTTGATGCGCGCGCTCTTGCCCTTGAAGGCCAGGCCCTCTTCCATCGTCAGCAGGATCTCGCCGATACCGAACAGGCCGATCACCGCAATCAGGAACCCGAAGCCCTTGAGCAGCTCGGTCTGGCCGTAGGTCATGCGCAACTGGCCGGTGACGGTGTCCATGCCCACGGCGGCCAGCGCGAAGCCCAGCATCATCGCGGCGATGGTCTTGGCGGGCGGTTCCTTGCTCATGCCCACGAAGCTGCAGAAGGTCAGCAACTGGACGGCGAAAAACTCCGCCGGCCCGAACTTCAGCGCAAACTTGGCCAGCAGCGGCGCCAGGAAAGTGATGAGCAGCACCGCGAAGATGGCGCCGACGAACGACGACGTGAAAGCCGCCGTCAACGCCTGTGCGGCCTTGCCCTGTTGCGCCATCGGATAGCCGTCGAAGGTGGTGGCCACGCTCCAGGGTTCGCCCGGGATGTTGAACAGGATCGACGTGATGGCGCCACCGAACAGCGCACCCCAGTAAATGCAGCTCAGCATGATGATGGCCGAGGTCGGGTTCATGCTGAATGTCAGCGGCAGCAGGATGGCCACGCCATTGGCGCCGCCCAGGCCCGGCAGCACGCCGATGAGCACGCCCAGCACGATGCCGATGAGCATGAAGCCCAGGTTGGGCAGCGTCAGCGCAACGCCGAAGCCGGTGAAGAGGTTGTTGAGTTCGTCCATGGTCTAGAGGCCCAGCATCGCTTCGATCGGACCCTTGGGCAGCGGCACCAGGAACCACTTCTCGAAGACCAGAAAAAAGGCCAGCGGGACCCCGGCTGCAACGGCCATCGTCAACGCCACACTATGTTTGCCGTGGCGGAACATGAAGTAGGCAATGAGGGTGAACGAAGCCAGGTAAATGCCCAGGAACGCGATCGCCGCTGCATACACCGACGACGGCCACAGCACTGCCCACACGCTGCCCAGTTGCGAACGGTCAGCAAATGCCGGGTTGTCACGTCGCCAGGCCAGAAGCTGCTTCAACGCTACCCAGCCCGACGACACCAGCAAAGCCAGGCCGATGTAGAACGGGAAGTAACCCGATCGCGGGCCCTCGTCACTCCAGCCCGTGCCCACCCGGATGCTGTCGACAATGACCAGCACCGCCAGGCCCATCAGCAAGAGTGCGACGGCCAGTTCAGGCACGCGCGTGCCCACCGGGGGCGATTCAGTTTCAGGTTCGCTCATACAACTCCTCGATCACACAAGGCAAACCCGAAGTGGGCACTGGACTCAGTTTGCTAAAAAGCCGGCCTCGCGCATCAGCGACCGGTGCATTTGTTCGTTCTTGCCCAACCAGTCGAAGAAGGCCTGGCCCGACATGGTGGTCTGGTTGAAGGCGCCCTTGTCCATGAAGTCTTTCCACTCTGGCAAGGCGCGCACTTTGGCCAGCAGATCGACATAGAACTTGGTCTGCTCCGGTGTCACACCAGGCGCCATGAAGATGCCGCGCAGCATGGTGTATTCCACCGGTATGCCGGCCGACGAACAGGTGGGCAGGTCGCCCCAGCTCTGCGTGGCCGTGACCTTGTTGGTGTAGGGCAGCTTCTTGCCGTCCATCACGCACAGCGCGCGCAGCTTGCCGGCACGCCAGTGCGATTCGGCCTCGATCGGGTTGTTGACGGTAGCCTGCACATGATTGCCCACCAGTTGCACGGCCACCTCGCCGCCGCCGCGGTAGGGGATGTAGATCATCTTCTTGCCCGCGGCCTTTTCTAGCAGCACGGTGATGATCTGGTCTTCCTGCTTGCTGCCGGTGCCGCCCATCTTCATGGCGCGGTCGGGGCCGGCCTTCAGCGCATCGAAGAAGGCCTTGGACGTCTGGTGCGGCGACTCGGCGTTGACCCACAGCACGAACTGGTCCAGCGCCATCATCGACACCGGCGTCATGTCGCGCCAGTTGAAGGGCACGCCGGTGGCCAGCGGCGTGGTGAACAGGTTGGACAGCGTGATGATGATCTTGTGCGGGTTGCCCTTGTCGCCCTTCACGTCGAGAAAGCCCTCGGC
>ENA-OBIT01000372-OBIT01000372.1-metagenomes-genome-assembly--contig:-NODE-372-length-19924-cov-5.30127_pt1 | contig 19924 bp, 19 predicted proteins | sample MGYA00153386_OBIT01 | MGnify analysis MGYA00153386
GCGGAGCGCCTTGGCCTTGTTCTTGTGCTGCGATTTCTCGTCCTGCTGGATGACCACCAGCCCGCTCGGCAAATGGGTGATCCGGACCGCGCTGTCGGTGGTGTTGACCGACTGCCCGCCAGGCCCCGACGAGCGGTAGACGTCGATCCGCAGGTCAGCCTCGTTGATCTGGACATCGACTTCCTCGGCCTCGGGAAGCACCGCCACCGTCGCCGCCGAGGTATGGATTCGCCCGCCACTTTCGGTGGTCGGAACCCGCTGGACGCGGTGCACCCCGCTCTCGAACTTCAACCGCGCGAACACGCCTGCGCCGTTGATCGAGGCGACCGCTTCCTTGTAGCCGCCGACGTCGGACGCCGAGGCGCTGATCATCTCGAACTTCCAGCCCTGCTCCTCGGCGAAGCGCTGATACATCCGCATCAAATCACCGGCGAACAATGCCGCTTCGTCGCCGCCGGTACCGGCGCGCACTTCGAGCATCGCCGCGCGCTCGTCGGCGCTATCCTTGGGCAGCAGTCGCAGCGCCAGCGCGCGCTCGGCCTCGGGCAGGCGGGTTTCGATATCGAGCAATTCCTCCGACGCGATCGCGCGCAATTCCTCGTCGGCATCCTTGGTCATCACCGTCAGGCTCTCGCGCTCGGCACGCAGACGGCGGACCTCGCGCGCGGCGGCGGCGACCGGCTCGACCTGGGCATATTCCTTCGACAGGCGGACGAATTCCTCGGGCGCGAGATTCCCCGCCGCCATCGCCGTCCCGATGTCATGCTTGCGCGCCTCGATCGACACGATCTTTTCGAGCGAGATACCTTTCATGACAGTGGCTGCAAAACGGCGTCAGGCGAATATCCGAATTCCACTGGTTCCACCCGATTTACTCTAAAGTCCCTCTCAAGCGCGGAAAGGACCGCATCACGCATATTATCAGCCCGGTCGAACGAGTCAGATTTATTGATGCGAATGTGAATGCCTAACCGACTAGGTAGTCCGGGCCCCTCCGCAGATCGGATCGCGATAGTCGCTAGCGAGCCGCTCTTTTTTGCCAACTCGAAACGCCGCTTTGCGTTGCCACGAAACGCCAAATCAACAACTAACCCATTGGCGCGCAGTGCAGCGGCCACTTTGATGGCGTCTTTCTCAAATTGTGGCTCGTTTGGAATTACGGTCACAAGCGGGCGTTCTTGGATCGGCGCCTTAATCAGCATCGCCAGCCGCTCGATCCCCGCCGCCCAGCCGACCGCCGGCGTATGCGGGCCGCCGAGTTGTTCGATCAGTCCGTCGTAGCGGCCGCCGGCGATCACGGTCCCTTGCGCGCCGAGTTGGTCGGTGACGAATTCGAATGCGGTGTGGCGGTAATAATCGAGGCCGCGGACGAGGTGCGGCGCGAGTTCATAGCCGACCCCGGCGGCGTCGAGCCCGGCGCGGACCGCGGCGAAGAAATCCTCCGCCTCGGCAGTCAGCGTCATCGGCGGTGCGCTGGCCGCGAACGATTTGTCGCGCGGGTCCTTGCTGTCGAGGATGCGCAGCGGGTTCTTGTCGAGCCGCGCCTGGCTGTCCTCGCTCAATTCGGCGCGGTGCGAGGCAAAATGCTCGACCAGTTGGGTGCGCCATGTGTCGCGGCTTGCCGCGTCGCCGAGCGTGTTGAGCTTGAGCGTCACTCCGCCAATGCTGAGCTCGGCGAGCAATTGCGCCCCGAACGCCAGCAACTCGACGTCTGCCTGCGGCTCCCCCGCGCCGATGATCTCCGCATCCAATTGGTGAAACTGCCGGAAGCGGCCCTTTTGCGGGCGCTCGTAGCGGAAGGCGGGGCCATGGGTCGCGACCTTCAACGGCGCGAACTGCTGCCAGCCCTCGGACAGATAGGCGCGCGCGATCCCGGCGGTGAATTCGGGCCGCAGCGTGATCGAATCGCCCGACCGGTCGTCGAACGAATACATTTCCTTCGACACCACGTCGGTGGTCTCGCCCATCGTCCGCGCGAACACCGCAGTCGGCTCGATCACCGGCACCTCGATCCGCTTGAAGCCGTATAGCCGGCGCACGCGATCGAACGCCGCGATCACCGCGTGAAAGCGGTCGGCGTCTTCTCCGATCAGGCTCTGGGTGCCGCGAATGGGCTGGGGTGTCGAACTCATCGCACTGGCCTGTAGCATTTTTGCGTTTGCAGGGAAGGCTTCGTCGAATAGGAGCCCGTCACCATGAACATTGACCTGATTCCCGCGGGTTCAAACCCGCCCCACAGCATCAACGTGCTGATCGAAGTGCCGATCGGTGGCGAGCCAGTTAAATATGAATTCGACAAGGTGTCGGGGGCGATCTTCGTCGACCGGATCCTGCATACGTCGATGCGTTACCCGACCAATTACGGCTTCATCCCGCAAACCCTGTGTGGCGATGGCGATCCGCTGGATTGCCTCGTGATGACCCGCTGGCCGCTGATCCCCGGGTCGGTGATCCGCGCGCGGCCGGTCGCGGTGCTGTATCTGGAGGATGAGGCCGGCGGCGACGAGAAACTGCTCGCCGTGCCCGAAACTTCAACCTCTCCTTATTACGCCGACGTCCACGAAGGCAGCGACCTGCCCAAGATCGTGCTTGAGCAGATCGAGCATTTCTTCACCCATTACAAAGACCTTGAACCGGAAAAATGGGTCCGGGTCGGCAAATGGGGCAACCGCGAGGAAGCCTATCGCGTGGTCGAGGCCGCATTGGCCCTCGCGCGGAAGCGCTGAGGCAGGAACAATTTGCGGAAGCTGATCGTCACTGTCCGCCCGGTCGGATCGAGCAGGTCGGACTGATAGCTGAGCGGAACCGCGCCAAGCCCGTCGCGAACGTTCGGTCGGGCGTTGAACAGATTATTGACTTCAAACCGCACTGAACTGCCGATCAGCCACGGATGCTTGGCGACGAGGTCAAACCGCTCACCGAAGTTGATGAAGAAGCGGGCATCGATCGTCGTCAGCGGCGAGAATTTGAGGTCGCCGTTCGGGCCACCTTCAACCCGCGTGCCGCTGCGCCAATTGCCCGACAGGCGCGCCCCAAGCCCGTTGTTGGAATAGCCGGTCTGAAGCTCAACCTTGTGGCGCGGGGTGCCGCCGGCCTGGCCACTGGCATCGCCGTTCAGATAATCGAGCCTGGGAAGGCCCGCGCGGATGGTTGCCTGATCAACCAAGGTGATCGTGTCGGTCAGCGACAATTGCACCCTGCCGCGATTGGCCCCGCCGAAACCGCCGCCGCCGAACCCGCGTCCGCCGCCTTCGCCGCGCGGCCGGTCAGCGCCGCTCTGGCCCGGAGGCGCGCCGCCGGGCGGTGCGAAGCGAGCACGGAATTGCTCGATCATCGCCGGTGACGGCCGCGCCGACTTGAGCGGCTTGGAGAAATCGAAGCCCCAGCGGAACGTCTCGCGCCGCGACTGGTCGAAATTGACCGAGCGGAGATCGACGCTGATCAGATTGCCGCCGCCATCGCGGACGAACCGGTTGGGGAACGCCGCCTCAAGCGCCGCGCTCGGGCCGGGCAGGTCGGAGATCGGCCGGTCGATGATTTGGCGGACGTAGTCGGCGCGAAGCCGAAGATCGATCTTTTCGAACGGCTGGAAATTGGCACCGAACTTGACCACCGAACGGCGATCGGCGTCGAGCCCCGGATTGCCGCCGCTGACCGCGGTAACGTTGACCGATTGGCCGGTGGTGAAGTCGAACACCCGGGCATTGAGCGTTTCGATCAATGGATTGCCGAGCTGCTCGATCGTCGGCGCGCCTTCCTCGCGGGTCCAGCTGGCGATCAGGTCGAGCCGCTTGAGCACAGTCCAGTTGAGCCCGGCGCCGTACGTCGTCAGCGTGCCGAAGTCGGACAAATGCTCGAGCTCGGCATTGGCGTTTGCGGTCAGCTTGCCGACCGGGCTGTTCTTGAGGATCGGCAAGTCCAGATTGGCGGAGACGTCGCCCCGCCCGCGAGACAGGCTGGTCGAGAAGGACCGACCGAGCCGCGGACGGCTGGCGTCGAGCACCAAAGTATCGGCGGCAATCTTGAAGGTCGCGTTGGCATCGCCCGCGGGAAGCTTGAACAATGGCCCGCTGGCGGTGGCATCGACGCCGAGCGCGGTGCGAGTCGAGCGCGCGGCGTCGGTCTGGCTCGCCGAGCGATCGCTGTCGGTGGAAATATGCAGAACATCGCCATTCCCGGTCGCCGACCAGCGCCATTTGCCCTTCGCCCCATTGAGCGAAACGCCGAGGTGGCCACTGTCGCTCTGGGTATCGCGGAGCAACGGGATGGCGTTGAAGCCGAGCCCGGACTTGCCGTCGCTATGCTCCAGTTCAGCATTAAGCGTCGCGCCGACATTGCCAAGCACGGTTCGGGTGGCCGTGACATTGCCGCGGACCAGGCGGCGCTCACCGACCAGGCTGCGGAACCCGCGCTGGTCGATTTGGCCGGGGGTGAGGACAATGTCGCGCTCATTCTCATTGAGCGCGTCATTGGCCTCGGCGTGGAGGTTGATCGTGGTGCGTGTGTCGCCGGCGATCGTGAACCGCGTGGCGTCGCCCAGGCCGGAAAGGTAACCGCCGTCGGTCGCGCCGCCGGCATCAGCGCGGATGGCGGTTGAATTGAAGCGGCGGCGGAGGACGAAATTGACTACCTTTTGGTCGGCACGATAGCCGTATTTGAGCGCGACCTCCTCGGGCAATATATCGACCCGCTCGATGGCCTCTGGGGGAATGTCGCGCAATTCGCGGAAGCTCGAAATTCGCTGGCCATTGAGGAGCAAGACCGGCTGGCCCGCGCCGCGGCCCCGCGCGCTGCCGATCTGCGGGGCGATGGCGGCGAGCAATTCGGTGATGCTGGTCGCGCCGGTGGCGCGGATATCGCGGCTGGTAAGCTGGTTTTCGGGCGGGATGTCGCCGATGACCGTGGCACGCTGGCGCTGGCCGACGATGACGATGTCGTCTTCGGAATCAGGTTGGTTCGCGGTCCGAGCATCATATGGCGCGGGGATCGGCGCGGGCTGGGGCGCGGGTTGGGCTGGGGCCGGGACGGCGGAGGCCGAAGCGAGCAATATCACGAGGTTACGGTTCATCGGCGGGCTTTTGCCAACGTCGGCCTGAACGTCCACTGTCCGGCTATTCGCGAAGCAGCTTGATCGCCTGGTAGACCAATGCGATCCCGCCGCCGAGGATGGCGAGCGAGAGCAGGAGTAATGGCCACATGCCACTGCCACTGCCGTCAGTGAGCATCGCCCCGCCCATGAAATAACTGCACACACCACCGAGCACGACCAGCAGCACGCCGCCGCAGCCCAGGAACACCCCGCCGAGCACATTCCAGCCTTTGCCGGGGGGTTGAACGCTCATGCCGGGGCCCCGCCCATTTCGACCAACTTCGCGCGGCCGGGCGCGCCGGGGCGATAAAAACTATTGTAGGTATCGAACGGAATGATCCGCCCGTCGGGGGTGGTGAAGTGGATGCAGCTCCGCTTGACCGTGCCCAGATCGAAATTGAACCGATCGAGAAACTGGATGATCGCCACCTTGAAAGTGTCCTTATAGGCCAGGCTGGGCGGTGCCTCGATCCCCGGCAGGCAGCAAAACAGGCTCGCCAGCTTGGTCTCATTATTCGATTCGACAGTCGCCAGCGACAGCAGGTCGAACACCCGCGCCTTCAATACCGGATCGCGTTCGAAGCTGATCGAATTGGGCGCGGCGGAGAGCAACTGCTCGCGCGGGATGAGCTTGGTCACCGGGACGACCTGGTCGCCGCGGCGGAGCCCGTAGCCGATGCAGATCTGGTCGGGGTTGCACGGCAGCGGCACCATGTCGTCGAGGTCGAACACGCCCGCCTGCGCGACCTGCCGCCGCAATCCGCTCAAGGTGGCGCGGTGGCGATTGGCATCGAACCCCTCGTTGCGGCCGGCGGCTTGCTCGGGCTGGAATACCACGCCGCGAACGCACGACCAGGTCAGTGCATGGCGGACGATATCGGCCACTTCTTCGTCGTTGACGCCCTTGCGCACCGCGCAGACCAACGTGGTCGAGACCCCCGCCGCCTCGAGTTTCTCGAGCGCCGACTGGCGGATGCGCGACAGCTTGGCGCCGCGTATCTGCATCAGCGCATCGTCGCTCAGCGAATCGAACTGGAGATAGACTTCGAACCCCGGCCCGACCGCCGCCAGCCGCTCGGCGAAGCCGTCCTCCTGCGCGATCCTGACACCGTTGGTGTTGACCATGACGTGGCGGATCGGGCGCGCCATCGCGGCGTCGACGATCGCCCAGAAATCGGGGTGGATGGTCGGCTCACCGCCCGACAGCTGAACGAGGTCGGGCTCGCCCTCGGCCATCACCACCGCGTCGAGCATCGCCTCGACCTCGGCCAGGGAGCGGTGGTCGCCGCGCCCGACCGCGCTGTCGGCGAAGCATACCGGGCAGCTCAGATTGCAGGCCGAATTGATCTCGACGATCGCGAGGCAGCTATGTTGTTCGTGATCGGGGCACAGCCCGCAATCCCACGGGCAGCCATGTTCCGTCCGGCTGTCGAAGTGGCGCGGCCGGTCGCCGGGTTTGACCCAGTGGCGAAGCGTCAGCCAATAATCGGCATCATCCTCGATCAATGTCTTGGTGACGCCATGATCGGGGCAGCGTTTCTGGAGATAGACCTTGCCGTCTTCGCCAATCTGCTTGGCGGGGACCAACGACCAGCAGGTTTCGCACAGGCTGGTAGTCTGGCCATAGAACAGCCAGGGACTAGTCTTGCGGAGGAGATCGGTGACGGGTGCGTGCATCGAACCACCATGCGTAAGCCAGCAGCCCGAGCGCGCATAGCTGGAAAATATCGAGCGGCCCGATCAACCGCGGATAGGGCTTGAAGAATTCCCACACGAACCGCTGCGCGGCATACCAGCCGACGAACCAATAGAAGGCGCGGGTCGTAGTCCAAGCGGCGCGGCGGCGTAGCGCGATGAGGTAGACAGCGAGAAAGCCAAGCATCGACGCGCTTTCGTAAAGCTGGACCGGATGGCGCGCGATGCCGTCGCCGAGATCGATTCCCCATTGCAGGCTGGTCGGGATGCCGTAGGTGTCATCGGCCAGCCCGGCGAACAGGCAGCCGAGACGCCCGACCGCGATGCCGACGCAGAGCGACCCGACCCAGATGACCCCGGTCGACCCCTCGATCCCCGCAAACGCCTTGTACAATTCGATTGCGACGATGGCCCCGGCGAGCGCACCGGCGACGCTGTGCGACAAATGCGGGACGCCCTGGCGAAGCGAGTACGCTGAGCCGAGCAGCACCGCGCCGAGGATCGCGCCGACGACGAGGGCGACGACATAACCGACGGTCAGTTTGGCAGCGATGCGGTCACCGACCTCGCGCAATCGCCAGTGGTACAGGAAGCGCGCCATTGCGAACCCCGCGCCCCACGCCAGCAGGTCGAACAGCAAGTGCAGCCGCGGGTCGGTCGGCAGATGATCAGGCAAACAGTTTCAGCCCGGCGATTGCGGCGACAATCGCCAGGATCAACAGCAGGCGGACCAAAGTCGCCGGCTCGTCGAACAAGACCATGCCGACGATCACCGTCCCGACCGCGCCGATCCCGCCCCACACGGCATAAGCGGTGCCCATCGGGATGGAGCGAGCGGCATATTCCAACAACCCCATGCTCATTGACACCGAGCCAAGGAAGGCGAGTGTCCACGGCCAGTTGCGAAAGCCGTCGACATAGCGGAGCGAGGTCGTAAAGCCGACTTCGAACATCCCGCCGACGATCAGAAGAAGCCACGCCATGTTTCGCCCCCGCAACTATCCCCGCCCCGAGCGGTTGAGCGTGGCATGGCAAGCCTGACCCATATCGGCAAGAGTATCGCCCCGTGGCGATTTCTGATGTTCTTCGCGCTGCTGGCGGCGGGAATCGGGATCGCGGTCGGTCCGATGGGCTGGTCAAAGGGCGTGTTAGCGGGGTTCGATGTCGCGGCATTGGCCTTCCTCGCCAGTTGCATCCCGACGTTTCGCTATGACGTCAAACGCATGCGCCAGGCCGCCAAGCAAAATGACGCCAACCGGCTGGTGCTGCTGGGCCTGAGCTTCCTGATCACGGTGGTGATCCTGGCCGCGGTTATCGCCGAGCTTGGCCAGACGGGCAAACTCTCGCCGTGGGACAAGGGACTGGTCGCGGCCAGCCTGGCCTTGGTGTGGCTGTTCGTGAACATGGTCTACACCTTCCACTACACGCATCTGTTCTACACCGTCGACGATGGCGGCAAGGATTGCGCCGGGCTGCAATTTCCCGGGACGAGGAATCCCGTGATGAGCGACTTTGTCTATTTCGCCTTCACGCTCGGGGTGGCGGTGCAGACCGCCGACGTCAACGTCACCAGTTCGCACATTCGCAAGGTGGTGACCGCGCATTGCGTGGCCGGTTTCTTCTTCAACCTTGGCGTGCTGGCGCTGACGATCAACGTGCTGGGGTCGAGCTAGGCCGCGACTTCGAGGCTCGGAGTGACATCCTCGGGCCGGCGCGCGGCGAGGAAGCAACCGGCGACGATCAATGCTGCGCCCGCCAGCGTGAACGGCGACACGCTCTCCCGGAACACCAGCCAGCCAAACAGCATCGCCCACAGGAACGAGGTATATTCGGTCGCCGCGAGGTAGCTCGCCTCGGCCCGCGCATAGGCCCACGACAGCAACAATTGCGATGCGGTCGAGAGCAAAGCGGCGAGCAGGACGAACGGGACCTGATCGGTCGGCGGGAGCGCTGCGCCGCCGAACAACGGCCAGGCGACGAGCAAGGCGACCGCGACGATGAGGTTCTGGAAGAAAGCGATCTCGATCGGCCCCGCGACCAGCGCCTGGCTGCGCATCAGGATGATGTTGACCGCATAACAGATCGCCGAAACCAGGATCGCGAGACTGCCGAGCAAAGCATCATGGCCGAGATCGGCGCGGGCCTGGCCGGTGAAGATCAACATGACCCCGGCGAAGGCGATGATCGAGCCGACGATCGTCTTGCGGCCGATCGTCTCGCCCAGGAAAGCGGCGGCGAGGAACAGCGAAATGAGCGGCGCGATGAACGCCAGCGCGATCGCCTGCGCCAGCGGGACCTTGGCCAATCCCCAGAAGAACAGCATCGCCATGACCACGGTCAGGATGCCGCGGACGAGGTGAATGCGCATGGTGGCGCGAGCGGGGCGGACCGGGCGGGCGGCGAACAATATTCCCGACATCGCGACGCCAGACCACATGCGAAACAGCATCGTCGGGTAAATGCCGAGCGCGATGACCAGCCCCTTCATCACCGCATCCATGCCCGAGAAGGTGGCGATCCCGATCGATCCGACGAGGAAGGCGGTCAGCGCAGTCGGGCGGGGCGCGGGCGGGCGGGGGGAAGCCATGGCCAGCGCCATAGCCGAGCAGCGAGCGATTGCTAGCGGATGGTCATCCGGTCACCGCTGATCTCGATCGTCCCCATCTGGCTGAGGAACGACTGGCCGAGCAATGACATCTCGCCGCCTTCGAGGATCACGCCCGAGACATTGTCGACCGAGTGGCCGCCGAGGCTGACCCGATCGAGCGAGACCAGTTTGCCGCGCACCTCGCCCGAGGCACCGCTGCCGACCGGCGAAAATTCCTGCGATGAAAATTGCAGGCCGGCGCGGCGGGCGTCGGCGGCGGTCAGCGCAACTCCGCTGGCCCCGGTGTCGATCAGGAAATGGATGGTTGCGCCATTGACCTGCGCGTCGGCGAAGAAATGGCCGTTGGCGCCGCGGTCGAGCGTGGTCCAGCCGCCGATCGACGGCGCAGTGGACGATCGCGGGGAAGAAACATTGTCGACCTCGATCACCGGGCGATGGCGCGCGCTGCTCGAGAAGATGCCGGCAGGCGAGTCGGTCGCGGCAGAGGATGGCGCGGCGGGGGACGGCGACTTACCCGACGGGAGCATCGCGGCGATGATCCCGCCGAGAATGATGATGATCAGATACGCGCGCCCCATGCATCGGGCTTAGCAAAACGGCGTAAACGAAGTGTTGCGCCTCAGGCGGCGACGGGATGCGCCATGGTGTCGGCCGACTGGCTGACCCCGGCCTCGATCTCGGCCGCCTTGGCTTCGACTAGCCGGACGATGTGGTCGACCATGTCGGCATCCTGGATGTGGTGATCGGTGACGCCGGACAGGAAGACCATATGCTTGCCATTGCCGCCGCCGGTCAGCCCGATATCGGTCTCGCGCGCTTCGCCGGGGCCGTTGACGACGCAGCCGAGAACCGACAGCGACATCGGAGTGCGGATGTGCTGGAGCCGTTCCTCTAGCGCCTGGACGGTGCGGATCACGTCGAACCCTTGGCGCGCGCAGGACGGGCAGGAGACGACGCGGACGCCGCGGTTGCGGATACCGAGCGCTTTGAGGATTTCATAGCCGACGCGGACTTCTTCCTCGGGCTCGGCGGAGAGCGAGACTCGGATCGTGTCGCCGATCCCGGCCCACAGCAAGCTGCCCATGCCGATCGAGGATTTGACCGTCCCGCCGATCAGCCCGCCGGCCTCGGTAATGCCGAGGTGAAGCGGGCAATCGACGGTTTCGGCAAGCTGGTGGTAGGCCGCGACCGCGAGGAACAGGTCGGACGCCTTCACCGCGACTTTGTAATTGCGGAAATCGTGATCCTCGAGAATGCGGATATGGTCGAGCGCGCTTTCGACCAGCGCCTCGGGGCACGGCTCGCCATATTTTTCGAGCAAATCCTTTTCGAGGCTGCCGGCGTTGACCCCGATGCGGATCGCGCAGCCATTGGCCTTGGCCGCGCTGACCACTTCGCGCACCCGCTCGGCCGAACCGATGTTGCCCGGATTGATGCGCAGGCATGCGGCGCCGGCATCGGCCGCCTCGAGCGCGCGCTTGTAGTGAAAATGGATGTCGGCGACGATCGGCACATTGCTGGCACGGACGATCTGCTTCAACGCAGCGGTGCTTTCGACGTCGGGGCAGGACACGCGGATGATGTCGACCCCGGCCTCCTCACACCGGCGGATCTGGTCGATCGTCGCCTTGGCGTCAGAGGTCAGGGTGTTGGTCATCGTCTGGACGGTGACCGGCGCATCGCCACCGACGGCAACGTTGCCGACCATGATCTGACGCGATTGACGACGCGCGATATCGCGCCAGGGCCGAATGGACATGGCCGTCATATAGAGCAGCGTGGCGGAAGCGCAAAGCCATCAGCAACGAATCGCATGACGCCATATTATCTGTTAATGCCGCAGATGACTCTGTGGTGGGGGCGCCGAGTGAACGAGATGGCCCTGATGGCGCGTGACAAGGAGACTGGCCAGAGCGGCGGGTCGGGACGGTCCGCTGACACCCGCGCGGTCGATGCGCATCATTATTGGGCATTTCTGAGCTACAGCCACGCTGACAGTGCCGACGCCGACTGGCTTCACCAGGCGATCGAGCGGTTCGTCATGCCCAAGGCGCTGGTCGGGCGCGTCACCGCCAATGGCGCGGTGCCCAAGAAACTGACCCCGATTTTTCGCGACCGGCACGAGCTTGCCGCGTCGAGCGACCTTGGCGGCAAGATCCGCGCCGCGTTGAAGCAATCGCGATTTTTGATCGTATTGTGTTCACCCGCCGCGGCGGGATCGCGCTGGGTCAATGAAGAGATATTGACGTTCAAGAAATTGCACGGCGAGCGGCGCATTTTGGCAGCGATCGTCGGCGGCGAACCGTGGGCGAGCGAGATCGCCGGGCGCGAGGGCGAGGAATGCTTCCCTCCGGCGCTGCGCGAAAAGTTCGACCGCAAGGGGCAGGCGACCGGCAAACGCGCCGAACCGATCGCCGCCGACCTACGCGCGGATCGCGACGGGCGCGAGGGCGGCAAGCTCAAGCTGGTCGCGGGAATGCTCGGGCTGGGGCTGGACGATCTGGTCCGGCGAGAGCAGCAACGGCGGCAGAAAAGACTCAAATATGTCGCGGCGGCGGCGCTCGCCGGGATGACGGTGACCAGCGGCCTGGCGGTGTTCGCCTTCGACAAGCGCGACGAAGCAAGGGACCAACGGCGCGAGGCCGAGGGGCTGGTCGGGTTCATGCTGGGCGATTTGCGGGACGAGCTGGAGCCGATCGGCAAGCTCAAGGCACTCGATGCGGTCGGATCGCGGGCGCTGGCCTATTACGAGAAGCAGGACAAAAAGGAATTGTCGGACGAGGCGCTGGCACAGCGGAGCCACGCGCTGAACCTGCTCGGCCAGATCGCCAATTCGCGGGCCAACCCCGATGCCGCTTTGGCCCGCTATCGCGAAGCGTTGCGCAGCACGGGGGAACTGGTCGAGCGTTCGCCCAACGACCCGCAGCGGCTGTTCGATCATGCGCAAAATGTGTTCTGGATCGGCGATATTACACGCCGACGTGGACAAGCGTCGCAAGCCGAGGTCGCGTACCGCGAGTATAAGAGCCTGGCCGACAGAATGGTTGCCGCCGAGCCCAACAATCCCAAATGGAAGATGGAGGTTCTGTACGCCAAGGAAAACCTCGGTCTCGCAGTCTACAATCAACGCCGGTTCGTTGAAGCCGCCCGAATATTCGACAGCACGATTGGGCCGATGAAATCGCTTGCCGATAGCAATCCGAGCAACGCTGACTATCAAAAGGAATATTCGACGTTGCTGGCGTGGCGAGCCGACGCGATGCGGTCGTTGGGGCACACGGATGACGCCATTGCAGCCCGCGAGCAGCAATTAGCATCGCTTGGCCGCGCGATCAGCAGTGGCCAGACCGACGTGGCATTCCGGCAAGAGTTGATCCCTGCGCATCAGGCACTGGGGTTGCTGTTCATTTCACAAGGCAAGTTGAACAAGGGGATCGAGCAGCTGCGCCAGTCCGCCGCCGAGGCCGACCTGTTAATGCCGGTCGAACCCGATAACGCCTATTGGAGAGGCCTGGCAGCTCAAGCTAAACTCGTGCTGGCCAAGAGCTTGCTCGCGGCTAACAAGCGGGCTGATGCAGCCACTCAAGCCCGCGCCGGATGCGACGATGCACGACGTGTCCTGGCGCGTGACCCAAGTGCGACCTGGCGTTCGCTGCGGACCGGATGCCTGTCAATACGGGCGCGCCTGGCGCTGAGAGAAAGCGCTCCGGCCGCTGCGTTGCAATTGGCCGTGCAGGCGGTGGCTTCAGCGCGAACCGAACACAGCGCCGATCCGATCAAGGATCGATACAGCATTGCCGCCGAGCAACGGCTGCTCGGTGACGTTCGCCATCGGATGGGAGACGACGACGGCGCCAAGGCGGCATGGGCCGGGGGGCTCGCGGTGCTGCCGAACAGTGGGGTGGAGCGCCCTTGGGAGAAGAATGAGCGCGCCGAATTGCTGCGGCGGCTCGGCGACAGCAAGCAAGCGCGGTTACTCGCCGATCAACTAGACAAAATGGGCTTTGCGAATGCAACTTAACCAGGGAGATGCGAAAATGACTTTGCCAGGAAATCCGAAGAATGTGCACTTAAAGGTGACATTATACTCAGAAAAGCCAGGCGATTTCACGATCGAGCCAACGCCGCCGGGTTCGTTGCCCATAGCGCCGAACGGCGATCTGATTTTTCGCAATGACGGCCATTCGGGCTTTTTCATTTATTTCGACCTGGTCGACAAAAGCGGTCTGAATTACACCTTTCCACCGGATAATAAAAAGCATGAAGCGGTATGGTCCCAGCTGGCCGCGACAGGCTGTCCAGCAGAGGGGAAAACCGACATTTTCACAGCGAAGCAAGTGTCCGAAAAATCCATGACCCTCAAGGTCAGAAACGAGAATATCGGCAATGACGTCGGCGATTTTCGGTATATGTTGCGAGTGACCAAGGACGGGGGGAACACTTTCCACCCACTTGATCCGGGCGGGAGCAATCAAAACGGTCCGATCACGGCCGGAAGCCGCAATTCTCCGATCGTCTTTTTGATCGGTGCGGCGGTGGGGGCCGTGGCCGTCTTCGGCGCGCAAGCGCTGTTGCACGGATAAGCACCGCAGGCGTGAAAGGAGCTTCTTCCCCGCCGCCCCCAGCCCCGCCCCAGCTTCCGTTCGCGCTGACCGTTGGGGTTACCGGGCATCGGCTGGGGGCGTTGGCGGACGTGCGGGTGGTGGCGATCCGGGGGGAGATTGACGCCGCGCTGGGGGCGATCGACCGCGAGGCGCTGGCGGTGTTCAAGCGCGAGGGGGCGTTGTTCGCGCCGTCTGCGCCGGTGCTGACGCTCGTGTCGCCGCTGGCCGACGGGGCCGACCAGATGGCGGCGGAGGCGGCGCTGGCGCGCGGGTGGCGGTTGCAGGCGGTGCTCCCGTTCGACCGCACGACCTATGCCCGCGACTTTGCCGATGACGAGGACGCCAAGCGGTTCGCGGATTTGCTTGGCCAGGCGGATTGCGTGCTCGAGCTGCCGGGCGATCCCGATGACGACACCGAGGCGTACATGGCTGCGGGGCGGGCGACGATCGCGCATTGCGACCTGCTGATTGCGGTGTGGGACGGGCGCCCGCCGCGTGGACGCGGCGGGACCGCCGAGGTGGTTCACCTGGCGGTCGCGCAGGGGACGCCGGTGATCCACGTGCCGTCCGACGGCGACCAGCCGATGGGCCTGCTGTGGAGCGGGTTCGACCCCAATGTGGTGACGAGGAGCGGCGACGATCGCGGGGTCAAGCAGCCGTTCGAGGATGCATTGCTGGGGCGGATGATCGGCGCGCTGCTGACCCCGCCGCCCGAATCGACCGAGCGGATATTCTACGACCGGTTTTTGGCCGAGAAAGCGCGGCGGGTGCGCGGGCGGCTGGAATATCCCTTGCTGCTGATGATCGCCGGGGTCAGCCGGCTGAAAGCGAGCCACTGGCGCGAAAGCAAATGCGCCGCCGCGATCGACGCCGAGTGGCGGAATTTTTCGACCGAATGCAGCGGCAAGCACGGGGTCAGCGCATCGCTCCACCTGCTCGAGCAGGCCTATGGCTGGAGCGACCGGCTGGCGGGATATTATGCGCAGAACTTTCGCAGCGGGCACGTGTTCAACTTCCTGCTCGCGGCGACCGCAGTGCTGCTCGGTCTGTCAAGTTTCGCGCTGCCGGCGACCAAGACTGCGGTGGCGGTGATCGAATTCCTGGTCGCGCTGGCGGTGATCTTCAACACCCGGTTCGGCGTGCGGCACGAGTGGCACCGGCGGTGGCTCGATTATCGCCAGCTGGCCGAACGATTGCGGCCATTGCGGAGCCTGAAATTGCTTGGCGTGGCGGCGCCCGATGCGCCGGGGAGCATCACCAACCCGGTGCCGCGGCGGTGGATCGACTGGTATGCGGCCGGGGTGTGGCGGGCGATGGGCTGCCCCAACGGAACGATCGACAAGGCGCGCGCGGCTTTGCTGACCGAAGCCATCGCATGCCACGAGATCGCGCCGCAAATCGCCTATCACGAGGCCAGCGCCAAGCAGATCGACATGCTCGACGAACGGCTCGAGTGGATCGGGACGGCGCTGTTCGTGCTGACGTTGTTTGCCAGCGCCTTGGTGATCGTGATGCTTCAAGTAGACCCGCAGTGGGTGAGCGCGATGAACAATTGGCTGACGTTGCTGTCGGCCGGATTGCCGGCCGTGGCGACCGCGATATTCGGGATTCGATACCAGGGCGATTTCGGCGGCAGCGCCGAGCGATCGCGATCGACCGCGCAGACGTTGCGCGCAATCGAGGGGCAATTGGTTGGGGCGCGCGGCGACCTGGTGCGGTCGGCCGATTTGTTCGAGCAATCGGCGCGGGCGATGCTGGCCGACCTCGACGAGTGGCGACTGATCAACCAGCAGCAGGAATTGTCGGTCGGCTAGCTGGCGTTGGCAGCGCGGCAGGCTAAGAAGCGCGGATGCCGATTCGATCATTGATCCTGTTCTGTGCTGCGCTGTTCGCGTGGGCCAGCCCCGCCGCCGCTTATTGGGAATATGGCCACGAGACGATCGGGCGGATCGCGCTCGACCATATCCGGCCCGCCACCCGTGCCAAGATCGTCGCGCTGCTACGGCAGGGGCGGTTGCTCGAAACACCCGAATGTCCGGTGGCGACGATCGAGCAAGCGAGCGTTTGGGCCGATTGCATCAAGCCATTGGGCGACCGCTTTTCTTATGCTTATTCGTGGCATTACCAGAATGTCGACATCTGCCGCCCGTTCGACCTGAAGGCCGCGTGCAAGGACGGCAATTGCGTGTCGGCGCAGGTCGAGCGGCAGGCTCGCCTGCTCGCGGATGTGAAGGTGCCGCGGCGCGAGCGGCTGATGGCGCTGGCGCTCCTGGTCCATTTCATGGGCGACCTGGCGCAACCGATGCACGCCGGCGACCGCGGCGACAAAGGCGGCAATGACGTCAAGGCCAATTACGGACTGGTGGCTGGGCGGACCAATTTGCATTCGATCTGGGACGGCTATCTTGCCGAGCGCGCAATCTCGACCCCGCCGGGCGGCGCGGCGGGATTGGTGGCGGGGATGTCGGCCGACGAGCGCGATGTGTTGGCGGCGGGAACGGTGACCGACTGGAGCCGCGAAGGCTGGGCGGCGGCGCGCGAGCAGGCTTATGCATCGCTGATCGGCGATCCGTGCGGCGACAAGCCGACCGAACGACCGACGTTGACCGAGGGGGCGGTGCAGAAACTGATCCCGATGATGCGGCGCGATGTCGCTGCGGGCGGGATCAGGCTGGCGCGATTGCTCGACGATGCGTTGGGGCCCGAGGCCAAGGCCCCGGGCCAGAAACGCTAACGCTTACCGACGAACCCGGCGATCGCATCGACCACGCCGGGCGCGATCGGCAGCGACGAATCGCTGTAGGTCGCGAAGTTGGCGGCGGAACTGTCGGTGGCGACGGTCTTGAGCACGTGATTGACGCCCGGCAGGATCACCAGCTTCGCCTTGGGCTGAGCCGCGGCGAGCGCCTTGGCGTCGGCCACCTTGACCTGCAGATCGCGGTCGCCCTGAACGATCAGCAGCGGCAGCTTGAGCGTTGCCGCGAGCCGCGCCGGATCCTGCGCGAACAAGTTGATCAAATAGGGCTGGACGGCATTGCCGAACAAGCCCTGGAGCGGGGCAGGCAGGGTCGCGGAATCGACTTTGCGACCCTGTTCGAGGCTGTCGAGCGCGGCCAGAGCGGGCGCGAGGATCGGTGCATTGGCGGGGTTGGACTGCAATTGGTCGCGGATCACCGTGCCGGCCTTGCGGCCCATGCCCGAGACGCTGATCACGCCGCACAAATCGGTCCGGTCCTGTCCCGCGGCGAGCGCCACCAGCGAGCCTTCGCTATGGCCGAGCAACCAGACGCATTTGGCACCGGTCGCGGCGCGCGCGGCCCTGGCCCAGGCGTGAGCGTCGGCGGCGTAAGCGGCGATCGTCACGTCATTGCCATTGGCGATCGCGGCCTTGCTGCCGAACATGCCGCGCTTGTCGACGCGGACGGTCGAGATGCCGCGCTTGGCGAGACCTTCGGCAAGCAGGCGCAAGTTGGAGGCAGTCACGCCGAGCGGGCTGTTACCATCACGGTCGGTCGGGCCGGAGCCGGGAATGATGACGATCACCGGCGCGCGCTTTCCCGCATCGAGCAAGGTGCCCGCAAGCGGAGCAAGCGGGCCCGGCGCGGTCAGCGGGCGTTCCATAGCGGGTGCGGCCGCGGCGAGCGCAGCAGCGAGCAGGAGCGCGCTCACTTGCCACGCCCCCAGCGCCAATGAATGCCGCCCTCGGTCCGTGATGCGTAAAGCGGGAGCGGAAGCAACGTAACCGTCAGCGCGGCACCAAACATCGCCAGCGGCGCATTGCGAAGCAGGGCGACGATGCCAAGGATCAGCGCGACATGGGTTACCATCATCAGCCAGCCCTGCCACGTGAGCGGCAGGCCAACGCCCCAGCCGAAGCTTTTCGGTCGGAACCACATTTTGTCATCGGTGAACAATCCGATCATCACTCACTCTCCTTTGGCGGGCGGCCGCGACGGGCGGGCCGTGGGGCATCCAGTTTCACGCCGCGAAGCTTCATCGCCTCGCGCAGCAGGCATTCGACTTGGGCATTGACCGAGCGCAGATCGGCGGCGGCGCAGCGCTCGATCGCCGCCCACAGGGCAGGATCGACCCTCAACGGGTAAGCCTTGCGCGCGCCGCTCACTGCTTCGCTTACTGGTACAAGGTGCCGGCGTTGACGACCGGCTGGGTGTCGCGGTCGCCGACCAGCACGACCATCAGGTTCGACACCATCGCCGCGCGGCGCTCGTCATCAAGCTCGACGACATTCTTCTCGCTCAGCATGGCAAGCGCCATCTCGACCATCCCGACCGCGCCTTCGACCATCGTCTTGCGCGCCGCGACGACCGCCTGCGCCTGCTGACGGCGGAGCATCGCACCGGCGATTTCCTGCGCATAGGCGAGGTGGGTGAAGCCGCATTCGTCGACCGTGATCCCGGCGACCGCGAGGCGCGCCTGAAGTTCGGTGCGAAGTTCAGCGCCGACCACATCGTGATTGCCACGCAGCGTGACTTCCATATGCTCAAAATCGTCATAGGGATAACGCGAGCCGATGGTGCGCACCGCGGCTTCGACCTGGACCTTTACGAACTGGTCGTAATCGCTGACGTCGAACAAGGCCTGCGCGGTGTCGATCACGCGCCACACGATCTGCGCCGCCATTTCAATCGGGTTGCCGCGCAAATCGTTGACCTTGATGCGGTCGGAAATGAAGTTGTTGGCGCGGACCGAAACCTTCTTGCGGATCAGCCATGGCAACACCCAGCGAAGTCCGGTGACGCGGTCGCTGCCCTTGTACGATCCGAACAAGGTGATTGCCGCGGCCTGGTTGGGCTGGAGCATGTAGAAACCCGGCGCGATCAGCAGGATGGCAAGCGGGCCGATAATCACCGTTGCAATCGCCAGCGCCGACGAATGATCGTTGGCGAGCTGGATGATGCCGAAGATCTGGACGATGACCGCAGCGAGCAGGATCAGCAGCATCACATAGCCGCTGGCCGTCGGTGCGGGATGCTCGCGGCTGGACGTTAGAGCGATGACCGGTTCGGACATGTTGGTTCCCCTGTTTAATTGATATCATGATTATATCAGTAACGCGGGGAGTCAATCGAAATCGGCATTGCCCACCAAACGGCGGTAGCGGCGGCTCCCCCGCATCGTCCGGCCGCCGTCGAGCGTGACCGTGAAATCGCCGCTTCGGTCGGTGGCGATGGCGCGAATGTCGGCGCGACGGACGAGCGTGCCGCGATGCACCCTGACAAAGTCGGGGCCGAGCATCTCGCCCAGTGCGGCGAGAGTCGTGCGGTGGAGGATCGAGCGGCCGTTCCAGTCGAGATCGACATAATTGCCGGCGGCAACCGCGGCGCGAATTTCGTCATGCGGAAGCAGGTAGGTACGCGACCCGTCGCTTACTTGCAGCCGCTCGGGCGCCGCCGGCGTCGGTGGCGGCAGCAGGAATCGCTGGGCAAGCGCGAAGGTCAGCGCAAGGATCGCGTAGGTCGCGGCATCCTTGCGATATTCGTAGAGCAGGATCGCGCCCCAGTCGCGATCGACGTCGCGCCCCAGGTGACGCGCCAGGTTGAGCAGGTCGCGCAGCGCGAACATGCCCGCGACATGCACCAGCGAGACGAAGATGCTGCCCACCGCGTGGGAAGCGAATGTTGCCGGCCAACTCAGCCGCGGCGGCCGCCAGTCGCGCACCAGCCGCCAGATGATGGGCGCGATGCCGAGCCACAGGATCGCGCTGGAGCCTTCGTCGATCCAGATGTTGAGCGGCAGTTCAGGCCGGCCGAGCGCGGCATGATCGGCCAGCCGCGATTCGATATTGACCACCGTCTGGACGACGACGATCGCGACGAACGCCGCGGCGAACATCAGCCGCCGGCGTTGGTCCCCGCCGCTGGTCACTGCGCCGCCGCCACTCATCCCCGACAATTAGCGACGCCCAAC
>ENA-OBIT01000373-OBIT01000373.1-metagenomes-genome-assembly--contig:-NODE-373-length-19854-cov-5.04677_pt1 | contig 19854 bp, 20 predicted proteins | sample MGYA00153386_OBIT01 | MGnify analysis MGYA00153386
CTCCGCGGCCAAGCAACGCATACCTACACGGTCAGCTTAGCTCGAACGTTAGGCAGCACAGAACCATCGTTCCATGTCCGCGATCAACACCGCCGTTACCTTGCGCCGCATGACCGAGCGCGACCTGCCGATGCTCCATGACTGGCTCAATCGGCCCCACATTGTTGAATGGTGGGGCGGTGAGGAAGAACGCCCAACGCTTGATGAAGTGCTGAAACACTACCTACCCAGAGTGATGGCAGAAGAGTTCGTCACTCCATACATCGCGGTGCTGGGCACCGAACCGATAGGCTACGCCCAGTCGTACATCGCACTCGGAAGCGGAAATGGATGGTGGGAAGACGAAACTGATCCCGGAGTGCGCGGAATAGACCAGTCTTTGGCCAACACGACGCAGCTGAACAAAGGCCTCGGAACAAAGCTCGTCCGTGCGCTCGTTGAACTGCTGTTCTCGGACCCCGCTGTGACGAAAATCCAAACCGACCCGGCTCCCAACAATCACCGAGCCATCCGCTGTTACGAGAAGGCAGGGTTTGTGCAGCAGAAGGTCATCACCACGCCTGACGGCCCAGCGGTGTACATGTTTCAAACACGCCAGGCTTACGAGAGTGCGCGCGGTGCTGCCTAACCCCTCGCTCAAGCGGAGCGCCAACGGCAGGCCACCAAGCCCGGTCTGGCGGTACGCGGTACATTTTCGCCAGCCCGGGCCTGGCGTCCTGCCGTCGTCGCCCGCTTAGCTCGAACGTTAGGCCGCACGAAAACAACTCTTCACCGGCTTCAAGCCCTTCAAATGCCCGTTGAACACCGAATATCAATCGACGCATCTCCAGACGTCATCTTTCAGATATACCGAGAAGTCGACAGCTGGCATAAGTGGGATCCTGACACCAAGCAAGCGACACTGGACGGACCATTCCAGGTTGGAAGCCGAGGGCTGCTAACTCCGACCCAAGGCAGAACTGTGCCAATGGAACTGACGGTGGTTGAGCCTGGAAGGCGGTTCACCGTCGAATCCAAGATTCCGCTTTTCCGTATGCGCTTCGAACACGAGATGCGGTCAGTGGCGGCGAGCAATACAGAAGTTGTCCATAGGGTCACCTTCTCAGGCCCTCTTTCCATTCTGCTGCGGCCGCTGCTGCTTAAGCGGGTCAACGCCGGCCTGCCGACAACACTGGCCCGGCTCAAAACGTTCGCAGAAGCACGTAGTGCGGCCTAACCCTTCGGTCGAGGCGAGGCCCAACGGCAGGCCACCAGGGTCCGCCGGCAGGTACGGTGTACATTTTTTGCCAGTGGACGCTGGTGTCTTACCGTTGGTCCCGCCTCACCTCAAACGTTAGGCTGCACAGGATGCAGATTCGTCGCCTCGCTGCCAAAGACGGGAATGCGTAATGAGCGCTCTGTCTGGATGCACTCCAAGAGAGTCCAACTTCGTTCGGGTTTTCCTACGAGGACGAAGAGCCCAGGCCGCTCGCTGATTGGGTCACTTTTATCTCCGAATCTGAAGAGCGAGTCTTCTTCGGCGCATTCATTGAAGAAGAACTCATTGGGTTCGTAGGCATCGAGCGAGAAGGCGGCCGAAAGGAGCGACACCGAGCCTATGTTCGAGGCATGTACGTTCATGCCAAGCACCGTGGCGCGGGTCTGGGCCGACAACTCCACTTTGCTGCACTCGGGCGCGCTTCCGGCTGGATCGGCCACGAGCAAGTCAAGCTGGCTGTGACCAGCCCGACAGACCTTATTCCTACGAACCATTGTCCGACGCAGCTGCGAGCGCTACTCCACCGTAACGCTCTTCGCGAGGTTCCTGGGCTTGTCGACATCGGTGCCGCGCGCGCAAGCCGTGTGGTACGCCAGCAGCTGCAGCGGGATCACGTGCAGGATGGGCGACAGGGCGCCGTAGTGCTCAGGCATGCGGATGACGTGTATGCCTTCGGCGCTGTCGATGCGCGTGTCTGCGTCGGCGAACACGAACAGCTCGCCGCCGCGGGCGCGCACTTCCTGCAGGTTGCTCTTAAGCTTCTCGAGCAACGCATCGTTCGGAGCCACCGTCACCACCGGCATCTCGGCCGTCACCAGCGCCAGCGGGCCGTGTTTAAGCTCGCCGGCCGGGTAGGCCTCGGCGTGGATGTAGCTGATCTCCTTGAGCTTGAGCGCGCCTTCGAGCGCGATCGGGTAGTGCAGGCCGCGGCCCAGGAACAGCGCGTTTTCCTTGCGCGCGAAGATCTCGGCCCAGGCCATCACCTGCGGCTCGAGCGCCAGCACCGCCTGCACCGCGACGGGCAGGTGGCGCAATGCCTTCAGGTGCTCGGCTTCCAGTGCATCGCTCAGCAGGCCGCGGCTTTGCGCCAGGCTCAGCGTCAGCAGGAACAGGCCGACCAGCTGTGAGCTGAAGGCCTTGGTCGAGGCCACGCCGATCTCGACGCCGGCGCGCGTGATGAAGGCCAGCGCGCACTCACGCACCATCGCGCTGGTGGCCACGTTGCACACCGTCAGCGTGTGCTGCATGCCCAGGCTGCGCGCGTGCTTGAGGGCGGCCAGCGTGTCGGCGGTCTCGCCGCTTTGCGTGATGGTGACGACCAGCGTGCGCGGATTCGGGACGCTGTCGCGGTAACGGTATTCGCTGGCGATCTCGACGCTGGTGGGGATGCGGGCGATGCTTTCCAGCCAGTATTTCGCGACCGAGCCGCTGTAGTAGCTGGTGCCGCAGGCCAGGATCAGCACCGAGTCGACGTCCTTGAACACTTTGTACGCGCCGTCGCCGAACAGCTCGGGCGTGATCGACTGCACCGCGTCGAGCGTGTCGGCGATGGCGCGAGGCTGCTCGAAGATCTCTTTTTGCATGTAGTGCCGGTACGGGCCGAGTTCGGCGGCGCCGGTGTGTGCCTGCACTGTTCGCACCACGCGATGCGCTGCCTCGAAACGGCCGGCATCGTTGCGCTGCGTGATCCAGTGCTTGCCCAGTTGCAGATCGACCACATCGCCTTCCTCGAGGTAGACGATCTGATCGGTGACGCCGGCCAGCGCCATCGCGTCGGAGGCCAGGAACACGTCACCCGCACGCTCGGCCACGCCGACGCCCAAAATCAGCGGCGAGCCCTCGCGCGCGCCGACGATGCGGTGCGGCTCGTCGCGGCAGAACACCGCGATTGCATAGGCGCCGCGCAGTCGCGGCACCGCCTGCTGCACGGCGTCGAGCAAATCGCCCTGGTAGAGGTGGTCGACCAGATGGGCGATCACCTCGGTGTCGGTCTGGCTGGTGAAGACGTAGCCGCGGGCCTGCAGTTCGGCGCGCAACTCATCGTGGTTTTCGATGATGCCGTTGTGCACCAGTGCGATCCGACCAGCGCTGCCTTCATGGGCGTCCGGTCCCGGTGAGAAATGCGGGTGCGCGTTGTGCACGGCCGGCGCGCCGTGCGTGGCCCAGCGCGTGTGCGCGATGCCGGTGCCGCCTTGAACTTCGTCGGTGCGCACGTTGATTTCGAGCTCAGCCACTCGCTCGGTGCTGCGCGCGCGCCGCAGGCGACCGTCTTGGTGCACCGCCACACCACAGGAGTCGTAGCCGCGGTATTCGAGTCGGCGCAAACCCTCGATGAGGATCGGAACGATGTTGCGGGTGCTGACGGCGCCGACGATGCCACACATGGGGAAATCCTTGCTTGAAGCTGCAAATGCGCGATGTTAGACACGCTCGCGCGGTGGAAGATTGCAAATTGATCGAGAAAACGAAAGATCCAGCCTGCCACAATTAAACCTGCTCGATTAGTTCACGAAAGCTACAAAGTTGGAATATTTCGCCGATCCCTTGCTGCCGATGGACCTGACCGACCTGCGCATCCTCGACCAGCTTCAGCGCGACGCCTCGCTGACCAACCAGGCTCTGGCGGCCGCCGTGCACACCTCGGCGGCCACCTGCCTGCGCCGCGTCAAGCGCCTGACCGAATCGGGCCTGATCGAGCGCGTGGTGGCGATCCTGTCACCGCAAAAGTTCGGCGCCGGGCTGTGCGCGCTGGTCGAAGTCACGCTCGACCGGCAGGGCGCCGAGCACCTGCAGGCCTTCGAAGCTCGCGCCGTGGCCGAGCCGGCGGTGCAGCAGTGCTACCGCGTGTCGCCGGGGCCCGATTTCATGCTGGTGCTGCAGGTGGCGGACATGCCGGCCTACCACCTGTTGGTGCAGCGGCTTTTCACCCAGGATGCCAACGTGCGCAACGTCAAGGCTTTCTTCAGCGTGCACCGCGCCAAGTTCGAGCCGCGCGTGGCGCTGCCTTCGCACGCCTGAATTGCCGCGGGCCCGGGCGGGGCAGGCAGGTCAGGCGGCCGGCGGCTAGCGGCCAGCGGCCAGCGGCTGGCGTTGCAAGCACGTCACTGCTTGATGATCGCCAAGCCCTTCAGGTAATCGCCCTCGGGAAACGTCACCGTCATCGGGTGGTCGGGCGCAGCGCCCATGCGGGCATAGAACAGCCCGTCGACGCCGGCGTCGAGCCCCGCGCCCGCGACGATCTTGTGGAACAGGTCGGGGCCGATGCCGCCCGAGCACGAGAAGGTGTGCAGCAGCCCGCCCGGCGCGAGCAGCTTGAGCGCCAGCCGGTTGATGTCCTTGTAAGCGCGGGCGGCGCGTTCGGCATGCGCCGCGGTGGGCGCGAACTTGGGCGGGTCGAGCACGATGGCATCAAAACTGCGGCCCTGCTCGATGAACAGACGCAGGCTCTGGTTGACGTCGGCGTCCAGGGTCTCGTGGCGCGCCGCGTCAAAGCCGTTCAGCGCCACGTTGGCATTCGCCTGGGCCAGTGCCGGCGCCGACGAATCGATGCCCAGCACATGCGCCGCGCCGCCGTGCAATGCGGCCACGCTGAAGCCGCCGGTGTAGCAAAAGCAGTTCAGCACGCGTTGGCAGCCGAACTGGCGCACCGCGTCGGCGAACGCCCGGCGGTTGTCGCGCTGGTCGAGGTAGAAGCCGGTCTTGTGGCCGTGCGCCACGTCGACGCCGAGCCGCCAGCCGTGCTCGTGGATCGTCACCTGGGTCGGCCCGGCCTCGGCCGGCGCTGGCCGCAACCAGCCGGTCGCGGGCGGCAGGCCTTCGAGGCTGCGCATGCTGGCATCGCTGCGTTCGTACAGGTGCGCCAGGCCGGTGGCCTTGAGCAGCAGGTCGGCCAGCAGCGGCTTCCAGCGCTCGGCGCCGGCCGAGCCGAACTGCACGCTGAGCACGTCGCCGTAGCGATCGACCACCAGCCCGGGCAGGCCGTCGGCCTCGGCGTGGACCAGGCGCACGCCGTCGCTGGCGATCGGCAGCCGTGCCCGCACCGCCAGCGCGCGCTCGATGCGGCGCTGCAAGAAGCCGGCGTCGATGCGCTCGTCTGCGTCGAAGCTCCAGGCTCGCACGCGGATCATCGAGCTCGGGCTGTAAGCGCCCCAGGCGAGAAAGCTGCCGTCGGCGGCCACCACGCGCACGGTCTCGCCCGCATCGGCCTTGCCGCCGGCAATGCTGCCCTCGAACACCCAGGGGTGGCGGCGCTGCAGCGAGCGCTCCTTGCCGTCACGCAGCGTGATCGTTTTCATGGCCAGGATTGTCGCGTGCCGGGTGTCGTGCCACGCCGCGGTGGCGCAGCGTTCCACAGCCCGTCGCGACTCGGGCGGATGCACTGGGACAGAACGCCGGCCCCTTGCGCCCGGTGCGCCGGCGGGCCGGGCGGCGCGGCTTCACCTGCCTCTGCGGCTGCCCGAACACGGTCCTTCCATCGTGACATTGCCGCGCTAATCTACGCCGTCGATCAGTGCGCGGCCTTGGTGACTAATCGTGACGCAGCCGCCTGGTTGCGCCCGGTCGGCCCGTGCGCTGCCCTGGCTGAAGACTGGTCGTGACGCACGCGCACGGTCGTGCCGTCTCGCAGACCTTTGCCTGCAGACCATTGCCCTCGCAGATTTGGCTTTCAGCTCTTTCTCTTCGCGCGTGGATGGGCCGCGTCGTAGACCTTCGACAGATGCCCGAAGTCGAGCCGCGTGTAGACCTGCGTGGTGGTGATGCTGGCGTGGCCGAGCAGTTCCTGCACCGCGCGCAGGTCGCCGCTGCTTTGCAGCAGGTGCGACGCGAACGAGTGGCGCAGCATGTGCGGATGCACGTGGGTCGGCAGCCCCGCCTGCACCGCGTTGGCCCTCAGGCGTGTGCGCACCTGGCTGGGCGTGAGACGCGTGCCGCGGTTGCTGACGAACAGCGCGGCTTCGAGCGGATCGGCCAGCTGGCCACGCACCGCCTGCCACGCCTGCAGCGCCTGCAGCGCCGCGGCGCCGACCGGCACGCTGCGGCGCTTGCCGCCTTTGCCGAGCACGTGCGCGCTGGCGTCGGCCGCGTCGATCCAGCCGGCGGCGTCGCGGCCGGCGTGCAGGTCCAGCCCCACCAGCTCGCCGACGCGCAGACCGCAGCCGTAGAGCAGTTCGATGATGCAGTGGTCGCGCAAGCCCAGCACCGGGTTGCCGCGGCCCGGCTCGGCACCGTGCTCGGCCAGCGCCACCGCCTGATCGACCGACAGCGCCTTCGGCAACGGCTTGGCCGCGCGCGGCGGTCGCACGCCTTCGACCGGGTTCAGCGGCACGAGACCATCGCGCCCGAGCCAGCGATACAGCCCACGCCAGGCCGACAGCGCGATGGCGATGCTGCGCGACGCCAGCCCTTGCCCGTGCAATTGCGCGGCCCAGCGCCGCACGTGGTGAGTCTGCACCTCGCGCAGGCCGACCGGCACCGCGGCGGCGAAGTTCTGCAGGCGCACGAAGGCCTCGCCGTACATCGTCAACGTGCGGGCCGCGAGGCGGCGCTCGACTTCGAGGTGCTGCAGGTGGCGCTGCACGTCGGGGCAGAAAGTCGTGCGTTCAGCCGGGATGATCGCGGCCGCGGCCGACACAATCTCACTCGACGGCGCGCCGCTCATGTCGGCCGGCCGGCGCTTGACGGTTCGACTCGCCATGCAGTCATCCGCAGACCCGATGCCTCGGAGGGTGCGAATGAATCCTTTGTCACCGAACAGACCGTCGAGCCAGCAGCGACCAAGGCGCCGAGCTCGACCGTGAGCTGCTTGACGGCGGGCATTTGCAGCGCCGGGGCCGCGTGGGCGACCCTCACTCTTGCGGCAACAGCCGCGACAAGCCGGCGCTGGCCAGTTCGCCCAGGCTCATCAGGAACTCGGTGCCCATGTCGGCGCTGTAGCGCGTCGGGTCGGGTGATGCGAGCACCAGCAACCCGAACGCGCCGACCGCCCGTGCATGGCGCAGCGGAATCATCGCGATCGACATCGCGGCGGCCGGATCGTCCAGCCACTGGGCGGCTTCGAAGCCGGAGTTGATGCCGCAATAGGGCAGCGTCAGGCTCGAGGCGAAGCTTTTCGCATCGGCGCTCACGCCTTGCGCGAAGTCCAGCCCGGCGTAATCGGGCGCCACGTCCCACACGCGCAGCCCGCCGAGCGGAATCTGGAACAGGTCCATCAGCTCGCGCACCAACACAGTGGGCAGCGCGGTGGGTTCGCTGGTGAGCATCAGCTCGCGGGTCCAGCGGTGCAGCTTGTCGGCGATCGCCACGTTGTCCTGGCCGTGCCGGATCATCTCGATGATCTTGTGCTCCAGGCCGCGCGCCTTGTCGCGCAGCATCTCCATCTGCCGCTCCTGCAGCGACACCGCGCGGGCGCCATGCGGGCTGCTCAGCTGCACGGCGGCCAGCAGTTCGGCGTGGCGCTCGAAGAAGCCCGGCGTGTTGGCCAGGTAGTTGGCAATGTCGGCCTCGGTGATGCCCTGCACGCCAAAGGCGCTCATTGGACTGCCCTGCGCGCAATGCGCTTCGGGATTCGCGCTTGGGAGCGGCCCGGCGCGCTCATGCCGGCCGGCCCGTGTGTTGGTGGATGGGTTTCATGGCTTGATGCGCCATTGCAGGACGCGCACGAGTTGCAGCTTTCACAGGTCGATCTCCCCTTCAAAGACGGTTTCGGCCGGGCCGGTCATGAAGACGTGGCTGTCGCCGCCGGCCCATTCGATGCGCAGCCGGCCGCCGCGGGTGTCGACGTCGACCCGCTCGTCCAGCAAGCCGAGGCGGATGCCCGCCACCACCGCCGCGCAGGCGCCGGTGCCGCAGGCCAGCGTCTCGCCGGCGTCGCGTTCCCAGACGCGTAGACGCACCTGGCCGCGGTCGACGATCTGCATGAAGCCGGCATTGACACTGCGCGGGAAGCTCGCGTGGTGCTCGATCAGCGGGCCTTGCACGGCCACCGGCGCGCATTCGACATCGGCCACCAGCTGCACCGCGTGCGGGTTGCCCATCGACAGCACGGCCACCTCGACGGTGTCGCTGCCAAGGTGGAGCGGCCAAAGCTCGAGGCCGTGGTCCAGGCGCGGTGTCATTCCGGCCGGCTCGAACGGAATGCGCGGCAACGCGAACACCGGTGCGTTCATGTCGACCGTGACACCACTGCCGGGCTGCAGGCGCAGCTCAAGCAGGTTGTTCATGGTTTCGACCCGCAGCACGGTGCGGTCCGACAGGCCGCGGCTGCGCACGAACTGCATGAAGCAGCGTGCGCCGTTGCCACAGTGCTCAACCTCGGCACCGTTGGCGCCGTTGTAGATGCGGTAGCGGAAGTCGACGCCTGCGGTGCGGCTTCGTTCGACCAGCAGGATCTGGTCGGCGCCCACGCCAAAGCGCCGGTCGCCGAGCTTTTGCAATTGCGCGGTCGACAGCGCCAGCGGCGCCGCGGTGGCGTCGAGCACCACGAAATCGTTGCCAGCGCCCTGCATCTTGGTGAACCGCAGTTTCATCGGCCGGATTATCGTCGTCGGCCGTGGTGCGTCGGGCGGCGTGCGCCGATGGCGCGCGGCCTTGGTCCGTAGAGCGACGATTCGCCCGGCGGACGGGTCTTGAAGCGCTTGTGCACCCACAGGTATTGCGCCGGGTTGCGGCGGATCTCGGCTTCGATCCAACGGTTCATGCGCGCCGTGTCGGCCAGCGGATCGGCGGTTGGAAAGTCGGTCCACGCCGGCTCGAAGCGCACCCGGTAACCGCGGCCGCCGGGCAGTATTTCGGCCACCACGGGCTGCACCACCATGCCCAGCGCACGCGCCATGCGCGACGGCGCCAGCAAGGTCGCGGCCGGCACACCGAAGAATGGCACGAAGGCAGCGTCGCGCCGGCCGAAATCCATGTCGGGCAGGTTGAAGAAAGCCGTGCCCTGGCGGATGGCGCGGATCAAGGGCCGCGACGATTCGGCGCGCGCATAGATTTCGGCATTGCCCAGCCGCAGCCGGCCGCGGCGGATCGCGGCGTCCATCACCGGGCTGCTCTGGGCCTGGTAAATCGAGGCGCCCTTGCGATTTTGAAACAGCAGCACGGCGGCGCCGGCCACGTCCATCGCCATGAAATGCGGCACCAGCCACATCACCGGCCGCTCGCTGCGTTCGGCCAGCGTGACGTCGCCCTCGACCTGGATCAGCCTGCGCAATCGCGCCCGCCCTGCATAGAACAGCAGGCCGCGCTCGACGATGCTGCGGCCGAGCCAGCAAAAGTGCTCGCGCACCAGCTCGCGCCGCTGTGCATCGGTCTGCTCCGGCAGGCACAACTCGAGGTTGCGCAGCGCCACCGCCCGACGCTCGCCCGCAAACACGTGCAACACGCGTCCCACGAGGCGCCCCACGCCGGCCAGCAGTGCCATCGGCAGCCAGTGCAGCAGCCACAGCGCGAGCAACAGCAATCGAGCGACCAACGGGTGGGTCTCCGGAACGAGGGGATGGGTTCAAGCGGCGTTGCCCGGCCGGGCAGGGGCTTCGCCGCTGCGGGGCTGCTTGTAGCGGTTGTAGCCCCACAGGTACTGCTGCGGGCGCTGGCGGATCAGGTCCTCCATCGCCCGGTTGATGGTGCCGACCGATTCTGCCTGAGCCGTCGGGGCGGCCGTGGGGGCCTTGGCGACCCCTGGCAGCGACGACAGGTGGATCACGTAACCGGCGCCGCCCGGCAGCCGCTCGCCCCAGACCAGCAACGGCACCGCGCCGCTTTGCTGCAGCAGCCGCGACGCCAGCGTCATCGTGTAAGCGGATCGACCAAAAAATGGTGCCCACACGCCCATGCCGTCGGGCGGAACCTGGTCGGGCAGCAGGCCGACCGCCTCGCCGCGGCGCAGCGCGCGGATCATTTGCCGCACGCCGGCCAGCGACGCCGGTGCGGTGCTCATGTGCGGTCGGTCCCTGCCTGATTGCATGCGCTCGCGCAGCCATGCCTGCCGCGCCGGCCGGTACAACACGGTGAGCGGTCCCTGGCTCGGCCCGAACTTTTCGGCATAGGCCTGCGCAGACACTTCGAAGCTGCCCATGTGCGGCGTCAGCAGCAGGATGCCGCGACCCTGCGCGTGCGCTTGCGCTGCCAGCGCAGCGCCAGTCCAGCGAACCCGCGGCTGCACCGGTTGCGTGCCCGGACGCAGCCAGAGAAAAGGCAGTTCGCACACCAGCTTGCCAGCCTCGGCAATGGCCGGCCGAGCCAGCGGCCACGGCACATCGGCCTGTGCGGCATTGGCCTTGAAGCGGCGGCGGTAAGCCGGCGAGGCCAGATAGATCAGCCAGCCGAGCGCTGCGCCCAGACCGTGCGCGAACCACAGCGGGCGGCGCGACAGCCAGCGAAGCAGACTCGACATTTTTCTATAATCGACGTATCGCCGAGTTATGAACTACTTGCGGGGCGATGCGTTTATCCGTCGATTCACGGCGGACGCCGGGACGTATCTTCGGACACGGCTCAAAAAATCCTGCTAAAGCGTTCGCCGCTCCTCCAGGGGTTTCAGGCCGGCAACGCGATGTGTGCAACCTGAAACATTCTTACTCATTGGAGCTGCAGCGTGTCGAACGACTTTCTCTTTACATCCGAATCCGTCTCCGAGGGCCACCCCGACAAGGTGGCCGACCAGGTGTCCGACGCGATCCTCGATGCGATCTTCAAGCAAGACCCGCTGTCGCGCGTCGCGGCCGAGACCTTGTGCAACACCGGTCTGGTGGTGCTGGCCGGAGAGATCACGACGAACGCGCATGTCGACTACATCCAGGTCGCGCGCGACACCATCAAGCGCATCGGTTACGACAACACCGAGTACGGCATCGACTACAAGGGCTGCGCGGTGCTGGTGGCCTATGACAAGCAGAGCAACGACATCGCGCAGGGCGTCGACCACGCCAGTGACGACCACCTCAACACCGGCGCCGGCGACCAGGGCCTGATGTTCGGCTATGCCTGCGACGAGACGCCCGAATTGATGCCGGCGCCGATCTACTACGCTCATCGTTTGGTCGAAAGACAGGCGCAATTGCGCAAGGACGGCCGCATGCCGTTCCTGCGCCCCGACGCCAAGAGCCAGGTGACGATGCGCTACGTGAACGGCAAGCCGCACAGCATCGACACCGTGGTGCTGTCGTCGCAGCACGATCCCGACCAGAGCGAGACCCCGCACAAGATGAAGGCCTCGTTCATCGAGGCGATCATCGAAGAGCTGATCAAGCCGGTGCTGCCACCCGCCTGGCTGAAAGAAACCAAGTACCTGATCAACCCGACCGGCCGCTTCGTCATCGGCGGCCCGCAGGGCGATTGCGGCCTGACCGGCCGCAAGATCATCGTCGACACCTATGGCGGCGCCTGCCCGCACGGTGGCGGCGCCTTCAGCGGCAAAGACCCCAGCAAGGTCGACCGTTCGGCCGCCTACGCGGCGCGCTATGTGGCCAAGAACATCGTCGCCGCCGGCCTGGCCAAGCAGTGCCAGATCCAGGTCGCCTACGCTATCGGCGTGGCCCGGCCAATGAACGTCACGGTCTACACCGAAGGCACCGGCCTGATGAGCGACGACCGGCTTGCCGTGCTGGTGGGCGAACACTTCGACCTGCGCCCGAAGGGCATCATCCAGATGCTCGATTTGTTGCGTCCGATTTATGAGAAGACAGCCGCCTACGGCCACTTCGGCCGCGAGGAACCCGAGTTCACCTGGGAACGCACCGACAAGGCCCAAGCGCTGCGTGCAGCGGCCGGGCTCTAAGCCCGGCGGTTGCGCAGCACCTCGGGGCGCGCCATCTGATCGAGCATGAACACATGGTGCTCGCTCGGCGTGCAGGTGAAGTGCGTGTGCACCTCGATGCGCAGGCGGTCGCTCACCACCAGCAGCGGCGGGCTTTCCAGCGGCAGCGCCTACATCATCAACTGCTTGAGCGCGCGCTCCAGGCTCTTGCCCGGCGCTTTGTACTCCCAGGCGAAATGGCCGCGCTTCCAGACGTCGGCGAAGCCGTCGGTGCGGGTGGCACTGCTGCCGGTCTTGGTGACGCCGCGCTCGAAGCAGTAGTCGTCGGGGTCGGCCGGCTCGGGCACGCCGAGCAGGCGGCACAGGTCGATGAAATGGGCCTGCGCGCCGGCGCGCTCGTTGAGGTTGTGCGCGGGCGAGCCCGGGCTCCATTTGCGGCTGAACTCTTGCGGCTGCATCAGGTGCGACTTTTTGAGGTGGTGGCGGGCGTTGCCCGGCATTGAAGCACGGGCCCGCTGGCGCGCTGCTGCTGCACCTGCCGCGCCCGACGCGGCGGATCGAGGCCGAAAAGGCCCGCACCAAACCGCTTCGAGGCCCGCACGCCACGGGCGAAACGCATGCCGGGCCGTTGCGCGTTGCCGCTGCGGAGGCGCGCGCACGCGTTCGTCCTGGATTTCATCGGCATCGGCATCGGCTGGCGCATTCGGTCGGTCGCGGCCGGCGCGTGGCGCGCCGGTCTCGGCTTCGCATCGGGAACGGGGCCGGCGAGATGTTGTTCGACCGCCAACTCGAGGCCGGCCTGGGGTGCCTGCGCGTGTGGCTGGGGCGCGGATGACGGTCGCCGCCGATCAGGCGCGGGCCGACAGCAGCAGGTCTGCCACCTCGGCGAAGCCCGCGCCGCGCGCGGTCGCGGTGAGGTAGGCCGGCCAGACGGTCAGCTGGTCGGCGAAGTGCAGCAGATTGGCCACGCCCACGCTGAGCGGAAAGTGGCCGAACATGCGCTGGTCGTTGGTCGAGTCGCCCACATACAGCCACCGGTCGCGTTCGACATCGAGGTCGATGCCGAGGCGCTGCTGCACGATCCAGCGCGCGCCGCTCAGCTTGTCGTGGGTGCCGAACCAGCCGTTGATGTGAATCGAACTGACGCTGGCTTGCATGCCGGCCGCATGCATGAGCCGCACTGCAGCGTCGATCTGCGCCGGGCCCATTTCGTGAAACTCGCTGTGGTCGAGCGCGATGTCGGTCACGCGCCCCGCGCTGTCCTGCGCGAGGCGCGCACCGGGAACCTCGCGCAGCAGTTGCGCGGCCACCTGCTGCAGCCGAACGGCGCCGGCGGTACGCGTGGCAGCGTCCTGCGCATACAGCGTGACCACCTCATCGCCTTCCAGGTGCATCGCCACGGCACCGTTCTCGGCCACGATCGCATCGAGCGGCCACTGGCGCACGAACGGCTGGCTCCAGCCCATCGAGCGTCCGGTGATGGCGTACACCGGCAAACCGTGGTCGCGCAGGCGTTGCAAGGCCCCGAGCGCGTCCGCCGTGATCGCGCCCTGCGTCGTCAGCGTGTCGTCGATGTCGGTCAGCACACCGCGCACCCGGCGAAGTTGGTGGCCGGGCATCGAGGCCAACCGCTGCATCTGATTGCGCTTCATCGGCAAAGTCTGGCACACGCCCAAGTTCATCACCGCGACCACTCCCACCGCCACTGCCACTGCCACTGCCACTGCCACTGCCACGAGCCGCGAACCACGAACCACGAACCACGAACCACGAACCACGAACTTTGAACTACGAACTACGAACTACGAACTACGAACTACGAACTACGAACTACGGCAAGGGCAAGGGCAACGGCGACGACAAACGCGACGTCAACGCTGCGCAACGTGGCGCGCAAACAGGGCGGGCGCGCGGGGCCTGTTCGATGCATCAACGTGGCGGCTTGTCTATACTCTCGATCATTCCGAGGAGCGCTGCGAGACCGTTTCGTGCATTCATTGCACAGGCAAGTCCTAGGCTCGGAATAGATCGAACCGCGCTCACCCCCTGTTCTGGTGCGGTGAGCTTGCAGCTCTGCACAGCCGCGCCCGATCAGGGAGTCCAAACCTGAACCGGAGCCACCCATGAATGCTGTTGTAAAACCTCTGCACCCGATCGATTACGCCATTGCCGACCTGTCGCTCGCCGACTGGGGCCGCAAGGAGATCAAGATCGCCGAAACCGAGATGCCCGGCCTGATGGCCATCCGCGAAGAGTTCGCGGAGAAGCAGCCCCTCAAGGGTGCGCGCATCACCGGCAGCATTCACATGACGATCCAGACCGCCGTGCTGATCGAGACATTGCAGGCGCTCGGCGCCTCGGTGCGCTGGGCCTCGTGCAATATCTACTCGACGCAAGACCACGCGGCTGCTGCGCTGGTGGTCAAGGGCGCGCCGATCTTCGCCTACAAGGGCGAGACGCTCGCCGACTATTGGGATTACACGCACAGCATTTTCGAGTTCGGCAGCAAGGGGACTGACGGCGAAGGCCCGAACATGATCCTGGACGACGGCGGTGACGCCACGTTGCTGATGCACCTGGGCAAGCGCGCCGAAAAAGACCTGGGCGTGCTCGACAAGCCCACCAGCGAAGAAGAGACCTGCCTGTATGCGTCGATCCGCGCCAAGCTGGCGGTCGATTCCACCTGGTACACCCGCAAGGCCTCGCAGATCATCGGCGTGACGGAAGAGACCACCACGGGCGTGCACCGCTTGAAGGAAATGTCGGCCGCAGGCACGCTGATGTTCCGGGCCATCAACGTCAACGACTCGGTCACCAAGAGCAAGTTCGACAACCTGTACGGCTGCCGCGAATCGCTGGTCGACAGCATCAAGCGCGCCACCGACGTGATGATCGCCGGCAAGGTTGCCGTCGTGGCCGGCTACGGCGACGTGGGCAAGGGCTCGGCGCAGGCGCTGCGCGCCCTCAGCGCGCAGGTCTGGGTGACCGAGATCGATCCGATCAACGCGCTGCAGGCTGCGATGGAAGGCTACAAGGTCGTGACGATGGACTATGCCGCCGACAAGGCCGACATCTTCGTCTCGGCCACCGGCAACAAGCGCGTCATCACGCACGAGCACATGCTGGCGATGAAGGACGAGGCGATCGTCTGCAACATCGGCCACTTCGACAACGAGATCGACATCGCGTCGATCGAGAAGTACGAGTGGGACGAGATCAAGCCGCAGGTCGACCATGTCAAGTTCCCTTCCATCGACGGCAACGAAGGCAAGAAGATCATCCTGCTGGCCAAGGGCCGACTGGTGAACCTGGGCTGCGCCACCGGCCACCCGAGCTTCGTGATGTCGGCCAGCTTCGCCAACCAGACGATCGCGCAAATCGAGCTCTACACGCACAGCGACTATTACGAAAACGGCAAGGTCTATGTGTTGCCCAAGCACCTCGACGAGAAGGTCGCGCGCCTGCACCTGAAGAAGGTCGGCGCGGTGTTGACCGAGTTGACGGAAGAGCAGGCTGGCTACATCGGCGTGCCGAAGTCGGGCCCGTACAAGCCCGACACGTATCGCTATTGAGCGGACGGGTCGCTTCACGCCAGGCATCGGCGTGGCATCGACGATGTCGGTGCCACGCACCTTTTCGATGACGCCCACGCACAGCCCAGCCAGCACGGCCACGGTGCGCGCCGACCAGTTGCTGGTCGGGCGTGGCGTGGCGGTGTCGCGGTCGCAGGCCCAGCGGCTGATCGCTGCCGGGGTTGAATGGCGCGCGCCGCCAGCGTCGGCGACCTGGCACCGCGTCGGCAAGAACGGCGATGAGTTGCCGCCCGATGCCGAACTGCGCCTGCTCGACGACGCCGAGCGACGCTGGGTGTCGCGCGCCGGCCTCAAGCTCGACGGTGCGTTGTCACGATGCGCTTTGAAGGTCGACGGCCTGATCGCGCTGGATGTCGGCCAGAGCACCGGCGGCTTCACGCAGGTGTTGCTGGCGCACGGCATTGCCAGAGTCGTCGGCGTCGATGTCGGCCGCGGCCAGTTGCACCCGTCGCTGCGCGGGCACAAGCAGGTGACGGCGATCGAAGGGCTCAACGCACGCGCGTTGACGGCCGAGGTACTCGGCGCGGCCATGCCGGCGGGTGGTTTTGACGTGGTCGTGGCCGACCTCAGCTTCATTCCGTTGACCACCGTGCTGCCGGCCTTGCCGTTGTTGATGGCGCCCGGAGGCACGCTGCTGGCGCTGGTCAAGCCGCAGTTCGAACTGCAGCCCAAAGACATCGGCAAAGGCGGACTGGTGAAGAACCCAGCCTCTTACGCCCAGGTCGAACACAAGTTGCGCGAGGCTTGCGGCGCATTGAAGTTGGACGTGACGGACTGGTTCGACAGCCCGATTGCGGGCGGCGACGGCAACCGCGAATATTTCATCCGGGCGCAGCGCCCGATCCTGGAAACACGCACATGAATGGCACCTCCGCCTTACCGCTGAGCCTCGAGTTCTTTCCACCCAAGACACCCGAGGGCACGACCAAGCTGGCCGCGGCGCGCGCCGAGCTGTACGAGTTGCGCCCGGAATTTTGTTCCGTCACCTACGGCGCCGGCGGCAGCACGCAGGACGGTACCTTCGCCACGGTGCAGGCGATCCTGAGTGAGGGTGTGCCGGCCGCGCCGCATTTCTCGTGCATCGGTGCCAGCACGGAATCGATCCGCGAGCGCCTGCGCCAGTTTCGGGACGCCGGCATCGGCCGCATCGTCGCGTTGCGCGGCGACCTGCCGAGCGGCTATGGCGGCGGCGCCTCGGGCATGGGCGAATTTCGCTATGCGAGCGATCTGGTTGCCTTCATCCGCGCCGAAACCGGCAGCCACTTTCACATCGAGGTGGGCGCTTATCCCGAGATGCACCCGCAAGCGCGCTCGCCGCAGTCCGACCTGCAGGCCTACGCCTCCAAGGTGCGGGCTGGTGCCAGTTCGGCCATCACGCAGATGTTCTTCAACACCGACGCGTATTTCCGTTTCGTCGACGATGCCTACGCGCTCGGCGCCGACATCCCGGTGGTGCCGGGCATCATGCCGATCACCAATGCGAGCGGCATCATCCGCTTTGCCGACGCCTGCGGTGCCGAGATTCCGCGCTGGATGCGGCTTCGGCTGCAGGGCTTCGGCGACGACACCGCGTCGATCAAGGCGTTCGGTCTGGACGTCATCACCGACCTGTGCGATCAGCTGCGCACCGCCGGCGTGCCGGGGCTGCACTTCTACACGATGAACCAGAGTGCCACCACGCTGGAGCTGTGTCGCCGTCTGGCGCTGCGCGGCACGCCGCGCTGACGCAGCTCGGTCAAGTCTGTTCGAACATCACGCCGTCTTCGGTCAGCATCGCATCGAGCGGCCAGTCCGTCGGGCCGCTGCGCAGCATCGGCAAAAAGCCGTGCGTGTAGCTCACGCCGACCGTCACCGGGCGCGGGTCGAGTGCCGCCAGCGTGCGCTCGAAGAAGCCGCCGCCGTAGCCCAGCCGCACGCCGCCCGGGCCGAAGCCGAGGCACGGCACGATCAGGATCGCGGGCGAGAATTCTTCAGTGCCTTTCGGCTTCGGGATGCCGTAGGCGTCCTGCTCCATCTCGCAGCCGGGATACCACACATGAAAGCGCAGCGACTCCGATTCGCGGTGCGCCACCGGCAACCCGATGCGGCGCACCACGCCGTCTGGCGCGCCTTCGGCCCAGCGGTACAGGGCCGGCAGCGGATCGAACTCGCCCTTGATCGGCCAGTAGGCGCCGATCGATGCCTCGCGTCGCCCGATCAGCCAGACGCGCAGCACGCTTTGCAGTTCAACCGCGCGCTCGAGCCGGTCCGGCAACGCCTGGCGCGCGGCAATCAGCTTCTTGCGCAGCGCGTCGCGATCGGGATAGGCGATCGGAAGCGGGTCCGATGACAGCATGCAGGCTCCGGTGTCAGGCGAAGGCGCGATTGTGCAAGACTGCCGCGTGGCCACGCCTCCTGAGTTCGTCCGGCATTGCCTGGAGCTGTTGTCGCCGCTCGGCAGCGTGCGTTCGCGCGCGATGTTCGGCGGGCACGGTCTGTATGTCGACGACCTGTTCGTGGCGCTGATCGCGTTCGACCGGTTGTACCTGAAGGTGGACGCACAAAGCCGCGCCACCTTCGGGGCGGCCAGCGGCCGGCCTTTCAGCTACGAGGCGCACGGCCGCCGCATGACGATGGGCTACTGCAGCGTGCCGGACGAGGCGATGGATTCGCCGGCCTCGATGCAACCCTGGGCGCGCCTGGCGCTGGCGGCGGCGCTGCGTGCCAGGGCCGCCACGCCGCAGGCCGCCAGTTCCAGGGCGCGAAAGGTGCGCGCCACACCCCGCAGCAGCATGACGTGAAGCACGCGCCGTTGTCGCATCGGCCGCCATTGCAAGGTGGCGCCGTTGAGGCCGTGTGGTTCGATCACGGCAGCGTCTCGCGCGTGCAGCCGCACGCTCTGGCCGGCCTCCAGCCAGTGATCCTGCGCATCGCCACGGCGCGTCAGCCACACCCGACCCTCCAGAACGCGGAGCTCGCCCATCGCCGAAGGCAGGCTCATGGCCGAGCGCAATTGCCATGCGTGGTCGGCCCGGTGTACAAACGGTGTCGTATGCGTTGGCATCATCAATCTCCTGCGGTCTCGAAACGCTATGGTCGCGCGGCAGCAAAGAAATATCCAATGAGAATGCGGTCGCGAATTGATGCGTTTTTTGCATGAGTGTGCTGCGCCAGCGCCCGTTGTCGCTGGGCAACCTGCGCGCATTCGAGGCGGTTGCGCGTCGGCTCAGTTTCAGCGAGGCCGGCATCGAATTGAGCCTCACGCAGTCGGCCATCAGCCGCCAGATCAAGAGCCTGGAGGACGAACTCGGCGCGCCGCTCTTCGTGCGTGGCACGCGCCATGTCGACCTGACGCCCGACGGGCAGATGCTGCTGCGCAACGTGGCACCGTGGCTCGCGCGGCTCGACGCCGGCGTGCGCCAGAGCCGTGCCGCGCGAGGGCGCCTGCGCGTCAACGTGACCACGTTCGCGTCGTTCGCGTCGCTTTGGCTGCTGCCGCGCCTTGAGGCGTTCCAGCGGTTGCATGCCGACCTGGACATCCGGGTCTCGGCCAACGACACGCTGGCCGACCTCGACGACCCGGACCTCGACGTGGCGCTGCGCTACTGCAGCCCCGAGCAGGCGCCGCCGGGCGCGCTGGCGCTGTTCGACGAGATGCTCACGCCGGTGGTGAGTCGCTGGCTGGCCGAGCAGATCCGGTTCGGCCAGGCGCCGCTGCTGGCCTGCGCCGCCGATCTGGCGTTGCACACGCTGGCCGAAGAAGACGACAACCGGTCGAGCACCGAATTTCTCAGCTGGCGTCATTGGCTGGCAGTGCACGGCCAGGCCGGCCTGCAGCCCAAGCGCTGGCTGTACCTCAACTTCACCTATCAGCAGGTGCAGGCCGCGCTGGCCGGGCAGGGCGTCGCGCTGGCCCGCATCGCGCTGGTATTGCAGGCGATGGAGCGCGGAGATCTGGTGGAGCCGTTCGGACCGTCGGGGCGCATCCGCAGTCCGTTTTCATACTGGCTGATCGTCTCCGACGCGAGTCGCCTGCGCCCCGAAGTGCGCCTTTTCTGCGAATGGATCGAGGCCGAGGCGGCTGTGACGCGCGCGGCAGTCGACGCGGTCCCGGTGCGGGCCCGTTGAATTCATCCGCCGGACGTCGCGCGGGCGGCGCTCAGGTGCTGGCGCAGGATTCGATGCTGTACGGCACTCAAGAAAACCGATGGATTCGTCGTCCTGGCCAAGCGCAAACCACAGCGATGCCGAGTGGCATCGCGAGGATTTGCAAC
>ENA-OBIT01000377-OBIT01000377.1-metagenomes-genome-assembly--contig:-NODE-377-length-19783-cov-10.0907_pt1 | contig 19783 bp, 15 predicted proteins | sample MGYA00153386_OBIT01 | MGnify analysis MGYA00153386
TCTTTCTCCCTATTTTCCTTAATATTTAAAGTTTCTTGCAATTGGCGATCGGACTTAGCTTGTTCAATTTCCACCAAACCCCGCAATGTATTGACAAATTCGCCGATCAGGTCTTTACCCGGTTGGATATAACTAAGATGGGTTTCTATTTGGTCGAGGTAGTGCTTACAGGTGATTTCGTCAAACTTTCGCCAACTGGAAATATCGCCCGGTTCCCCGATTTTGTTTAAGTAGTTTCGATAGTTGATCTGATTGACTTTAATTGTGGTATAATGCCCTTGCAAATTCCGAAGTTGTCGTTGATATTGCATAGATATTTCTGGAATTGATTCGAGCAGTTTTTGCAGTTCTTCTAATGGCTTATTTTGCTTGAATTCTTTAATCTTTGCTTGTAGTTCACTATAAACTTTTCTGACTTCAATATAACTTTCTCTGCCTCGTTGGTAAGCATATTCAATTTTGTGGCGAGTCCAGAGTGACCCTAATAAAGCATCATAAACTACGGGGAAATCAGGAGATATCCCTTGATTGCTGATCCAGACCAGAATCCGATAGAGTTTATTAGGCTGATTTCCTTGGCTAATTTCATATTCAAACAAGGCAACCTTGAGTAAGCTACCTCGATCGACTAATCTAGCTTTAAATTCAGTATTTTTCAGAAAACTTGTAACTAATTTATCAGATACATCTTGACATTCTGCATTAGCTACCTCTGTTTCTCCATAAAACCAGATGGTTTCACCGAGAGTGTTTTCTGAACACTCTAAGAAAAGGCTGCTAGGCTCAAATAAATAGAGTTCTTCTGGTGTAATATCTTGGTCAGGATTTTCGGGAAATAAACTTAGATCAAAAGCATAGGTATCGTGAAATAAATAAGGGTTGAGATTGCCACTAATTGATAATCCATTCTGCTGAATTGCAGCAAGTTCGATTCGTTCTTGATCTTGTGTTAGCCATTCATTGATTAAGTTTAAGGCTTCTGTTTTAGGCTGGAAAATATTTGATTCTCGATCTAACTCATAACACACTAATTTAGATTTCAAATCTTTTAGTTCAGTGAAAGGGAGTTTTTCGCTGAGTTGAATCAGATTTTCCCAAATTAAATAGGCGTCAGATGAAACTCGATCCAGAGATTCATCTAAAGTTTGATTTAGATGGAAAAAACAAACACTGATACTAAAATTTTTCATGGAGAAGACGGTGTATCTGGCTTTGGTTCAGGAGGTTTTTCTTTACGTACAACAGCATTTTCTAGAACTTCTTTGAGGATTTCACTTTGTTCTCCCGGTTTAGTGGATGATTTTCCGTCTCTACCTATCTTCTCGACATTTAATTGATAATATTTATATTGTCCTTGTATCTTTTTTTTATCATTTTCTGGCAGTTCTTGTATCCATTTTTCGATGAGTTCGACATTATCTTCATCGTTACCTGTCCATTGCTCTTCAAGAGAAACTAAGGCATCTTTCAGATTGACAAATAAATCTAATTCAATTAGTTTCTGGAAGATTTCTAATTTTGTAATGCTATTAGTCATATTTTTGCTCTCCTTTGCCAGCCGCACAGAACCCGGCCCAGTGATAGGGATTTTGATATATTTTAGCATTGGTTCCCTGATTTTCCAGTTCTACGTCCATATTACTTTGTAAGGTTTCTCGCCATTCAGCGTCTAGGAGATGACATTGGTTTGTCCAGTCGAGGACGCCTTGGATGTCGGTGTCTCGCATCCAGATTTGGGCTTGGTTTAATGAGAGGGCAAATTTACCGGGTTGGTTGGACAGGTTTTCATAGGTTTTGATCATTAAAATTGCTGTGGAAAGGGCGTTTACTGACCACAGGCTGACGTATAAACTGGGACTACCCGCCAGTAGGAAACCGCTGGTGAGACTGATATATTCGTCGGTGTTGTCGAGTTGGACTTGTCCGGTTTCGCAGGAGGAAAGGGTGACTAGGCTGCATTCACTGAGGTTGAAATAGCGGATGATTTCTTCTAGGGTGAGAGTACCGTCGGCTAGGTCTAAACCAGATTGTAGCGGATCGTTGGGGTTGAAGGAACCGTGACAGGAAAAGAACAGATGATGACTGTCGGCAGCTTTTTCGGCTATTTCTAATTTTTCGTCTAATGGTTTGCCTTTTTTGGCATTTCCTTTAGCTAAAACTTCTGAGTTGAGGAAGATATTTTTGATGGTTTCTACTTCCATGTCGGCTGCTAACAAGTTATCTTCTGGGTTTTGGATGGCGAAGAATTTATCGAATTTACCGCGTTTGTATTTTTTGACTTGGTGGAGAATTTGGCAACTAGGGGCGTAGGAAACTCCACCGGGAAAGGCGTCTATTAAATATTTGGCGGTGTTGTTGGTGAGTGGGAGGGCGTGCAGAGGGAATAGGTGGAGGTAACGATGGGGAATCAGGATTAGTCGATTACAGGTTTTGGGGATCGCATTAACTATTTGATCAATATGCAGAATTTGGGCTAGTTTTTCTAGTTTGGTTCCTAGGCTATTTTGCCATTGTTGACGGTTACTATAATAATCTCGTAAATATTCATCTCTCCAATCAATTAACCGTTTAAAATCTGACTCAGTAAATGGTAAAATTTGTGGTTCAGAGTTATAATTAGTGATAATAAAAATACAAAAGCTATTCTCCAAAATGTACCATTCTACAATTGCTGTTTTTTCATCGACCAACTGCTGAATCTTACCAAAATCTAGAGGCGTATAGGGATATTTTTCAGCTAAATCTTGGCGTAGTTTTTCGAGTTCAGTGTAGTTTTTGTCTTCGGCTTGTTTTAACCGTATATTTTCGTCAGCAATTCTGATTCTTAAATTTTGCAACTCTTGGCGCAATTGGAGGGATATTTTTCCTTTGGGATACAAATCTTTCACCGATAGCAACTCGATTAAGTTTTGCCCCTTGGAACGATCGGCAAATTCTACGGCTTCGGTGTAGAGTTGCAGTTCGATGCAAACTTCTACCATGCCCAGATAGAGTTTATTCCATTCTTCGGCTAATTTCTGTTTGCTTTCATCCCCAGATTGAATCTCGCCCCGTAAAAATTCTACTGTTTCAATCGCTGGGGCATAGTTATCATAAGCGAGTTTCCATTCCTGGTTACTTTGGTAAAGATTACCTTTATTAAATAAAGTTTCTGTATATTTTTGTGGGAAATTCTCACGGGTATGAACTGTTAAAGCCCTATCATAAAAGTCAATCGCCCGTTCCAGATTTTCCGCCCGCGAATCGTTGATTCTGTTACTGTAGACAGCAGCTAGGTTATTTTGAGTCATTGCCCAATCTTCAGGGAAATCCTCAAGGGTATAGACTGTTAAAGCTTCGTTTAAAAAGCCGATCGCCCGTTCCGCCCGTTCCAGATTATCTGCCCGCGAACCGTTGATTCTGCTTCTGTAGGCATTAGCTAGGTTATTTTGAGTCATTGCCCAATCTTCAGGGAAATTCTCACTGGTATAGACTGTTAAAGCAGCCTCATAAAAGCCGATCGCCTGTTCCAGATTATTCGCCCGCGAACCATTGATTCTATCACTGTAGGCAACAGCTAGATTATTTTGAGTCGTTGCCCATTGTTCAGGGAAACCCTCTAGGGTATAGACTGTTAAAGCTTCGTTAAAAAAGCCGATCGCCCGTTCCAGATTATCCGCCCGCGAGCCGTTGATTCTGTTACTATAGGCAATAGCTAGGTTATTTTGAGTCGTTGCCCATTGTTCAGGGAAATCCTCAAGAGTACGGACAGTTAAAGCAGCCTGAAAAAACGCGATCGCCCGTTCCAGATTATCAGCCCGCGAACCCTTGATTCTGTCACTGTAGGCAGCAGCTAGGTTATTTTGAGCCGTTGCCCATTTTTCAGGGAAAGCCTCTAGGGTATAGACTGTTAAAGCCTGCTGATAAAAGCCGATCGCCTGTTCCAGATTTTCTGCTCGCGAACCGTTGATTCTGCTTCTGTAGGCATTGGCTAGATTATTTTGAGTCGTTGCCCATTGTTCAGGGAAACCCTCAAGGGTACGAATTTTTAAAGCCGCCTCACAAAACCAGATCGCCTGTTCCAGATTATTCGCCCGCGAACCATTGATTCTGTTACTGTAGGCAATAGCCAGATTATTTTGCGTCATCGCCCAATCTTCGCTCCCCGGTTCCCGATTATTTAAAACTATTTGATAACCAGTAATGGCAATTTCAATATTGTTCGCTCTATTCCCACGGGGAAATTCACTAATATGAACACTTAAGTTTTCAATGAGGGCGACAATGAACTCAATTGCTTTGAGATGTTCGGCAATTAAAATCTCAGCCACTTCATGCAAAATCTGGGCAAAACGGGAATTGAGGAGATATTGCCGTTGATCCAGCATGGAGTATATTACTTTAATATCGCTATTGCTATCTTGTTCTGCTTGCAATAATTCTCGGATAAATTTTTCATACTCTTGTGGATTTTCACTTTCAGAGTTATTGCTATCTCCATCATCTTTCATTCCCAAGAAATTAGCTATTTGACTTGCCGTTTCTAATAAAAAATTAGCCGCATTTTCTTGATTATTTTCCGACAATTGGGCTGCAACAGCTATCATCATCTGCACTAACTCAGCATCCACCAATTCCGAGTTTGCATTCAAGATTTGATTTTCTTCACCGTTGGGGCAAGTCAGGAGAGTTTGAATTAGTTGCTGGTAGGCTTGGGCGCGGGTTTCGTCCATTGTGGGGAGTTTTGAATAACACCGATACTTATTTTACCATGATTCGATGGGTTCGGTGGTTGACGATCCCGTATCAATTTCTACCCCATCCCGCACAAGTAATCAAAATTACCGTCTCCCACAGAGTTTTTAAGCGTATTGATGATTTTCTTTGTATTATCGTAAGGCCCTTCAACATAACAAGGTTGTCCATTGCGACCGAATTTCAAGCCGATTTCGCTGGTTAATTCTCCTAAATGAGTCTTTGACTGCTCGAAATCGCGATGCGGTTCAAAGCCTAATGTTTTGGCATAGGCGATCGCGCCCCAAACCAGGGCTTGTGCTTGTTCTAAACTAATCTCTTCGTATCCCAGAAACGGCGAGTAAGAATGCTCAACGAGATTTTTATATTGGCTATCGTTGCAGTTACGTGGCGGAATGGTATCCTTGACTCCCAAACACCAGTAGTCGATCAAATAAGTGGTTGCAACAAAACGATTGTATCCCTTGGAACGGGTAACCATCACTAAACCCAAACCGCCCGCTTCAGTGGTTTCATTGCGCAACAAGGCATTCGCAAAATTTACATCCACGAGACATTGAGCAACGGGTAATAACTCTCCTTTTTCGGCGCTAGCGAGGGCTGTTTGTTCTGCCTGAGATATCAGAAAGGTACTGACTTCGGATGCTTTCAATCCTAACTTTCGGGCAATTTGTTTCGGCGTTAATTGCCGATCGCGCAGGTTGAGAATTTCTTGTTCTTGTTCGGGTTGCATGGTTTGTCTACTCCCGTTAGGGCTGGGTTTGAGCTGAGTGGATCATTGTACAGCGTTTTGAAAAACTTCGTAACATTGCAAAGATTCAGCAAAAAACCCGGTTTATTTGGTGGTGCGAGTGGCGAGAAACCTCGGTTAGCCCGATAGTCCGCCAGGGGTTTCAACCCCTGTCTCATAGCAAAATTCCTCTTAAGAGGACTGAAGAGTTTTTGATTTTTATCTTGGCTTTTCAGTCGGTTTCAACCGATTTTCGCTAAAAGCCCCGTGGGTTTTAACCCCGGTTGGATGTGGCGACACCACTTTACTTTATACTTCTTGTAAAATGCGACTATTCAAACGCTCATATTCATCCTCAAGCAGCCACATTTTAGCCGCTTCGTAATTGTCACTAGAAAAAATAACTTGATAGTTTTGTGCCGGGTTATAGATGCGAAATTTCCCTGATGTTTCCTTGACTAACATCAGGATATAAGGAGGAGATATCAGAGTATCAGCCCAGATTTCCGCAAACTTCCACTCAGTTTCTGGCTCTGATTCTTGATTTTTTTTAGTAGCTTGTACGGGGTCTGGTGCGAGGTATGACATGATATTTACCTGTGGTTTTCTTAATTTTTATTTCACCGTATTCTAGTGATATCCGAGTACCGTCTGCTTTTAGTATATAACCAATTTGTTCTGAAAAGTACAATCCATAGCGTTCATAATTATCCTCTAAATCGTCTGCTCCTGTGCGTTCCCCTCTTAGCTTAATTTCTGTGGCGACTCTTTCCATTGTTTCTCTATTATTAAAGAGATGGACAATTCCTTCGTTTTCAAGTTCGCTTTCGGCTTTTTGGGTTCCGGGGAGATGTTTGTTAATGAGACTGGTTCTAGTTTCTAGAGTAAGTTGACGGTCAATTCCACTCATAGCTCTGTTCTATCTTACATTATATAGCAATTCTAAATCATTTGTGAATTTCTTACTCCCTCCCCTTAGTAAGGTGAGGGTTGGGGTGGGGTAAAAAATTTACGACTCCTGCAAGGATTGCTATATACCATTTATCGATTGATTTAGTTTGGTTTTTCGGGTGTGGCCAGAAACCGGGTTTTTGCGAGATGCTTCGTTACAGTCGATAATAATCGTAAAAACCCGGTTTCTTCTAATTTTGCCTCAATTCCGGCGGCCTCCCCATCAAGCCTGTCATCAATCGCAATGCTAAAAACCGGACTGGGGGAATTGTCCGCAAACACCACAATCCGAAGCGCCGAAATGCGACAATGGGCAGCCAAGTATTGGAAAACAATCGATCGAGAAAATCGGTAAATCCCAACACGATTAAATTCTCTTTTTTGCGCCAGTTGTGATACCGTTTCAAGACTCGCAAATCGCCGATGTCTTCGCCTTTTTGGTGGGCTTGTTGTAAGATTTGGGCGATCGCCCCAGCATCTCTAATGCCCATATTCAATCCCTGGCCGCCCACGGGATGGCAGCAATGGGCGGCATCGCCAATGAGTGCTAATCTGGGCAACACGTAGCGATCGCTCTGCATTAACTGCACTGGGAATAAAAAGCGATCGCTCTCCAATTCCAAGCGCCCTAACAGCCCGCCGGTGCGCTGTTCCAACAACGCTAAAAACTCTGTTTCATTCATTGACTGCAAAGCTTTCGCCTCCGCATGGGGTGCTGTCCAAACTACTTGACAGCGGTTCCCCGGTAATGGTAAGACTCCCATCGGGCCGCTCGGCCAAAAGCGCTCAAAGGCGATATCATTGTGCGGTTTTTCTGCTTTAATGGTGATCGCAACGCAGGATTGCCAGTATTTCCAGCCGCGAGTGGTGATGTTGGCTGCTGTGCGGATTTGCGATCGCGAACCGTCAGCAGCAACTAACAATCTAGTCCGAATTGTCCGAGTTTCGCCGTTTTGTTTGACTGCTATTTCGGCGCAATCGGTTAAATATTTTACCTCCACTACTTCCGCCGGACAAACCCAACTGAAATTCGGGTTTTTTGCCAATGATTCCTGTAAAGCTGACAGCATGACTCGGTGTTCGCCGACATAACCTAAAGCCTCTTTTGGTACTGGCAATTTGCCAGTATTTCCCAAGTCTGGGCGGTGGAATTCGACGACTCCGGGATAGTCGCCGTCGCAGAGGCTTATTTGCTCGAAGGTGGTGATTTGCGGCAAGATTTGTTCCCACACGCCGATGCTTTCTAAAATCATTCCCGACAGCAACGTAACGGCGTAAGCTTGTTTTTTGGCGGCGGCGGCTGCGGGGATTTGGGTTTCGATTATGGCGATTTTTAAGCCTGAATCTTTGAGGGCGCACGCTAAGGTGGCGCCGACAATCCCGCCTCCGACGATCGCGATGTCGTAGTCTAGTGCGGCTGTTTCGGTGGGGGCTGTGGTTGGAGAAAGTTGGTTTACAGGCATTTTTTAAGGAATGTTGTTTAAGTCGATCGCACTTTTACTTTCTTATTGTAAAGAATTATTGCGGTTTTGGACAATTGAGAGGTAGAGCTTATCTCATATCAATTCTGGCTGTGCCGGAATGAGATAGAGGAGACGGCAGTGCCGTTTCCCTACCGCGCTCAATTGTAGGGATACGGCACTGCCGTTTCCTAATTTCGGGTATTAATTCCGATGAAAAGTGGATTTGATTTGATCTCAATTCCGCCTGGGCAGGAATGAGATAGAGGAGACGGCAGTGCCGTTTCCCTACGCCAGATTAATCGTAGGGACAAGGCACTGCCGTGTCCTAATTTCGGGTAATATTAATTCCGATTCTCAATTTATGGACTAATGATTAATGACTACCAACTACTGCTAATTGATTATTTTCCGAGACTAGAGGCGATACTTGCTGAGCAATGGGAATCTCAATTACAAACTCTGCACCGTCGCCGGGAACAGAGAAACATTGCAACTTTCCTCGGTGTTTTTCAACGACAATTTGATAGCTAATTGACAGTCCCAATCCAGTACCTTTGCCGACAGGTTTAGTCGTAAAAAAGGGATCGAATAAATTGCGAATTACTTCTTGAGTTATTCCCATCCCGTTATCGGAAATCCGAATTGATACGGTATTTGAATCCGTATTGGTGCTAATCCGAATTGTATTAGGACATGAATAGATATCTTTTGCAGAACGCTTGCTGTTGTACTCTTCTAGGGCGTCGATCGCATTTGCAATCAGATTCATAAATACTTGATTTAGCTGACCTGCATAGCACTCGATTTTTGGGAAGTCGCCGTATTCTTTGATAACTTCAATGGCTGGACGAGATGCAGTAGCTTTCAGCCTGTGCTGTAAAATTAGCAACGTGCTTTCGATTCCTTCGTGAATATCCACTCGCTTCATCTGCGATTCGTCGAGTCGGGAAAAGTTGCGTAAGGAGACAACTAAGTCGCGGATGCGATCGGCTCCTACTTTCATTGATTCCAAAATCTTGGGAAAGTCTTCCATTAAGAAATTGACTTCAATATCTTCGGCTGCTTCGGCAATTTCTGGGAGGGGATTTGGATATTTTTCTTGGTAAAGGTGGAGTAAATCGAGTAAGTCTCTGGCGTATTGGCTGGCGTGGGTGATGTTGCCGTAGATGAAGTTAATTGGGTTGTTAATTTCGTGGGCGACTCCGGCAACTAACTGTCCGAGAGATGAGATTTTTTCGGTTTGAATCAGTTGAGTTTGAGTGTCGTGCAAGTCGCGGAAAGCTTTTTCGAGCTGGGTTGCTTGCGATCGATATTGTGCTGCTGATTGCTTGAGTGCTTCCAAAACTTGGACGCGATCGCTAATATCCGTGTGCGTACCCACCCATTCGCGAATGCTGCCGTCTGTCGCTAACACTGGCACTGCGCGTACCCAGAAGTGTCTGTAGCTGCCGTCTGCGGCCCGCAAGCGGTGTTCGATTTCATAGAGATTTTTGGCTTCGACTGCGCGCATCCAAGCTTGCGCCGTGAGATCGCGATCGTCTGGGTGAATTGCCGAAACCCAGTTTTCGGTGGCTTCCTCCAAACTTTGGCCTGTATATGCCATCCAGTCTGTGGGCGCGATCGGCTTTCCGTCAGCATCTGTCATCCATACGAGTTGCGCGGTAGCAGCGATCAGCGATCGGTATCTTTGCTCGCTCAGACGCAGCGCATCTTCTGCTTGTTTGCGATCGCTGATGTCGCGGGCGATCGTCGAAATGTATTCGGGTTTGCCATCGGTTGCTCCGTGGGAGATGATGACTTGGCTGACAGGAATTTCGATGCCGGATGCTGACACAAAGGCTGTTTCTCCGCTCCAAACACCCTCGGAAACAGCGGTGGCGATCGCCAGCAGAATGCTGCGGGCTGATGCTGACGAGAATTCTGCAACTTGTCGGTGGGATATATCTTCATTTTCATCAATACCCAGCATTTTTCTGCCTGCTTTGTTGATGTAAACAGCCTGTCCTTCGAGGTCGCAAATACCGACAAAATCCGGCGTTGCTTCCAGAATTGCTGCTAGACTTCTGTTGGCGACTTCGGCTTGTTTGCGATCGGTAATATCCCGCGCAATGCTAACTATACCGCCGATTTTGCCTTGCCCGTCCCGATAAACGTTTTTTGTAGACAGAAATGTCCGCAATTTTCCTTGAACTGGCAGTTCTTCTTCCATGACTTGGGTTTTTCCCGCTGTCACGATTTGGCGATCGCTTTTCCTAATATTGTCCGCAATTTCCGGCGGAAATAACTCGCTATCATCTCTGCCGATAATCTCGTCAAAAGACTTACCAATTATGCTAGCTCCCGCAGCGTTGAGCATCATGTAGCAGCCCTCAATATCTTTGACAAAAAGTGCTGTCGGCGTACTGTTGATGACTGTCAGCAACAAATTGTAGTTTTTTTGGAGTACCTGCTCTGTTACTTGAGAGTCGAGAATTTGCTGCTGCAATTTTTCGTTGACGAGTTGCAGTTGGAGAGTCCGTTTTTCAACTTCAGTTTCTAAGTCTGCTTTCGCTTTTCTGAGTCCCAGTTCCGCTCGATAGCGCTTCCGGTCTGCGGTGCAGAGAGTTTTCGCATTCTGCCAAATCAAGAATGTAAAAATAATCACATTCAATACGCTTAACAGCGATATTCCTACCTCCGATGTGTAGGCTTGCAACCGCTCTCCCGACATGATGAAATAACCCACTAAAGGCGGGATAATTATTGCCGGTGGCAACAGACGCCTCGCCATAATTCCGCCCGCGCGATCGCTCGCAATTACTGCCATAAATCCCTTATCTGGACTGGCAAATAAAATGCCGAAGCTCAGCAACACAAATGCTGCGGACGTGTGCAAAGCCATTCCTGTAGGAGCACCCATTTTATAAAAGAAAGCTGTGCCGTAGATGTAGCCGATCAAACCCAGAAATGCAATTAAAAATGCACAACAGCTTAAGATTTGAATCCGCAGGTATTTGGGGCGCTTTACTGACAGCAGCAGCAGGGCTGTTCCCAGCAATAAAAAAGCAGCAGCAGTATTTGGCGCCATCCGTCCCGGTGCTAAGGGGATTGTCAAAATAGAACTGTGTTTAAATAGCAGTTGGTCGATGCCTAAGTCTAAATTAAAGCTATATTGAACTAGGGTGAGGATGCTAATTAATACAATTAAAAATGAAGCACTAAAAGTTAAATAGTTATAAATTTTTTGATGTTTGATTGTGGTTAATTCGGCACGCCACTGGTGTTGAAATAGTAGGGAAAATCCGCCTAAAATAAAGCAGGTCGCAGTATTGAATTTCATGCTCGGAAGTCCGGGCAGAATGCTCTTTAAGAGTTGCAGGTCGAATATCCAACCCAAAATGACTGTACAGCCGATCGCGATTACTACAATGCTAGCTTTTTGGGAAAAAGACTGGAGTGCAGCAATTGGGGTTGAGGGCGGCTGTATTTGTGGCGATCGTTCCAAAAGTTCCAATTTCTCGCTCCCTCAAATTATGTGGGTTTGTAGGTGTCCAAGGTAACAACAAACACTGTACTTGTATTGTTGCCAGCTATACAAAGCTGCTTAAGATATTCTAAAAATTGTTTGGCATAAAATACTAATTATTTTATCTAATTTGAGAGAGAGCGTCAATCGATTTTATATTTGAGAGTTGAGATTTTAGAATTGAAGAAAGCGACCCCACTGAGGATGTAGGAAATTCGCGCTCGCCCTCCCCCATCCTCAAGGTAGAGTATTTTTACTCGTCGTTAGAGGGGTAATCGTAGCGGATTAGCACAAAATTTCGGACTCGGCGATTTCCAAGAGACTGTTGGCGAATGTCTGAGGGGTTTTACCCATCAGGCATCGCCGTCCTGAATAGGCAGAAGGATTGTGTAATCACGCACCAGATTAAATAATAATTTATGATGACTCTTCACCCCCGCTCCTGGTCGTCAATTGCAGAAATGACAGCCACGCCGGGCACGAACCTCGTTTCCCGTCAGGAAATCCGGCGTTGCTGATTTATGGTATGAACGACTCAATCTGCAAAAAATGAAATAAGCGCGTCAGAACATCTTCGGAATTTCCAACTTATCTATTTTCATAAGCTGATTCAGCAACGCCAAAAAAGCCAAGCTGGGCTTTGCTCTTTTTTGTTTTACGGTTGATTGGGAGCATCGCCATGCGGTAGTGGTAGCAAGGCCACATCAGCCAACTCTTGAAAATCGCCGATTGATGCACCGATTGATGCGTCGATTAACTTATTTCAAAGGATGGTGATCCGCGAGAATTTTCTCAACTCTAGCCTCATCAATTCTCGCAGTCAATCTAGTAGCCTCATTATTATCCCGAATGGTTTTTGCTAAAGTAAAAGAAGAACCAACCGAGAAAGTTAAACCCATACCCATAAAACTTTTTACCCAGATATCTACGGGCAGATAAATGACACCTACAGCCGTAGTCGAAATAGCTAGAATAAAGGAAATCCAACACTGTAAAATCCAAGCATTAGTATCTTTTTGACGTACGATTTGCTGTGCCATAATCTCTCCTATTTAAATATATCTTTTGGTTGATTAACTTTAAGAATAGAGAGGATAGATGAAGCGATCGGGAGAGATCGGGACAGTTTGGATAAGTGCACAGGGCGATCGGGCTTTTGACTAAAAAGGCGATCGCTATAAATAGGGTTTCAGCCTCAAGCAGCCCGGATGAGAGCAGACAATCTAGAAACTGGACTAAGAGAGATTGATGAAGTTCGATTCGTTTTGTTAATTACTAGGGCTAGAGTCTGTGGTTTGCTGTATTTGTTGTAGCAAAACTTGATAACGTTGTCTCTCTTGTTCCAGTTGTGCGATCGCTTTATAGGAGTTTTTCTAGGAATTTTTCTGCCATCTTTCCAGGCCGATTACCAGGGGATAAGATTTCAAAAGCGACTTGAGGAGGAATATTATCTTCTTTCCATTGCTGGTAAGAACCTCTGTCACCTTTTGGCCTGCCCAAGACTACCATTGCATCGGGTGCTTGGCGAATTTTGTTATTTCCTTGAACGGGATACCAAAGCAAATCTCCGGCGACGAAGACTTCGGGGTTGTTAGCAAACAAGATTTCTAGATTTTCTTTAACCGTGACAATCCATCGGAATTGTTTGGTATTGTCTGCTATTGGTTCTCCGTTGCGATCGGGGTAGATGATTTCTGGTTTGGTTTCAGAGGTGAGTTGTTGTACCATGCTGTTTGATGGTTGGGGTGCTGATTTTAGTATAGCTTTTGAGGGTAGGAGGGAGTGCGATAGCCTTTTAGAAGCGATAATAAAAGCTCACTTCTAGCCACCTCTTAAAGTAGGGTCGATTCCTACTTTTTTATTGTGGCTACTTTTAAAAGTAGGATCGATTATTTCTAAAGTGTCGCTACCTGTTAAAGTAGGATCGATTATTTCTAAAGTGTCGCTACCTAAATCATATTTTTTGTCTAGATTTACTGTTAAATCAATCGTTTTGTAAATCTTGTGGAAGCTTTCAAGAACTCGCTCTGTCTTAGAGTCAATATCTACTCCCTCAATGGATTGACCGGATGTTACTATCTTTAAAATTTCTATTGACGCTTCTAGAACATTCATGGATTTTTCCTCTAGGATTTACTTATTCTTCTATTTCTAAGCCAAAGATTAGGTGTACTTTTTCCTTATTTATAGCATAGATCACCATATTTTTTGTGGGCCGTCTTGTTACTATTCAAATAATTTTTTAGTCTCCCGCATACCTCTATAATCATTTGGTTCGGGTTGGTTTCACGAGGGCTATAGTTAGTGTCGTTTAAATTCCATATTCTTACAGTTTTATCACGACCTCCTGTAATAATTGTCTGACCGTCTGGACTGAAGCTCACTTCATTGACTTGACCGATGTGGCCTTCTAGAGGAGGTAATGAAGTACCATCTACCTTCCAAAGTCCGATTTTTCCCTCTGCATTTGCATAAGCAATCAGTTCGCCATTGGGGCTAAATGTTATGGCTAGCATCTTATTATCATCCTTTGTGATAATTTTTGATACAAAATCATCACGATCTTTTTCCACCACAATAGGATCTCTTTGCGATTTCCAAAATCTGAGAGTATTATCATCGCTAATAGAAGCTAATGTTTTACTATCAGAGCCAAAACTTACAAAGTTTACTGCTCCTTCATGTTGAGTCAGTGTACTCAATAATGTTCCGTCTACTTTCCATATTTTTATTGTCCTATCACCGCTACCAGAAACAATAAGTTGACCGTTAGGACTAAATTTTACACTGTAAACTGTATCTTTATGTCCACTGAATATTTTGGGTATATTGCTAATATTTTTCCACTGCCATAGTCTAATAGTTCGATCGGTACTAGCAGAAGCAATAGTTTGACCATCTGGGCTAAAACTAAGATGAGAAATCTCTCCTTGATGTCCCTTAAGCGTCTTGACTAAAGTTCCTTCTTTACGCCAAATTCTTATGGTTTTATCAGCACTTCCAGAAGCAATATACTGCCCATCAGGACTAAAACTTACAGTCCAGACTTTATCATTATGATCTTCAAGAATCTTCCCTTGAGTACCATCTGTTTTCCAAAGCCTTACTGTCTTATCCGGTCCACTAGAAGCAATCAGGTTGTCTTTGGCATTAGGGCTAAAGCTGACACTGCTTACACTCAGTCTATGCCCTTGTAAACGATTACGCTCTCGTACTTTAGAGACTAAGGTTTGAATTCTTACTAAGTCTTTACGATCTTCTATTCCTATAGCTTTTATTTGCTTAAGAGCTTCCAGGCTTGCTACCATTGCTTCAAGTTGATTGTGGTTATCTAATAGTTGTTCAGCTTTACCTATTAAAGTTCCTACAGCGATCGCCTCCCGTTGTTTCTTCTGTCCGTCGAGTACAAGTCCCAAGCCAAGTGTAAAGGTTAAAAGAATACCAGACACGATCGCCCATTTCGTTCTTTGCTTTTGAGCCTGATATTTTTCGTCCGTCAGTTTTATTTCCCTTTCTAGTATCTTGATTTCATCTTGAATCTGCCGATCGCGCCTACCGACACTTTTCCCCAAAAACTCCCTCTCATCCCCAGTCAAATTCGGCAGCACCCTCTTCTCCCACTCCTCAACCTCCGCCAATCGCGCCCCCGTCAGCAGCGCCTCATCCGACTTACCATAAGTCTCCTGCCACTCCCGACAAGCCATCTCTAACCGCCGACAAATCCGAATATTTTCCAGATCTTCCTCAATCCAGTTACTCACTAATTTCCACCGACACAACAGAGCTTCATGAGCCACTTCCACCGTGTTTTCATCCACAATAATCAAACGCTGCTGCGCCCCAGCCAACAGCCCAATTACCCGATCCAACTGCTCAGGAGAATCCGCGATCGCCCTTAATCGATCCCAATCAACCCGGCGGCGCGTTACCTCCGAACCCTCACCCAACTGCACCAACTCCATAAACAGTTTGCGAACAAAAAGGCGATCGCCCTCACTCAGACATTCATAAATCACATTAGCTCGATTTTCCAAAGCCCCTTGAACACCACCAATATCTTCATAGCCCTTTCTCGTCAGTAACGGCTCTGGAAATTCCGGTTTTTCAATACAAACTCGCCACAACTCCTTCAAAGCATATTGTAACAACGGTAATGCTCCCGGTTGACCCGCTACATCCTGAGCAATTTGGGATACTAACCCCCGCTCAAATTTTACCCCATGCAATTCAGCCGGTTTCTCGATCGCCTCCGGTAACTCCTCGATCCCTAGCGACTTTACAATATAAGTTCTAGGCGGAATGTGATTGATCAAATTTAAAACGTCTGAATAATCAGCGCAGCGAATTAAAAAATCTCCACGAAGTGCAATAATCATCCGACTCTTTCGCCCAGAATCATTCATCTCCTCCGCAATCAAACGAATAAAACTCCGTCGTTCAGATTCATCTTCACAAAGCGTAAATACCTCCTCAAACTGATCGATAAAAATCACAAAAGGCTGGTTCTGATCTCGATACCGAGCTAAAATATCTACCAGTTTTCCCAGGGGATGCTTCCCCGGAGTAAAAGATTCAACAGGCCAATGACTACTACCAGGAATTCTATCCCGACTTAACTGCGGCAACAATCCCGCTTTGATTAAAGAAGATTTTCCCGAACCAGAATAGCCAATAACCGGAATAAAACGACTATTGGTTAAGTGAGTAATCAGTATCTTAACTGCTTCCTCCCGCCCACAAAAATACTTTTCTTGTTCAGCTTCAAAAGCAGACAGTCCTAGATAGGGATTATTGCGATCGAAAGTAATTTCAGTAGCCGGCATTTCTGACTGCGGATACGTTACCAGAGTAATGCAGCGGCCCCAGCCCATGCGAATCGGTTCTTGCACGAAACTCTTAAGTTCGCCGCTGATATAATCGAACAAAAGATCGCCACTGACTCGACGATTTCGGCAAGCATTTTCTGATGCCAGTCCCTTAAGCACAGCACCTGTAAAATAACTGTTTGGTTCACCTTTAAAGGATTTGGCAGTCTCAAATGTTCGGCAAGCTGCCATTAAGTAGTAATCTCTTTGTGTACTGAAAGCCGTCAGAGTTCGCTGCACAAGCTGGCTTTCTAGAAAATATCCACTATGACAGCAGTCCAACAGCATAACTAAACTGCTCAAATCTGATTGCTGGATTAGCTCGTTGAGACTTGCCAGAGAAATGCCGTATTTGTAATCAATAACTTGGTTCCCAGCCATTTCCACCTGACAGTCCGAAGTCGCTAAAACTCCCTTTTGCTGTCCCAATGTATCGGAGAAGGTAAAGCCGTGGCCAGCAAAATAAATCAAAGCTTCATTTTTAGTCGATCGATCTAACAGTAAAGTTCTCAATTCTTGACCGACTTCAGCCGCTGTAACTGCCTTATCACCGCTAATTTCAAAACAACTTTTTTCAGCATTCCATCGTTCCGGCAGTCGCTTCACATCAAAACCGCCATACTGCTCTAATACTTGTGCCAAAATCTCCGCATCACTAGCCGCTTTCGGGAGACGAGACATTTGTGAGCTTTGATACTGAGTAATACCAATAACAAGGGCGTAACGAGCCATTTAGTTTAACCTAAATTTAAAAATACTGGCTTAGCTGACAAACACCCTGAACCGCTGTTTTCCTTTAAACGCTATAATAACTAAACTTTCCGGAAGCAAGCTCGATCTTTAAGCAAAATCTACATAAACTTAACAAAAGGTAACATTATGTCCGAATTACAGCGTTTCGCTTTTAAAGAAAAGGGTGAAGTGTACGAAGTCGTAATTGACCAAGCTGCAACCTCACAGGACGATAGTCCTTATGACGAAGAGAGGGACGTGCGAAGTGATGCGATTAACCGGATGCAGCAAGCTCGCCTGCTAATTCGCAATTATGCTATGTATGCTGTGACGGCTTTTAAAGATTTTGGTGCGGCTGAGGTTGAAGAAGTAACACTAAAATTTTCTATCAAAATGGGTGGCAAAACGGGCATCCCTTACATTACGGAAGGTTCAGCGGAAAGCAACTTAGAAATTGAGGTAAAGTGCAAGTTTCCTAAATCTGCTCCAAGCGAAAAGTCTTAAACCGTTCTTAAGCCTTAATTCAAGCTAATTAAGTAAACCCACCTAACAACACAGAATACGCACTTTCTCTTAGTCCGCTTGGAGTGGACTTCGTTTGTATAGTTTGACCTCGAATTCGTATGACGGGCGCTTCGCCACATACGAATTTGAGGTCAACAGGTTTCAACCGCCGAGTGATGCGCTCCTTCAATACTCAGATACCCGACTTCTTCAAGAAATCGGGTATCTAAAGCGACCTAATTAACTTTTCAAAACGCTGCGGACTACTTATTTTTTTGCTGAGTCTTCGCTTGCTCGATCGCAATTTCCCTCACTACTTGGAAAGAACTCAAATTCGACGAACCTTCAATCGCCTTCACCGCCAAATCTTGAACCTGTTTCAAAGCAGAATCCAGTTGTTTTGACAAGCTAGCAATCCGCGCATCTTGATTTTGCATAGTCTGCAACATCCCTTGAATTTGCAGTTCGTAATTTTGCTTTTGACCTTCCATGTCTTTTAGCAACAAATCAGACTTGATTTTAGCTTGATAATTGCCAATATTGCGACCGTTATCTTTCCCGTTCTTAATATTAGCTTCCTGCTCTTTCGGGAAAGCTTCAACCTTAGCTTTAACTTCCGCAGACAGTTTTTCCCGTTCCGCAATTAATTTTTCCCGTTTCGCCCACTGCTTCTCCTGTTCGCGTTCAGACTCTTCGATGTCTTTATGCAGCCTTTCTTGGCGCTGGTCATATTCCTCGATGTCCAGATTTCGCTGGAGTTCCAAATCGTAATTATACAACTCTTCATCCCGATTGCGAGTTTTTTACTGATTCTCATTACGTTCTTTAACTGCCAACTTTTGCAGTTCCTGCTCTTTTTCCCAAGCTTGGCGCTGTTCCAGCAAATCCTGTTCAATAGTTTCGCGCTGTTCGCTAATTTCTGATACAAATGTTTTCGCACTTTCTTCATATTGTTGGATTAAATTGTCCAGCGTATCTTCTGCAACATCTTCTAAACTGTGCAACTCTTGCAGTTGTTGAACTTCCTCGCCCACAGTCCGGCGCAATTCTCCGAGTTTAGCAGCTTCAGAAGTTAATTTTTCAGACAACTCGCTGACAGCGCCGCCAAAGCCAAATTGCAGCAAAATTAAATTGTCAATTGTAGACTGCATTCTTTGTTGATTTTGAGTTAAAGTCATTGGTTTTTGTGCCTCCACAATTGGCTTTTCTGGGACTGCTGTTTGCTTCACAGAAGCATTTGCTGGTTGATTATTATTAACCTGTTTCAGTTGCGATTCCAAAGCAGCCTTTGCTTCTGCTGCTTCCTTGTACGCTTCCAATATTTCAGCCTTGGTACTCTTGTCACTTACTTTTCTGTTCACAACTTTTCATCTCTTAATAGTTGGGCAAATTTTGTCTGCTTTCAATTTGAATTCTTAGTCTGCGGAGGCAGACTTCGTTTGTTTAGTCGCGGTTTCAACCGCCTAGTAGTCTTTAAGCTTTGCTAGCAAAAGCTTTCATTGCCAAATCTTGCGCTTGCTTCGTCGTGGCTTGCAGTTGCGCGGATATTTCGGCGATTTGTTCGGTTTGCAGCGAGATTGTCTGCTGTAAAGACTGCACTTTCAATTCATATCCCTACTTGCTTCCTTCCCATTCTTTCTCCACTAAATCTGCCTTGACTTTAGCTTCACGAGAAACTTCTTGAATTGCTTCTTCTTTGGCTTTAGTATAAGCCTGTTTGAGTTCTTCTTCAAACCCTGCGGCTTTGGTTTGATTCTTTTCAAACTCCGCTTGATTATCGCTGAGTAATTTTTCTCGTTCTGCCCAATTCTTGTCTTTTTCGCGGGTAGATTCTTGCAATTCCCATTCCGATGTGCGCTTCGTTTCTTCGTAGGCGTCGGTTTCGATTTTCCGTTCCCGCTGTAAATCGTATTGGTAATCGGCTGCTTCACCCTGGCGCTGTTTAATTATGAATGCAGTCTTTTCTTGAACTGCGGCATCAAATTCTTGCTGTTCTTTCCCCCAAATTTTACGTTTTTGGGTGGTGTCTTTTTCGATAATTTCGTGCTGGTTTGTGGCGTTTTGTTCCAGCACAGTCAATTTTTCTTGGTGCTCTTGAGTTAAGATGTGGAAAGCGTCTGCTACAACTCGTATTTGCTGCAATTCTTGGAGTTGTTGGGCTTCAATTTCGATCGGGCGTTTTAATTCGTCTAATTTTTAAGATTCCGCCTTCAGTTTTTCGGAAAGTCCGCTAGTGATGCTACCCAGGGTAAACGCATCTTAACTTTAACCCAAAATATGCTACAGTTAAGTCCGACTA
>ENA-OBIT01000380-OBIT01000380.1-metagenomes-genome-assembly--contig:-NODE-380-length-19729-cov-12.2686_pt1 | contig 19729 bp, 9 predicted proteins | sample MGYA00153386_OBIT01 | MGnify analysis MGYA00153386
GCAATGAAATCTTCCATTAGTTCGTCGGCGGGTCGGTAGCGTTGGAGTCTTAGATCGATCCAGGTGACGGCTTTAGCTACTAAAATGCCCATAACTATACCTGCGGCGATCGCCCAAATCAAGTCAACTACTACCCACTGCGAAAACCAGTTGGGCAAGTTGGGATCTTTTAGCGCATAAAGGCCGAAGTAAACAAAGGGAAAAGCTAAAGCATCGTTCAAACCGCCTTCGGATGTTAAACCAAAACGCAATTCATCGCGATCGTCTATATCCGCTAACTGAACTTCTGAGGCTAAAACTGGATCTGTGGGTGCGAGAATTGCTCCCAATAAAATCGCCGGGCCCCAATCTAATTTCACAAACCAATGACCGATCGCAGCAACAGCAAAAATCGAAATCGGCATTAAAAAACCGATCAGCCGCGCGGTGGAATTCCAGGCCCAAAGTTGCAGCGGGCGATTCATTTTTAAGCCGCAACTGAACAGAGAAACAATAACTACAAATTCTGTGATTCTTTCTAAAAATTGAGCTTCTGGACGCAATTCAATCAGCTTGACGCCGTAAGGCCCCAATCCGATACCAACAACTAGATAAATTAAGGCATAAGATACAGGCAATCGGGAAATCCATCCTGAACCCAAGGTAACGGTTAGCAGGAGGATGCCAATAACTAGCAAGTTGAGAATGTAATTATCCACCATAGCGATCGCACTTTGAATCGGGTTTAACAAGTGCGATTTTGACAGGTAAAAATGAATGGTGCATCTGTCAAATGCTAGATTCGCCTATCCTCCGAAAGTTATATCTATCTATTATTTGTCATTTCTAGCAACTGACTACTGACTACTGACCAATGACTAATGACTAATAACTACTGATTTTTTTCGGTCGCGATGATATGCAAATCTACGTTTTTGAGCGATCGCACTAACTGTTGAGTCAATGAACCCCGAAACAGCAATTGCCAGCGGGATTTCTGGCTTTCGCCGATGACAATTTGAGTAATACGATACTCTTGAGCTACATCGGAAATTGCTTTGGCGATGTTTGAATTTTGCACTCGCAGAAATTGCCCATTAAATTCTTGGCACAGTTTCTGGCAAGTTTCAACGTGCAAGCTTTCGTCTTTTGTTAAAAAGCGATCGGGATTCTCGATAAACAAAGCATAAAAGGGAGCATTCATGTAGTTAGAAATTCTCCCACCCCGTCGCAGCAGTTGCAAAGAATTTGGATAAGTTGAAACGCATACTAAAACTCGTTCGTGAATGTTGCAAGATTGACCTTTTAAAATTGCTCCGTCATCTTCAACACTATCTGCTACCTCCCGCAGCGCTAGTTCTCGCAAAGCAATTAAATGACGGCGCTGAAAAAAGTTTTCTAATGATTGTTGAATTTTTTCGGGAGCGTAGATTTTGCCTTCTAGCAACCGCTCTTCTAAGGTTTCCGGTGTAACATCAACAACGATTATTTCGTCTGCTTCTTCGAGGACGCGATCGGGCACTCGTTCTCGGACTATAACTCCGGTAATTCGTGCTACTAAGTCATTGAGACTTTCTATATGTTGAATGTTCAGAGTCGAGAAAACATCAATTCCAGCATTGAGAATTAGTTCCACATCTTGATATCGCTTTTCTCGCTCACAACCAGGAACGTTTGTATGAGCTAGTTCGTCTACTAATGCTAGCTGAGGGCGTCGTGCTATGACAGCTTCTGTATCCATTTCTGTTAAAGTTTTTACGCCTCGCTGCATTGTTTTGCGCGGCACTATTTCCAGTCCCTCACCTTTAGCGATTGTCTCTTTCCGCCCGTGAGTTTCTAATAGTCCGACGGCGACATCAATGCCTTCAGATTTGAGCCTGTGCCCTTCTTCCAGCATTCGGAAAGTTTTGCCGACACCGGGAGCCATACCGATAAATATTTTATGCTTTCCTCGGCGGCGGACGCGATCGTAATCGTGATTTGGTTGGATGTAAACCGCGTCTGGATTGTTGCTGAGTTCGCTAGAATGAATCATAGCTAATAGTTAGTTGGTAGTTGTCAGTTGTCAGTTGTCAGTTGTCAGTTGTTAGTGGATAGTTGGCAGTTGGCGTTTGCTACAAATAACCAATAACCAATAATCAATAACCAATAACTAATGACTACTGACTACTGACTACTAACTACTAACTATTTTAAGCCATCAAGAGCAAAGTTTAGTTTGAGGACGTTAACTCCCGGTTCGCCAAAAATTCCGAGAAATCTACCGTCTGTATTCTTAGATACTAGCATTTCTACTTGATTAGGATTGACCGATCGCACTTTTGCGATCCGTTCAACTTGCGCTCTAGCGGCCTCTTCGCTAATGTGCGGATCGAGGCTAGATCCAGAAGTATACACCAAATCGGCAGTTGGTTTAATACCCGCTTGGTTGAGGCGTCCTAATTCAACTTGCACACCCTGAAAACCATCTTTTTCATTACCTCGCTTCAGCAAATCCGAGTTGCTAGGAGCAAGGTTGCTAGCTCCTGAAACACCTGTTCTCTGACTTAAATTATCTGCCTTTGTCGGGTCATAATCTTTTGTGTCAAAACTGCTGTAATTGGTCGTGCTGGGACGGCTCCAAAAATATTTCTCCGAGGCGAAAGACTGACCGATTAACGAGGAACCGATTACAACTCCTTTGTTAGTAATTAAGCTGCCGTTTGCCTGGGAATTGAAAGCAACTTGACCAATTACGAGCAGAATCAAGGGATAAATAATTGCCGTGATTCCCCACAGTACTAAAGTAACGCGAATCGCTCTGATTAATTCTCTCATAAATTACCTCAATTAAAGAAGGAAAAAGGAAGAAGGAAGAAGGAAGAGGGCAGAAACAGCTTTTCGTGTATTCGTAACTTCGGTGTCGCGAAGAAAGCTAATTGTTTGTTTCCGATATTTGCTTAGAATCTTTCTGGCTGAAAAATGACGACAAACAAATAAACTACGAGTCCGACGATTACTAAACCCAAGAGACTTAAACCCCACGCCGCTTTTTTTGTCAAACCTTCATCGGCAGCCGCATAAACAGCGGGTGCAATTATCAAGTTGAAGCACATGACTAGAAATAGTTGCACCGGGATTGGGTGGCGCTGCCAAAGCATTTGTGCTAACTCAATGATTTCTTGAAAGTCTCTGGGCAAAACATCATTTAACAAATCATTCCGTTTCATAAATTCTCCTTGTTTTGGGAAACCTAAATATCTGTTGTATTTGGTGGCTTTTTTCGGGAAATCGACGAGGCAGAGCCTCTAGATATGCGTTCCCAGGCAGAGCCTGGGAACAAGACTTATTCGTTACAGAATCCGTTACCGAACTTCTCCTATGCTAACCCAACGGCGGCAATGAAAACATCGATAACTTTGATAGCAATAAATGGTGCAACTGCTCCTCCCAATCCGTAGATTAAAATGTTACGCTGCAACAGTTGATTGGCGCTTAAAGGTCGAAATTTTACCCCGGTTAATGCTAGGGGAATTAAAGCGGGAATAATCAAAGCATTGTAAATTAATGCTGACAGAACCGCTGACTGTCCGCTAGCTAAACCCATGATGTTCAATGCGCCAACAGGAGCAAACATTGCCGGAATAATTGCAAAATATTTGGCAATGTCGTTCGCCAAGGAAAACGTAGTTAGCGCACCGCGAGTAATCAGCAATTGTTTGCCAATTGTCACTAAGTCAATCAGTTTTGTGGGGTCAGAATCTAAGTCCACCATGTTCGCAGCTTCCTTCGCTGCTTGGGTTCCCGAATTCATCGCAAGTCCTACGTTTGCCTGGGCTAATGCGGGGGCGTCGTTGGTTCCATCCCCGGTCATTGCTACTAATTTGCCTTCGGCTTGTTGCTTGCGAATTACTTCAATTTTGTCCTCTGGAGTTGCTTCGGCAATGAAGTCGTCAACTCCGGCTTCGTCGGCAATTACTGATGCTGTAATCCGGTTGTCTCCGGTGAGCATGATGGTGCGAATGCCCATTTTTCGGAGTTGGTCAAATCGATCGCGAATCCCCGGTTTAATAATATCTTTCAGATAGATAATGCCGTAGGTGTCGTTGCCTTGACAAACTCCCAACGGTGTGCCTCCAAGCCGGGAAACTCGTTCGTAGGCTTCATCAAGATCGGGGCCGAAATTGCCTCCGCGCGATCGCACAAACCCCTTAACTGCATCCACCGCGCCCTTGCGAACCTCCGTACCATCGGGCAAATCCGTGCCAGACATCCGTGTTTTTGCCGAAAAATCCAGCCCGGTGGCGTTAGCGCGATCGAAACTCACCGTTGCGCCTAATTTTTCGGCCAAACGGACGATCGACTTTCCCTCCGGCGTATCGTCAAAAAGGCTCCCAGCCAGGGCTATGTGCGCCATATCCTCCAACGAGTGACCGTTCACCGCGATGAACTCCTCGGCTAAACGATTGCCCAGCGTAATCGTTCCCGTTTTGTCCAAAATCAGCGTATTCACGTCACCGCAAGCCTCAACGGCGCGCCCAGAGGTCGCTATAACGTTAAATTGAGCAACGCGATCCATTCCCGCAATGCCGATCGCACTCAACAAACCGCCGATCGTCGTCGGAATCAGCGCCACCAGCAGCGAAATCAGCGTCACCACGCCCACAGGGGTTTTCACATAATTTCCCACGGGCGGAATCGTCGAAACCACAATCAAAAACACCAGCGTTAGCACCGCCAGCAGCACAGTCAGCGCGATCTCGTTCGGCGTTTTTGAGCGTTCAGCGCCCTCTACCAGCGCAATCATCCTGTCCAAAAACCCCTTACCAGGGTCGGACATCACCCGCAGGATCAGTTCGTCGGAGAGGATGCGCGTCCCGCCAGTCACGGAACTGGCGATGTCCGAACCCGGTTCCTTGAGCACTGGCGCGGATTCTCCAGTGATCGCAGATTCATCTACAGATGCGACACCTCCAATCACTTCGCCGTCGGAAGGAATGACATCGCCTGCGATCACTTTAATTTGGTCGCCGCGTCTTAGGGATGTCGAACTAACTTCTTCAATTGAACCGTCTGGTAAGAGTTTGCGGGCTGTGGTGTCGGCCTTGGTCGATCGCAGTGCGTCTGCTTGCGCTTTCCCACGGCCTTCCGCTACCGCTTCGGCAAAATTAGCAAACACCAAAGTGAAGAACAAAATGAAGGTGACAAGGCCGTTAAAAACTACCTGATTTTGGCCTGGAACCGGGCCGAACAGCGTCGGGTCGATCGTTAATAATGCAGTCACAATTGTGCCAACCCACACCACAAACATCACCGGATTTTTCAGCATCACCCGTGGATCTAGTTTGATAAAAGCTTCTTTGAAAGCTCTTTGATAAAGACCTTTAGTATTTGCTTTGGGTGTGTGTTTTCGAGACTCGCGAGAGCCTCTGGAACGCGGAGTTTTTTCAGAATCGGGGGTATTGGAAGAAGCCATATCGATTTGGGATTTGGGATGCGTGAATTGGGAGTTTTGTCGGATTGAAAAAGTTTTTTCTCTCTCTGTTAGCGCACTTATTGATGCTTTACTGTCCGCTACTTGGTGAGGGCGTTCCCGTAGGGGAGGGCGTTCCCGTAGGTGACGGCGTTCCCGTAGGTGAGGGCGTTACAGTAGGCGATGGCGTTACAGTAGGCGACGGCGTTACCGTAGGTGAGGGCGTTACAGTAGGCGATGGCGTTACAGTAGGTGACGGCGTTCCCGTAGGTGACGGCGTTACAGTAGGCGATGGCGTTACAGTAGGTGACGGCGTTACAGTAGGTGACGGCGTTACAGTAGGTGACGGCGTTACAGTAGGCGATGGCGTTCCCGTAGGTGACGGTGACGGGGTTACAGCGGACGGTGACGGCGTTCCCAGAGGTGACGGGGTTCCCAGAGGTGACGGCGCAGTTACGGGTGCTTGTTGCAACTTAGCGCTGCTAATTTCAAATCCTTCTGCAATTGGCCCTAAAGCTAGAACTGGGAAAAATGTTAGCGCACCCAGAATAATGATTACTCCTGCTGTCACGCTAGTGAACAAAACTGAATCTGTTCTGAGAGTACCCGTCGTTTCAGGAACTAATTGTTTGTTCGTCATGCTATCAGCTAAAAGCAGCAGGGCGACAATTGGAACATAACGCCCCATCAGCAAGCTAAAACAAGTGCTTAAATTCCACCAAAGTCCTGTGGTTGCGGGCTGAGAGTCGGCCAATCCTTCAAAACCTGAACCATTGTTAGAAGCGGCAGAAGCATATTCGTACATCACCTGGGAAATGCCGTGAAATCCGGGGTTGCTGATGCCGCTCAAGCTGTTGGTAAGAGCGAGGGTGATTGCACCAGGGATTAAAACTGCGATCGGGTGAATCAACAAAACAACGCTAGCTAAAACAATTTCCCGTTTCTCAATTTTGCGTCCTAAAAATTCCGGCGTTCTACCTACCATCAATCCGGTGAGAAATACGCTCAGAATTGAGTAAATAAATAAGTAAGCGGTTCCCGTTCCTTGTCCACCCCAAACGATTTGCAAAAACAAGTTAAACAGAGTAGCAAAACCGCCTGGAGGCATTAAAGAATCGTGCATTCCGTTGACAGCACCGCACATTGTGCCAGTCGTAGTCACCGCCCAGAGTGCGGTTTCTGCCCAGCCGAATCTAATTTCTTTTCCTTCTAAGTTTGGCTGTACTGAACCCAGCAAAGTATTGATTTGAGGGTTGCCACCATACTCACCAAATGCTGCAATTCCAATCAAAACTACATAGATAGTAAATACCATCCAGAAAATTAGCCAACCTTGTTTTTTGTTGTTGGCAAATCTGCCGTAGGTATGAATGAGTGCCGCTGGAATCGAAACCATTGCTAGTGTTTCCAGCAGATTAGTAAAAGGGTTGGGATTTTCAAAAGGGTGAGCCGAGTTAATGGCAAAAAATCCGCCGCCGTTTTCTCCTAGTTGTTTGATACTTTCAAAGTGAGCTACTGGGCCGCGAGCAATTACTTGCGTGCCGCCTTCTAAGGTAGTGGCTACTGCTGGACCAGCAAGAGTTTCTGGTACGCCACTAATTAGTAGAAGTAAGCCAATTATTAAAGAAAGGGGCAGCAGGATGCGAGTAATTGATTGAATTAAATCGATGTAAAAGTTACCCAGCGGGCGGCCGGTTAATCCCCGAATAAAAGCAATGCCTACTGCTAAACCGGTGGCCGCTGACGTAAACATTAAAAAACCGAGAGTTAACTGGGATAGATAACTGAATGTTGTCTCGCCAGAATAATGCTGTTGATCGGTATTTGTGAGGAATGAAATAGTTGTGTGTAGCGCAGTATCCCAGGTTGGTGTGCTTAAGCTGGTGGGATTTAAAGGCAACAGTCCTTGAAACATCAAAATTAGAAATACAAATACGCCCATTGCTACATTACTGTAAAGTAGCGATCGCGCATATTGCCAACCTGTCATGGAATCTACAGACCGGATATTACTGGCTTTATAGATGAGTTGTTCTACAGGTTTAATCGCGGTGTCGAGAATGGTTGGTTGTCCCATATACACCCGTGCCATGTAGTTGCCGAAAACTGGGGAGATCGCTATTAAAATGATTAGGGTTAATGCGATTTGAAGTAATCCTTGCTGCATAACTGAGCCAATTTTTTATCGTTGGATAAATGGGTTTTGTCGATCGAGAAATGGGTGATATCAATTCCGGTAACACCGGAATGTATAGAGTCCAAGGCAGTGCAGTGTCCCTACCCAAAATAACATTGTAGGGACACGGCACGTGCAGTCTCCTCATTTTGGCTTTCGGTTTCCGGGGCGATCGCCCCCTGCAATGCTGCTGCTAAGATGGAATTTCCGCAAGTACCAGGATTACGGCGATCGGCGGGTTTTCGCAAGGGACAATTCCTCACTGCTAGCTTTTGCTAATCCCGTGCTTTGACAGCTATCGAGCAATTCTATAACATTAAATGTCATAGTACAATAAGTATTGTTAATTTGGATGGGACTGAAATCGTGTTGGTTATACAAGGTTCATGTGTCACTCCTAGGAGCCACGAAGGCTATCTACTTTTACTGATTACTATATAGAGTCTTAAAAATTTTGATAATTAGCCTTAAGGTATAAGTTGCTGTTTACAACTTATGCTTAGCTGCTCTATATTTCTGATAATAGATGAATGTTTAGCTTTATTTCAATATCTATACTTCGAGATATAGATGATATCTAAACGCCATACTTTTGCGCGATGGTAGGTGAAATCTTTTCAATGTACAAAGTAGAAGGTGGAAGTGCTTGTCGGGACATTCGGTGTGCTTCAGAAACTAGCAATTCCTAGTAACTCTGAATATAAAATATAAAATGGATTGATTAAGAATGTTTAAAAGTTTATCGGTAATCAAAAAAAACCTAGCAATTCAAGAGAAGTATTTGCGAGGAAGGTGGTCGATCGCCATTTTATTCGCGATCGTTGTAGCACTAGAATTTACCACGCCGTCAGCATATCTATTTGGATACTTATATACAGGGCCGATTTTACTAGCAAATTCGCGCCTGAGTCGTTTGGGAAAGTTACAAATTACGCTAGTAGCAGTAGCATTGACGCTGTTAGATTTGTTTGTTCCTGATAGAGAACAAATCGCCCTAGCGACAGTTGCAAATAGATCGATCGCGGTGATGGCTTTGGGGGTGACGGGATATTTGAGCGATCGCAATCAGCAGTATCAAGAGGCGATCGCCCTCACAAAAGCTCAATTGCAGTCGCAGCAGCAGTTAGCTAGCATCCGAGAAGATTTTGTGTCTACTTTGAGTCACGATTTGAAAACGCCAATGCTGGGCGCGATCGAAACTATTAAAGCTTTTAAACAGGCAAAATTTGGGGATGTGACTTCCACTCAGCAAAAAGTTCTCGAAACAATGGCGCGATCGCACAAAATGTCATTACAGTTAGTAGAAACGCTACTAGATGTTTATCGCAACGATGCCGAAGGCTTAAAACTGCAACTTGCGCCCGTAAATTTAGTAGCTTTGGCCGAAGAAGTAATGGCAACACTGATCCATTTATCAGCGGCGCGCCGGGTTTACATTAATATGAGTTACGGAGAGTCAGATTTCCGACGCTCTTTGTGGGTAAATGGCGATGCAGTGCAACTCCAGCGCGTTTTTGTTAATTTACTAACAAACGGGATAAACCATTCTCATCGGGGCGGCAAAGTAGAAATAATGATGGAATCTTATTCGAGTTATCAAGTGGTTAAGGTGCTCGATAGCGGATTGGGGATTACAGCAGAGGAACTGCCCCACTTGTTCGAGCGTTTTTATCAAGGAAATGGCGATCGGCAAGCTACAGGATCGGGATTAGGATTATACTTATCTCGCCAAATTATTGACGCACACGGCGGTATAATTTGGGCAGAAAACAAATTGCCACATGGCGCTTTATTTGGATTCCGACTCCCTGCGATCCCAGAGAAATGAAACCAGCTTATCCCTTGCGAATTCTGTTAGTTGAAGACGACGAATTGTTTCGGTTAGGACTGCAAACGCGGTTGCAGCAAGAAAGTTGCTTACAAATAATTGCAGAAGCGGAAGATGGCGAGACAGCAGTAGAATTGACTCAGGAACATTTGCCAGATGTGGTGGTTCTTGATGTCGGTTTGCCGGGAATTGGGGGTATTGAAGCGTGCCGCCAAATTAAAGAGAGGCACCCAGAAATTCCAATTTTAATTTTAACATCTCACGCCCAAAAATCGTTAATTGAAAGGTTGATTGCAGCGGGAGCTCAGGGATATTGTCTGAAGGGAATTGCGGCGGAAACTTTGGTGTTGGCAATTCGATCGGTAGCGTCGGGTGCTTCTTGGTGGGATAAGGCGGTGACTGCGGAAATCCGGGCGGTTTTTGCTAATCCTGAACCTGTAAAAGTTGGGTTGAAATCAGAAATTTTAGACAATCCCCTGACGAAGCGAGAACAGGAAATATTGGCTTTAGTTGCGGGGGGAAAAAGCAATCAGGAAATTGCTCAAGTATTATACATTGCGCCAGGGACTGTGCGAGTTCATGTTCATGCGATTTTGCAAAAGTTGGAAGTGCGCGATCGCACTCAAGCAGCAGTCCTCGCTATTCAGAAAGGATTGGTTGCTGAAGAACTTTTAGGTAGTCAATCTTAAGTTTGGTAGTTTATATTGATAATGGTACTCTTTGGTGCGATCTATCCCACTCGGTTATTTAAGATTGTGCTTGACACTGCAAATCCGTACTGCTAAGATTTGATACAGTATTTAACACTAATCTACTAACAAACGTTTCAGTATAATCACGTAAACAATTGAGAAAAAGATGAATTTAGGTCGCTTGTGACAGGGCGACAGTGCTTGGTAGAGCAAACGTCATTCTGATCTGAAATTTAGGTGCATCTATATGGGACAGATAATCATCAACGAATTCGGGCGCGCTACTGGAGACATTACAGGTAACGAGTATGTAGAGTTGCTGCTGACAGAAGATTTAACTGCAACTCAGCTTCAGAGCTATTTTGTGGGGGATTCAACTGAACCCACATTAGTGAAATATTCAGCTTACAGATTTACTAATATGGCAAGTATTGCTCCTGTGTTTAAAGCAGGAACAATAATTGCGATCGGCGGTTCACCTACCAATCAAGAAATTGCTTACAACCCGATACCCAGCGGCACAAATAATGATTGGAACATTAGATTGAGTCCCACATCTGGATTTTTAACCAAATTGTTACCAATCGGAAACTTTGATAGCTCTTTTGCCGTTTCTGATGTTGTATATGTTGACAATACAACTCCTCTAACTACCACCAATACAGTAGATTCGATCGCCTGGAGGAGCCCAGGAACCGGAACCCACGGAGCATTTGGTAGTACAGCTAAAGTGCAAATTCTAGCACCGAATAACGGTAACAGTGGGATTGTGGAGTTTTCCAGCGCACTTGGCGGTGTCAACAAAACTGCCAATTATGCTGTCAACAGTCCGGGTTCCATCGGTTTGCCCAACGGCGGAATTAACACTATTTATATTAATAGCCTCCGCAACCCGCAGCCAAATAGTTCTCCGACTTTGGCAAATACTAATATTAATCCGTCGAATCAAATTAACGAAGATATAACCAACGCAACTAACACAGGATTTAATCTTACTGGCTATCTTACAGAGTTGGGCGGTGACGCGAATGGTGATTCTTTGGGTGTGGCAGTTACCGGAGTTGACAATACTAACGGTAATTGGCAATTCTCCACTAACAGTGGCAATACTTGGACAAATTTCGGCACTGTTTCTGACAGTTCAGCAACTGTGTTCGGGCAGACACATCTTTACAACGGCTTGCTTGGCAACACTCCGAATTCTCAAAATTGGCTCTCTTTAACCAACTTAAATCTTGTTTCTCCTACGATTACTGGTTCAGAAATATTTAGCGGTAATGGAGCTAATTTAAACAGCACTGCTGCCAACAGTATTTATGCCGGCTATACCAACAATCCTTTAAATCCCTCATTTCCGGCACTCGATCGCACTTCTGGTTTTAGCCTATCTTTTAATCTCCAAATTATCTCAGAATCTCGAACTAATCCCAATCGAGCCGGTTTTAGTATTGTTGCCGTTACTAGCGATCGCAAAGCAATTGAAATCGGTTTTCAACAGCTATCTCCAACTTCCGGCAATATCTTTGCACAAGGAGACGGCATTACTCCCAACCAGGGCGGACAACCCAACGGCTTATTTTTGGCAGCCGAAAATGTTGCTTCTAATACTAATATTACTACTAATTACACTCTCAGAGTTCAAGGCGACAATTACTTTCTTTCAGACGGTAGTAGTATCATACTAACCGGCCCACTGCGAGATTATGCTGCATTTAGCGGTGCGATCGATCCTTACGAAACTCCTAATTTCTTATTCCTCGGTGACGATACTACCTCAGCCCAAGCTAACATCAACCTGACACGGGTTTCGCTGCAAACTCCTGCGAGAGTCCGCTTTGTACCCAACCCAGACTATTACAATACCCCCGGAAACGAATCAAAAATTACCTTTCGGGCATGGGATGGAAGTAACGGAGTCGCTAGCGGTACAAGCGGTGTCAACGCTTCTGTCACCGGGGGAACAACTCCGTTTAGCACTAATGCGATCGCATCGTTGATCGCAGTTATCCCCGTCAACGATGCACCGTTATTTATCAAAGGGCCCGATCGCACTCTCAATCGCAACGCAGGCCCGCAAACAGTTCCTGGATGGGCTACAGCCATTTTTCCGGGACCCGCCAACGAGTCGGCACAAACCGTAAATTTTCAAGTGGTGGGGAATGACAATACTGGTTTGTTTAGTGTATTACCTGCGATCGACTCTTTGGGACAATTGACTTTCACGCCTGCAATAGGTGCAACTGGCAGTGCTACTATTAGTTTAAACCTCAAAGATAACGGCGGTACAGCTAACGGCGTCGATACTTCGGCAAACCAGACATTTGTAATTAATGTAAACAATCCTAGTACATTTAACTTTAGTACCGCCAATTACAGCGTTAATGAAAACGGTAGTTTTGCCACAATTACTATGACTCGCACCGAGGCTGCTAATGCCGCTGCGGATGTCAGCTACAGCACAAGTAATGGAAGTGCTAATGCTGGTAGCGATTATACTGCGACATCGGGGACGTTGAATTTTGCGATCGGTGAAACCAGTAAAACTTTCAGTATTCCAATTATTGATGACACCTTAGTAGAAGGTAATGAAACTGTTAATCTTCGATTAATTTCTCCTGCTAATGGGGCTGATTTGGGAACGATTTCTACGGCTGTTTTGACTATTTTAGATACCACTCCAATTCCGACACCAACTCCAATTCCAACTCCAACTCCAACTCCAACTCCAATTCCGACACCAATTCCGACTCCAATTCCAACTCCAATTCCAACTCCAATTCCGACACCGATTCCGACACCGATTCCGACACCAATTCCAACTCCGACTCCAATTCCGACTCCAATTCCAACTCCAATTCCAACTCCAATTCCAACTCCAACTCCGACACCAATTCCAACTCCGATTCCGATTCCTGCGGAAACCCCAACACCGACTCCGATTCCTACGCCTGCGGAAACTCCGACTCCGATTTCGACACCGACGCAAATTCCGATTCCGAAACCAACACCAATTCTGATTTCGATTCCGACTCCTGCGGAAATTCCGACTCCGACTCCGATTCCTACGCCTGCGGAAACTCCGACTCCGATTCCGAAACCAACACCAATTCTGATTTCGATTCCGACTCCTGCGGAAATTCCGACTCCGACTCCGATTCCAACTCCGATTTCGATTCCGACACCAATTCCGATTCCTGCGGAAACTCCGACTCCGACGCCAATTCCAACACCAACACCAATTCCGACTCCAACTCAGATTCCTGCGGAAATTCCGACTCCAACTCCGATTCCGACACCGATTCCAATTTCCACTCCAACGTCAATTCCGAATCGGAGCCCAGAAACCGGGTTTTTTTACGAAAATACTTCGTCGCAGCCGACAGATTCGGTAAAAAACCCGGTTTCTTTGGTGGGAGTGGGTAAGTCGTTTCCAACTCCAATTCCCACGCCAATTTCTGCGGAAACTCCCACAAAACTTACGCATGGGAATTCAGAAACCGGGTTTTTTGACAACAATACTTCGTTGAAACCCTTAGATTCGGTAAAAAACCCGGTTTCTTGGCTGGTGGGTGACTCCTTTCCAACTCCGACACCAACTCCGACACCAATTCCTGCGGAAACTCCGACAGTAACTCCAACTGATTTTGATGCGGGGAATGCGGATACTTTTGTGGAAGATTGTATTTGCGATCGCACAATCATACCCGATCGCACTTCCATTCCAATACCCAATATTACTCAATATACTCTCAACGGTACTAACGGTAAAGATACCTTAACCGGCAACAATCTTAACGACAGTATCAACGGTTTCAACGGCAGTGACTTGCTAATTGGACTCGAAGGTAGCGACAATATTTATGGTGGCTTAGCCAGCAGCATTTCTGTCGGCGCTGATATAGACAGCGACACCATATTTGGCAACGAAAACAACGACTACATCGTTGGCCATGCTGGCAATGATATTATTTATGGTGGTAAAGATCATGATTTGGCGATCGCAGGTAAAGACAACGACTTAGTTTGGGGCGATAAAGGCAATGATACCTTACTTGGTGACGACGGCAATGATACCATATTTGGCGGCACTTCAGACTCGTCTAATAGTGACTTAACGGGACGAGATTTGCTATTTGGCGATCGGGCAAACGACATTTTGCATGGACAAGAAGGGGAAGACACTCTTTCTGGCGGCGAAGATAATGATACTCTACACGGTGGAAAAGATAACGATCTAATTTTCGGCGATTCTGGCAACGATTTGCTGTTTGGAGATTTGGGAAATGACACCATCTGCGCTGGCGAAGGAGACGATACAATTTTTGGAGATACTGACAAGATTGTAGCAGATGCTAGCCGTCAAAAAGATTACCTTTGCGGCGGTAATGGCAATGATTTAATTTTTGGTAATGAAGATACGGATAAACTTTGCGGTGGAGAAGGCAATGATACTCTTTATGGCGGCAAAGGTGACGATACTTTGATTGGGGGAATTAGCGATGATTGGTTGATTGGAGATTTAGGAAACGATACGCTGCAAGGTGGAATCGGACGCGATTACTTTATATTAACCTTGGGACAAGGTAGTGATGTAATTACTGATTTTACCAAGGGCGAAGATGTGCTCGTTTTAACAAATGGCTTGAAGTTCGATCGCCTCAGCATCATCCAAGAAAACAGTCGCACCTTAATCAAGATTACCAATACAGGTCAGATTTTGGCTGCTTTGAGTGGAGTGTCAGCAAGTGCGATCGGACCACAAGACTTTAGCATAATTGAGGGAATAGAATAGGGACACGGCACTGCCGTGTCCTCTATATCATGCCGTGTCCCTACCATTAATCTGATGTAGGGAAACGGCACTGCCGTCTCCTCCATATCACGATGCAACAGGAATTAATCAGCCTTAAAGCAGAGTAATTGCAGTCGATGCCGGAGCACCGATCGGACCTGCACCAAAGCCTAAATTCACCACCCCACGAGTCAAAAGAGGAGAATTGTTCATCGTCAGAGTAACGCTAGTTTGACCAGGATTAAAGTTCACCGTTCCACCAGAAGGAGTCACACCACCAGATGGATTGATAATATTGTAGTCCCTGTTGTTCATAGGTTGACTACCACCAGGGGCAGCAATCAAAAAGTCGATCGAAGCCGAACCCGAAGTATCACCAGTCCGATTAATCGTAAAAGTTCCAGCAGCACCATCAGCAATAGCACCAGGAGACGAGCCGTAAGAGAAGAAAGTCGGAGGCGCAACAGTAGAATCAAGAATACTCAAAACCGCCGTTGATGGACTCGTCAAACTACCACCACTTATGAACAAATTCACAGTTTCAGTAGGCTCTATGCGGCTGTCAAATAAAGTTTGAACCGGAACTTGTGCGCTAGCTTGTCCAGGTGCAAAAGTGACCGCTTGATTCACAGGGGTGTAATCTGGTGCGGTGCCCCCACCCAAAGCAGTACCATTACCAGTGGTGAACGAAATTGTAGCCGGTATCGAAAGATCCCCACCACGATTAATCGTAATCGGCGCAGTGCTACCCTCGTTGACGCTGTAAGCAGCCGCACTGAAGGAAAACGTGTTTTGACCGGGTGTCGGAGTCGGTGTAGGCGGTGTCGGAGTTGGCACCACATTATTAATCGTCAAAATAGACGGATTACTGCCGATATTGCCACCGCTAAGCACCAAATTCACAGTTTCCGGCGATTCAAAAAGCAAATCGTTCAAAGAAGTCACTGTGAAACTAGCGCTAGTTTGGCCCGCAGCAAAATTCAACGCCCCCGCCGCCACAGTGTAATCGGGTGCTGTCCCACCAGCCCTGGCGGAACCGTTAACAGTAGCGTAGTTAATCGATGCAGCCGCCGTACCACCGGTGCGAGTAACGTTAATCGTAGCCACGCCGCCTTCATTCACCGTGTAACTTCCTTGCTCGAATTGGAAGACACTTGCAGGTGTTGGAGTTGGTGTTGGAGTTGGTGTCGGTGTTGGAGTTGGTGTCACATCCATACCTTGATATTGAATGCTGCGTACTAGGTAGTCGGAACTATCGTCTTTGAAAGGGGTGGCGAGGTAGGCGGCGGTGGGGCTATCATAGGCTTTGGCGGAGAACCGTAGTTCGTCAAAAGCAGCGCCTGTGTTAGGCTTTGCTTCTACCTTGAATTGGAAACTGCCATCATTACGATCGCCTGTAAAAGTCACTCCATCCGCAGATACAGACAGAGGCTTTGGTATGACCGCAGCATTGACACGAGTGAAAGTAAAATTGTTAGTCGGTACCAACACTCCATTATTAAAGACTTGCAACAGACCAACTTCATTACCTTGATCGCCCACTCCTGGAGTTTTTTTGGAACTCAACGAACTTAGATTGATCGTCGCGCTAGTCACGTCTTGGTTATCTGCCCATTTCACCTTCAGCGCCTGAGATTGATTGGTGTTGGGGTCATAGTTGATTTCTGCCCGAATCTTATTCACATCGGTGAACCAACCATCATAAGAAGATGGGACACCAATACCACGGGCATTGCCGTAACTCAACCAGCTTTTAGGGTTTTCGTTCGTTGCCAAAGTGAGATTGCCGATCGCAGTAGGATTAAGATAGTCAGTTTCCGCGCCATCAAAAGCTAACCCAGACAGTTTGATGCCTTTATTTTGGGCGGCGGTAGCCCATTTTGCAATTAGGTCATTGATGGTACTAAAATTAGTGCTTTGACCCAAAGAACCATTGAAGGGAGTAGCCATAGTTTCTCTCGTGATGATGAGTGATTAAGGATTAGAAGTAACTGAAAACCAAAGGTTGGGCTTTCTTTCAGGGCGATCGGTCACTGCTAGAAAAATTTCGTCATAAATAGGTGCAAATAAATCAAGTAAAAATGCTTTTGCTGCCAAAATGCTTGCCCAATAAGCATTTCAAGGTTTTATTGCCCCTGATTGAATGTTGTAATTGCTTGCACTTATTTAATCTAGATACTTAACTTTCATCCTCAATAACTTCGATCCGGAAAAATGACAGATCGTTTATTCAGCACATCCAGATCCCCAACTTCTTTAAGAAGTCGGGGATCTAATAGATATCGGATGTTCCGTGTTTTTAAGTAAGTAAGTCCACTTAGAAAACTGAACGTCCCGATCCTCTACTTCTTAAATAAGTCGGGGATCTAACGGATATCGGATGTTTCGTTTAATGCGGTTTTGTCATCACATAATAAATCGCCCAAATAGCCATCGGCCGCAAATAGTGACTAGCCCGAAAAGTCCCTACCGCCGTAATCGCTTCCGGCGTCCGAAACTGCAACCCATTCTCATAAATCTGTTTCACCACCGCATCCGTCAACTTAAACCCCTTATCCTCCATCCCCGTCTGCACCAAAAAAGCCGCCAACCCAAAATTAATCCCCGTCCAAACTTCCAAAGGATGAGTTGCATTCGGATTTTCCGGTGCACCATTCAACATCACCCCATTCGCCGCCCCAAACTCGCCATCGTTAAACTTCAAGAAACAAGATTCGTACACCGTTTCTAAGGCACTAACAGCGCATTCTGGCGGTACAATATCCGGCAATCCTAAAAGTTTTGCATAAAATTGACCGCACAATTGATCCGCCATCACCACTTCGGAATTACTCTCGCTATCCAAACGGTAATATTGACCATTCCAGAGTTTTTCTTGATAAGTTGGTCTGGCTTGTTCCAGCCAACTGTGATATAATGCAATCTTTGCTTGAGGGTTGGGAATTATTTCTGGGGCTGTGTCTTCTAAGATTTCGCCGATCGCGATCGCACTCTCCAACGCAGCCAACCACAAACCACCGCAATAGGCACTAATCCCCCGCATTTGCCAATCATCAAACGTCTGATCCGGCGCGCCAGAATTTTCCGGGATGCCATCACCATCCTCATCAAAGGTTTTCAGATAAGCCAAAGCCTCAACAATTGCCGGCCAACAATCTTGCAAAAACTCATAATCCGTGCTACCAGTAAACAAGAAATCCCGATAAACCTGCAACACAAAATCGCAAGGTAAATCCTTCCACAAATTGCAATCTTGATAGCTAGTATAATTCGTCTTTTCCCAAGGATGCTCGTTCGGTGCACCCAAATCGTGGGGAGTCGCGCCGACAGCTTTCCGAATCGCCGATGCTTGATTCCAACCAACTATTCTCGGCGTATCGTCACCAGCAGAAATTGCCCGCGCAAAAGCGATAACTACCGATTTTTCTAATTCTGGCCACAGCATCAACAAAGCAAAAGAACCGTAAAGACGCACGTCTAAACTTTCATACCAGCGGTAATCTATGCACTCCAAAACTCCAAATTGACCATTCGGATCGCGTTCATCAGCCGCACTCCAAAGCGTACCACCATCAGTTAGAATATACAGTTCATTAAACAAAGCCATTTTGAAACTATCAGTCAAATCTTCCCGTGACAAAATCGGTTTTTGCCAAGCTTCAATACTTTCGCGCCAAGTATCAGAATGCTTCATTGCAGTGCGGATGATTGACCAAGCATTTTTGCCATTGCGCCCAAAGAAATCCGTATAACGACGATAATACTCAACTCCCGGTGCAAATTCAGTAATGGGCAAATCCCATGATAAAATAAAGGGAATCTTGCGAGTTTTTCCCGGTCGAATATTAAAGCGAACTGCGATCGCACAGGCCGATCGCTCTCCCGGATCGCAGGCTGTCTCGTCTTTGTCATCCAACAAACAACCATCACCAGAAAAGTTCTGCCAGATATCATCGCCCTTCCCGGCAGGATTCCAGCGGGTCTGATAGAATACTTCTACGGCTGGATTGGTGATAGTGGCGATCGCCCATTGACCATCGCCTTCTTTTGGATCGTCATCAGCATTTAAGCGCGTCATCACGCATCCAATCCGATGAAAATCTTCCACCAACAAATTCATATTTCCGCCACTTTCTCCCCACCGTGGCTGATAGTCATAAGCCGGACTACCATCATCTCGAACCTTGATTTCTGGCGACTTGTTAGCATTAGTAAACCAGCCAACAATATTCTCCCAAGTTAACATAATGCTGAGAGTTATCGGCGCATCTGTAGGATTATGTGCCACCCACTCAAACATAGCTACTGGATAACTGCTTTCTTGGTAATTATGAGGCAAAATTGGCGAAAATTGCTCGCAGCTTAATTGAGTCTGAAATACATTTTCATAAACAAACCAACTCCGAGGATACAAAGCGTGATAACTCCCCGAAGAATTCAAATTTGTCTCCTTCATTCCATCCGTTATATCCGTTACAGAATCCGCTGCCGAACTTCCTTCTGTTGGATACCATTTCCAACTAGATAAACTGCCATCTGTAGGCGGTTCAGTACACAGTGCGAAAGCTTGTTTCTTACTACCATATTCTTCATAAACACTGAATTGACAAGCAGGTAAATTGCGATAAATGTGTTCTCCACCGTCGATGTGCCACAGGTTGAAATCCCCTCGGGGCGATCGACCGATGCACCCAGCCCCAAAGCCACCCAAGGGCATTCCGTGCCAGGGGCCGTCGTCGAGATTGCTTGCGTAGCGGACTGTGTAGGGGTTGTCCCAACCGAGACCAATGGCGCGTTTCCAGGTGTGTGG
>ENA-OBIT01000381-OBIT01000381.1-metagenomes-genome-assembly--contig:-NODE-381-length-19697-cov-5.46589_pt1 | contig 19697 bp, 22 predicted proteins | sample MGYA00153386_OBIT01 | MGnify analysis MGYA00153386
TCCCAATCCAATACCTTCACAGACATTTCGTCCTTAGACGCGATCTCCGCCATTTTTTCGAGGACGCGGGTTACTTCATGAGCTTGCGGAACGTCGTCAGGGTGCACTAATTCCCTGATCGCTCCTCGCAGCGTTTCGTAGCTTATACGCTTCATGCCTGGCTCGATCCGTGAGAGCGCCATAAGCACTACTCGGTATATGTCGGCATCGCCGCCCGTGTTTAATCGGCGGGGTTTTCGATCGGTTCTTTGCCTCGGGCCAGACGCCAATTTGTCAAAGACGACACGTCCAGTATGTTCTCCAATGTTCACGAAGATCGACTCATCGAAAACGGCATCAGCGGAACGGACTGCTGCTTTTCGAACCCCCTTTGCTAGGGCTCTGCAAAATTCCTGCATCAAATGAGGGCTGCCATACGCTTCTTCCCCGAGACGCTGCGTCAGCTTTTGCGAAATATCCATTTCGAGCAGCGGAAAACCAGTACTGGCAATTTCCATCAGTTCATCAAGTGACCATTCCGGGACGGAGATTGGCTCAAGGCGGCCGTTCATTTCTCTCTCAACACGAACGGCATCGTAACGACGATGTGGAATCGCGATGACGATTGCCGCGAAGCCCTTGAATATCTCTCCCTTAAGTGCGCGGACAATCCGACCCTGGAGTGTGCGGTCCAAATAATGAAAGTCATCAATGACTAACACTGCCCCCTCGGTCACCATCGCGTTCAGTGCTTTGCGTAAGAGCGTTCCAGAGGGGGCCGCCTTGGATCGCGTTCCTGCGCTACGTTCATCGGCCACCTCAGCTCCCGCCTTTGCGCTGGCACCGAAGGCACTGGCTTTCAGCTCGCCGGTAAGCTTTGCGCCTTGCATCGTGGCGTCTTCGTTCTCGGTTTCCAGAACAATATCTTGGCTCATCGCTCGCAAACAGTCTTGCCAAAACCCTTCTTCGTCTGAAACTGAACCCCCATCGATCCAGACCACAGGTCGGCCGGTATCGAGCACTTTTTTTACAAGCACCGTTTTCCCAGTTTTAGTCGGGCCAGTCACAACAACAAGCTTGCAAAGGTTGTCTTCAACTTCGGCCAAGCTCGATTCTAGGTGCCTCTCTGTCCGTGGCACGTAGGTTAGCTCGGGCATCCCGCCTGGAACGAAAACTTGCCCAATTGTTGGGGTGGCACCGCCGCTCATTCGGCCGCACCCTTCGCAGACATGCCTCTGGTGGACATTCCAGCGATGGACCCATCGCCGGAGCCTTGAAGTCCACCTTCGCCATCGACGCTATTCGCCGACAGAGCCTTGACGTCTGCTTCGCCCCAGGATTGAGCCGAATGAAAAGTCATTCGGCAGCGACTCCTGCGCGGCTGAACATATCCTCCCCGCCCTCATCCGGCACCACCACGACATCGCCGCTCGCTTTCGCCTTCTGCCGGCGGTCGAAGCTGTCCCATACCTCGTTCCAATTCCCCCGCGTCGCGGCCTTGGAATATTCGGTGCTGCGTTGTTCGAAGAAGTTGGCGTGCTCCACCCCGTTGAGCAACGGGGCGAGCCACGGCAACGGGTGTTCCTCGATCATGTAGATCGGCTTGAAGCCCAATTGGCCGAGGCGCCAGTCGGCGATGTAGCGGATGTATTTCTTGATCGACTTGGGGGTCATCCCCTCGACCGGGCCCTGTTCGAACGCCAGATCGATAAACGCATCCTCGAGCCGCACCGTCTTCTGGCAGGCATCGATGATGTCGTCCTGGACCGACTTGGTCAGGCAATCGCGTTCCTTGACGAAGGCATGAAAGAGCCGGGTGATGCCTTCGCAATGCAGGCTCTCGTCGCGCACGCTCCAGCTGACGATCTGGCCCATGCCCTTCATCTTGTTGAAGCGCGGGAAGTTCATCAGCATGGCGAAGCTGGCGAACAATTGCAGACCCTCGGTGAAGCCGCCGAACATGGCCAATGTGCGTGCGATATCCTCATCGGTATCGACCCCGAAGGTCGACAGATAGTCGTGCTTGTCCTTCATCTCCTTATATTGGAGGAACATGCCATATTCGCTCTCGGGCATGCCGATGGTGTCGAGCAAATGGCTGTAGGCGGCGATGTGCACCGTCTCCATGTTCGAGAAAGCGGCGAGCATCATCTTGATCTCGGTCGGCTTGAACACGCGGCTGTATTTTTCGTGGTAGCAATCCTGCACCTCGACATCGGCCTGGGTGAAGAAGCGGAAGATCTGGGTGAGCAAATTGCGCTCGTGATCGGTCAGCTTCTGCGCCCAGTCGCGGCAATCCTCGCCGAGGGGAACCTCCTCGGGCATCCAGTGGATCTGCTGCTGGCGCTTCCAGAAATCGAACGCCCAGGGGTATTCGAACGGCTTGTACTGCTTGCGGGCTTCGGTGAGGGACATGGCTTAGGCTCCTGAGAAATAGTGGATGGCGACGGCGAGGTGGCTCACCAGAAGATCTTCTTCGGGTGGCTCGAGCGGTGGCTGCGGCGGCGGAACATCTGGATGTACATGTAGAGGCCGCTGAAGGCGAAGAAGATCAATGCGATGCCGCTGAGCAACGAGATGATCACCCCGACCGGACCGAACTGCTCGCCCGAATGGATGTGGTGGAGGAAGCCGACGTCCCACTCGCCGGGCTTGGCGACGCGCTTGGGGCGGCAATTCATGTCGGCGGGGCAGGCGAACGCCGGGGTTGCGGCGGCGGTCGCGGTGGCAGCTTTGGCGGGCTCGCCAGCAACCGCGGCCTCGTCATGCTCATGCGCCTGGGCGGAGGGGACGATCGCCTGGCCGATCGCCGCCGCCTGGCGTGCGCCGCGCTCGGCAGTTTCATCCTCGAACCCGCCATTGTTGACCAGGCTGCCGATCTGGCTGAGCACGCCGGTGACGGCGATGAACAGGATGAACAGGCCGAACAGCACGCTCAGCCAGCGATGATACGTACGCATCAGTACCGAACACCTTTCAGGGCGAAGGCGGAGATCGAGAGGACCAGGCCGAGCGCCATCGCCATCGTCCCCGCGAGGCGCCGCACCTGGACCGCGGCCGCGCTGCCGCCGCGCCGGGCGAGCAAGGCAGCGCCGACGCCAAGGGCGACAATGCCGAGGCCGAGCATGATGAGGTTGGCGAGGGTCATGACCCTACTGACACGCCAGGCATTCGTCATAATCGGTCGTCGGAAGCTCGTACTTGGCGGGCTCGGCGGTGTTGTCGGCTTCGACCCCGCCCGCGAACCCGGCGCGCTGGACCGATTTGGAGCGGAGGTAATAGAGCGACTTGATGCCCAATTCCCACGCGCGGAAGTGGAGCATTAGCAGGTCCCATTTGTCGACGTCGGCGGGGATGAACAGGTTGAGGCTGGTCGCCTGGTCGATGAACGGCGTGCGGTCGGCGGCGAGCTCGATCAGCCAGCGCTGGTCGATCTCGAAGCTGGTCTTGTAGACGTCCTTTTCCTCGGTGGTGAGGAAGTCGAGATGCGCGACGCTGCCGCCCTGCTCGAGGATCGAGTTCCACACCGCGTCGCTATTCTTCGATTTCTCGGACAGCAATTTCTCGAGATAGGGATTCTTGATCGAGAAGCTGCCCGACAGCGTCTTGTGGGTGTAGATGTTGGCCGGGATCGGCTCGATGCAGGCCGAGGTGCCGCCGGCGATGATCGAGATGCTCGCGGTCGGGGCAATCGCCATCTTGCAGCTGAAGCGCTCCATCACGCCCATGTCGGCGGCGTCGGGGCAGGGGCCGCGTTCCTGCGCCAGCATCATCGAGGCGGTGTCGACCTGGGCGCGGACGTGCTTGAAGATCTTCAGGTTCCACGACTTGGCCATCGCGCCCTCGAACGGCAGGCCGCGCGCCTGGAGGAAACTGTGGAAGCCCATCACGCCGAGGCCGACGCTGCGCTCGCGCTCGGCACTATATTTGGCGCGCGCCATCTCGTCGGGCGCGCGGGCGATGTAATCGGACAGGACGTTGTCGAGGAAGCGCATCACATCCTCGATGAAGAGCTTGTCGCCGTTCCATTCGTCCCACGTCTCGAGGCTCAGCGAGGACAGGCAGCACACCGCGGTACGATCGGCGCCGAGATGGTCCTTGCCGGTGGGCAAGGTGATTTCGCTGCACAGGTTGGAGGTGGTGACCTTGAGCCCGAGGTCGCGGTGATGCTTGGGCATCGAGCGGTTCACCTGGTCGATGAAGATGATGTACGGCTCGCCGGTCGCGAGGCGGGTTTCGACCAGTTTCTGGAACAGGCTGCGCGCATCGACCTTGCCGCGAACGGTACCGTCCTTGGGCGACTTCAGCTCGAACTCGGCGCCCGCGCGAACCGCCTCCATGAACTCGTCGGTGATCAGCACGCCGTGGTGGAGGTTGAGCGCCTTGCGGTTGAAGTCGCCCGAGGGTTTGCGAATTTCGAGGAATTCCTCAATCTCGGGGTGCGAGACATCGAGATAAACCGCCGCCGAGCCGCGCCGCAGCGAGCCTTGCGAGATGGCGAGGGTCAGGCTGTCCATGACGCGGACGAACGGGATGATCCCGCTGGTCTTGCCGTTGAGGCCGACCGGCTCACCAATGCCGCGCACCGCGCCCCAATAGGTGCCGATCCCGCCGCCCTTCGACGCGAGCCAGACATTCTCGTTCCAGGTGTCGACAATGCCGTTGAGGCTGTCGCTGACCGAATTGAGGTAGCAGCTGATCGGGAGGCCGCGACCGGTGCCGCCGTTGGACAGGACCGGGGTGGCGGGCATGAACCACAATTTGGAGATGTAATCGTAGATCCGCTGCGCATGCGCCTGGTCGTCGGCATAGGCCGAGGCGACGCGGGCGAACAAATCTTGGTTGGTCTCGCCGGGTAGCAGGTAACGATCGCGCAATGTGTCCTTGCCAAATTCGGTGAGCAACGAATCGCGCGATTCGTCGGTGACGATCGCGTAAGCCGCAACGTCGATCGTCTTGCTGGTCCGCTCGGGCGTGGCCGCTGCGGGGGTGGCGACGTCATCGCTCGTCACATTGCTGTCGCTTAGAAAATCCATGTCCTCACCCCGTACGCTGATCGGCTCTGTGACCGCTTGTTCGCTAAATGTTCGACTCGATGCCATGGCCCGAACCTACCCTAGTTTGCGCCCCGGCGGGGGGTTATTATCGCGTCGTCCCCGATATCCACAGGGCACACGATAAGGCCTAGCCGAAGATAATCATCTTCAGCCCCAACCACAATAGATTGAGAGCAGCCCCCACCGGAACACCGCATATAGCGTCTAATCGCGATTGAAACGCAAGCGACTAATTAACATCGGATGAAAAAAATCTGGCCTCGCGGAGTGGGCTGTGGCGCGTACGCAACGCATTGGTCGCCGACGACCAAACATGATCCGGGCTTGCAACTTTCTGTGCGATCGGTCATTAGGTGCGGGCGGACCGGGCCCCTCTGGCACACCGACGCTCAGTATGAGCGCAGGCGTGTGATGTCGGACCGCATCGGAGTTTTCCGGTGCGTTCGAGCGGCCCTTCGCCCCACGACACTCATCGAACATTCCGATCGGAAGCAACGCTTTTGAAGAGGAACTACCATGTCCAATCGATTATACCGGCTGATGCTCGCGCACCAACGGATCGACGCGCAACTGCGCCGCGAACAGCGCCGCCAGGGCGCCTCGCCTTTTGTCATCACGCGGCTCAAGAAACTGAAGCTGGCAGTCAAGGACCGCTTGTTCCGGTTCACCCCCAGCATCGGGAAGGCATGATCATGCTGTGCCCGACCTGCAAAACGCCGCTGACCATGTCCGAACGGCAGGGGATCGAGATCGATTATTGCCCGACATGCCGCGGCGTGTGGCTCGACCGCGGCGAACTCGACAAGATCATCGAGCGAAGCTCGGCGGAGATGCCGATCAATGCGCCGCCGGCCGCCTCGCCTTCGGGGCAGCCGTGGGGCCGGAGTAAGCACGACGACGGATATCGTGGAAAGAAGCGCAAGAGCTTCTTCGACGAGCTGTTCGACTAAGTACGATGTAACATGGCCGAATGGCGCGGGCCGTGCAGTCCGCGCCATTCGAACGCCTGCCCTGGAAAGACACGACAATGGAATTCCTCCTCGCCGACTGGCTTGGCACGCCGCTCTGGTTCTGGCTCGTTTTCTTCGGGCTGGTGGCCGCGCTGACCGCGCTCGATCTCGGCATATTGCATCGCGACGACCGCGAGATGGGGGTCGGCGAATCGCTCCGCCTGACCGCCTTTTACGTCGCCATCGCGCTGGCGTTCGGGGCGTGGGTGTGGGTGCAGCGCGGCGCCGATTTGGGAATGAAATATTACACCGGCTTCTTCATCGAAAAAGCGCTGTCGATCGACAATGTGTTCGTCATCAGCCTGATCTTCAGCTTCTTCGCCATTCCCGCCAAATATCAGTATCGCGCGTTGGTGTGGGGGATCGTCGCGGTGATCGTGCTGCGCGGCGGAATGATCGCCGCCGGCGCGGCGCTGGTCGCGCAAGCTTATTGGGTGCTGTACATCTTCGCCGCATTCCTGATCGCGACGGGCATCAAAATGTTCTTTGCCGGCGACAAACCGATGGACGTCGGCGCAAACCCGGTCGTGCGCTGGATTTCCGCGCGGCTGCGGATGACCAAGGAATTGCACGGCCAACGCTTTTTCGTGCGCGTTACCGACCCGGGCACCGGACGGATGGTACGCGCGGCAACGCCGTTGTTCCTGGCGCTGGTGGTGATCAACCTGGCCGACCTGGTGTTCGCGATTGACAGCGTGCCGGCCATCTTCGCCATCACCACCGACCCGTTCATCGTCTACACATCGAACATCATGGCGATCCTCGGCCTGCGCGCGCTTTATTTCGCTTTGTCGGCGATGATCGAGCGGTTTCATTACCTCAAATATGCGCTGGCCGCAGTGCTGGTGTTCATCGGGTCGAAGATCTTCGTGTCCGACTTCATCCTCGGCGGGGACAAGTTTCCACCGATCCTGAGCCTTGGCGTCACCGTCGCAATCATCGCGGCCGGGATATTCTATTCGCTGTGGAAGACACGCGATCCGAAGGGGCATCACGCGGCGCCCCATCAATGAAATTGACCACAAGGAGAATGATGATGAGAATGACGATGACCAAACTCGGACTCGGCGCAGCGGCCCTCAGTCTATTGTCGGCAACGCCCGCGGCGGCGCGGTCGGAGCGCTGCGCGGTCGCCAGCCAAGCGGCGGTCGAAAGTCAGTTCGAGCGGTTCAATGCAACCTGGGCAACGCGCGATCCCGACCAGGTCACGGCGCTGTTCGGCCCGGGCGCGACGCTGTTGCCCACATTGAGCAACACGCCGCGCACCAACCCCGCGCAGATCCGCGACTATTTCGTCGGCTTCCTCAAGAAGTCGCCGGTTGGCAAAATCGACACCAGCAACGTCCGCGTCGGGTGCAACCTCGCCACGCGGGTGGGCACGTGGACGGTCTCGCTGACCGATCCCGCGACCGGCCAGCGAAGCGACGTCAAGGCGCGCTACAGCTTCGTCTATCGCTATGCCGCGGGGCGCTGGTTGATCGATCATCTGCACAGCTCGGTCATGCCCGAGGGGCAGCACTGAGGCGATCGTCAGCCGCCGGGCGCGATGACCCATAAGGCCTTGGCGCGGATCCGGTAATCGAGCGGTGTCGGCAAATGGAGCGTTTCGCCATCGGCCGAGACGGTCAGTTGCCGGCGGCGGCTGGAGACGCGCAGGCGGGTGACATCGTCGAGCTCGATCAATTGCTTCGGGCTGGCCCGCCCGATCAGTGACAGCAGCATCCCGTGGATCATCGCTGCGCGGCCCGACTTGCGGGTGATCACGACCGACAACTTGCCGTCGTCGAGCCGGTCGCGCTGCCCGGCGCGGGGCATGGTGGTGCGGTAGAGATTGTTGCCGACGAACAGCAACGGCGTCTCGAGCGTGGCGGTCTCGCTGTCGTTGACGGTCAGCGACAGCCGGTAATGGTGGAAGCGGAACAGGGTGCGGACCCCCGCGACCAGCATGGCGAATTTCTTCGACCGGCCGAGCCGCTCCTGCTGGCCTTCGCGGTCGGCGACCATCAGCGGGTAGAGGCCGATCGCGCTATTGTTGAGGAACGCCCGGCCATTGAGTTCGGCGACGTCGATCCGCCGGCGGTGGCCGGCGGCGAGCGTCGCCGCGGCTTCGTCGAGGTCGAACGAAATGCCGAGATCGCGCGCGAGGTGGTTGAGCGTGCCGAGCGGGATAATGCCGAGCGCGGTCTGGGTTCCGGCGAGCGCCCCGCCGACCGCGCTCAACGTGCCGTCACCACCGCATGCGACGATCGTCCTGGCGCCGCGACTGGCGAGGTGCGAGGCGCGTTCATCAAGGTCGGGCCCGGCGACCTGCTCAATGGCGGCCTCGATCCCCGCCTTGGCTAGCGCCGCAGTGATGCGCGCGATGGCGTCTTGGCCCGCGCTGCCGCCGCCGGGATTGATCAGGACCGGGAGTTTCATTGCGCCGCAACGAACCGCGGACGCCTAGGCTCCACGCGGTTGTGATCAGCCAGCCGCCTTGGCCGGGGCGGCGCAATCGCCGAGGCGCTTGCCCTTGAGGTGCTGGGTCAGGACGTAATCGCCCTGGCCGCTGAAATAGGTGCCGGTGGCGACTTCGACCTCGAAGCTCTGCTCGTCATATTTGCCGTCGAGGGTCAGGGTCAGCAAGCCCTGGCCGGGGCGCTGGCAATTAAACGACATGTTGATCCGGCCGTTCTTGGCATAATCGCTGGTCGCGGTGCAGGTGTCGCCCTTGTCGGCGAACAAGGCGGGCGACGGCTTGGGGCCGGCCGGCGAGCAGATCGTCTGGACGTCGGACTGGCCCGGCTTGTGCTTGGTCGCGGGGGCGAACTGGTCGGCTTTCCTGAGCGTCTCGGTCAGCGCGGTGACTTCATATTCGCCGGGGACGAACAGCGCCGGCGGGCCCTTGGCCTCGACCACCGGTGCGGGGGCGTCGTCGCAGGCCGCGAGCGGGAGCAAGAGGGCGAGCATGATCGCGGTGCGCATGGTCATTGGTGAATTCCCTGTTGGATATGGTCAGCCTGCGGGCTTGGCATCGCAGTCGCCGACGCGGTGCGATTCGATCTTCATAGTGGTGCTGAGCGCGGCAAGGGTCGGCGCCGACGACTGGCCAGCCTTGGTCTCGACGGTCATTTCGAACTGATCCTTGCCGTAGGTGCCGCGGATGATCATTTCGCGGGTCGGGCCCGAGTTCGGGCAGACCATGTGGCCGTCGATCGCGCCGCCGCCCATCTTGTAATGTTCGTAGCGGCAGCCGCTCGGCACATTCGCCAGCATGCGTTCGGGATGATCGGTCTGCTCGGGGGTCAGGCACGCCTCGATGGTGCGCGGCTGGCCGATCTGGGCGTTGATCCCGGCGGCGACCTGGGGCGGCAATTTCGACGTGTCGATTGCCGCGATCCTGACCGTCGACGACCATTTGCCCGGGCGGCCGAGCAACTTGTCGGCGCCATTATCCTTCATCGCCTTGGCGACCTCGGCGGCGGTGGCATTCGTGAGGTCGACCGACGGCCCCTTGTTGCAGGCGGCAAGACCAAGGGCGGCGGCGGCGGCGAGCAAGACGGACGACACAAAGCGCATAACTTCTCCCGGACAATGTCGGCGCACCATAAGCCGCAACGCGACACGCGCAATCGAAGCTTAGCGCGGCGGGCAGCGGCCGGTGCCGGGGCCGTGGACGGCGCGGCCGGGGCGAGCATTGGTCATCTGGCCGTCGAGCAGGACCGGCTGGCCGTTGACCAGGACGTGCCGCATGCCGACCGCGAACTGCTGCGGCTGCTCGAAGGTTGCTTTGTCGGCGATTGTCGCGGGGTCGAAGATGGCGAGATCGGCCATCATGCCCGGGCGGACCAGCCCGCGATCCTTGATGCCGAGGTTGGCGGCGGGCAGGCTGGTCAACTTGCGCACCGCCTCGGTGAGCGACAGGCGATTCTCGTCGCGAACATATTTGCCAAGCAGCCGGGCGACATTGCCGTAGGCGCGCGGGTGCGTGCTCGACATCAGGAACTTGCCGCGCGGGGCGGAAGCTTCCGCGTCCGATCCGAACGACATCCACGGCAGTGCGGTTTGCCGCGCGACATTGGCCTCATCCATCAGGAAATAAGCGGTGCCGACGCGGGTGCCATCGGCGATGACCAGGTCGATCGCAGTATCCTCGGGCGAGGTGCCGCGCAGTTTGGCGACCTCGGCCAGCGTCTTGCCGGTATATTGCTTGAGTGCCGGATTCTTGAATTCGAGGAACAGCACGCGATCGGGGCTTGCCGCCTGGTAATAGAGATTGTCCCAGCCGACCGGCTTGACCTTCATCTCGGCAATGACGCGGGCACGGATCTTGGGATCCTTCAAGCGCGCCGCCCACGCGTCGTAGCCGCCGGCGCGGACCCACGGTGGCATCGCCGCGTCGAGCCCGGTGGCGCCCGCGACATAGGTGTACATGTTGGCGCTGACCCGCACGCCGGCCGCGCGTGCTGCTTCGACCCGCTGGATCACGCCGTCGAGCTTGCCCCAATTGCCGCGACCGGCCTGCTTGAGGTGGTAGATTTCGGCCGGGCCACCCGAGGCTTTGGCGATGGCGATCAGTTCGTCGACCGATTCGATCAGATTGTCGCTCTCGTTGCGCATGTGGCTGATGTACATGCCCCCGCACTGCGCCGAGGCGGTGGCGAGCGCGATCAGCTCGGGGGTCTCGGCGAAGGTCGCGGGGGCGTAGATCAGCGAGGTGCCAAGCCCCATCGCGCCCTCGTTCATCGCCGCGCGGACGAGATTCTGCATCTTGGCGAGTTGGGCGGGCGTCGGGTCGACATCGTCCTCGCCAAGCTCGTGCATCCGCACCGTGGTCGCGCCGACGAAACTGGCGATGTTGGGGGCAATCCCGCGCTGCTCCATGAAGGTTTGATATTGGCGCAGCGTGCGCCAGCTGATCGGGTGCTTGATGTCGCCCTGCTGCTTCAGGCTGTCGGCGACCATTTTTTCGGTCAGCGGCCCCTCGGACCAGCCTTCGCCCATCACTTCCAAGGTGACGCCCTGGCGAACGTCGCTTTCGCCGGCGCCATCCTCGATCAGCGAATCATTGGCCCAGCTGAGCATGTTGACGAACCCCGGCGCGACCGCGAGGCCGGTGGCGTCGATGGTGCGCGGGGCGACCCCGTCGAGATGCGGTGCGACGGCGACGATGCGATCGCCACGAACCCCGACATCGCCAGTGAACGGCTGGCCGCCACTGCCGTCGACGATCGTGCCATTGCGGACGATCAGATCATAGGTTGGGGCGGGATTGACGGTGGCGCAGGAGGCGAGCAGCAGCGCGAGCGGTGCAAGGTGAAAAGTGCGGATCACTTGGCGGCCTCCGAGCGGGGGTCTTCATCGCCCTTGCAAACGCCATCGAAATGGCCCGCGATGTCGAGCTTCAACTCGACCGGGGCGTTGCCGAACGAGGTCGTCATCACCGCTTTCGCGGCATAGGTTTCCGCGCCGTAGGTGCCGTTGATCTTGATCGCGCGCGCTTCCGAATCGGCGGCCGCCGGATCCTTCGCGCAGGAACTGGCGAGCTCGATCTTGCCGTCCGCAACGCCGCCCATCGGCGGGGTGCAGGCCTTGGTCTTGACCGCCACCGCGAAATAGCTGCGCGGATCGGCGGCCTCGGCAGCGGACAGGCAGATCGACTTGGTCTTGCTTTGATCGGGGCCGACCGGCTGCGCCTTGCCGCCGACCATGATGCTGGTCGGGACCGCGGTCTCGATCCACCGGCCGGGCTTCATCACGACGCTATCGGCGGCGATCGCCATCGCCGGGATGGCGACGAGGCCAAGCGTCAGTGCGCGGGTCGGGTTCATGCTCAAACTCCCTCGATCATTGCGCGGCGACCTTGCCCGCGGTGGCGGCGTCGCATTCGCCGATGCGCTTGCCCTCGGCGTGCAATTTCATCGTCATGCCCGGCGAGCCCTCGACTTTCATCGATGTGACCATGTCCATGCGGTACGTCTCGGGGGTGTAGTCGCCGATCATCGTTGCACTCTGCACACCCTGCGGCGAGGTGCAGTTCATCTTGGCGTCGATCTTGCCGCCGCTCATCGTGAAATGGTCGTAACGGCAATTTTTGACCGCGGTGAAGAAGCCGGGGCCGGGTTTGCGGACCTGCTCCTCGGTCATGCATTGCTCGGTCGCGGACATCGCCTGGCTGCGTTGTTTCATCTGTTCGGCCATGGCGGCGGGCATCCCGGGCATGCTGACCTCGACCACCGATCCCTTGATCGACCATTTGCCGGCGTGGAGGAAATTGCCGCTCGACTGGGCCGCTGCGACCTTGTTGGCGACCTCCTCGACCGAGGCGTTGGTGGCCTTGACCTCGCCCTTCGATCCGCATGCGGCGAGCAAGACGAAAGGTAGCAGGATTATGGTTCTGGTCATGATGTCCCCCATTTGAACGATCCGGCGGCGTATTCGCGGGGAAAGATTACTGCCGTTTCGCGGGGACGCAATAGAGGCATTTGACGATTGCGTGTGGCGTATTATGCGCATAGATCATGCGCATCATGAACAAGCATGTCACGACACGCCCTGGGCGTTCACCGAAAGCTGCGCGGGTCAATCTTACGCTTGATCAGGCGCTCGTCGATGAAGCGAGAGCGCTTGGCGTGAGCATTTCGCAGGCATCCAGCCAAGGGCTCGCGGCGGCCGTCAAGAAGGCGCGCGGGGAGGCGTGGCTCGAGGAAAATCGCGCGGCGCTGCAGTCTTCCAATGAGTGGGTCGAAGCCAACGGCCTGCCGCTCGCCAAATATCGCATGTTCTGACGGTGGCGCAGTTCGACGTGCATCGGCTTGGCAACGACTTGGTCGTCAATTGTCAGTCCGACCTTTTGTCCGAGCTGAACACGCGCGCCGTCGTGCCGTTAATTCCCCGAGCGCGCGCGCCGAAAGTGGCCGGCCGGTTCAATCCCGTGTTCATCATCGACGGTCAGAACCTTGTGATGACGACGCAATTCATCGGCGCCGTCGAGCGCAACCAGCTTGGCGCGGTGGTTGTTTCGCTGGCCGATCGTTCCCACGAAATCACCGGCGCGATCGACGTGCTGACTGGCGGGATTTGACCGACTGGCGTTGAAAGCAGACTGAATAGAAGCCATCTGCAGCACGATGGCCATCCAGATCCGCACTTCGCTCGACGAGCCCGATACCGGGCAGAACTTCGTCCCCCACCGCCCCGCGCGGCCCGACAAGAGCGAGGGCGGGCGGCCGTTCGTGCTCAGGTCGGATTATCAACCGGCGGGCGACCAGCCGGCGGCGATCAAGGAACTGGTCGAGGGAATTTCAGAAGGTGGCGAGGTCAACCAGGTGCTGTTGGGCGTCACCGGCAGCGGCAAGACCTTCACCATGGCCAAGATCATCGAGGCCACGCAACGGCCGGCGTTGATCCTCGCACCGAACAAGATCCTCGCCGCGCAACTCTATGGCGAATTTCGCAATTACTTCCCCGACAATGCGGTCGAGTTCTTCGTCAGTTACTACGATTATTACCAGCCCGAGGCCTATGTCCCGCGGTCCGACACCTACATCGAGAAGGAAAGCTCGGTGAACGAAGGGATCGACCGGATGCGGCATAGCGCTACCCGCTCCCTTCTCGAACGTGACGACGTGATCATCGTCGCCTCGGTGTCGTGCCTCTACGGCATCGGCTCGGTCGAGACTTATTCGGCGATGATCTTCGACTTGAAGAAGGGCCACAGTGCCGACCAGCGCGAGATCATCCGCAAGCTCGTCGCGCTGCAATACAAGCGCAACGACGCCGGGTTCGCGCGCGGCAATTTCCGCGTCAAGGGCGACAATCTGGAGATTTTCCCGTCGCATTATGAGGATAGCGCGTGGCGCATTTCCTTCTTCGGCGACGAGATCGAGGAGATTGTCGAATTCGATCCGCTGACCGGGCGCAAGGCAGCGTCGCTCGACACCGTCCGCGTGTTCGCCAATTCGCATTATGTGACGCCCGGGCCGACGCTCAAGCAGGCGAGCGAGGCGATCAAGCATGAACTCACCGAGCGGTTGAAGGAGTTGGAGGCGGAGGGCAAGTTGCTCGAGCTGCAGCGGCTCGAGCAGCGCACCAATTTCGATCTCGAGATGATCGCCGCGACGGGCAGCTGCGCGGGGATCGAGAATTACTCGCGCTTCCTGACCGGCCGACTGCCGGGCGAGCCGCCGCCGACCCTGTTCGAATATCTGCCCGACAATGCGCTGCTGTTCGTTGATGAGAGCCATCAGACGGTGCCGCAGATCGGGGCGATGGCGAAGGGCGATCACCGGCGCAAGATCACGTTGGCGGAATATGGCTTCCGCCTGCCGAGCTGCATCGACAACCGGCCGCTGCGGTTCAACGAGTGGGACGCGATGCGGCCGCAGACGACGTTCGTCTCGGCGACCCCGGGGCCGTGGGAGATGGAGGCGACCGGCGGGGTGTTCGCCGAGCAGGTCATCCGTCCGACCGGGCTGATCGACCCGCCGGTCGAGATCAAGCCGGTCGAGGACCAGGTCGACGATCTGGTCAACGAAGCCAAGAAGGTCGCGGCGCAGGGCTATCGCACCTTGGTGACGACGCTGACCAAGCGGATGGCCGAGGATCTGACCGAATATCTCCACGAGGCGGGGCTTCGCGTGCGCTACATGCATAGCGATGTCGAAACGCTCGAGCGGATCGAGCTGATCCGCGACTTGCGGCTCGGGGTGTATGACGTGCTGGTCGGGATCAATTTGCTGCGCGAGGGGCTCGACATCCCCGAATGCGGGCTGGTCGCGATTCTCGATGCCGACAAGGAAGGGTTCCTGCGCTCGGAGACGTCGCTGATCCAGACCATCGGCCGCGCCGCGCGCAATATCGACGGGCGGGTGATCCTGTACGCCGATCGCGTGACGGGAAGCATGGAGCGCGCGATGGGCGAGACCGACCGGCGGCGCGAGAAGCAATTGGCGTATAACGAAGCGCACGGGATCACGCCCGCGAGCATCAAGAGCCAGATCCACGACATCATGAGCGACGTGACATTGCGCGACGGCGTGCTGGTCGAGACCGGCGACGACGAGCGGCCGCATTTGGTCGGACATAATCTGCGTGCCTACATCGGCGACCTGGAGGCGCGGATGCGCAAGGCCGCGGGCGATCTTGAATTCGAGGAAGCGGGGCGGCTTCGCGACGAGATCAGGCGGCTGGAGGAGAATGATCTCGGCATCCCGGTGCAGGAACGGCGCGCGCCAAGGCCGAGCGGCAATGCAACGCAGGGCAAGCCGGGGACGAGGCGGACGGGGTTCGGGAAGACGCAGCGGAAGTGGGGCGGGGGGAAGAAGTAGAGAGACCAACGGCTGGAAGTGGCCGATATTCATGGTGACATACGATTCAAAACTATGATTGAAGTCGGGGATGACCAAGCCCGACAAACTCTATCAATTGCTCCGCCAGTCATCAGATCGGACAGTCAGCTTTCGCGATTTCGAGCGACTACTGCGCGCGTTCGAGTTTGAGCTCGATCGCGTCTCCGGCAGTCACCGCATTTATGTTCACCATTCAATCCCGCGCTCGTTCCCGGTCCAGCCCGGCGGCAGCGAAGCAAAACGTTACCAGGTTCGCGAATTTCTTGAATTGGTCGATCGATATGCGCTACATCTGTCCTCGTGAATGAGCCGCATTACCCGATCAATCTTTACTGGTCCGACGAGGATAACGTCTGGATTGCGGAGGTGCCTGACCTACGGCCATGTTCATCGCACGGGGCTACGCGCGAGGAAGCGCTTGCCAATATCCGGGACGCCATCGACGGTTGGCTCGACGTTGCGAAAGCACGGGGATTCCCAATTCCCCAGCCCAGTTTCGGCCCCGCCCGCAACGCCGCCTAGCATCGTTCACCGCCCGGCAACTCTGGCGCGGGCATTTCGGTGGATTGCTGATGAACCCTGGAGCGTGCTGCCCGCGCGGCACCTGGCTTATGAACCATAGTCGTTTCCCCCTTGTCGCGCTGGCCTTGCTGGGCACGGCCCCGCTTTCAGCCGCGCCGCAGGGGGATGAGCCGGTCGCGGTGGCGGCGGGGGTGCGGCAAGGGATCGACTTCATCTATGTCGATCCTGCCTTGGCCATTGTCGGTCGGCAGCAGCTCAAATCGCGCGCGCGCACGCTTGCTGTAAACTCCACCAAAAGCGGTGCGCCGAGCGTGATGTTCACCGACCTGGCGCGCGGGCTGAAGCAATATCAGGCGAGCTGGGGGCGGTTGCCGCAGCTGCAGATTCCGGCGGGCCCGTTGCTTCAGCGCGGGTCGACCGGGCGGCGTGTTGCTGCCCTGCGGTCCCGCCTCGGGCTGCCCCCGGTCGGTCCGTATGATGCCAAGTTGAGCCTCGCCGTCGCGGCCTACCAACGCGTTCACGGGGTCGGCTTTGGCGACGGCAGCGCGGACCCCGCGACGATCGACTCGCTCAACCGCGGTGCGGTGTTTTACGAGCGCAAGATCGCGATCAACATGGAGCGCGCGTTCCGCCTGCCGGTGGTTGGCACCTACGAGCGTTATGTGGTGGTCGATTCGGGCGCGGCCGAGACCTACCTCATCGCGCGCGACCGGATTGCCGACCGGATGCGGGTGGTGGTCGGGTCGGCCAAGACCAAGACGCCGATGATGGCGGTGATCCTGCGCAACGCAAAAGCCAATCCCTATTGGAACGTCCCGCCCGACCTGGTCCGCACCCTGACGGCAACCCGAATCAACGAACAGGGCCTGACTTACCTGCGCGATTTTCATTACGAAGTGCTGTCCGACTGGACCGCGAGCGCGCACCCGATCGACCCGGCGACGGTCAATTGGAAAGCGATCGCGTCGGGCCGCAAGCTGCCCTCGATCTGGGTCCGCCAATTGCCCGGGCCGTGGAATTCGATGGGCGCGATGAAGTTCGAAATGCCCAATGATTATGGCATTTACCTCCACGACACCCCGCACAAGGAATTGTTCGCGGGCAATGAGCGCTGGGTCAGCAACGGCTGCGTTCGGCTGCAGGATTATCGGCGGTTCGCGAGCTGGGTGTTCGGCCAGCCGCCGGTGGTGACCTCGGCGGTCGAGCAACGCTTCGACCTCGACCGGCCGGTGCCGGTGTTCATGACCTATCTGACGGTCGCGCCGACCACCAGCGGGGTCGCGTTCCGGCCCGACCCCTATGGCTATGACGCGCTGGCGATGGCGCAGATGTTCGCCGGTCGGCGCGGGTGATCGCCCTGGTCCTGCTCGCCGCCGCCGGCGCAATGCCGCTGGGCCAGGCGGTGCAGGAATCGATCGACGCGATCGAATGCAGGCAGCGCCCGGACAAGGGTGACATCATCGTCTGCGCCACTCGCAACTATCGCTCGCCCTTCCGATTGCCCGAGGATGACGCGCCGTTCGATCCCTTTGGCGAGACCAGGAGCGTGATGAACGAACGCGTCGGCTGGGCGGCGCAAGGCGATGTCGGGACGCAATCGTGCAGCGCGGTCGGACCGGGCGGCTGGACGGGATGCATGGTCAAAAGCTGGAAGGAAAGCCGCGACCAGACGCAGTGGAAGAAGACCATCCCCAAGCGCCGCTGGTAGGCCCGACCCGCCGCTCGTCGATCAAAGGCTTGCATGCCCCGCCGCCTCCGGCATTGTCGTGCTGACAAAAGGGGAGACTGAAATGCGGCGGTTTGGATCGATCGGGTTGGCACTGGCGCTGGTCGCGTCGCCGGGCCTTGCGCAGGACAAGAAGCCGCCCGCGCCCGCCGCCGCAGCCAAGGAGAAACCCGCCGATCCGGTCGAGAAGATCATCCCGCAAAAGCACAGCATTAAATTGTCGGGTAATTTCGGCGGGCAGCGGGTCAATTACACCGCGACCATCGGCGAGACGATCATTGCGGGCGATGACGGCATTCAGAAAGCCGCGATCGTCACCACCGCTTACATCAAGGATGCGCGGGATCCCGCGCGGCCGGTGACCTTCCTGTTCAACGGTGGGCCGGGATCGGGATCGGTGTGGCTGCAGATGGGGGCGTTCGGGCCCAAGCGGGTCGCAATTCCGTCCGACGCGAAGGATGATGGCGCGCCGCCATACCCGATCGTCGACAATCCCGCCTCGCTGCTCGACGTTACCGATTTGGTATTCATCGATCCGCCGGGGACCGGCTTCAGCCACCTCATCGGCAAGACCGAGGGCAAGGAGTTTTACGGGGTGACGGCCGATGCCAAGGCGGTGGCCGAAGTCATCCGGCGCTGGCTGTCCGACAACAACCGCTGGAACAGCCCGCATTATCTCGGCGGCGAAAGCTATGGCACCTCGCGCTCGGCGGCGGTGGTCAACGAACTGGCCAACAAGACCTACAATGACGTCGGATTGAACGGTATCATCCTGATTTCGACGATCCTCGATTTCGGCGCGGGGGCGGACACGCCGGGCAATGAGCTGAGCGTGGTCACCAACCTGCCGTCGATGGCCGCGACCGCGCTGTATCATGGCAAGGTGCCAGCCGGAGCTAATGGTGCGCCGTCAGTGGAAGCGTTCGTCGACGAAGCCCGCGCGTGGGCGATCGGGCCTTATGCGACGGCGCTGCTCAAGGGGCAGAAGTTGCAGGGCGAGGAGCGCGCGGCGATCCGGCGGCAACTGGCGCGGTTCACCGGACTGTCGGAAGCGTTTCTCGATCGCGCCGAGCTGCGCGTTTCGCCCGACCGCTTCTACAAGGAACTGCTCCGCGACCGGGGGCTGACCATCGGCCGGCTCGACACGCGTTACACCGGCAAGGATTATGACAATGCCGGCGAAAATTACGACAATGACCCGAGCTTCTACGGCATCGACACGGGTTACACCGCCGCGGTCAATAGCTGGGAGCGCGGCACATTGGGCTTCACTACGGATCGCGAATATCAATCGATCAGCAATGTGATCGGCGAGTGGGACTGGCGGATCCCGGGCGGGCGCGACACCAATGCCTATTTCAACCTGACCCCCTATCTCGGCACCGCGATGCGCGAGAATAAGGATCTCAAAATCTTCGTCGCCCAAGGTTATTACGACTTCGCGACGCCATTCTTCGCCGCCGAATATGCCCTGTCACGCCCCGGCATTCCGCAGGACCGCGTCGAGTTTCATTATTACCATTCGGGCCACATGATGTACGTCCGCGATGAGGATCGCGCCAAGCTCGCCGACGATATCCGCGGCTTCATTCGCCGACGTTAGCGAAGCACGTTTCTGGTCCGCATCGCGCGGGCATAGACGAACAGCGCGAAGGCGAAGGCGATCACGAGATAGCCGACATAGGCGTTGAACCCGCGCTCCATCTCCGCGATGCCTGACGGTTTGAGGATCTGATAGCCGATCCCGATCACTGCGCCGGCGAACGAGAAGAGCAATGCCGGCACCGCCCAGCGATGGCGCATCAGCAGCAGGATCGTGCCCGCCAGCCCGGCCCAGACGCCGATCGCCCAGGCAGAGCTGACCCAGATCGGAAAGGCGTTGATGTAGGCCATGTAGCCCGCGCCATCGACGCCGGGCATCATCGAGTCGATGTACGCCGCGCCCCTGGTGCGGGTCATGACATAGTCATAAGCGCCGAACGCATTCCACAGGGTCGCGAGCACGCCGACGATCCATAAATGGAGCGGCGTCGCGGTGGTGGTGGCGGAGGTGGCGGTGGTGTCGATATCCATA
>ENA-OBIT01000382-OBIT01000382.1-metagenomes-genome-assembly--contig:-NODE-382-length-19647-cov-11.4608_pt1 | contig 19647 bp, 17 predicted proteins | sample MGYA00153386_OBIT01 | MGnify analysis MGYA00153386
ACAATCTGAATTTTGGCAGTCCCGAAAAGCCGATCGGATATTGGCAGTTAGCATCAGCTTGTCGCGGGATTGCTGAAGCTTGTCGGGAGTTGAAAACTCCTGTGACTGGCGGGAATGTTTCTCTGTATAATGAAACCATAGATTCTGATGGCAATCCTCAACCGATTTATCCCACTCCAGTCATCGGAATGGTGGGATTGATTCCAGATTTGACGAAGATTTGCGGCCAAGGTTGGCAAAAGAAAGGCGATTTAATTTACGTGTTGGGAATCGGGGAACATGGTCAAGATGAACTTACTTTTTTTCAATCTGCCAATTCTGAATTGAAAACTGAAACTTCCAAACTTCCGGCTTTTGCTACTCTCGGAGGTTCGGAATATTTAGCAGCAATTCACGGGATTGTTGCGGGGAAACCACCAATGATCGATTTTGATTTGGAACGGAAAGTGCAATCAGTTTGTCGTGATGGAATTCGCCAAGGTTGGGTATGTTCCGCCCACGATGCTGCGGAAGGTGGAATTGCGATCGCCCTCGCGGAATCCTGCATCTCTGGTAAACTGGGTGCGGAAATTCAGATTGGTTTCAATTCGGCAAATGTCGGGCGCTGGGATGAAGTTTTGTTTGGTGAAATGGGCAATTGTATTGTTGTTTCAGTCGCACCGAAAAATCAAGGAGTTTGGGAAGCTTATCTGCAAGAATATTTGGCTAAGATGTGGCATAAAATCGGTGTAGTTGGGGGTGCTGATTCGCCTTTGCGGGTGGTAAGTGCGGATAATCTAGGGTTGATTGAGGTGGGGATGGGTGATATGGGCGATCGGTTCTATAATGCGATCGAGCGTCGAATTGGATCTGTCTAATTTCGAGCGATAGAAACAAAAAACTAAGAGCGATCGTCAGTAAAATTCCAGACCCTGATGATAAAATCGAGATAGCGGTCGTTATCTCGATTTCCCACCATGACATTCATCAACCCCAAAACCGATTACGCCTTCAAAAAAATCTTTGCTTCCAAAGATAGCAAAGGCATTCTCATTAGCTTTCTCAACGCCACGATTTACGAGGGAAATCCTACCATTGCAGACTTAGAAATTATCGATCCTAATTTACCGCCCAAGATAGCAGGCTTAAAAGACTCTTCTTTAGATGTCAAAGCCCAACTCGCCGACGGAACACTGGTTATTATTGAAATGCAGGTATTAAACGTCGAGTCTTTCGGCAAGAGAGTTTTGTACAACGCTGCCAAAACTTACGCATCTCAATTACAGAAAGGACAAGGCTACCGAATGTTGAAACCTGTAATTGCACTAACGATTACTGATTTCGAGATGTTTGAAAATAGCGATCGGCTAATTTCTCGCTTTGTTTACAAAGAAACAACAACAAATATTGAATATACTGATAATAACATTGAGTTAGTGTTCGTCGAACTCCCAAAGTTTACCAAAAAATTGTCACAAGTAGAAAGCCTTACCGATAAATGGATTTATTTCATGAAATATGCTAATACGCTGACACAAGTACCGCAAACAATGGATGTTGTGCCAGAGATTCATCAAGCCTTTGACATAGCGAATCAAGTTAATTTAAACCCTGACGAACTAGAAGCTCTTGAACGGCAAGAAATGTTTATTTACGATCAACAAGGAGTTATAATCAAAGCTAATCGGGAAGGTCGAGAAGAAGGTCGAGAAGAAGCAATGCAGGCGGTGGCGCGACAGTTACTCGATCGCCTTGATGACGAAACTATCAGTCAAACAACGGGACTGAGTATCGAAGAGATCCGGAATTTGCGATCGGAGAGAACTTCGCCGTAGGGTGCGTCGCATCGACAATCTATAAATCAAAGCGACAATCTCACGGCGACGCACCACACAACAGTCAGGTGCGTCGCCACCTAAAATCTGACAGCGACGCACCCTACAAATTATCACTCATAAACTCGCCGGGTTAGATCACCCAATTAATCTATACAATATAAAAAATATCATTCCTAAAATAAATGATTTGCTGTATCAATCCAAACTGCCGCAATCCTGAAAACCCCGATCTGCAAACATATTGCATCACTTGTGGCATTAAACTTGTACAAACTCCCGCATCCTCCACACGGCGAAATTTTATTAGAAGAGCTAGCTCTAGTATTGTAGCTGTATCTATTTATGGAGGACTCAACCAATATATCTCTTCTCCTTCTTTTGCCACTAGCAAATCGCCTCCCGAAGCCTCTCCTGAAGTTTCTCCCAAACCAAAAAGTAGCATGAATTTACAAACGTTTGATTTTGAAACAGTGACAGTTGATGTGCAGGGTAATATAAATAATCGTCAACGCCATCAAGCACAATTTATTAGTGAAGATTTAGGTAGCGGTGCAATCTTAGAGATGGTAGCAATTCCTGGAGGCAGTTTCGTGATGGGTTCTCCCAATGCGGAAACGGAAGCAGGACCATTTGACGATGAAGGGCCGCAGCGTACTGTGAATATCTCTGCTTTTTTTATGGGTAAATATGAAGTTACTCAAGCACAATATCAAGCGGTGATGGGAAACAACCCTTCTAAGTTTAAAGGTGCGAAACGCCCTGTAGAAAATGTAAGTTGGGATGGTGCTATGGAATTCTGCCAGAAGCTTTCTCAAAAAATAGGTAAAAGTTATCGTTTACCCTCGGAAGCGGAATGGGAATATGCTTGTCGCGCCGGAACTACAACACCTTTCTATTTTGGTGACACGATTACGCCGGATTTAGTTAATTATGATGGCAATTATCCCTACGGTGCTGCGCCGAAGGGACTTAATCGGGAACAAACAACGGATGTGGGGGAGTTTTGGGCCGAATCCCTTTGGTTTATATGATATGCACGGGAATGTTTGGGAATGGTGCAGCGATAAGTGGCATGACGATTACAATGGCGCACCGACTGACGGAAGTTCTTGGGAAACTGGAACATATAATGACCGAGTGCAGCGTGGTGGTTCCTGTTACGACCATGCAGTCCTTTGCCGTGTGCCGTTCGTCTCTACCCCTCGGCGGCCTATGGTTTGAGGAGCTGGGGTTTTCGCGTAGCGGTGGCTGCGGTTTCTCTCTCGTCCTAGCGGTAGGGTGCGTCGCCATCAACAATCTGTAAATCAAATCGACAATTTCGCAGCGACGCACCGCGAGAGTCAGTCAGGTGCGTCGCCATCTCAAATCTGTAAATAACATCGAACATCTCGCAGCGACGCACCCTACAAACTTAATTCCCTTAACCAACAGCAAATCCTGTATATTGCCTAACCAAAGGTTCGTGAAATGCTAAAACTATATCTTCTTTCGGAACACCCAATTTAACTAACTCATCAGCTATCCCAATCTCAGTTCCATCGTGCTGTATCCAAATCTTGCCGTTTTTAATGTCTAAATGGAAGAGACAGCCATACCTACGATCGCGATTTTTCCAGCCAGCATATACCAATTGATAATGATCGCGCTTAGTATCAAAGATTGTCTCTCTGTCAACCTCCGGGTCTGGAGTGCCCAAATTTGCATACTCTTCCAATAATTGTTGAATATATGCTCGATAATTTTCTAATTTATTTTCCATTGCATAATCACCTATTTCTTCAGTCCGCGCAGGCGGACTTTGTTTCTGTAGAAGCGATTTCAATCGCCAATATCGCCATCGCCCGTTAGCGAAGCCCTCGAAGACGATCGCCCGCCCTGAATAAAAGCTACTATCGGAAATACGGGCGATCGCATTAAACGCCCCACAGCCCCTACCTGAATGCCAAACAATTTGAAATTAATCTCCGATCCGTGGCAAGATTAAGGGATTGTTAAGTTATGCGACACTTTCGCAGACAAAACTTCCCGCAGAAACTGTCCCGCTAACCAACCGTTCCCATTAGGAGCCAACCCATCTATGATTCCCAACCATTCCTTCGCGGCTGACGAGCATTCTAGCAAACCCGATAAGCCCGAGGAAGCTTGCGGCGTTTTCGGTATCTACGCACCAGGTGAAGATGTCGCTAAGTTGACCTATTTTGGTCTGTATGCCTTGCAGCACCGAGGTCAGGAATCCGCAGGAATTGCCACCTTTGACGGTGACAAAGTATACCTGCACAAAGACATGGGACTGGTTTCCCAAGTCTTCAATGAATCCAGTTTAGGCCACTTGCCCGGTCACTTGGCCGTAGGTCACACTCGCTACTCTACTACCGGCTCGTCGCGGGTGATCAACGCTCAGCCTGTGGTTGTCGGAACTCGTTTGGGAAGTCTGGCTTTAGCACATAACGGGAATCTTGTTAATACCAAAGAATTGCGGGAAGAATTGCTGTCTCGGAACTGTGAGTTTGTCAGCACCACGGATTCAGAGGCGATCGCAGTGGCGATCGGCTACGAGGTAGACAAGGGTAAAGATTGGCTCGAAGCAGCCATCAGCGCCTTTGCAATGTGCCAAGGAGCCTTTAGTTTGACGATCGCCACCCCCTCTGGCGTAATGGGCGTCCGCGACCCCCACGGAGTCCGCCCGCTGGTCATTGGGACGATCGGCACAAATCCGCTACGCTACGTTTTGGCATCGGAAACTTGCGCCTTGGATATTATCGGTGCTGAATTTTTGCGCGATGTAGAACCAGGAGAATTAGTTTGGATTACAGAGGAAGGCATGGCTTCCTTCCACTGGAGTCAGCAACAAAAACGCAAACTTTGCATCTTTGAAATGATCTATTTTGCTCGGCCAGATAGCATCATGGAAGGTGAAAATTTGTACAGCTATCGACTGCGGATCGGACGTTACTTGGCCGCCGAATCTCCGATTGATGCTGATATAGTTATTGGTGTTCCTGATTCTGGTATCCCAGCGGCGATCGGCTTTTCTCAAGCTTCTGGCATTCCCTACGCCGAAGGATTGATTAAAAATCGCTACGTCGGACGCACTTTTATTCAGCCGACTCAGGCAATGCGGGAGTCAGGAATCCGCATGAAACTCAACCCTCTGCGAGATGTGTTGGAAGGGAAACGGGTAATTATTATCGATGATTCGATCGTGCGTGGTACTACCAGCCGCAAAATTGTCAAAGCCTTGCGGGATGCGGGCGCGACCGCAGTGCACATGAGAATTTCCTCGCCGCCGGTGACTCATCCGTGTTTCTACGGCATCGACACTGACAATCAAGATCAATTGATTGCCGCTACTAAGTCAGTCGCCGAAATCGCCGCTCAAATTGAGGTGGATTCTTTGGCTTTCTTGAGTTGGGATGGAATGCTAAGGGCGACTAACGAAGACCCGAACAGTTTTTGTTCGGCTTGTTTCACCGGCGATTACCCGATCGAAGTACCGGAACTCGTCAAACGAGCCAAGCTAATTTTAGAGAAAGCTGCAACTTAAGGGAAGGAAGTATTGTAGGGTGCGTCAGCCCGCAACGTTTCCCTTGCCTAATAAGCTGATCGAGCTGACGCACCCTACAGGCTGTTAGCTGTTAGCTGTTGATAGTTCTCATATCGCTTTCCGTTGCATCGGTATTGTCCAAACAGCGAACAGTCAACAGTCAACAGCGAACAGTCAACAGCGAACAGTCAACAGTCAACAATGCCCAATTCCCCAACTCATTGTCAGAGTGTGTGTAGAAATGTTACATTAACTTAGCTCTCCTATTTGCAGCCTGGAAGCTTTGCCTCCAAAACTGCATTCTCAGATCGAAGTCGCATTTCGCACTTCCAACGGGCACAATAAATTTTTTCAGATAACAGGGTCGATCGCACTAATTTTTCCCACACAAGTATTCTACAAGCCAACTTGCTTGAGAATTGCGGGCTATTCATGCGAACTAAAGAACTTTAGGAACCCTTGCAGAGTAAAAAATATGGCTCCTTGCGAGCCCAAAGTGACTGTTACAAGGCGGAATGCGGTTTCTCAAAGTCAGCTTAAATCGGAAACTTCGTGCAATCAAACACTGTTCTCAATCAGCCGAGCCCTCAAAGCTCATCCTCTCGTACAAAAGAGTTACCTTTTACTCTTGGTGATCTCAAAGCAGCGATTCCAGCCCATTGTTTTGAACCCTCGGCTTGGAAATCCCTGGCTTACTTCTTTTTGGATCTTGGGATAATCGCAGGCTTATATGCGATCGCCTACACCCTCGATTCCTGGTTCTTTTACCCAATTTTCTGGTTGATGCAGGGAACTATGTTTTGGGCATTATTCGTAGTCGGACACGACTGTGGACATGGTTCTTTCTCCAAGAAAAAATGGCTTAACAACCTGATCGGACACCTTTCCCACGCCCCAATTTTCGTCCCCTTCCACGGTTGGCGGATCAGCCACAGAACCCACCACGCCAACACAGGTAGCTTGGATAATGACGAAAGCTGGTATCCGGTTTCGGAAACCAAATACAACGAAATGGCCTGGTATGAGAAGCTAGGACGTTTCTATTTGATGTTATTTGCTTATCCAATTTATCTGTTTCGCCGATCGCCCGATCGCGAAGGTTCTCACTTCATGCCCGGTAGCCCGATTTTCCGTCCTTCCGAAAAATGGGATGTGTTGACGAGTTCTGCATCCTTAGTCGCAATGCTAGCCTTTTTAGGTGTCCTAACCTATCAATTTGGTTGGCTATTTTTGGTGAAATTCTACTTGGTTCCCTACGTCGTATTTGTGATGTGGCTGGATTTGGTAACATTCCTGCACCACACAGAATCCGATATTCCGTGGTATCGCGGTGATGACTGGAATTTCCTCAAAGGTGCATTATCGACGATCGATCGCGATTATGGCATCATCAACTCCATCCATCACGACATCGGTACCCACGTCGCCCACCACATTTTCTTGAGCATCCCCCACTATCACTTGAAAGAAGCAACGGAAGCCATCAAGCCAGTATTGGGCGATTATTATCGCAAGTCAACCGATCCAATTTGGAAGAGTTTTATTCGCTCTTACTGGGATTGTCACTTTGTTTCCGATACAGGATCTGGAGTTTACTACGAATCGCGTAACACTCGGCGATCTGCTGAAGCTAAGTAGCTTCAATAAATACAGAATAGCAAAAACCCGGCTTCTTTAAGAAACCGGGTTTCTTTATTTGATTAATGATAATTTTTTCCCCGAATTGGATGTAGGGGCGAAGCATTTGGGCGATAATATGTGGCTCAACATCTTAATCTATATATCCAAATGCTTCGCCCTGTCGCAGCGTCGAGATTTTGGATTCGGATCTAAGATTGTATTCGTATTTTTATAAGTGAAGCATTAGGACACATTAATTCGAGTTTGATTCGTGGGGTTGGGCGAAGCATTCAGACACATTAATTCTGGTTTTTCTTATTTTATTGTCGCCCGAATGCTTCGCCCCTTTATTAATTAAATTTTGGATCTGGTGTTCTCAAAATTATCAAGTTTTCAGACTAATAGCAGTTACGATCGTCCACGCATCCACCAACAGCAGCAGCAGCGTACAAAAGAGCAAAATAAGATACATCCAAGGTTGAGACAAAGGACGAACATCTCTAGTATCAATACCTGTTTTTGCTTCCACCAAACCGACTAATTTACCAAATCCAGCCACTCGCATCGGCAGCAAATAACCTTCATCCGAATGACTCAAAAAATAGTAAACTAAACCTCCTTGACCAGTCGATCGAGGTTTGAGAGCTTTTACCTCAGTCCAAGGTAGCGACCAACCTTTGCGAAACAAACGCGGAAACCAGTTGGGATAAGTGACTTGAATCCCTTCTTCGCTGACAATTACCCTTTCGCAGAGCACACCGTACAAGCCCACAGCGCCGACCACAATTGCCGCCCAGAGTGCAGCGGGCGGAACTGGTGCTTTAGTTACTTCCGACAAAAATGGCAAAGGAATTGTCAGGGCCACGTACAAGCTCAACAGGGTGATTCTAATCAGGGGAGAAAGCCGGAATAGTGCCGGCTCAAATACTCGGGCGGAAGATGGAACAGGAGCGATCGGTTGTGCTGACATGGCTGAAATCTGAGAAGCTGTTTAATGCTATTTTTGCACAACTTTTAGGCTGGTGAACCAAACTCAGGCAAATATTAAAAACAGGACAATATTTGCGGTTTTGAGTTGATATCTAAAATTCAATTCAGTAACTTTGATTCTTAAGTGCTGAGTTTTTACCGCTTTCTAGAAGTGAGAATTTTGAGCGCTGAGTTTTGACACTCTCAGGGCTAAAGCCACTGAGATTCTACTGACAGAATTAGACCAAGCGTGTTACCTAAATCTAATCTCGCTGCGACCGTCAAACGTCGCCTACCTAGTCACCAATCGTCAAGCGATAGTTACTAGCTACTTTTGTGTTTTTAATGCTTTCAGAATCCATCACTAAGCCAAAACGCGGTACGCTCCACAACCTGCCATTATTTGCTCTTTCCTGTCATACTGACATTAGGACTTAAACCTAACCGTTGTTTCATAGGAGCCGGAATTTCTCCGATACTAGGATGCTTCAACACGTAGATGTTTTTGTTCTTACTCACAATTCAAATCATATCACATTTTTAAGAACACGGGGACTGAAGTCCCACGTGCGTGCCGCTTCCCTCTCAGGACTAAAGTCTCGCTCGTTTCCCACATCCCGTATTATTTTGATGAATTAACTGACAATTGATAACTCACAACTCACAACGCCAGATTAATCGACGGCTGTTAGTGCCGGTACGGTCAAAGGTTCTGAGATTTCTCTGGATTTGGGGCGGGCTGTGGTGGCTGTTCGATCGCCCTGAACTTCCCCTCGGGATCTGCTAGGATTAACGCTTGAGTAGGGGCCTTCATTAATTTGCAAGCGATCGCAAGGGATTTTATCTGACAGAATTGCACTGGCCATCATCCCGGTGTGAATTTCCAATGCTGCGGCCCGCATTGCTTCAAAAACTAAACGCTGTCCGGGAAACACTACTCGCTCAAAATACCAGTTAGGAATGTTGGCAATGCGAGCAATCTGAATCTGACTCGTGGCGTTGACGTAACAGCAGAGAATCTTGCTGTCGATGTCTGAGGGTACTGGATCAAGAATTTGAGCCATAACTGCTGAGGGAGCCTTGCCTAAAAGTTTTAGTTATCTTCTTAGGCTAACATTAGGCGATCCCGACCTACTGTAAAGCCGACTACCAACTCCCTAGCATATGAGAGACAGATCGCACCAAAATTTAAATTTAGCCGAATAAATATCTAGTTTTTGACTCCCAGCTTGGATTTTTGGTCAATCTACGCTGTATTTACCTAAAAATTAGCTTTTTTCTGCTGCTGTCGCCGATCGACTCCAACAAACTCAGCCTTGAGCCAGGAATGAAAAATTTAAGAATATTTAACGTTCAATTACGAAAATTAGATATATTGTAAAGTTATATTAAAAGAATATTAACATAGCTGAAAAAGTTCCACTTTAGGATATGGCAATCATGGAAAACAGAGAAAACCGAGTCCTGTACGTTCGCCTCCCTTGCAATCCGATTTTCCCGATCGGAGTTGTCTACCTTTCAGATCACGTCCACAAACAGTTTCCCGATGTCGAACAGCGGATTTTCGATGTCGGTGCGGTGCCACCGCTGGATTACGCTAAAGCTTTGGATGCCAGCATCGACGAGTTTAAGCCGACGCTGCTGGTTTTCTCTTGGCGAGACATTCAAATTTACGCACCTGTAGGCGGTAGAGGCGGCAATCCCCTACAAAATGCCTTCGAGTTTTACTACGCCAACAATCCCGTAATTAAAATGCGGGGAGCATTTGGAGGACTGCGTTTAGCAATCTCTTACTATACCGAACTCTGGCGCAATTTGGGGCTGGTCAAGCGCGGATTGAAGCGGGCCCGGAAATACTACCCAGGCGCTCGTGCAGTGGTCGGTGGCGGTGCTGTGAGCGTGTTTTACGAGCAGTTGGGCCGCAGTTTGCCTACGGGAACTGTGGTTTCGGTGGGCGAAGGCGAGGCGCTGCTAGAGAAGTTGATTAAGGGCGAAGATTTGGCTCAGGAAAGGTGTTATGTAGTAGGTGAAACGATGCCGCGCGATCGGCTAATTCACGAAAAGCCAGCCAACATCGAAAAAACTGCTTGCGATTACAACTACATCGAAACAATTTGGCCGGAATTTTCCTATTATCTACAGGATCTCGACTTCTATATCGGAGTGCAAACCAAGCGCGGCTGTCCTCACAACTGCTGTTACTGCATTTATACGGTGATTGAAGGAAAGCAAGTGCGGATCAATCCAGCGGATGAGGTGGTGGCGGAGATTCGGCAATTGTACGATCGAGGTATCCGCAATTTCTGGTTTACCGACGCTCAATTTATCCCAGCCCGCAAATTCATCGATGATGCGATCGAATTATTGCAAAAAATCATCGCCGACGGCATGACAGACATCCACTGGGCCGCTTACATCCGTGCGGACAATCTCACACCAGAATTGTGCGATTTGATGGTAAAAACGGGGATGAATTACTTTGAAATCGGCATCACCAGCGGTTCCCAGGAACTGGTTCGCAAAATGCGGATGGGTTACAACTTGCGAGTAGTCTTGGAAAATTGCCGCGATTTAAAAGCAGCCGGTTATAACGATGTGGTTTCGGTAAATTACTCATTTAACGTGATTGACGAAACCTTTGAAACCATCCGGCAAACTATTGCCTATCACCGAGAATTAGAGCGGATTTTCGGAGTTGATAAAGTAGAACCAGCCATTTTCTTTATCGGGTTGCAGCCACACACAATTTTGGAAGAATACGCCTTCAAAAAGGATATTTTGAAACCTGGTTACGATCCGATGAGTTTGATGCCTTGGAATGCCCGCAAGTTGCTGTGGAATCCTGAACCTTTAGGTTCGTTTTTCGGACAAGTTTGTTTAGAAGCTTGGCAGCGAAATTCCAATGATTTCGGCCGCGAAGTAATGGCAATTCTGGAGGAAAAATTGGGCTGTGCCGATTTGGAAGAGGCTTTGACTGCACCAGTTGAAGTGAAGGATAAACAGTTGGCGAAAGTTAATTGAGAAATGTAGGGTTTGGGGTGCAACCTCAGCACCCAGCCTGCGTCAAGATTGTGAAGAATATTATCTCATCCTATAAATGTCCTGATTGGCGGTCAGCAAAGGTTTAGAGAAGATGCCTTTAAAGCAGGATTAGAACAAGGATTGCAGCAGGGGATGCAGCAGGGGAAAAGTAATCTTGTTATACGTTTGCGCTAACACAAAAACTGGGAATTTTGGAGGAGTCAATCCAAGCTAGAGTTTTACAGTTGTCAAGCGAAAATTTGGATAATTTAACGGACTCTTTGTTCGTTTTTAATACGCTGGATGATTTGGTGAATTGATTGGAAGAAAGAAACGACCAACGGTTTGATTCCCGTTAAATAACTGTCCACTATCCACTGCCACACCATTCTTTATATGCCCTATAGTCAATTTACAATTAGCAGAGCTAAAAAAGACTTTCAGTTAACCATAGTCGAGGGAACTCGCTTTTTTCCTGATGTGGAAGCGATCGCCCCTAGTCCAAGATTAACTAGCGAATTAGAAGATTTACCTTGGACAATTGCTGTAGGTTCCGAAAAAGCTCGATCGGAAGCGATTGTTTACCCAGTTTTGCAAGAAATTCGGCGATTGATGAACCGCCAAATTAGTTTATTTTCGGGACGCGAATTCAATGTCGATCCAACTTGCGATCTCACCGGATACGTAGATTTTTTAATTAGCAAATCTCCCGAACAATTGACTGTTGAAGCACCCGCGATCGTAGTCGTTGAAGCTAAAAAAGCTGACCTGAACGAAGGGATCGGTCAATGCCTTGCTGAAATGGTAGCAGCACAGCGTTTTAATGAAGCAGCAGAGCATCCGATCGCAACTATTTACGGCTGTATTAGCAGCGGTACTCAATGGCGTTTTCTCAAGCTTTCAGGCACAACGGCGACGATCGACCTTACCGATTATCCCCTGCTTCCTGTGGAAAATATCTTAGGATTTTTGGTGTGGATGGTTCAACAAAATTAGTTGGATGCGACTGATTCACTCACTTTTGTTCAAATACCTTTCAATCAGGACGATCGCCACAATGTCGTCTACTGGCCTCGGCGGAGTCCGCATTCCCTGTGGAATCAAGCGAGAAAGTCCCGTCGCAGGGTACATTTGCCAGTATCGTTCCCTCGCTTCCAGGCTACTGTATCTCTCGTCAACCTGCACAATTTTGATGAAAGGTGACAAACTCTGAGTCAGTTTTTGTTTCCAACTCTTAGAAGTAGTTTGATCTCCCATCACCAATAACTCAATCGGAAACTGTTGACATAGAGATTGAATAGTCGAAATTGTATTCTCGGAAAGTACAACTTGATGATAGGAGACGTTCCTGTCTCTACTCATGACGGCGATACCGCACTTATCTTTTCCTGGATCGAAACCTAAAATCATAGTTATTGGTTATCTGTTGACTGTTGACTGTTGACTGTTGACTGTTGTATTAGTTACCAATTTCCTAGACCCTATGCTCAATTCTCAATTACCTATTTGGTCTGCCTTGATTTTGTTGTCCGGTACGAAAAACCACAACTCCATTTTGAACAGCAACTAAATCTATTTTAAGCGGGCCGGCGCTGTAAGTGACATCTGTGGCGATCGCCTGAACGTCCAACGGTTTATCGTATTGTTGCAGTCGATCGACAAAACCAGCCAAAGTTTCAATCCGATTGTCCGCCACTTGGACTCTACCGCTAACAACGCCGATCAGGCGAGCGCGAAACTGACAAGCTTCAATTAATTGCTGCAACTGTTCCCGCACCCGTTCGTCTGTCGAGGTAACAGGATCGACGGAAACTGCTGAAATCACATCTCCGGCGCGGAACACAACTCGATTGATTTCTGCTTCTGCAAATACCTTAATTAGCTTTTCTTCCCGCAGGTAATTAGCACCGGCGACTATTCTGACTACATAATCTTGACCGTCTTTAATCTGACTAATTAGTTGATCGATTTCCGCTTTAGTAATTTGAATAATCTGCTCTCTAACCTTGCTATTTTCCGGCTGCATCAGTCCGACGGTGGTTTTATTTGCTTCTTGCAACAGTCGATCGATCGCGCGACTTGCCGTACCGGGATCGATAATGCGAACGACGCCAGCAGCTAAAATTTGACCGCGCCTGATGGCAACAGTACCCTCGCGGATTGCCTGAAAGTCGCGTTCCAAAACTTGCACTTGCTGCTGCAATAAAGTTTGCTGCTGTTCGAGTTGAGCTTGTTGCTGTGCGAGGGTTTCTAAGAGTGCTTCCCTCTCGGCAATTACTTTGTCGCGATCGACAATAGTTCGATCGCGATCGGCCAGATTTTGCACCCGCTGGGCAATTTCCTGGTCCCGCTCGGCAATTAGTTCGTTGCGCTTGGCAATTTCTCGATCGCGCTGAGCAATTTGAGTTTTTACCTGTTCTCGCTGCTCGATTAACTGTTGGCGCTCCCCTTGCAGTTGGGCGATTTCCGATCCCAAACTGGTTTTTTGAGCAGAAACGGTTTTCAATTGGCTTTCAGTACGATCGAGCTGAGTTCTGGTAGTCGATCGGGCTGTTTCAACCAATTTCAATTGTGATTCAGTACGGGATTTAGCAGCTTCCACGCTGCTGAGCTGTTCTGCTGTCTGAGATTTAGCCGCTTCTACCTGACTTAACTGCTGTTCAGTTTTAGACTTGGCTGCTTGCACGCTGTTGAGCTGTACCCGTAGCGAGTTTAATTTTGTTTGCGTCCGAGCTTGCTCGGCATTAGCTGCTTGGAGCGATCGATTAATTTGCTCTAAATTGGCTCTAGCTTGCACTTGAGCGGCTCTGGCTTGACCTAATTCAGTTTCAACTACATTTTTTTCTTGAGTAGCCTGGTTGAGTTCTCTGCGGGCATTTTTGAGCCTTTTTTGAATTTCATCTATTCTAAAAACTCCCGTTCGCAGCGGCTTGCTAGTAGCAAACAAAATGCCCAGAGTAATTGCTGACAAGATACTGCCGGCCATCACAGTCACCACAACAGCAGTATCGCGAGGGCGAAGTTTAAACAAACTTAATCTAGCCTTGCCGACTTTCGTCCCAAGGCGATCGCTGACAGTGGCGATCACACCCCCCAACACTAAAATTACAAATACCAGGATGTATCCAGCAGTCATTCCGATTTTAAATTTTGAATTTGGGATCTTGGATTGAATCTAAAATCCAAAATCCAAAATCCTATACTTTCTCGGCATCAAGTGAATTGCTGGCTTAAGGCCACCGGGTTGTGGACTGTGATCTTTTTCTTGTGGATCGAGATCATGGTTTCTTGTCTGAGATCCCCGAGCAAACGAGTTACAGTTACCCGCGTCGAGCCGATCGCCTCTGCGATCGCCTGGTGGGACAGCTTCAGATCGATCGTAATCCCCTCAGCCCCCGGCACGCCAAAATCCCGGCACAGAATCAGCAAAAAGCTGACGAGTCTCGAACCCATATCTCGGTGGGCGAGAGTTTCGATCATCATCTCGGTTTGCAAAATCCGAGACGATAGTCCCCGGAGCATTACCATCGACAATTCCGGGTCTTCCTTGAGCGCTTTCTCAACTTGTTCGATCGGCAGCGAGATCAATTCTACCGGCGTAAAGGCTACCGCGTGGTAAAACCTGTCCGATCGGTGTCCCGTAATCAGAGACAGCACCCCAAATACACTATTCTCGCGAAGTAGGGCGACTGTAATTTCTTCTCCTGCTTCGTACACCCTGGAGAGCTTCACAGCACCTTTAATGAGAACGTAGACGCGCTCAGCCGGGTCTCCAGGGAAAAAAATTGTCTTGCCCCGTTCAAAGCTTTCCACAATGGGTGGAAACGCCCCGCCACTTATTTGGCGAAACACGGCTGCTAGCGGTCTATCATGCGTCACGTCCTGATCCTTTCTACTAATCAATAGTTTGTAACTTGCCAATTAAGCTTATTGAGTAAATATACTGCCCAGCCTCCAAGATCCAGGGATTCTGTTACTTCTATCCAATGTTAAGGTAAACACACACTGTATGATTAAATCTAACCCTTCTCTTAACTTTTGCAATTGTGCCCCATATAGCTCCACAGCAAAATTAATCTCAATTGTGTCTCAATTGTGTCTCAATTGTGTCTGAATCAGTTAAATCTGAATCAGTTGTGTCTAAACTGGCGGGGTTGTGCATACAGCCAATGAGAACGGTGCTAGTTGCTTGTAGAAGAAATACAGATGATAGATTTGACCGGAAAAAATGCTCTTGTTACGGGCATTGCCAACAATCGCTCGATCGCCTGGGGCATTGCTCAGCAGCTCCACAAAGCTGGGGCCAATCTCGGCATAACTTTTTTGAAGGACGAGAAAGGCAAGCACGAGCGCAAAGTCGCAGAACTGGTGGAACCGCTCAATCCCAGTCTGTATTTGCCCTGCAATGTCCAAGACGAGAGCGAAATTGAGTCTACTTTTAAAACGATCGCCGACAAGTGGGGCAAGTTAGATATTCTGGTTCACTGTCTGGCTTTTGCGGGCAAGGACGAACTGTCGGGAGATTTCACCAACACCTCGCGCCAAGGTTTCTCCAATGCTTTGGATATTAGCGCTTACTCGCTGATACGGCTTTGTGCTGCGGCGAAACCGCTGATGGCCGAAGGTGGCAGTATTATCACCTTGACTTATCTTGGCGGAGTGCGGGTAATTCCTAATTACAATGTGATGGGAATTGCTAAGGCAGCTTTGGAAATGAATGTGCGCTATCTGGCGGCGGAACTTGGCCCGTTAAATATTCGGGTAAATGCGATTTCTTCGGGCCCGATTCGGACTCTGGCTTCGTCAGCAGTTGGCGGCATTCTGGACATGATCCACCACGTTGAGGAAGTGGCACCACTACGGCGCACGGTGACTCAACAGGAAGTCGGAAATGCTGCGGCTTTTCTGTGCAGCAATCTCTCTAGCGGGATTACGGGTCAAGTTTTGTATGTCGATGCCGGTTACGAAATCATGGGAATGTAACAGTCGAGAATTTTGAGCTTAGGGCTGGGTGCGCAGTGCGCACCCTACAAGTAGAGTCTGTGTATCCAGGATTAAAGTAAATACTTGAGACTCCGCACTTACAGCAGATTGCAGGTTTATAGGTACTATCAATATCCCCGTAGGGACACGGCACTGCCGTGTCCCTACAGAAGCTCTGTATTTCACATACCTGAAAAGTGCTGTATCATATCGTTTCCGGTTACATCGGTATTGTTCAAACAGTCAACAGTCAACATCATTCCGGTACAACCGGAATTGATATCAAACTGTAATCTTCAATTACTAATTATCAATAACTAATGAATGACCAATTGGGAATTATGGAAATAATCGATCGCCCTCCTCTTCCTCCTCCTCCGGTTCAAGTCGCCCGCGCCGCCTTGGTGAAGCGCACGACACTGGAAACGGATGTTACTGTCAGCCTGAATCTCGACGGTTTGGGAACCTGCAAAGCGTCTACGGGGATTCCGTTTTTAGACCATATGTTGCAGCAGATTGCTTCTCACGGATTGATCGATTTGGACGTGCAGGCGATCGGCGATTTAGCCATTGACGATCACCACACGAACGAGGATGTGGGAATTACGTTAGGACAAACTTTAGCAAAAGCTGTCGGAGATCGATCGGGCATTTCTCGTTTCGGACACTTCATCGCCCCCCTCGATGAAGCTTTGGTTGAAGTAGTCCTAGATTTTTCGGGACGGCCTCACTTAAGTTACAATTTGCAGATTCCAACTCAGCGGATCGGCACTTACGATACCGAGTTAGTCAGAGAGTTCTTTTCGGCGGTAGTGAATCACACTCAAATGACGCTGCATATTCGACAGTTAGAAGGGGGAAATTCCCATCACATCGTAGAAGCGGCGTTTAAAGCATTTGCGCGGGCTTTGCGGATGGCCGTAGAAGTCGATCCTCGGCGCGCCAGTCGGATTCCGAGTTCTAAAGGGGTTTTGTAGTTTGGGGTTTGCAGTAGCGCGAATGCGCTGCTGCAAACCTGTAAATTAAAATATATCTGCTATGTAGCTAAAAACACCCTGACTTCCCTCCCCGTACTTTCCGATAAATTCATCAATTAGTCGATCGCTACACCTTTCTATAGCTTCAGCAATAGAACTTTGTGCTAAAACTTGACTAGCCGACAGACGCAAAACTTCAAACAGATTCACAGTATAGCGAGTATCTTCACTGACAAAATCCCACAGTTCTCGACCGATTAAAGTAATCATTTCCGAATTAGGCAAAATTTGCTTCAGCAAACCAAGTGTGACAGTTTTATTAGTTCTTTTGCCGTAAGCTATACCAATATAAGCGCGATCGCCCTCCTGAATTTTCTCCTCAACTTTCGCCGCCCAATATACTATCTGGTCTTTATCCATATCATTCGGGCCACTTTTTACCTGTATCCAGCATTTCTCGCCATCACTGGTAGTTTTAATTGCGTCCCATCCTGACTCTTCCGGCGGACTTTCTGCACTCTCAGAGCAAGATATCAATAATTTTTGAATAAAAAATCCCATTGAAGTGACAATAGACCTAGTAGCAGTCATATAAACATTGAGCCTGACAACTTCTTCGGGAGTGTCCAGATTTAACGCCCTGATTAAAAATGGGTTGGGATGAATTTTCCCTAAAGTCAGATTTTCAACCATAGCTAGCTGTCGCCCAGTAAAATCCCGACAAATACTGCCTAAGAAATTTTCAGCGATCGTAAGTTGCAGCGAAAGCTTGCCTGAAGATATAAATGCTAAAATGCCTTCAATTTCATCGGGAGTAAATCTCAGCGCTATTTTGCCAGATATACTGCTGATACCGTTTATAAGTGTTTCTGCTTGTAAGTTAAAAAATTCTTCTAACTCCGCAAAGTGACTGGCGAAAGATCGAGACTTGCTGGCCGGCAGTCCTACTTCTTTTTCTAAAACAAATGCTAATAATTCATGAAGTTGCTCTGACACTTATATTTTTCCTCACTCTATTTTAAATATTAGTTAACTGAAAAGAGACAACTGTTGACTTATTTCTCTTCCTCTAACTCGATCGCCTTTAATTACCTGGTAAAGGTATTGACCGATCGCCTCTCCTAATAATACAGGAACAGCATTCCCAATTTGTCGGTATTTAGAAGCAGTCGATCCATAAAAAACCCAATCATCTGGAAAAGTTTGAATTCGCGCGCACTCTCTGACACTCAAAGGACGCAATTCATCAGGATGACACATATCTGTAGCCTTTTGATGGGGACTGGTTGTGACAGTAGGCGACGGCTTATCCCATGCCAAACGTCGGTAAAAACCAACTTTACCGCCTTCAGATTTATAAGCTCCTCCCATTGCTTCTTGCTGTAATTCGCTGGGTAAATGCCTCCAGTTTTGACCTGCTGTTAACAGACGCAGATACTTGAGGCGATTTTCTGAATAAGGGACAAATTCTGGCTGAGAATCTACTAAATCTTTGAATCCTTCTCTAATCGTCAACCATTTTGGTTTTTTACCAGTACCTTTCTGACTGTAAGTTGGCAGTGGCAAAGTAACTGAATCATTACCTTTATAACCAATAAAAATTACTCTTTCTCTAGCTTGAGGAACGCCGTAGTCAGCAGTATTGAGCAGATCGTACACAACTTCATAACCAATGCGTTTCATCTCTGCCAAAATCACTTGTAAAGCAGCACCAGGCATCTCATCAGGTTCTAATTGCGCGCAACCTAAACCTCTGCGATCGTGAGGTCGATGTCGAATCGGAGCTGACAGCAATCCCTTAACATTTTCCATGAGAAAAAAGCGCGGTTTTATTTCATCAACGATGCGTATGAAATCCATAAATAAGCTACCGCGCGGATCGCCTACAGACCCCCGTTTTCCGGCTGTGCTGAAGGGTTGGCACGGGGGGCCACCAGTGACTAAATCTACTTCATCAGCGCGCAGAGGTTTATCTAAACCTAAGATTTGTCCGCCTTCTTCTAATAGAGTTTTGGCGCTGACTTCGCAAATATCTCTCGGTACAGCGCATGGGGATAAGTGAGGACGATTTAGAGAGATAGTTTTGGTAGCATCAGGTTCGATTTCTACTAAACTTACTGTCTGAAATCCTGCTTTTTCCAGACATAAATCTAAACCGTAGGCTCCAGCAAAGAGGCTAATAGTTATCGGTTTGTTGTTAATCACAGGTTTAACCCTCAAGCTTAGATATTGCTGTAATGAAATTCGTACTTTACTAAAATCCAAAAGCCAGAGCATCAAGCATATGCTTACCCTTCTCCCGCCCGACTTCTTGGTATATATCCAAAAGTTCTTCGTAAGCAGTCTCTCCCCCTATAATATTCCAAAACTCATATCCCATAATGACAGCTTGTTCAAAAGGCGTATACTTCCTTGCCACTGACCATTTATAATCTGAACGATTTGGCCCGTAAGGATTGTAAGCCATAGCATAGTAACATTGAGCCGCGGGGCGAGACTCTCCGCACAGTAAATGATATCTCAGCAGGCGTTGAATTACCTCCAAACATTGTCCTTTGTTGGGTTTTGACCCTTTAATTTCAAAGAAAAATTTCCTCCCGTCACGGGATAGCACGTACAAATCTGCTTTGACCGATCGCCTAACTAAATGGTTGGTTTGTTGAGCCTCAAGAACAGCTTCTATCATTTTTTCAAAACCAGGTTTAATTGCATTCTT
>ENA-OBIT01000384-OBIT01000384.1-metagenomes-genome-assembly--contig:-NODE-384-length-19634-cov-3.03963_pt1 | contig 19634 bp, 17 predicted proteins | sample MGYA00153386_OBIT01 | MGnify analysis MGYA00153386
TAGGAATGAATACAGGGTGGTTGAACGGCTGCATGGTCAACTCTTTAACGAACCCGCCAACGCCTTTCATTTTGATGCTATAGAACAGAATCAGGATAAACACGCCCAGCGCCATAGACAGCGTGACGTTCACGTCAGCGGTAGGCACCACGCGCAGCGCAGGCAGACCGAGATGCGCCCCGATGAACGGCAGGAAGTCTACCGGAATCAGGTCCATCAGGTTCATCAGGAACACCCAGACGAACACGGTCAGCGCCAACGGCGCAATCACCTTGCTCTTGCCGTGGTACATGTCGCGCACGCTGCTGTCGACGAAACCAACCACCAGCTCCACGGCGGTTTGCAGTTTACCCGGCACGCCGCTGGTGGCGTTTTTAGCCACTTTGCGGAAAATCACCAGGAACAAAACCCCGAGGACGACGGAGAAAAACATCGAGTCGAGGTTAATCGACCAAAACCCAGTCCCGACCTGAAGCTGCGTCAGGTGGTGACCGATATACTCCTGTGGACTGTTGTATCCCTCTGCAGACATGATGCCTCTACCCTTTATTTAGTTAATTTCGGTAACTGTTAATCACGGCCGGTGCCACTATCTGCACCACTAACACCGCTAAATAGGTCAGGCCAAGCGGTATAAACTCCGCCTTGAACACCCCCAGCGCCACGATCAGCAAAACGATGGTGATCACGACCTTTAGCCCCTCGCCGATGGCGAACGACCAGGCAACCCTACCGGGCGCCGGCGTTTGCGCCTGATGGCGCAAGGCAAACAGCATAAACATTGCACTCGGCAACCAGGCGGCGAGACCGCCTGCCAGCGCCGAAGCGCTCCATTCCGGGCTTTTCAGCCAGAAAGCAACGCTGATCAGAACAAAAGTCATTAACTGCAAAAACAGCAGTTTGCGTGCGACTTTCCCGCTGTAAAGGGACACAGACATGACGTTTGTTCTCTCCGTACCCCTGAGGGGGTATGCTGAGTGACGTATACAACTGTTTTTGCTGTCCTGAGTCAAGCAGCAAAAAACGAGCAAATTATACGGGGCATACCAACGAATTCAATCGATAAGTAGCGAAAAGGTGAACAATTATTTAAATTTCCCTATTCCAGCCTATTTTCACAAGAAAACGGTCGGAATAATAGGACGCATTTAATTGTCTGATTATTCCAGCGTTGCGTTTAGAAACGCGAAGCCGATCACAGTAATACCCCTTCCTGATTTATAGCCGATGGTCAACCAAACCGTCTTTAGCAATTTGAGCGATCAAAAGATTATATAAATCAAAACATTATCAGTTAACTGTTCAAAAACAATCCGTATACCCGACGAAAACCTTTTATTGACAAGCAGCGAGGCAATATTCCAACAGCCAATTAACATTAGCAGCAAAGGCCAATCTTTCGCACATGATTGCTAACGTGACTATTTCCAAATGCAATTACTCTATTGTCGCTAATTAGCCGCGTTTTTTGTGTTAATAGAAAGTAAATTAACTAAAAAAAGCGACCAATTAATTAGCCTGCTTATCTTTACGCTGAGTACTACCTTTAATTCACGCTTGTTTGATCAAAAACAAACTCAGTTTGCCTTAAGCACCACCAGATGGCGTTCACCTTCCAATTCAGGCACCTGAAGCCGCACGATGGATTCCAGGCTGACGCCTTCCGGCAAGTGCGCCAATTCTTCATCCGGGCGCACGCCTTTCAACGCGTAAAAACGCCCCTGCCCTTTCGCCGGCAGATGATGACACCAGGACAGCATATCCTGCAGCGAAGCGAACGCGCGGCTGATCACGCCATCAAACGGTGGCTCAGCCGGAAACGCTTCGACGCGGCTCTGCACCGGCTCGATATTGTTCAGGCCCAGCTCATGCTGCACCTGGCGCAGGAAGCGCACGCGCTTGCCCAGGCTGTCGAGCAGCGTGAAATGCGCGTCTGGGCGCACGATCGCCAGCGGAATGCCCGGCAAGCCGGGGCCGGTGCCGACATCGATGAAACGTGAGCCCTGCAAATGCGGGTTGACCACGATGCTGTCGAGGATGTGGCGCACCAGCATTTGCTGCGGATCGCGCACCGACGTGAGGTTATAAGCCTTGTTCCACTTATCCAGCATGCCGACATAACCCAGCAGTTGCTGTTTTTGCTGATCGGGCAGCTCAATGCCTGCCGCCGCAAGCAACGAGTCTAATTTTTTTTGCACAACGGATCCTCTGGCAGGCGCTGAACGACCAGCGGATGGTTAGCTGGCGCAATGAGGCGACTATGATAATTCAGGGCGCAAGTGATGTCAGCGGCCGTTTGACTACGAGATGAACAAACGGCCGCCTGGATGCAAGATTTATGCGCTGCGGCGCAGCAGTCCCTGCTTTTTCAGCCAGATCAGCAAAATCGAGATCGCCGCCGGCGTAATGCCGGAGATGCGCGAAGCCTGGCCGATGGAGTTCGGTTTGTGATCGTTCAACTTGGCGATCACCTCGTTCGACAGTCCCGAAACCTGACGGTAGTCGAGATCCAACGGCAGCACGGTATTCTCGTTGCGCTGCTGTTTTTCGATCTCTTCCTGCTGACGAGCGATGTAGCCCTCGTATTTGACCTGGATCTCGACCTGTTCAGCCGCTTGTACGTCGCCCAGCGGCGGCGCGAAGGCGTCGGTGCCGGTCAACTGCGCGTAATCCATCTCCGGACGGCGCAGCAGCTCTTCGCCGTTCGCTTCGCGCGACAGCGGCGCTTTCAGCAAGGCATTGACCTGTTCGACGTTCTCGGCGTGCGGGTGCATCCAGATGTCGCGCAGGCGTTGACGTTCGCGTTCGATTCGCTCCAGCTTCTCGCTGTAACGCGCCCAACGCACATCATCCACCAGACCCAGCTCGCGGCCTTTTTCCGTCAGGCGGAGATCGGCGTTGTCTTCGCGCAGCATCAGACGATACTCGGCGCGTGAGGTAAACATGCGGTACGGTTCTTTGGTGCCGAGGGTGCTGAGGTCGTCCACCAGCACGCCGAGATAAGCCTGATCGCGACGTGGCGCCCAGCCTTCTTGTTCGGCGGCGAAGCGACCGGCGTTCAGACCGGCCAGCAGACCCTGTGCGGCGGCTTCTTCATACCCGGTGGTGCCGTTGATCTGACCGGCGAAGAACAGCCCCTGGATGAATTTGCTTTCCAGCGTCGGTTTCAGGTCGCGCGGATCGAAGAAATCGTACTCGATAGCATAACCAGGGCGAATAATACGCGCGTTCTGCATTCCTTCCATCGAACGGACGATCTGCATCTGCACGTCGAACGGCAGGCTGGTGGAAATCCCGTTAGGGTAAATCTCGTTGCTGGTTAGGCCTTCCGGCTCGAGGAAGATCTGGTGCGCGTTGCGATCGGCAAAGCGCATGACCTTGTCTTCGATCGACGGGCAGTAACGTGGGCCGATCCCTTCGATGATCCCGGCATACATCGGGCTGCGATCGAGGTTATTGCGGATCACGTCATGGGTTTTTTCATTGGTGTGGGTGATGTAGCACGCCATTTGTTCCGGGTGTTGGCTGGCATCGCCCAGGAACGAGAATACCGGCACCGGCGTATCGCCGTGTTGTGGCGCCAGTACGCTGAAATCGATAGTGCGGGCGTCGATGCGCGGTGGCGTACCGGTTTTCAAGCGGTTAACGCGCAGCGGCAGTTCTCGCAAACGTTGCGACAGCGAGATCGAAGGTGGATCCCCGGCGCGACCACCGCTGTAGTTTTCCAGACCGATATGGATCTTGCCGTCCAGGAAGGTGCCTACGGTCAATACCACCGCCTTGGCGCGGAATTTGAGGCCCATTTGGGTGACGGCGCCGACTACGCGATCGTTTTCGACGATCAGATCCTCAACAGGTTGTTGGAAGATCATCAGGTTGGGCTGGTTCTCCAACGCGGTACGGATCGCCTGGCGATACAGTACGCGATCCGCCTGAGCGCGTGTGGCACGAACGGCTGGGCCTTTGCTGGCGTTTAGTATCCTAAACTGGATGCCGGCGTGGTCGATCGCCGTTGCCATCAGGCCACCGAGTGCATCAATTTCCTTAACCAGATGCCCTTTACCAATACCGCCAATCGCCGGGTTACAGGACATCTGTCCCAGCGTATCGATATTGTGTGTCAATAATAAAGTCTGACGTCCCATGCGCGCCGCGGCCATGGCGGCTTCGGTACCTGCATGGCCACCACCGATGATGATGACGTCAAATTGATCTGGATAAAACATGGAACTGCACCTCGCCGTATTGCGAACGATCGTATTTGCCCTGGGGTCGGGGATTCTACTCAAGTTTAGACGATCGACCAAGTGGTCAGGATCGTCGGTAATTAAAAGAAGATCTTTTTTATTTAAAGATCTCTTTATTAGATCTCTTATTAGGATCGCGATCCTCTGTGGATAAGTGACTATTCACGATGAAGATCAGCGGATTAAGGAGGATCGTTTGCTGTGAATGATCGGTGATCCCGACGCAGATAAGCTGGGATCTAAAAGGCTTGTTATGCACAGGACAAAAAGCGCACTACGGTTGTTATTGGGATAACTACGGCTTTTACCCTGCTTTTAAGCTTAGTTATCCACAATCGTTCGCGCGATCTTTAGACGAATTAGAGTAAATTAATCCAGGTTTTTACCCATTCCTCGGCCGGATCCTCGGGAATTTCATGCTCGGTCACGTCGATCTCGAGACGATCGCCGATCCTTTTAGCGCCTCTGGCGATCAACAGATCGTCGATCTGTTTGATCGCGCCGCAGAAGGTGTCGTATTCCGAACTGCCCAAACCGACGGCGCCGAACTGCACCTCGGAAAGATCCGGCTGCTGATCTGCGATCTGTTCCAACAGCGGCTGAAGGTTATCCGGCAGTTCGCCGGCGCCGTGCGTGGAAGAGACCACCAGCCAGCGGCCGGTCAACGGCAGTTCATCCAGTTCAGGGCCGTGCAGCATCTCGGTAGAGAAACCCGCGTCTTCCAGCTTTTCAGCCAAATGTTCAGCCACGTATTCGGCGCTGCCAAGCGTACTGCCACTGATCAGAGTAATGTCTGCCATGAACCAACGATCCCAACCTTCTCACTCAAAGTGGCTGCATTGTACGCTGTGAATCGGCTGGGATCTACCTGTGGATAATGTGGGTATGCAATTTGGCGGGTTACGGCACGATGGTGCGCATAATGGGGTTCTGCAGCGAGATCAGCGTTTCGGTAGACTGGATCTCGTCGATGGTCTGGATCTTGTTGATAAGTACCTGTTGCAACGCGTCGATCGATCGGCACATTACCTTAATAAAGACGCTGTAGTGGCCGGTGGTGTAATAGGCTTCTACCACTTCTTCCAGGCTTTCCAGCTTCTTCAGGGCCGAAGGGTAGTCCTTGGCGCTCTTTAATATGATGCCGATAAAGCAGCACACGTCGTAGCCCAGTTGTTTGGGGCTGACGTCGATGCGCGCGCCGGTGATGATCCCGGCCTGTTTCATCTTCTCCACCCGCACATGAATGGTGCCGGGGCTGACGGCGAAGTTTTTCGCCAGTTCGGCGTACGGTGTGCGCGCATTGTCCATCAGGGCGTTGAGGATGCCGCGATCGAGATTATCGATCTGATAAATTTCCGCCATTTAATCCCCCATTAATTAACGATTGTTGAATTCTGTCCGGGTAAAAATGAACGATTAAAAGTGAAAAGGCAATATTGATTAATGGATATTGAATTGACGTGTCATTTTGTTGCTTAATCGATGTCAACAGAGACAGGTTTACAAGAGATACGGCAATGAAAAAACAGTTCATCCAAAAACAACAACAAATCAGCCAGGTCAAATCCTTCTTCTCCCGCCAGCTGGAGCAACAGCTCGGCCTGATCGAAGTGCAAGCGCCGATCCTTAGCCGTCTGGGCGACGGCACGCAGGATAACCTTTCCGGCAGCGAGAAAGCGGTGCAGGTTAAGGTCAAAACTCTGCCTGACGCCACCTTCGAAGTGGTGCATTCGCTGGCGAAATGGAAACGCAAAACCCTGGGCAGCTACGATTTCGGCGCCGGCGAGGGCCTGTATACCCATATGAAGGCGCTGCGCCCGGATGAAGACCGCCTGACGCCAATCCACTCGGTGTACGTCGATCAGTGGGACTGGGAGCGGGTGATGGGCGACGGTGAGCGCGGTCTGGACTACCTGAAAAGTACCGTGCGCAGCATTTACGCCGCGATCAAGGCGACGGAAGCGGAAGTCAGCCGTGAGCATGGCCTGACCCCGTTTCTGCCGGAACAGATCCACTTCGTGCACAGCGAAACCCTGCTGCAGCGCTATCCGGATCTGGACGCCAAAGGGCGTGAGCGGGCGATCGCCAAAGAGCTGGGCGCGGTGTTCCTGATCGGCATCGGCGGCAAGCTGTCGCACGGCAAATCGCACGATGTGCGGGCGCCGGATTATGATGACTGGACCACGCCGACGGCGGATGGCCTGGCGGGCCTGAACGGCGATATCGTGGTGTGGAACCCGGTGCTGCAGGACGCTTTCGAGCTGTCTTCCATGGGCATCCGCGTCGACGCCGCGGCGCTGAAACATCAGCTGGCGCTGACCGGCGACGAAGAGCGCATGAAGCTGGAATGGCACCAGTCGCTGCTGCGCGGCGATATGCCGCAGACCATCGGCGGCGGCATCGGTCAGTCGCGTTTGGTGATGCTGCTGTTGCAGCTGTCGCATATCGGCCAGGTGCAGTGCGGCGTGTGGGCGCCGGAAGTGCGCGGGGCGGTCGAAGGCCTGCTCTAACCGCCTAGCGCCGCCAGCGGCGCATCAAACGGCTTTTCAGCCCGGTATCGAAGCGCCAGATATGATCGAAGATGCGCATGATGCCGGGTTTGCCGTAGGCGGACATCGCCACCGCATGGAAACGCTGCTGGTGGCTTTGCTGCTGTTGTTTCACCTTCTTTATTACCTCCTCCGGCAACCGCTGGGCGATAAAATCGGAAATGATCACCGCATCGGCGTCGAACCAGCCGCTCTCCGCCATTTTGGTGACGGTGGCGTTCAAGCAGGCCGCCAGATCGGTGCCGCCGCGAAACTGCTGACCGAGAAAACGCACGGCCTGCTCGATGCCGCTGGCGGCGGTGAGTTCGTAATGCACGATCTGGTTGGCGAACAGCATGATGTAGCAGCGGCGGTTGTCCGCCAGCGCAATGCGCAGCAGCGCCAGACAGAACGCCTTGGCGCACTGTTCGTTGAAGCCGCCCATCGATCCTGAGGTGTCCACGCAGACGATAAACGGCCCGCGCGGCTGCTGATCCTGCTGCTGGTGGGTGACCTGACGGATCAGGATCTGTTCCTGCCAGACGTCGCCCTGCAGACGGTAGCTCAGCAGTCGCTTTTCCAACAGACGGCGATAAAACTCGAATTCCAGCTCTTCAATCCCCAGCGTCGCCAGCTCCGGCGGCAGCAGACGCAGGATGTCGTCGCTCTGATGAATGCCGCTCACTTCTTCCGGCAGCGTGGCCGGCACCTGCACCATGACCCTGAACGGCTCCGGCTGCGCGTCCTGTTGCTGCACCGCCTTGGCCTGATAGCTGCGGCCCAGCTGCTGCGCCAGCTTTTTCAGCTCCGGCTGCTGCTGCAAAAAGTTGCCATACTTCACCAGCCGCTGGTAATCGCCGCGCTGCAGCTGGCCTTTGCTCATGTCCCACAGCCTGCCGGCGGCGGTGTCGTTTTCCGACAGCAGCGGCTCCAGCGCGCCGCTCAGCGCCAGGCGCTCCTGCAGTTCCGCCATCAGCTGCTCGCGCTCTTGTTCCAGCAACTGGTGGTGCAGCATAGTGGCCTGCAGCGTCAGGCTGATGCGCCAGCGCTGCAAGAACAGGGTTTGGAAGCTGTCGTCAAGCGGGTGATTGGGCAGATCGGCGGCGTCCACCAGAGCGCGTGCCTGTTCATAAAACGGCGAGACCAGCTGACGCAGAAGCTCCATCGTGTCATTGAGGTTGTGATAGAACTGGGTGTTGTTCTCCAGCTGGCACTGCTGGTAGCGGTAAAACTCCTGCGCCAGCGCCGGCGGCACCATAGCCTCCTGCAGACGCTCCTTGAGCTGCAGTTTCCAGCGTGGCAGATCGCGATCCAGCGCCCGGCGAAGGGCCGGAAACTTTTTAAAGAACACCGACAGCTGCGGCGCCGCCAGCATGCCGACGATCATCTCCTCGATCATCTCGCCTTCGGTGATCGCCAGAAGCAGATCGAGCGTCTCCAGACTGAGCATGGTTACTGGCCGCGCATTTGCTGCTGTTGCTGTTTAACCTGTTCCGCCACTTGCAGCAGACTGGCTTCGATCTTGGCCAGGCCAGCGGCAGGCGTGAACAGACAGGGCTGATGTTGGCTGAAGGCGCGGCGCTGCTCCGCCAGGCGCTGGGCCAACGCGTCCATTTCATCCAGCAGCGCCTGCGGCGTGGCGGTGGCCTGTTTGCCCGGCAGCGCCAGCAGCGAAGGCTGGCGGCTGACGTCCAGCACCGTCAGGTGCAGTTGGTCATCGACGTCCAAATCGATCGGCTGCGCGAAGCCAATGCCGTTCAGCTTGGCGCGCACGTCGCCGCCTTTTTGCAGCCAGTTATCCAGCACGCTGCTCTCAATGCTCAGATGGTTGACCTGAATGTCATGCAGCTGCAGCGGTTTTTGCAGCAGCAGGGTGAGGGTGCCGCCGGCGAACGGCGTGGCCGGCGCATATTGCGGTTTGCGGCTGAACATGCCGCCCTTTTTCACCAGGCTGATGGCCTGCCGATCGCTTTGCTGCTGCTGGTCCTGCAGCCAGCGGGTATGGATCTGTTGCAACTGGATCAGCATCGACTGCTGCTGATAGGCCGACTCGGTCAGCAGCTGATCGATCTGCTGTTGCAGCAGCTTCAGCGAGGTGAGATCGTGCCACAGGCAGTCTTTCAATAGCATCAGGTCGAGCGGGGCGATGGCATCGCGCCCGCTGAAGAAGGCGCAGGCCTGCAGCAGACGCAGGGCTTTTTTCCAGCGCCGATCGGAGACGTATGGCGCCTGCTCCAGCGCGTCCAGCCGCTGACGCAGCTGGAAAATCAGCTCAAAGCAGGCTTCCGGCAGCGCCACCTTGTCGATCTGCGGCTGCCACTGCAGAAACTCTTCGTCGCTGATGCTCAGCGCCGCCGGCACCGGGTTTTGGCTTTCGCTCTGGCGGTTGACCAGCAGCGAGCGGAAATTCTGTTTATCCTGCACCTTGTCCAGCCACAGGCGGATAAGCATGCGGTCATATAAGGCTTCGAGGCTGTTGTCCGCTTCGGGCAGTTCGTTGGAGGCGGTGACCAGCAGGCGCAGCGGGATCGGTTCTTCGCTGTTGCCGTTGCGAAAGCGCCGTTCGTTGATCGCCGTCAGCAGGGTGTTGAGGATCGCCGGGCCGGCCTTCCAGATCTCGTCCAGAAACACGATCTCCGCTTCCGGCAGATAGCCGGCGGTCAGGCGCTGATAGCGCCCTTCGTCTTTCAGCGCCTGAATCGAGAGCGGGCCGAAGACCTCTTCCGGCGTGGAAAAGCGCGTCATCAGGTATTCAAAGGAGCGGGCGTTGCGGAAGGCAAACTTGAGCCGGCGCGCGATCAGGCTCTTGGCGATGCCGGGCGGGCCGAGCAAGAATACGCTTTCGCCGCTCAGCGCCGCCAGCAGGCACAGGCGGATTGCCTCTTGCCGCTCATAGAGGCCGCTCTCCAGCGCGCTGCTGAGGCGGGAAATTCGTTCTGCCAGAAGGGATGATGGCGTCATATAATCGTCGTATTGTCCGAGAGTTAGCCAATCTTGGTCGATAATTCGATGATAAACCACCATTATTTTTAATGGTATAGCTTATTGATTAGTAAAATTTTTCTCAGTTGAGTCGGATATCCGGTTCACATTTTGTTTATTTTTCGGCTCTGATATAAGGGTAGGCAAGCCGTATAAATGGTGCATACTGTGCGGCTTTCTGGTGGGCGTGACGGATCTTTGAGCCCGTATTTTGCCTGATGCGGATGCATCGCTAACGGATGTTCTGATAAAGAAACGAATTATGAGCGCAGAGCATAAGCAGTCCCTATCGGCGGTAACCCTGGCTGCCATCGGCGTGGTCTACGGTGATATCGGCACCAGTCCTCTCTATACGTTGAGAGAGTGTTTCTCCGGCCATTACGGCTTCGATGTTCGTCCAGACGTGGTTTTCGGCTTCCTGTCGCTGATTTTCTGGATGCTGATCGTGATCGTTTCCCTCAAATATCTTACCTACGTGATGCGGGCGGACAACGCCGGCGAAGGCGGCATTTTGACGCTGATGTCGCTGGCCGGGCGAAATACCTCGGCGCGCACCACCGCAGTGCTGGTGATACTGGGCCTGATCGGCGGCAGCTTCTTCTATGGCGAGGTGGTGATCACCCCGGCGATCTCGGTGATGTCGGCGATAGAGGGGTTGGAAATCGCCGCGCCTGCGCTCGACGCCTATATCGTCCCGCTCTCGATTCTGGTGCTGACCCTGCTGTTCGTTATCCAAAAACACGGCACCGGCAGCGTCGGCAAGCTGTTCGCCCCGGTAATGCTGCTGTGGTTCATCGTGTTGGCGGTGCTGGGCGCGCGCAGCATCATTTCGAACCCGGAAGTGCTGCAGGCGCTGAATCCCAAATGGGCGCTCAACTTCTTTATGGAATATAAGAAGGTGTCGTTCTTCGCGCTGGGGGCGGTGGTGCTGTCTATCACCGGCGTTGAGGCGCTATATGCCGACATGGGGCACTTCGGCAAGTTCCCGATCCGCCTGGCCTGGTTCACCGTGGTGCTGCCTTCGCTGGTGCTCAACTACTTCGGCCAGGGGGCGTTGCTGCTGAAAAACCCTGAGGCGATCAAAAACCCGTTCTTCCTGCTGGCGCCCGACTGGGCGCTGATCCCGCTGCTGATTTTGGCGACCCTGGCGACGGTTATCGCTTCGCAGGCGGTGATTTCCGGCGTCTTCTCGCTGACCCGCCAGGCGGTGCGCCTGGGGTATTTGTCGCCGATGCGCATCATTCACACCTCGGAAATGGAATCCGGCCAGATCTACATTCCGGTGATCAACTGGACGCTGTATATCTCGGTGGTGCTGGTGATCATAGGTTTCGAGCACTCCAGCAACCTGGCGGCGGCTTATGGCATCGCCGTCACCGGTACCATGGTGCTGACCAGCATTCTGGTCACCTCGGTGGCGATCAACAACTGGCACTGGAATCGCTTCCTGGCGATCGGCATTGTGACCATCTTGCTGATCATCGACGTGCCGATGTTCTCCGCCAACGCCCTGAAGCTGTTCTCCGGCGGCTGGTTGCCACTGACCTTGGCGCTGGTGATGTTCGTCATTATGACCACCTGGAAGAGCGAGCGCTTCCGCTTGCTGCGCCGCCTGCATGAACACGGCAACTCGCTGGAGGCGATGATCGCCTCGCTGGAGAAATCGCCGCCGGTGCGGGTGCCGGGTACCGCGGTGTTCCTGTCGCGCGCCACCAACGTCATTCCTTTTGCGCTGCTGCACAACCTGAAGCACAACAAGGTGCTGCATGAACGCGTGGTGCTGCTGACGCTGCGCACCGAGGATGCGCCTTACGTGCACAACGTGCGCCGGGTGACCATCGAACAGCTGTCGCCGACCTTCTGGCGGGTGGTGGCCAGTTACGGCTGGCGGGAAACGCCGAACGTCGAGGAGGTGTTCCACCGCTGCGGGCTGGAAGGGTTGCCGTGCCGCATGTCGGAGACGTCATTCTTTATGTCGCATGAGTCGCTGATCCTCACCAAGCGGCCGTGGTATCTCTACCTGCGCGGCAAGCTGTTCGTCGCCCTGAGCCGCAACGCGCTGCGCGCGCCGGATCAGTTTGAGATCCCGCCGAACCGGGTCATCGAACTCGGCACGCAGGTCGAGATCTAACCCGCCGAATAAGGGGCTCAGCATGGCTGAGCCCCTTTTGTTTGCGCTTTTTCCGCGCGCGAACGAAACGTTTCGATAGCGATCACACTTCTGCATTGTCCCGGTTGCCTTCCCCTGCCGTTTTTTTAAACTCCCTCAGAGAGCGAAACGTTTCGCTAGCGGAGTGAGAAGATGAAAAAAGGCGTATTACTGAATTCCGACGTGTCTGCCGTGGTTGCCCGGCTGGGGCATACCGACCAGCTCACCTTGTGTGACGCGGGCCTGCCGATACCGGCAGAAACGCAGCGCATCGATCTGGCGCTGACGCAGGGCGTGCCGACCTTCATGCAGGTGTTCGCGGCGGTCACGCAAGAGATGCAGGTAGAAAGCGCCATCCTGGCGGAAGAGATCGTGAAACAAAATCCGTCGCTCCACGAGGCATTGTTGGCTGAACTGACCGCACTGGGCCAACGCCAGGGCAATACCATCAGCGTGCGCTATATCAGCCATCAGGCGTTTAAAGCGCAAACCGAGCACAGCCGGGCGGTGATCCGCAGCGGAGAGTGTTCGCCTTACGCGAACGTGATCCTGTGCGGCGGCGTAACTTTCTGAGGCGCGTATGCAACCTTTACTGCAACTGAAAGGGATTGATAAAGCCTTTCCCGGCGTGAAGGCGCTTTCCGGCGCCGCCCTCAGCGTCTATCCCGGCAAGGTGATGGCGCTGGTGGGGGAAAACGGCGCCGGGAAGTCCACCATGATGAAAGTGCTGACCGGCATCTACCAGAAAGACGCCGGCAGTCAGTATTTTCTCGGTAAAGAGGTGGTATTCAACGGGCCTAAAGATTCGCAGGAAGCGGGCATCGGCATTATTCATCAGGAGCTGAACCTGATCCCGCAGCTGACGATTGCGGAAAACATCTTCCTCGGCCGCGAGTTCGTCAACCGTTTCGGCCGCATTGACTGGAAGCGCATGTACGCCGAGGCCGATCGCTTGTTGGCGCGCCTCAACCTGCGCTACAGCAGCCACCGGCTGGTGGGGGAGCTGTCGATCGGCGATCAGCAGATGGTGGAGATCGCCAAGGTACTGAGCTTCGAATCGAAAGTGATCATCATGGACGAACCGACCGATGCGCTGACCGACACCGAAACCGCCTCGCTGTTCAAGGTGATCAACGAGCTGAAGGCCGAAGGGCGCGGCATCGTTTATATCTCGCACCGCCTGAAAGAGATTTTTGAAATCTGCGACGACGTGACCGTGTTCCGCGACGGGCAGTTCATCGCTGAGCGGCCGGTGAGCGAGCTGCAGGAAGATTCGCTGATAGAGATGATGGTCGGCCGCAAGCTGGAAGAACAATACCCGCGCCTTGATTTGCCGCGCGGGGAAAAGCGGCTGGACGTCAGCCACCTTTCCGGACCCGGCGTTGAAGACGTCAGCTTTACGCTGTACCGCGGCGAGATCCTCGGCGTGGCCGGGCTGATGGGCGCCGGGCGCACTGAATTGATGAAGATCCTGTACGGCGCCGCGCCGCGTAAGGCCGGCACCGTCAGCCTGGACGGCCGCGACGTGGTCACCCACTCGCCGCAGGACGGGTTGGCGAACGGCATCGTCTATATCTCGGAAGACCGCAAGCGCGACGGCCTGGTGCTGGGCATGTCGGTGAAGGAAAACATGTCGCTGACCGCGCTGCGCTACTTCAGCCGCGCCGACGGCAGCCTGAAACAGGCCGACGAGCGGCAGGCGGTGGGGGATTTCATCCGACTGTTCAATATCAAAACGCCGTCGATGGAGCAGCCGATCGGCCTGCTTTCCGGCGGCAACCAGCAAAAAGTGGCGATCGCCCGTGGTTTGATGACCCGGCCGAAAGTGCTGATCCTCGATGAGCCGACGCGCGGTGTCGACGTCGGCGCCAAAAAAGAGATCTATCAGTTAATCAACCAGTTCAAGCAGGAAGGGCTGAGCATCATTCTGGTGTCTTCGGAAATGCCGGAGGTGATGGGCATGAGCGATCGCATTCTGGTGATGCACGAAGGGCATCTCAGCGGCGAGTTCCCGATTGAACAGGCCACCCAGGAAGCGTTGATGGCGGCAGCCGTCGGCAAGCAATACGGCGTAAAGCAGGAGTAATCAGATATGAGTTCCCAGACTATCGCAGCCAAGCGCTGGTTCAGTAAAGAGTGGCTGTTAGAGCAGAAGTCGTTGATTGCGCTGCTGGTGCTGATCGCCGTGGTCTCTTCCATGAGCCCGAACTTCTTCACCCTGAACAACCTGTTCAATATTCTGCAGCAGACTTCGGTGAACGCCATCATGGCGGTGGGGATGACGCTGGTGATCCTCACGTCCGGCATCGATCTGTCGGTAGGATCGCTGTTGGCCCTGACCGGCGCGGTGGCGGCGTCAATCGTCGGCTTTGAGGTCAACGCGCTGGTGGCGGTGGCGGCGGCATTGGCGCTGGGCGCCGCGATTGGCGCCTGCACCGGGGTGATCGTCGCCAAAGGCAAAGTGCAGGCCTTTATCGCCACGCTGGTGATGATGCTGCTGCTGCGCGGCGTCACCATGGTGTACACCAACGGTAGCCCGGTCAACACCGGTTTCACCGACGTGGCCGACACCTTCGGCTGGTTCGGTATCGGCCGCCCGCTGGGCGTGCCTACACCGATCTGGATCATGGCGATCGTGTTCATCGCCGCCTGGTATATGCTGCACCATACGCGCCTGGGCCGCTATATTTATGCCCTGGGCGGCAACGAAGCGGCGACCCGCCTGTCCGGCATCAGCGTCGATAAAGTGAAGATTATCGTCTACTCGCTGTGCGGCCTGCTGGCGGCGCTGGCCGGGGTGATCGAAGTGGCGCGCCTGTCGTCGGCGCAGCCGACCGCCGGCACCGGCTATGAGCTGGACGCTATCGCCGCCGTGGTGCTGGGCGGCACCAGCCTGGCCGGCGGCAAGGGGCGTATCGTCGGCACGCTGATCGGGGCGCTGATCCTCGGCTTCCTGAACAACGGCCTGAATTTATTGGGTGTTTCTTCCTACTACCAAATGATCGTGAAGGCAGTGGTGATACTGCTGGCGGTTCTGGTAGATAACAAAAGCAACAAGTAACCTCCCCCTACAGGAATCACGATGATGAAAATGAAAAAACTGGCAACCTTAGCTTCCGCCATCGCGCTGAGCGCCACCCTGAGCGCCAATGCCATGGCCAAAGACACCATCGCGCTGGTGGTGTCCACCCTCAACAACCCGTTCTTCGTCTCGATGAAGGATGGGGCGCAGCAAGAGGCCAACAAGCTGGGCTACAACCTGGTGGTGCTGGATTCCCAGAACAACCCGGCGAAAGAGCTGGCCAACGTGCAGGATCTGATGGTGCGGGCGCCCAAGCTGCTGTTGATCAACCCGACCGACTCCGATGCGGTGGGTAACGCCATCAAGATGGCCAACCAGGCTAAGATCCCGGTCATCACGCTGGACCGCGTGGCGAGCAAGGGTGACGTGGTGAGCCACATCGCTTCGGATAACCGCGTGGGCGGCAAAATGGCCGGTGATTTCATCGCCAAGAAAGCGGGCGCCGATGCCAAGGTGATTCAGCTGGAAGGCATCGCCGGCACCTCTGCCGCGCGTGAACGCGGTGAAGGCTTCAAGCAGTCGCTGGATCAGAATAAATTCAAACTGTTGGCCAGTCAGCCGGCCGATTTCGATCGCACCAAGGGCCTGAACGTGATGCAGAACCTGCTGACTGCGCACCCGGATGTGCAGGCGGTGTTCGCCCAGAACGATGAAATGGCGCTGGGTGCGCTGCGCGCGCTGCAAACCGCCGGTAAAACCGACGTGACCGTGGTAGGCTTCGACGGCACCGCTGACGGCGTGAAAGCGGTCGAAGGCGGCAAGCTGGCGGCGACGGTGGCGCAGCGTCCCGATCAGATCGGCGTGATCGGCGTGGAAACCGCCGATAAAGTGCTGAAAGGCGAAAAAGTGCCGGCGACCATCCCGGTCGATTTGAAACTGGTCACTCAGTAAGTCATACCAGCGCCATCGGAACGGGGCGTTTACGATGGCGCGCAATTCAGGAATCAATGCGATGGAAACAGGTAAGCTGGTGGTTCTTGGCAGCATCAATGCCGACCATATCCTCAATATTGAACAGTTCCCCCACCCGGGCGAAACGGTGATCGGGAAACAGTATAAGGTGGCGTTTGGCGGCAAGGGCGCGAATCAGGCGGTGGCGGCCGGGCGCAGCGGGGCGGAGATCGCCTTTATCGCCTGCGTAGGCGCCGATGATATCGGCGAGCGTATCCGCCGGCAGCTGGCGAGCGATCGCATTGATACCCAACCGATTGAAGCCATCGCCGACACCACCACCGGCGTGGCGCTGATCTTCGTCAACGCCGAAGGCGAGAACGTGATCGGCATCGATGCCGGCGCCAACGCCGCGGTAACGCCGGATTACCTGGCGCGCTACCAACAAAAAGTGATCGACGCCGATGCCCTGCTGATGCCTGGCGAAACAACATCAAACGCAGGTGATCCTCAACCCGGCTCCGGCGCGCGAGCTGCCGGACGAGCTGCTGGGCATGATCGATATGATCACCCCGAATGAAACCGAAGCCCAGCGCCTGACCGGCATCGCCGTGGACAACGAAACGGATGCGGCGCGTGCGGCGCAGGCGCTGCACGACAAGGGCATCGCGACGGTGATCATCACCCTCGGTAGCCGCGGCGTGTGGCTGAGCGAAAACGGCAACGGCAAACGGGTGCCTGGTTTCAAGGTGCAAGCGGTGGATACCATCGCCGCCGGCGATACCTTTAACGGTGCGCTGGTGACCGCCCTGTTGGAAGGCAAGATCATGGCCGATGCGGTGCGTTTCGCCCATGCGGCGGCGGCGATCGCCGTGACCCGCCCCGGCGCGCAGCCTTCGGTGCCGTGGCGTGAAGAGATCGACGCCTTCTTGCAGCAGCAGGGGTGATCCTTTGGCCACCATGAAAGATGTCGCCCGCCTGGCGGGCGTTTCAACCTCTACCGTGTCGCATGTGGTCAACAACAATCGCTTTGTCAGCGACAGCGTGCGCGACAAGGTCATGGCGGCCGTGGAACAGCTGAACTATGCGCCTTCCGCGCTGGCGCGCAGCCTGAAGCTCAATCAGACGCGCACCATCGGCATGCTGGTGACCGCCAGCAACAACCCGTTTTATGCCGAAGTGGTGCGCGGCGTGGAGCGCAGCTGCTATGAACGCGGCTACAGTTTAATCCTGTGCAATACCGAAGAAGACGCCGCGCGCATGAACCGCAGCATGGAGACGCTGCTGCAAAAGCGCGTCGACGGTTTGTTGTTGATGTGCACCGAAAACCACCGGCCATCGCAAGATGCCCTGAGCCGCTACCCGTCATTGCCGATCGTGATGATGGACTGGGCGCCGTTCGAGGGCGCCAACGACATTATTCAGGATAACTCGCTGCTGGGCGGCGAGATGGCGACCGATCATCTGATCGCCCGCGGCTACCGCAAGATTGCCTGCATCGCCGGCCCGCAGGATAAAACCACCGCTCGTCACCGACTGGAAGGCTATCGCAACGCGATGCGTCGCGCCGGATTACCGGTTCCGACAGGGTATGAAGTGCATTGCGACTTTGAGTTTGAGGGCGGCGTGAACGCCATGCGCCAACTGCTGGCGCTGGAAGAGCCGCCGCATGCGGTGTTCGCCGGCAACGACGCGGTGGCGGTAGGCGTTTATCAGGCGTTGTATCAGGCCGGGCTTTCCGTACCACAGGATATGGCTGTGATGGGCTACGATGACATTGAGTTGGCGCGTTATCTGGCGCCGCCGCTGAGCACCATTCATCAGCCGAAGGATTCGCTGGGCGAACTGGCGATCGATGCGCTGATCAACCGCCTGCAGAACCCGGAGCGCGCGCCCCAGGTGCTGGTGCTGACGCCCGAGCTGGTGGAACGCGCCTCGGTGGGCCGCCGTTAACTGGCCGCCTTCGCTTCTTTCTTGCTTTCCTGGCCGCTGATCAAATTGCGGCCATCCTTCCTTCTTAGCAACATAAACACCAGCGCCGACGCCACGGTGACGATCCCCATGGTGATAAAGGTGTAATGGAAGTGGTCGATCATGGTGCCTAACGACAGGGATTCGTAAAAGCGTAGCACCGCTGCGCTGATCGCCACGCCGAAGCTGATGGACAGCTGCTGGGTGACCGCCAGGACGCTGTTGCCGGCGCTGGCGTTGGCGTCGTTCAAATCCGCCAGGCTGATGGTGTTCATGGCGGTAAACTGGGTGGACATCGCCATGCCCAGCACGAACAGCGGCAGGATCATTAGCCACAGCGGCATGCCCGGGCTTTGCAGGGCGAACTGGGCGATCAGCACTCCGATGATAACGGTAATGCCGACCAGCGTTTTACGGTAGCCGAACCAGCGCAGCACCTGAGTGACGGTGGATTTCGCCATCAGCGAGCCGATGGCGGTTGGCGCCATCATGCAACCGGCGACGATCGCCGTATAGCCGAATCCCACCTGCAGCATGAGCGGCATTAAAAATGGCACGCAGCCGGTGCCCAGCCTGGAGGCGACGTTGCCAGCGATACCGACCGAGAAGGTACGGGTTTTGAACAGGTCGAGACCGATCAGCGGCTGAGGGTGACGGCGGGCGTGCGCGATGTAGCCGAACAGCATCACAAAGCCGCTGAGCAGAATACCCAGCGAAACGTAGCTTGCCAGTACCCGCTCGCCAAACAGCTCCAGCCCGGTGGAGATCAGCACCAGGCTCAGGCCGAACAGCATGAAGCCAAGAAAATCGAAGCGGCGTTTGGGCGTAGTGAAGTCCGTATTTGCGCGCATAGAAGATGCCGAGCAGGCCGATAGGGATATTGATCAGGAAAATCCAGTGCCAGGTGGCGTAGGTGACCAGCCACCCGCCCAGCAGCGGCCCCAGAATCGGCCCGACCAGACCGGGCATGGTGACGAAGTTCAGCACCGGCAGCAGTTCGCTGCGCGGGTAGGCGCGCAGTAGCGCCAACCGCGCGACCGGCATCATCATCGCGCCGCCGATGCCCTGCAGCACGCGAGAGGCGACCAGCGCGCTCAACGTGGGGGAGAGGGCGCACAGCAGCGAGCCGAGGGTGAATAGCGTGACGGCGAAGATGAACACGCGCCGGGTGCCGAAGCGGTCCGCCAGCCAGCCGCTGACCGGGATCAGCATTGCCACCGTCAGCGTGTAGCTGATGACGGCCGATTGCATCGCCAGCGGCGATCGCCCCAGGCTTTGGGCGATCGCCGGTAGCGCCGTGTTGAGGATGGTGGCGTCCAGCGCCTGCATAAAGAACGCCATTGCGGCGATCCACGGTAGCCCTGCCATACTGCGCGCGGATTGGGTCATGGTCGGTCCTGGTTAAATGGTCGTCTGTCCCTCGTCTCTTTCTTCTATATATAAGCGGGGAGCGTGTCTAGTCTTTCTCTTTCAACAGCACCTGGCAGGCGACGAGGGCACCGGCGCTGTCTCCGGCGAGTATCGCATCGACGATAGCCTGATGATGGCGCAGCTTAATGACTTCATTGCCGGTGATGGCACGGAAGTAGCTTTGGTACACCGAGCTGAACAGGTTGGCGAACGAGGTCAGGAACGGGTTGCCGCTGGCCTCATAGATAAGCTGGTGGAATTGGGTATCGACCTGGATCCAACGCTCGCGATCAAACTGGGTATGCAGCGCGCGCATTTCCGCCATCAGTTCCGCCAGCAGCTTGGTTTGCTGCGGGCTGGCGTGTTTTGCCGCC
>ENA-OBIT01000385-OBIT01000385.1-metagenomes-genome-assembly--contig:-NODE-385-length-19616-cov-10.4296_pt1 | contig 19616 bp, 16 predicted proteins | sample MGYA00153386_OBIT01 | MGnify analysis MGYA00153386
TGAGTTGTAGGGTGCGTCAGACGCGGTTCTAGGGTGATTATTCAGGGTCTCGGATCTGACGCACCCTACTAATTGTGGCTGTTACATAAATTTTGTATTACTGACAGTTGTAGGGTGCGTCAGGCGCGGTTCTAGGGTGATTATTCAGGGTCTCGGATCTGACGCACCCTACTAATTATGCTGTTTAAATTATAGTTGATAATTGACTATTCTACAAATCCCGATGAGTAAATTCCTTAGCCTCATTCCCCACATAACTAGCGGCAATATGACCATCTCCAACAACTCGATACTTATATGTTACCAATCCTTCTAAACCAACAGGCCCGCGAGGTGGCATTTGCTGCGTGCTAATCCCCACTTCTGCACCGAAACCGTAGCGGAAACCATCGGCAAATCGAGTAGAACAATTGTGATAAACTCCGGCCGCATCTACTTGACTTAAGAAGGTTTCAGCGGTTTCGCTATCTTCGGTGACAATGACATCAGTGTGTCTCGAACCGTAAATATTGATGTGGTTAATTGCCTCTTCCACAGAGTCTACTATTTTGATTGACAAGATTAAATCGCTGTATTCTGTAGACCAGTCTGTTTCTGTGGCTGCGGTAATATCCAAGATTTGGCGGGTGGTTTCGTCTCCACGCAGTTCGACTTTTTTCTGCTGCAATGCTTGGGCAACTATGGGCAGGAATTTTTGGGCGATCGCCCTGTGAACCAACATAGTTTCAATGGTATTACACGCAGCGGGATACTGCGTTTTGGCATCGACGGCAATGTCTACTGCTTTGTTGATATCCGTAGCTTTGTCTACATACATATGACAAATTCCGTCAGCGTGTCCCAACACAGGAATGCGAGTATTATCCTGCACAAACTGTACGAAAGAGTTGGAACCTCTGGGAATAATTAAATCTATATATTCATCCATTTTTAGCAGTTCGATTGTTTCTTCCCGCGTGGTTAGTAACTGCACAACTTCGGGATTGACTGCGGTTTCTGCTAATGCTTGGCGAATGACTTTTGTCAAGATTTCGCAGGAACGAACTGCCTCTTTGCCACCTTTGAGAATCACACCATTTCCTGATTTGATTGCCAAGGATACTATCTGAATTAAAGCTTCTGGACGTGCTTCAAAAATAATCCCTAAAACGCCCAAAGGACAGGTGATGCGCTTCAGAATCAATCCTGTATCCAATTCTCGGTGAATTTGCACAACACCGATCGCCTCTGGGAGTTTCGCAACGTCGCGCACACCGGCGATCGCACTTTTCAACTTACTCTCATCTAACTTCAGGCGATCGTACAACGGTTTGGCAATTCCATCAACCTCCGCCGCCGCGCGATCCGCCGCATTCGCCGCCACAATTTCCGGCGCAGCAACTTCTAAAGCTTTAGCAATAGTTTCAATAGCTTGATTTTTGGCATCAGCGGACAAAACTGCCAATTTTTGAGCAGCTTGGCGGGTTTTTTGGGCAATTTCAAGAATTGACATAACAGCAAATTGTGAAAAATTTATTATACTCTCTTTTAATCTTAATAATTCTAGAGCAAATTCTATATTTTTGTTGAGAATCGGTACAACAATCCCAACTGACAGGCTAAAACAGTAAAGTACATACCAAGTCAGACGTAGATTCCTATTTATCAATAACTTTTGGAGATTATTATGTCATCTCAAGCTCCTTTACACAAGGCAGGGCGATCGCCCAAAGCCGGCGTTAAACTGATACAGAAAACTGGTGGAAATCTTGTTTTAGCCTCCGGCGTCACCATTATCATGCTATTTGGTATGGTGTTAGCACTATCATTAGCCTTAGTTTTCATTATCAACAGTCCCGATCCAGTCGTCGGATTGGCGATCGCACTTCCCATAACTTTGATTTTTAATATCGCAGCTTTTTTCCTATCGCCTTACTTGATGGACTTAACCCAAAATTGGCTTTACAATACTCGCTGGGTTTCCCTAGCAGAAATTGAAAGCAAAAGTCCCGAAACTGCAAAAGTTATTCAGAAGATTTGCAAACAGAGAAACCTCAAACAGCCACGTTTAGGAATTATCGACGACCAAAACCCTACTGCTTTTACTTATGGTTCCTTACCAAACAGCGCTCGCGTAGTCGTAAGTGAAGGTCTTTTTACCTATTTAGATGACGATGAAATTGCCACAGTTTACGCCCACGAACTCGGTCACATTGTCCACTGGGACTTTGCAGTAATGACTTTGGCTTCCACTTTGGTGCAAATTACTTACTTAATTTACATTACTGCTCAAAGGCTCGGTCGCAGCGGATCGAAAGCAAAAGATGCGGCGGGTAGTGTAGCTGCTGTTGCTTATTTGTTTTACATCGGCGGCACTTATTTGTTGCTGTATTTGTCGCGCACTCGCGAATATTTTGCCGACCATTTTGCGGCGGAAACTACCGGAAATCCCAATGCTTTGTCTCGTGCTTTGGTAAAAATTGCTTACGGTATTTTGGAAGAAGGACAAAGGGCGACAGAACCCAGTCGCTTATTAGAAGGAACTCGGGCTTTGGGGATTTACGATGCCAAAGCTGCCACTTCTACTGGTACTGCTTACCGGATTGCGTCGTCACCAGAAAAGATTGGGCGAGTGTTTTTGTGGGATATGTTTAATCCTTGGGGTTGGTGGATGGAGTTGAATTCGACTCACCCATTAACTGGTAAACGAGTTCGCGCTTTGAGCACTTACGCCGAACAATTAGGCCTAGACATTGAGTTTGATATGGGCCGAATTATTGGTGAAGGTCATCATTTGAGCAAACGGAAATTGTACGGCAATTTCGTGTTCGATTTGCTGCTTTATAGTGCGGAAATTCTGGGCTTGGCTGTGGGCTTTGCGATCGGGATTTCCCTGTCGGCTGCAAATCCGATGATGATGATTTCTTGTCCTTTAATTGGTCTAGGTACGGGAATTTTGCTCAAGACTTTGGTGATGTTTCCCAATTATCAAGCAGCAGAACAATTGGATGTTTTAACCTTAATGTCTGACCCCTATGCTAGTCCTTTGCGGGGTCAACCTGCGAAACTTGAGGGCGAATTAATTGGTCGTGGCGATGCTGGTTATGCCTTCGGTTCTGATTTGAAATTGCAAGACAAAACGGGAATGATTTATCTGCACTATGCTTCTCGTTTTGGCCCGATTGGTAATTTTCTGTTTGGGATGAAACGGGTGAAAAGTTTGATTGGAATGGAGGTTAATGCTTTGGGTTGGTTCCGTCGCGGTGTTGCGCCTTGGATGGATTTAATTGAACTAAATAGCGATAGTGGCACAAAAGTTAGCAGTTTCCACCGTTTTTGGTCGTTTCTGTTGGGTGTCGGTTCGATCGCCCTTGGTATTGCAGCGCTATTTGTGTCATTTCCAACTTGAAAGTTGACAGACTAAAATTTGTAGTAACTTAAACATAGTTAAGCTCGCATCTGTGAGCTATTTTTTTTGAGTTAAGGACTAAAGTCCTCACTACAAGCCGTTTCGTAGGTTTGAAATGCGCACCTTACTATTACTACAGAAGGATGGTAAGATATACTTGCTTTAAAATCTCAATTTAATTAAAAGTATTTTTGTTCGCCATGCCGATCGCACAATTGCACAAATTCCTGACTGCGACTGTCGATCGCAAATCCCGATCTCACACAATATTCTGGTTAATTATCAGCCTCACATTTGCCACAATCTATGGTATTTTAGGCATAAAACAAGCCTTTAGTGGCGAGTATATGGTGCAAGACGATGCCAGACAGCACGTTTTTTGGATGATGCGATTTGTCGATCCTGAATTATTCCCCAATGATTTCATTGCTAATTATTTTCAATCTATCGCCCCCGCAGGATACAGCACTCTCTACAAACTAGCAGCAACAATTGGCATTTACCCGATAGTTTTCCATAAAATATTGCCGCTTTTCCTAGCATTAATTGCCACTTATTACTGTTTTGGTATTGCCCTAGAAATGCTGCCAGTACCGATGAGTGGATTTATAGCATCTTTGCTGTTAAATCAACATATGTGGATGACAGACGATTTGGCTTCTGGAACGCCAAGAGCCTTTACATATCCAATATTTTTAGCTTTTTCATATTATTTACTGCAACGTTCTCTGTTGCCTTGTTTAGTGGCGATCGCCCTAATTGGATTATTTTATCCTCCTTACGCCTTGGTGGCTGCTGGAATTTTAGTTTTGCGTTTGCTAGGCTGCGAAAATGGACGTTTGTGCTGGTCGGGCGATCGCCCAAATTACCTATTTTGCAGTACAGGTTTGGGAGTAATTTTTGCAGTAATGCTGCCCTATGCCTTAGACAAATCTGAATTTGGCCCGACTTATACAGCAGCAGAAGCGAAGCAAATGGGAGTATTTGCCGCCGACGGCAGAAATGCTTTTTTTCGTCCTAATTTTAAAGATTATTGGCTGACTGGTAGGGGAAGCGGGATTTTTCCTAAGTCGCTGTTTACGCCTGTGACTCACTGTGTCGCGCTGTTATTTCCGCTGATACTGTTTTTGCGATCGGCTTTTCCATTAGCAAATCAGATTCAAAGCAAAATCTGGCTGCTGCTTCAGCTAATGTTATCATCCTTAGCGATGTTTTTTGCGGCTCATGCCACCATTTTTAAGCTATATCAGCCTGGACGCTATACGGCTTATAGCTTGCGGTTTGTTATTGTTTTTATAAGTGCGATCGGCCTAACTTTAATGATCGATGGAGTCGGTCATTGGGCATCACAAACCGAAATAAAATTTCAGTTAAAAAATCTAGTTGCACTAATTACGACAGCGACAATCGCTGTAGCAGTTATCCTTTATCCCTGCTTTGTGGCAGATTTTCCTAGCGTTGGGTATGTACAAGGTGAAATGCCAGAATTATACAAATTTTTTCAGCAGCAACCGAAGGATATTCTGATTGCTTCAATTGCCGGAGAAGCGGACAACTTGCCAACTTTTAGTCAGCGTTCTGTTTTGGTAGCAAAAGAATATGCAGTGCCGTATCAGAAAGGCTACTTCAGCCGATATTTGCAGCGAATCAATGATTTAATTCGCGCTCAATACACGCCCGATCGTGCTATCTTGCAAAACTTCATTAACAAGTATGGAATTAATTTTTGGATGCTCGATCGCAATGCTTTGACTTTTCAGTATGTCGAGGATTACGGCTGGATCGATGACTTTGATTCTACACCAGAGGCGATGCTTTCTCTAAAACAAGGAAAAATTCCTGCATTAGCTCCAGCAATGACAAGTTGTGCTGTTTTCCAGAATGAAATTGTCGTGGTTTTGGATGCGTCTTGTATTGTGAAATTGGGTGGGAATTGAGATAAGCAGATCCTCTGGATATGCGTTTCCAAGGCGAAGCAGAAAAAAAGTAAATTAGGGGATTTGGAAGATATCAAACATGAATTAGAATGGTTAGAAAATCCTAATTATTCTGTGATTGTTGAACTAATTTTAAAACGACCTCCGACCTCTAACTCTTGATAGCACGGATATGGGTAAATTTCCACATATCCTGAATGCTGATAACGGTAAATCCCAAAGCTTCTAAGTCAGTTCGGAATTGACCCCGATCACTAAACCGTGAAGTTGACTCGATAATATGCAACTGACCATCAAGTTTAAGAGTACGATGTGCTTCCCGTAGGTAGTTGGTGAAATTTGAACCCATCAAAGCAAGAGAAAAAATAGCCACATCTAGAGTTTCATCATCTAGCGGAACGTGCGCCATATCGCAGGCGATCGCATTATCATTGATCGCAATATGGTCAAAACTATAAACTGTATGTCTATCCGATACAGCCTCAGCTAATTTTGCTTCACCGCAACCAAAATCACCAATAGTGTAGCTGCTACGTTGTTGACACCAGCGAATCATCTCCTCGTAGGGAATAACTGCCCAATCTTTTCTTGATTCTTGATACAAAGTATGGTAATGCGCCCACTCTTCTGGGTTTTCCTGTAAGCGTTGGTGAGTGGTGGCGCTGTGGGTTTGGTTCCAGTGGCGATTCATGGTGGAGAAGTCGCCGTAACGCGCCTGTCGTTGCTGTACTTCGACTGGGTTAGTATCTGGAATGGGGATAATAATTTTCGGGCGGGTGATGATTTGGACTTCGCCAGATGCGAGGCGTTCTAACCAGTCGATCGCATTTTGGTAAGCTTGTGCAGGCGATCGCAGGTGTCCTTCTGGTACTATGCCATCAACAGCAGCATCAGCGATCGACTTTTTGAATTTTAAGCGCTGCATTTTGGAATCGCACCACGACCAGCGCTGACTGTTAACCGTTGCGTAGGTCAGAGGAATTACCATTTTTACTGTATCGCGGGTTTGTCCTTGGCGGTAGATGCGACCTTTTAGTTGTTCAAATTCCGCATGAGTCCAAGGTAGGACGTTGACAATTAGCTGGTTGCAAACGTGCTGTAAGCCATCTACACCAGTCCCTATGGCGCTAGAACCGATGAGAACATCAATTTTGCCGTTTAAAAACCCTTCTAAACCTGATTTGTCTTCGCCGGTGTAGAAACCCACTTTCCAACCATCATTTACTAAGGCATCTCTCAATATACGATCGATTCCCTGGATGTAATGAGTGTAAATTAGGGTTTTCGGTTGGATGTGCTGGCGAATAACGGGTAATCTGGCAACAGTGAGAATTTTTTCTAATTGCAATGGAGTACCATTTCCACCTAAAGCGCGAATTTCTTCGATGTACTCGCCACAATCTACGGGAATTTCGATTTGTTTATAATCTAGTTTATATTCTGGCATCCAGCGTATTCCCAGAGTAACAAGTCGCTGGTGCAGTCTCATGCAGTTGGCAATTGTTGGGCGATCGCTTATTACGTGGTTATCTGTCCCCTAAATATGGTTAGGGAGATGGAAGGTGCGATCGGGGAGGTGCTAGAGGTTGAGGTCTAACGTGGGGCGTGTTATACTGAGTCATGGTTATACAAGGCAATAAGTCACCTATAGGAACGACAAAAAAAAATGAATGTAAATGAGCCTAAAATAAGATTTAAAGTAGTCATACTACCTGAATGGAATAATAAGGAAAAAGGTAATTTCTGGGAAGAGGTGTCAGCAGATTTATTCAGTCAATATGACTGGAAAGTGATTGAAAATATAGAATTTGACGGAATGCAGACTGATATCTATATCAAGCACGATGAAGCTAGGGAAACAGGATTAATTGAATGTAAATTCCAGCAAGAAGAAATAAATGCTCCTACTATATTCAAGTTAATGGGTCAAGCTCTTTACAAAAAAGTTGACTTTGCTCACCTACTTTCAACTTCCGCTCTTAATGGAAAAGCAAAAGCGGTTGTTGATGAATACACAAAAACACAAAAACCATTTCGTTTATTCATTTGGAGTTCAGATAAACTTGCTGAAAAGTTTATGAAGATACATGGTATTCAACTCCCAGAGCGAAAATTTATTAGTAATGTTAGAACCATTACACTATTAGTGACTCATAAAAAAGAGTTTTTTTGGATAGCGGAAGAAATGGGAGAAAGCGCTATCCCATATCGTGCTATTATTTTTGCCACTTCAAATACAAAAAATAATTATAATTCAGAATATTGGAAAAAATATTTTTCTACTAATGAAATTTGGGAAAATCTTGAAATTACCGTTTTCGATGAAACACTAACAGAGCATGAAAATAAATCAACTAACGAGTCATTTTCAGAAGTTAAGAAAGTAATAGTATCGAATATTAATCAGGCTGAGAATTTTTATGATTACCATCGTCCTTGTCGCCCACAAGATTTTTTTGGACGTTGTAAACCTCAAGATGAATTTTGGAATTTTGTCAAAAATGTAAGAGATGAGGAAACAGACTTAAGAGTTGTTTCTTTTTCAGGAAGTACGGGGTTAGGCAAATCCTCTTTAGTTCTTAAGTTAGCATCAGACTGTCGGCAAAAACCAGAATATAAAGACAATTTTTATATACACCATGTAGATGTTACAAGCATCAACCAGGAAAAAGCAACTCTATTTGTCATAGCGGTTATTAGAAAAGCATTACAAGAGGCTATTGATAGTGGATTTGTTGATCTTCCCGATCATCAAGTATCTATTGAAAGTGCTGAACCACCTTATTTTGATAGTAAATCAATTAAATTATTAATAGAAACCCTTAAAAAAAGTGGTAAAGTTATTGTAATCTTTTTTGATCAATTTGAAGAAATATTGACTAAAGATTCACTTTCATATCTTTACGGGTTGTTTGAGCAAGCAGCTAAAGAAGTTGATTCCTTAAAACAAAACATAGTCTTAGGTTTTTGCTGGAGAACAGATGTTAATTTATCTGCAAAACATCAAGCCTATTTTACATGGTATAATCTAGCCAAAATAAGAAAAGATATTTATTTTAGTGAATTTTCTCAGCAAGATTCATTGAGCTTATTAAATGAATTTGAGAACTATTTGAATCAAAACGGAAATCGCTTACAAAACAGTATAAAAAAGTGGCTTCTGAATAATTGTCAAAATAAACCTTGGTTATTAAAAAGATTTTGCAGTGACATCTACCATCAACATAATGAAGCCGATCTTTATTCAGAACAGAAAAAAGTAATAACCAAGTTTGATATTAAAGCAATTTTTGACAAAGATATCGAAAGAGCTACTCTCATTCCAGGGAGTTATAAGTGTTTAATGAATATAGCTGAACTGTCTCCAGTTGATAAGGTGGATGTAGGTAACCAGTTTAATCACGATGTAATTAATAGCCTATTAAACAGCAAGCTAGTTATTCAAAATGGGCAAAATTATAAAATATACTGGGATATGTTTCGTGAATATTTGTTGGAGGATAAGCTACCTGAAATGACAATAAACTATAGACCCAGAACCAAGATTTCAACAGTTTTAAAAATATTTAGACTGCTTAAGACGTGTGAAACAATCTCCGACTTAGCAAGTGGATCGGGATATGCGAATGACACTGTTCAAAATGCTATTCTGGATTTGCAAAACTTTTTTCAAGTAACAAGAAATAAGGAAAACGGTAAAATAATAGCATCAGAGATATTTTTAAATTTAAAAGATGAGGAAATAGCTGAAAAATTAGCGGAACAAATAGAGGCTCATGTAGTTATTAAAAAAATCTATGAACAACTGAAGCCTGGTGAATCGATGTCGCTATATAAATTTCAAAAGTTGTTGTCTAATAGACAAACAACTGCAAAAGATTACGCCAGTAAAATGTTGTCATGGTTTTATTTTACTGGTTTGCTTGAAAAAAGACTTAACGGTATAGTAAGACCAACTCATGCAAAGCAGGGAAAAGAAAAGGGGAAACTTTTAGATCAATCAGATTGGGCACAACCTAGCTTATTAGACTTGTTATAATCACAAAGTGATATTTGCTAGGGAATTAGTAATTGACTGTCCAGCACAAAAAGGGCATCCTTTTCCTTTAGTCCTATTAGCAGGAGAAGCATCCCACTCATGCTCAGGATAATTGAAACATTGCCACCAAACTTTTTTTTCCGAATGCCTTGTCACTTGATCTGGAGTAAGATTTTCATTCTTAGTCGGATGCCATTCTTGAGCAAGTTTGGGGTCAAGACTTGCTAGGGAATTAGTTACTGAAACCTTGTGTCCAGCACAAAAAGGGCATCCTTGGCTTGACTTAGTTCTTTTACTGGGCGATGTATTCCATTCATGATCAGAGCCTTCGGGACATTTCCACCAAACTTTCTTGTGTGAGCCTGCCGAAACTTGGTCTGTAGTGAGTCCACCATTTTTTGCGGGATGCCACTGCGCGGCTAGTTGAGGGCTTATAATTGATAGAGTCTTTTTCATATTGAAGATGGAGATAGGTATGAAGTGGGAAACTTACGAAGAAACGGTCAAGAATATATACGAAGTATTGGGTGCTAGAAATGGAGTTAAAATTGAATGTTATGGCAACTCTTGTAAATGTACTGGCAAATCTGGAGTCAAGCATCAAATCGACGTACTGACTGTTCACACTGACGGACTTCATGACTATAAAACATCTATAGAATGTAAATATTGGAATAAAAAAATTAACAAGGATATAGTCATGAAGGCTTGGGGAATTCGTCAAGATTGTAATTTGCAGAAAGGAATTATCGTTTCCAAGATTGGCTTTACTCCTGATGCCATAAAATTTGCTAAATACTATGATATTGGGTTGGTGGAACTGAGAGAACCGTTAAAGCAAGATATAGAAAATCGGATCACCGAAGTCAATATCAATACAATTACTCTCATACCTAATATAACTCGTTTCTACAATATTGTCCATGAGGAAGAAGAACAAAACCATACACAGTTTGAAATTAACACAAGTGAGAGTTATTATCTTTTCCCTGATGGTTGCCATAAAACGATTATAGATTTAATTGATGATTGGTTAAGGGAAATCAAGCAAGCTGGAAAATTGAATGTAGTTATGGAAAAAGTCATACCATTCCCTAATGGCACTTATCTTAAAACTCCTGAATTGAGTATTAAAGTTAACGCTGTTCATATTAAAGGTTCTTGGGTGACAGGTAGTATGGAAAAAGTGGAATTTAAGTGGGAGGATCGAATCAGTCTGATTATGAAGGATATTTTTGAAGAAAAGATGTTTACAGTTTCCCGCTCCGGAAATATACAAGAAGTTTCGTTTTTTGCTTAGCTCGATAAATGTCTACTTACCTCATTGTAGCATTAATCAACTGGCATTGTTACTGACTCTGATAGAACGAGAAAAACTGTTCGGATTCCTCCTCAGCTATAATTGCTGCACGTATCTTCTTTAGCAGCGATCGCACAATACGCTATAATTCCCATAGGAGATAATGGTACGGCTCAATGACACAAGTTCTCGATCGCGAAATTCTCGATGGACGAGTGGTGCTCAACGGCACCTGGGAACAATTCAAGTTAATCCAGAAAGCCTCGGAAGACTCCCCAGGCATAAAGTTGTCTTTCTTTGCAGGTGCGATCGAAATTATAATGCCGGGATTCCAACACGAAAATTTTTCGGAAATCATTGGTTACTTGGTGACAACTTTTCTGCTGACACAAGGTATTAGGTTTTACCCTTCTGGTTCAATGACGCAGGAGAAAACTGGAGAAGCTTCAACTCAAGCAGACAAATCGTTTTGTTTCGGGAAACCTAAGTTGATTCCCGATTTGTCGATCGAGGTGGTTTATACTAGCGGTGGACTGAATAAGTTACCAAAATATCGGGCTTTGGGCGTGCCAGAAATATGGTTTTGGGAGGATGGCACTTTGCGACTTTATCATCTTCGGGAAAATGGGTATGAAGAAGTAATTCAGAGTCAACTGTCAGGATTGGAAACACTGGATATTGACTTACTAAGACGCTGTATTTTAATGGGAGAAACTGATTTGGCTGAAGCGGTGAAGGTTTTTGGGCACGGAATTTCGACTGTCGAATGAAATAGGTCAAATTCAAGCTGAATAGACATCTCCAGAAAAACAAGTCTTGAACAGGCAAGATGCCTGTTCCACAATAATTATTGGAGAGTCTAGTATATATCCGGGGTCAAGTTGGTAGAAAATGAAAATTATACAAAGGCTCGATCGCCAATTATCTCTTTAGCAAAAACATGGCAACACTTTACGTCAACTTGCTCACAGGCAGCGATTCGGCAGTCGGCAGCCAATCAGCCCCATTCAAAACGATCGCCCGCGCCCTCAGTCGTGCTGCATCAGGAACCACAATTCAGTTAGCGCCGGGAGCTTACAGCGCTGCTAGCGGCGAACAATTCCCCTTGGAAATCCCCTCGGGAGTAAAAGTAATCGGGAATGAAACTAACAAAGGTAGCGGCACTCTGATTCAAGGAAGCGGCAAATTTGTTAGCCCCAGCGCTGCGGGTCAAAATATCACCATATTGCTAGCAAATGATTCGGAATTGCGCGGAATAACTGTCACTAATCTTGATAGTCGCGGCACCGGAGTCTGGATTGAGTCAACTTCTCCAACTATCGCTAACTGCACTTTCACTCAGTGCAAGCGCGAAGGCGTTTTTGCCACGGGTACAGCTAATCCGGCGATTCTCGACAACGTATTTGTGAAAAACTCAGCGGCTGGCGTAATTATGGCGGGAAGCGCTAAGGGAGTAATACGACGCAATACTTTTCAAAATACGGGTTTCGGCATCTCTCTGCAAGCTAAGTCGGCTCCTTTGATTGTTGATAACCAAATTTTGGAAAATCGCTCTGGTATCGTTTTAGCGGGGGAATCTAAGCCCGTTGTGCGGAAGAATCGGATTGAAAAAAATACGGAAGATGGCTTGACTGCGGTGGGGAAGTCGCTGCCAGATATTGGTACGGCTCAAGATTTGGGGGGCAATATTTTTCGGGATAACGGTGAATTTGATTTGCAAAATGCGACTGGGGTGAAGATTTTGGCGATCGGAAATCAGCTCAGTTCTTCGCGGGTGAAGGGTTTGTTTGACTTGGGTAATGTGACGCCGACTCCGACTCCAACTCCGACACCAACTCCTGTGGAGACAAAGTTCACGGATATTAGCACGCACTGGGCTAAGGATTTTATCGATCGCCTGGCAAAGATGAACATCGTCAACGGGTTTCCCGACGGCACTTTTAAGCCCGATCGCAATTTAACTAGGGCTGAGTATGCGGCTTTGTTGGCGAGGGCGTTTGAGCTCGCACCACGGCGTGAGGCGACGGTTTTTAAGGATGTGGCGGCGGATTTTTGGGCGCAAAGTGCGATCGTCAAAGCTAATCGAGCTGGTTTTTTGGTGGGATACCCAGACAGCACGTTTCGCCCGGAGCAAAATTTGACTAGAGCTCAGGCTCTTGTATCTTTGGTAAATGGCTTGCAGTTGACAGGTGGCAATCCTAATTCTTTGAGCGTTTATGACGATCGAGCTTTGATTCCCAGTTTTGCCACCGACGAGATAGCAACCGCCACAGAGCGCAAAATCGTAGTCAATTATCCCATACGCACCAAGCTTTCCCCCGCCCGCGACATCACCCGGGGCGAGATATCAGCCCTCGTGTACCAGACTCTGGTAGCCACAAACCGGGCCCAGCCCATTAACTCTCCCTACATCGTCTAAGGGAATTGGGAAGGAGGAGAGGGCATAGTTGGAATCAACCTCTGTGCCCCTCCCAAGTCTTGATTCACGAGTACCGAATCGTTTTATGATAAAAGATTAAGAAATTCAGCAATCTTTAAGGTTCGACTGTCAAATTATGGCTAAAATTCAATTCTCTCGGGGTATGGACGAAGATGCTGTGCCCGAAGTGCGCCTAACCCGTTCTAAAAGCGGAGACCAAGGTACTGCCACATTTCTGTTTGAAAATCCCAAAGCTCTCAGCAGCACCAGTACCCAAGACATTACTGGAATGTACATGATCGACGAAGAAGGCGAACTTCTGACTCGCGAAGTTAAGGCTAAGTTCATCAACGGTCAGCCTGCGGGTTTGGAAGCTCTTTATCTAATGAGAAGTGCCGCAGAATGGGAACGATTTATGCGTTTCATGGAACGATACTCGGAAGTAAAAGGCTTAGGACTTAACAAGGCATAATTTATGGGGAATGGGGAATTGGGAATTGGGAATTGGGAATTGGGAATTGGGAATTGGGCATTGGTTATTTATAATAATAAATAACTAACAAAGAACAACTAACTAATAACTTCTTCCTTCTTCCTTCTTCCTTCTTCCTTCTTTCTTTCTTTCTTTCTTCTTTCTTCTTTCTTCAATATCTGCTTTATGACGCAAATTCCTCACCCAGACTTATCTAAAATAACTGTAAATTGTGCTATCATTACTGTTAGCGACACGCGCTCGGCGGAAACAGACAGTAGCGGTTTGTTAACTAAGAAGCTACTAAAAGAGGCTGGTCACTCTGTGGTAGCTTACACTGTTGTTAAAGATGATGCGGCAAAAATAGTATTGCAAATGCAGGCGTTTTCCCAGCGTGAAGATGTGGATGCAATCATTTTTAATGGCGGGACGGGAATCGCTCCCCGAGATACGACTTACGATGTGATGGAGAGTTTGCTCGACAGGATTTTACCGGGTTTTGGGGAGATATTTCGGTTTTTGAGCTATCAAGAAATTGGTTCGAGGGCGATCGCCTCTCGGGCGGTTGCAGGCGTGTATCAAGGCAAGTTAGTCTTTTCTCTTCCCGGCTCTAATAATGGTGTCAGACTAGCTGTAGAAAAGCTAATTTTACCGGAATTAGTTCACTTGGTTCAGCAGTTGCGCGGCGGGTGAAGGCGAGAGTTACGGGCGATCGACGAGTAATATCAATTAATATCAATTCCGGTTGCGCCAGAATGATATAGAGGACACGGCAGTGCCGTTTCCCTACCACGATCAATTGTAGGGACTAAGGCCAAGCCGTGTCCTGATTTCGGGTAAGATTAGTTCCGAACTGCCGTGTCCTGATTTCGGGTAAGATTAGTTCCGATACAACCGGAATTAATATAAAAGCTCGATCGACCGCCTTGCACTAAGTTAATTAAAACTTATGCTCAAAAACCGAGGATCTCGCCTACCGCCGATCGACCGCAGATAAATTTCAGGGTGCTGAAGGTCGATCGAAGAGTTCGCAAGTATGTCAGAATACATTAGAAATAGTCTGTATCGAAAGAAAGTTTTGCAATGACATTGCCTACCGGATCTCGTTCTCCCGCTTTGTTCCAAACGCTTTCGCTGGTAGCTGACCCGATCGCATTTTTTGATCGCAACGCCACCAAATACGGCGATACATTTACCGCCCGCGTGTTGGGGCCCGCTTCGCCCCCCGTGGTGTTTCTGGGCAATCCAGAAGCCATACAGGCGGTGTTTACGACCTTAGCGGATGCCTTTGAGTTTGGCAAAGTGACAAACGTATTTCGCCCGCTGGTGGGAAATGAGTCGCTAATTATGAACGAAGGGCCGCGACATCTGCGGCAACGACAGCTATTAATGCCTGCACTGCATCGGGAACAGTTGCACAGTCAAGGGCATTTGATTGTTGATTTGACGAAAAAGCAGACGATCGACTGGAAAGCCTCAGATTCGATCGCAGTCCGCCAAGAAATGTCAGAAATTTCGCTACAAGTAATCTTACAAGTCGTGTTTGGATTGGTGCCGGGAGAGCGTTACGAACGGCTAAAACAACTGCTCAGCAAGCTTTTAGAGGCGATTACTTCTGAACTTTATTCGATCCAATTTTTCTTTAGTCCGTTGCAGCAAAATTTGGGTTCTTGGAGCCCGTGGGGGCAGTTTTTGCAGCAAATGGCGCAGATTGACTCGCTGATTTATGCGGAAATTGCCGATCGGCGATCGCATTCCCTCGATGCGTCTCGCACGGATATTCTATCGGTGTTGATGATGGCCCGCGACGACATGGGCGAATCGATCGGCGATCGAGAATTGCGCGATCAGTTGATGACACTGTTGTTGTTGGGACACGAAACCACTGGTTCGGCCTTGACTTGGGCGTTTTACTGGCTGCATCAGATGCCCGAATGTCTCGCTAAATTGCGCCAGGAATTGGATGAATTGGGCGAAAATCCCGATCCGATCGCGCTTTCGCAATCTCCCTATTTAACAGCAGTCTGCAAGGAAGCGCTGCGGGTTTATCCGATCGCCTTAATTTCGCAGCCGCGCAAGGTGAAACGGACGATCGAACTCGAAGGCTATACCTATCAACCGGGAACGATTTTAATCCCCTGTGTCTATTTGGCGCACCGTCGCGCCCAAACCTACGAAAACCCGACTCAATTCAATCCCGATCGCTTTTTAGATCGCAAGTTTTCCGCCTCAGAATTTTTACCATTTGGAGGCGGTAGTCGAAGCTGCATCGGGATGGCGTTATCGATGTTTGAAATGAAGCTGGTGTTAGCAACGGTGTTGACAAACCGTGAATTTGTCTCAAATCTCGATCGGGCAATTCGTCCAACCCGCCGGGAAATCACCTTTGTACCGCCGGACAGGTTTCGATTGAGCGTTGTGGGCGATCGATCGTCTAATATCAAGTATCCTGAAACAACCACAATTAAATAGGTTCATAGTCAGGACTTCCGTCCGCATAAAATGATGAGGATTGATCTCAATTCCGGTTGCACTGAGACATGATATAGAGGACGCGGCAATGCCGTTTCCCTACAATGAATCGGGGTAGGGAAACGGCACTGCCGTGTCCTGATTTCGGGTAATATTAATTCCGATGCTACCGGAATTGATCTGACATTATACGATAAAAATCCCAGCAACTTTGTCTCCATTCATGGCCATGCGTGCCACAAATTCATCTCCACCATCTGCAAAACTCAGCTTCCACAAATAAATCAGATCGTCACCTTGTTTTAGATCGCCAAAATAAGTAATTGAATATCCGTTTTGCAGGCGTGAACCGAGGTGATCGCTAACATCGTCAAACATTTCTTCTGTAATGCCAGCTTTGTAGGCTGCATCGCCGACTGTGGTAAAAAGCTCGTAATTTTTCGATGCAGTCGCATCCAAAATAACTTGCAAACAGTCGATCGCGTTTTGAGGAGGGGCTGTCGGGTTCATGATGTGTGCTTAATTTAGGGTTTTATCAAAATCTTGTAGCTCAGACTGCTGTCTGATTGTGTTAATTGTACCGCTAGTGCGATCGAATCCAGTTTTGGAGCATCATTGACCGCAAACAGCATCGGCTTAGCTCAGCCGCTACGAGCACTTTTCCGTTCTCCCAGATCGAGCCGTGCTGGTAGATTGGAGCGATTTTTGATTTTGCGATCTTTTAAGGATTGACATCTGTAATCTTATAGGTTACATTGACAGAGTAACCTTCAAGATTGAAGGATCATCTCACATGATACGAACTTTTAAAAATAAAGCACTAGAAAAATTATTCAAGGAAGGTAATGCAAAAGGAATTCCTAAAGAATTTGAAAAAAAGATTAGAGTAAGACTTGAAGTAATAGATACAGCAATAATTATAGATGATATTAACATACAAGGCTATCGCTTACACGAGCTTACAAATGATAGATAGGGAACTTGGTCAATAAAAGTATCAGGTAACTGGCGTATAACTTTTACATTTCAGGATAACAACGCATACGATATAGAACTCGAAGATTATCACTAGCCCATAAAACAAAATCTAAAAATTTAACTTAAACCGTAAGGAAAGTTGCATGAAAGACATAAAAGATATTATTCAAGGGAGGAAAGTAAGACCAGTACATCCGGGCGAGGTCATTTCAGATGTGCTTGAAGATCTTGAAATGACTCAAACCAGGTTCGCTGAGATACTAGGTGTATCCCGCCGTAGTGTCAACGAAATTGTTTTAGGTCAAAGACCAATTACAGTAGATATGGCAATTCGGATTGGTAAAGCGTTGGGGAATGGCCCTCAACTTTGGCTGAATCTTCAGCAAAAAGTTGATATCTGGGATGCAGTGCAAAAACACAGTGAAGAGTACGAAAAAGTATCTACGGTAGCATAGCGCGATATGTTAATCTCAGTAAAAAGAGCATCGGGCGGTTGAAACCGCAACTATACAAACGAAGTTCGCCTGCGCGGACTTAGAGATCGAGGAAGTATTTAACCAGGATGGGGTATCCTGTACACAGGAACGATAACTTTTGCAACACGATTGTTAGGGTGGGGAGTGACAAAAACAGCAAACCTCTTCAGAAGGGAATCTCATCCCACTCTGCTTGAACTTCGTCTTGTTGGTCAACTTCTGATTTTTCTTTTTCAATGGCTTCTATAAACTTAATCGCGCTTGAAACATTGTTAAATATCAGAACACTCTCATGATAATTCAAAATAGGATTGTCATGAGCCAGACTTTGGTGGTTTCTAACATGATTAAAATCATCCAGAATTTTAGTCGAATGTTTTAGAATCTTTTCGGTCATTTGTGACTCAATAAAGCGGTTCTGTCTTAGATAGTTTACATATTCTCCAAAAAGGCTATGCAATGGTTTGCCCCTGTCATAACTGATCCCATGTTTATCGCATAGCTTCTTTGTATACTTCACCATATAAGTATGCAGTCTATCTAATGCTACTTCTGGCTCATTATTTTGAATACTTTCCCTTATGGATTTTGCTAATACAGAAAACTCTTTGTCATTAGAATATGGTTGAATTGCATCAATATTTTCAACAATGCTATCTTGCTTAAGTCGTTCTGCTATTGTATAGCAATCATCAAACAAGCCTTGTCCGGCTTGGCTTATTTCTATGTGATTTATCAGTTTTTTTGTTTTCCAATATTCCAACAAAGCTGAAATTATTTTTCCAACAATATAGTTAGCTTCTTTAGCCCAAAAGGCTCTTAATCGATTAGCTTTAGATCCGCTAGCGTAATCGTACTTGCCGTCAGATATGTGAATATTTGTATTTTCAAGTATGAATTCCAGGAAAGTTCTGTCTGTAAAATCAAGAACATAACCACCTTCCATCTCAAACATTTTTTCAAGTTTTAGTTTTTCAATGCTCGACAAGTCAGACATTTGCAGTAACCTGTGAATTTATAATTGATTGTAACTACTCAAGACCAATTAGATATGCGATCGCTTTACTGCTTCCTGATGAGCCTCGGAGAGTGATACATAGCTTTACTGGAAGTTCCTCAGCCATAGGATGAAGCAGGCTAACTATTAATTGTACCGCAGTTGCGGTATAATAGACTTAAAATTTTTATTATACCGCAAACATTTTTAAAACATCAAACCGGACTATTTATTGCCTCAGCAACAATAGTTCGGTGTCGGACTGTATTGCAAGTGATTGTCGGCTGTGCAAAACCGGAATCAACTAAAGCTTGATCAATATCCAACCCAAAATACTGATCCAAATAAGGCTCCGTACTCTTGAGCAAAGTCAAAATATAAGGAGGCATTTTGGCATAAATTTCAGATTGTGGATTCATGTCCATAATTGCCAAATGTCCGCCAGCACGCAGCAAACGCCTCGCTTCCCGGAATATTTCCTTCGCGGCTTTCTGTGGCAATTCGTGACAAACTAAAAAGATAGAAACCAAGTCAAAAGCATTCCCAGGTAAACCAGTAGATTCAGCAGCAGCGTGAACCCAAGTCGGAGATTTTTGGTTTGACAATTCAGCTTGTTTCTGCTGGGAACGGTATTGAGCAACTGCCAAAAAATAAGGCGACAAATCCACGCCGACAATTTTTGCTTGCGGGTAAATATCCTGAATCGCAAAGGTACTCATGCCCACGCTGCATCCCAAATCCACAATATTTTGCGGTGTTTTGGTAATTTGAGATTTGACAATTTCATGATAACTTTCGCGCAGTTTAGCATCGCCTTCTGCACCTGCTTCCGGCCAAATTCCAGCATGAACAGCGCGGGCGGCAACTTCAACTTCTGTGGCAGCTTCCCAACTCATATTACCTTTTTCGTAAGCGTGAAATGAAGTTAGATAATATTTCGGGTAAACAAGATCGGGATTTTGCACGCTGAACAATTCTGCATCCCAATTCCGGGCTAAAAGTGCTTGGGCATCTTGTCGCCAATGCACTCCTATTTTTTCGGCTCTTTTAATCATCATTTCCCGCGCTTGGTGCTTGGCTAAATCGGCTAAAGGTTTGATGGAGAGTACGCCGTTTACTAAGCGCGATGCTAATCCTG
>ENA-OBIT01000386-OBIT01000386.1-metagenomes-genome-assembly--contig:-NODE-386-length-19594-cov-4.10052_pt1 | contig 19594 bp, 11 predicted proteins | sample MGYA00153386_OBIT01 | MGnify analysis MGYA00153386
CCTGCGGCGTCGCCCCCCCGAGGGGATGCTCGGTCCGCTTGGGGCGGCCCGGCGCAGACCGGGGGCGCGGGCGCAGTGCCCGCCGCGACGCTGCCGATGGCTGTCGTCGGCGCAGGCTGGCGCGCGCGCTGGCAGCGCTGGTGGCAGGGGCGGCACGCACGCTCCGACACCTTGCTGCTGACGCAGCGCAATGTCTATATTTTGCCGACCCGCGCCGGGTTGATGTTCGGCTTCACGTTGCTGGTGCTGCTGCTGGCGTCGATCAACTACCAGCTCAATCTGGGCTACGTGCTGACCTTCCTGCTGGCCGGCAGCGCCGTGGTGGCGATGCACGTCACGCACAACACGTTGCGCGGGCTGACGTTGCACCTGCGGCCACCGGCGCCGGTGCACGCGGGCGAGGCGGCGCCGCTCGAGGCCGTGCTGACCAGCGCGGGCCGCGCCCGCTTCGGCATCGGGCTCAAGTTGATCGGGGCCGCCGACGCCACGCTGACCTGGATCGACGTGCCGGCCGGCGCGCAGGGCAGCGCCCATGTGAGTTTCGTGCCGGCCACGCGCGGGCTGCACACGCTGCCCACGCTGAGCGTCGAGACACGCTTTCCGCTCGGGCTGTTCCGCGCCTGGACGGTCTGGCGTCCCGCCGCGACGCTGCTGGTCTACCCGGCGGTCGAGCGCCCGGCCGTGCCGTTGCCGGCGCCACGCGCGGTACCGGGCGGGCCGGCGCAGGCGCACACGCCGCAGGGTGATGAATTCGAGGGCGTGCGCGGCTACCGGCGAGGCGACCCGCTGAAAATGGTGCTGTGGAAAAAGGCCGCCAAGGCGCTCGACACCGGCGGCGAACTGGTCAGCCGCGACACCGCCAGTTCGGCCCAGCTGGAACTGAACCTGGCGTGGCAAGGCTGCGGTGCGCTGGCAGCCGAAGCCCGGCTGTCGCGGCTGACCGCCTGGGTGCTGCAGGCGCACCGGGCCGGTGCCGCTTACGGGCTGTCGCTGCCGGGCCGGGAGCTGGCGCCCGCCGATGGCGAATCGCATCGGCGGCGCTGCCTCGAAGCGTTGGCGCTGTGGCAGTGAACCGCCACGTGGCACGCCGGCCACCCCTGCTGCACCTGCTGCAATTAATGCACCTGCAGGACCTGCCGCAGGGGGCTTGTCGCCCCGCTCTCCGACGGCAGGTTGCCACCTTGTGCGCATGGCCCTGATCACTTCTTGGCGCCATCTGCCACGCGAAGCGCGCGACACACTGTTCCTGCTGGCGGTGATCGCCTGGACGGTGCTGCCGCACCTGCCGCACCTGCCGCTGTGGTGCCTGCTGCTGAGCGCCACGGTGCTGGTGTGGCGGGCCCGCCTCGCGCTGCTGAACGCGCCGCTGCCGGGGCGCTGGGTGCTGGTGGGCGTGCTGATGCTGGCCGCCGGCCTGACTTTCTGGTCGTACCGCAGCCTGCTCGGCAAGGAGCCGGGCGTGACGATGGCGGTGGCGCTGATGGCGCTGAAAACGCTGGAGCTGCGCGCCAAGCGCGACGCCTTCGTGGTGTTCTTTCTCGGCTTCTTCCTGATCCTGACTCAGTTCTTGTTCTCGCAATCGCTGCTGGTGGCCGGCGCGATGCTGGTGTCGGTGTGGGGCTTGTTGACAGCGCTGGTGCTGGCCCACATGCCGGTCGGCCAGCCGAGCCTCGGTCAGGCTGCCCGGCTGTCGGCGCGCACCGCGCTGCTCGGCGCGCCGATCATGGTGCTGCTGTTCGTGCTGTTTCCGCGCATCGGGCCGCTGTGGGGCGTGCCGCAGGACGGGCAGTCGAAGACCGGGCTGTCCAACAGCATGAAGATGGGGTCGGTGGCCGAGGTGGCTCAGGACGACAGCATCGCGCTGCGGATCCGCTTCGACGGCCCGGCGCCGCCGCCCGAGACACTGTATTTCCGCGGCCCGGTGCTGGCGCGTTTCGACGGTGTGGAATGGAAGCCGCTGGTGCCGAGCTTTCCGCCTGACATGCAGCCGCGCCTCGAGTGGCGGCCGAGCGGGCCGGCGCTGCGCTACGAAATGACGCTGGAGCCGCTGCGGCTGTCGGTGCTGCCGCTGCTGGAGGCCAGCAACCTGGCGCCGGTGGTCGAGGGACTGACCATCACGCAGGGCGACGACCTGCAGTGGAAGACCGGGCGCCCGATGTTCGAGCGCGTGCGCTTCCGGGCCGAGGCCCACACCGTGTTCGGCCACGGCCCGCTGCGACCGGTGCTGGGCCTGCAGGACTACATCGACCTGCCGCCGGGCCACAACCCGCGCACCCTCGCCTGGGCCGCCGAGTTGCGGCGCGACCCGCGCTATGCGCAGGCGTCGGCCGGCGTGCTGGCCGGCGCGCTGCTGCAGCACATCCGCAGCGCCAGCTACAGCTACACGCTGGCGCCCGGCGAATATGTGGGCGTCGATGCCGTCGACCAGTTCTGGCTCGACCGGCGCACCGGTTTTTGCGAGCACTACGCCGCGGCTTTCGTGGTGCTGATGCGTGCGCTCGACGTGCCGGCGCGCATCGTTACCGGCTACCAGGGCGCCGATCGGCTGCCGGTCGACGGCTTTTACGTGGTGCGGCAGAGCTCGGCGCACGCCTGGGCCGAATACTGGCAGGCCGGCATCGGCTGGGTGCGTGCCGACCCGACCGCGGCGGTGGCGCCCGAACGCATCAGCCGCAGCCGCAACCTGATCGCGCCGCAGGGCCTGATGGCCGGCGCGCTGGGCAACGTCAGCCCGGAAATGCTGGCGCGCCTGCGCAGTTCGTGGGAGGCGGTCAACAACCGCTGGAACCAGTGGGTGCTCAACTATTCACGCGGCCAGCAGCTCGACGTCCTGAAGAAGCTGGGCTTTGATTCGCCGAGCTGGGAAGACCTCGCGCTGCTGATGATCGTGTCGCTGAGCACACTTGCCACATTGGGCGCCGGCTGGGCTTGGTGGGACCGGCACCGCAGCGAACCGTGGACTCGCCAGATGGCCGTGCTGCGGCGCGCCTTGCGCCGGCTCGGCGTGCAGGCCGCCGAGCACGACGCGCCGCGCCGCCTGGCAGCGCAGGTGCGGGGCCAGCTGGGAAGCGCCGGCGAAGCGTTGGCCGCGCTGCTCGAACGGCTGGAACTGCAGCGCTACGGACGCCAGGCGCGGCTGCGGCCCGAGTCCGGCCTGACGCGCGAATTCATCGCCACCGCGCGTCGAATCGATCGGGCTAGAGCGGGATAATCGGACCGCATAGTTGATGCGGCTTATGCGGCTTATGCGGCTTATGCGGCTTATGCGGCTTATGCGGCTTGCGTGGTTTGCCGGCCCGAGTCAGGCCACGCCCACGTCCCCACGCGCTCCACACCTCCGCCCACCCACCACCGACCATGACGCTTCCCGAGGTGCCCGTGCGGCGCGGTTTCATTTGGCGGCACGGCTTGATCTGGGCCTGCCTTGCGGGGTACGCGTTGGCGGGCCCGGCGCTGGCCGCCGTGGCGAAGAAGCACAAGCCCGCCAACGCGCGCCGCGCTGCGCCGGCCGCTGCCAAGCCGGCCCCGGCGCCGCCGCTCGTCAGCTACGCCAACCGCGAAGACGTGATGCGTTTCGCCGACGATCTGGCCGCGCGCCGAGGTCTCGACGCCGTTTGGGTGCGCAGCGCGCTGGCGCAGTCGCGGTTCATCCCGAACGTGGCCAAGTTCATCATGCCGCCGCCGGCCGGCACCGCGAAAGACTGGGCCGCCTACCGCAGCCGCTTCATCGAGCCACGCCGCGTCGCCGCCGGCGTCGAATTCTTCAATGCACATGAAAAGTGGCTGGCGCTGGCTGAACAGACCTACGGCGTGCCGGCCGAGATCGTGGTCGGCATCATCGGCGTGGAGACCTACTACGGCCGCCACATGGGCAACTTTCGCATCATCGATTCGCTGGCCACGCTGGCCTTCGACTTCCCCGTCGGGCGCCGAGACCGCAGCCCGTTCTTCCGTGGCGAACTCGAAAGCTACCTGGTGCTGTGCCAGCAGCAGGGCCTGGATCCGCTGGCCATGAAGGGCAGCTATGCGGGGGCCACCGGGCTGCCGCAGTTCATGCCGTCGAGCATCGCCCGGCACGCGGTCGATTTCGACCGCGACGGCCGCATCGACCTGCACGACTCGCCCGCCGACGCGATCGGCAGCGTGGCGCGCTACCTGGCCGATTTCGGCTGGTTGCGCGGCCTGCCGACCCGCTTCAAGGTGGCGGCACCGGTCGACAGCGTCGAGCGTGCCCACCTGCTGGGGCCCGACATCCTGCCCAGTTTCAGCGCGCAGGAGTTCGGCGAGCATGGTGCCGTGTTGCCCGACGACGGCGCCGCGCGCAGCGGTTTGCTGGCGCTGGTGGAACTGCAAAACGGCGACGCCGCGCCGAGCTACGTGGCCGGCACGACCAACTTCTATGCGATCACGCGGTACAACTGGTCGAGCTACTACGCAATGGCGGTGATCGAACTGGGCGAGGCGGTGTGGGCGCAACGCCCGAGCATCGCGCGCTGACTCGCCACGGGCCCGGCGCCGTCAAGCCCGCACGCCGGCGCCGATCCATTCGGTTGCCGGCCCGTCCAGCGGCGGACCTTCCAGCACCTGCAGGCCATGCGCCAGTTCCCAGCTCGATTCGAACCAGCCGGCTCCGCCAAGCAATTCGTGCGATGGGCAGGCAGGCGGTTGTGTGGCGGCCGCGTCGACCGAATCCATGTACGACGCGAGCAACGTGTGTTCGGCCAGCGCCGCTTGTGCCAGTTGGGCCGTGTCGGTGGTGCGTGTCCTGAAGGGCGCCATGTCTGTCTCCGTGAGGATGCGATGGCTGCCAGTCTTGCCGGCGCGCGCCGGGCTGCCCATCCTGCTGAAGACGGAGGCGGGGCCGCCGCGGGCACCCCGTGAGGGGTCACCCTCGAACGGGTGTCCCGCCGGCCGCGGGCGCTGACCGGGCACTGACCGAGGGCCGAACCCGCTCCGAGGCTCAGACTGGAATGACGCTGACCTGCACCTGCATGCGCTGCGCGCCGCCGCCCAGAATCACGCCGCGCAACGGCACCACATCGGCGAAATCGGCGCCCCAGGCCAGCGTGATGTAGCGCTCGTCAGCCAGTTGCCGGTTGGTCGGATCGAACTCGACCCAGCCATGGCCCGGAGCGTACGCCGCCACCCACGCGTGCGTCGCATCGACGCCCATCAGGCGCGACTGCCCGGCCGGCGGATCGGTCAGCAGATAACCCGAGACATAACGCGCCGGCAGACCGTGGCTGCGCAGGCACGCCAGCATCAGGTGCGCGAAGTCCTGGCAGACGCCGCGGCGCAGGCTCAGCACCTCGTCGACCGAGGTGCTGACGGTCGTCGCGTCGGGGTCGAACTCGAACTCGTCATGGATGCGGTGCGTCAGGTGCAGCATCGCTTCGTACCAGTCGCGCCCGGGCGCCAGCGACAGGGCCGCAAAAGCCCGCGCAGCATCGCTTTGCGGCACCAGCGGCGAGGCTTCGCTCATGCGCGCCGCGACCAGTTCGTCCTGCTGCGGCTGCAGCCGCACGGCGTCGCAGACCGCCTGCCAGGCCAGGCCCGGTAACCCGGCGGTCGTGTCACGCACTGCGATCTCGACCTGGCATTGCATGCGCACCTGCAACATCCGGTGCGCCCGGTGCAGCCCGAAGTGCGTCACCAGGTTGCCGAAACTGTCGGGCGCGTCGTGGCGCTCGTCGGGTGGCGGTTCGATCTGCAGTGAATGCGATTGCAGTTGTTGCCACGGCAGGCCGCGCGGCGTCAACCGGGCCAGTTGCCACGACTGCGACACCGGCGCCGTGTAGGCATAGCGCGTCAGGTGCTCGACCACGTAGCGGGTCACGGCCCTGCCCCGCCCGAGGCCACGGCTCGGCTCATGCCACCAACGACAGCACGCTGCGCGAGGCGGCGTGCGTGAAGAACTTCAGCGTCAGTTCGTCCGACACCGCGCCGGCGGCCTTGTGCAGTTGATCGAGCACTTGCTGCAGCGCGGCGCTCTCGGGGTCGAGATCGTGCGCGCCGAGCGAGCGCAGTGCCGCCTGCGCGGGCGCCAGCACGTCGCTGGCGAAGCGGCCGTGGCTCAGCTCGAGCTTGGTGATGTATTCGCCCAGTCCCTTGACCTGAAACGCCACTGAGCGCGGGTTGGCATCGTCGCGCAGCAGCAGGTCGAGCACCGGCAGCCACTCGGGTGCCACCAGATAGCGCGAACGGTAGGTGACGGTCGAATCGCTCAGCTCGAGCAGCCAGTCAAGCCCGTGCGAGCGGCCTTCGCGCGTGGCCACCTGAAGCGTCGTGCACAGGCTCGACAGGCGCTCGATGCGCCGGCCCATTGACAGGAACCGCCAGCCGACGCCACGCGTCATGCCGTCGAGCACGAAGCCCGACAGCGTCATCATCGAATTGACGGCGCGGTCGAGCCAGGCCAGCGCCAGCGGCAGCCGCACGTTGGACGGCACGCCGCGCTGGAACACCGGGTCGTCGACCAGCCGGTTGAGCGTGCGCCAGTTGTCGCTCGACAGCCGGTCGCGCAGGTTGAAGGCGACACGCGAGAGCTGGCGCAGCCGCTCGCTCAAGCCCTCGTCCGGATGGGTCGCGGCGCGCAGCAGATCGACCGCCGGGTCGTCGGTGCCGCTGATCAGGCCGAAGCGCTGCGCCAGCACCAGCACCGGTGCCAGCCCGCCGGTCGGATCAAAGGCGTTGTCGAGCTGACCGGCCACCGCGACGCGCAGCAGCCGGGCCGCGGCCTCGGCGCGCTCGCCGTAACGTCCGAACCAATACAGGTTCTCGGCCGAGCGCGACGCCAGGTTGGCGACCGAGCTGACCAGATCTTCCGGGCGCACCGTGGTCGACAGCAGCGAGAACGACGGATTGACCGGCGCGTCCGACAGCACCCAGGTGTCTTTCGAGCGGCCGCCGCGCTGCATCGCGATGACGCGCGATTCGCCGTCGCCGGCCACGCGGGTCAGGCCGCCGGGCATGACACGGTAGCCGTCGGGCGTGGCGACCGCGAACACACGCAGGCCGACCGTGCGCGCCGCCAGCCCTTCGACAGCTCGGCCATCCAGACTTTGCCGCATGCCTTCGGGGGCCATCGCCTGACGCATCTGCGGCGCAGTGACCCGTTCCAGCACCGGTGCCTGCGACACGTGCACCCATTCCTGCGCGACGTAGCGTTGCGGGCGCGCCGCCACCCGCAATCGAAGCGCCTCGCGCTCGGGCGCAGACAGGTCGGCACCGAACACCGCCGGCTCGCGCACCGAGCGTTCCAGCGGCTTGATCAACAGCGAGTCGAGGCGTTCCCAGGCGTCGTCGAAGGCGGCCGGCTCGCCCAGCCACCAAGTCGCCACCGAGGGCAGCTTCAGCGGCTCGCCGAGCAGCTGCTCGCTGAGTTGGGGCAGGTAGCCCAGCAGCGCGCCCGATTCGAGCACGCCCGAGCCGAGCGCATTGGCCAGCAGCACGCTGCCGCGGCGCGCACAGTCGGTGAGGCCGGCGACGCCGAGGGCCGAGTTGGAACGCAGCTCGAGCGGATCGCAGTAGTCGTCGTCCTGGCGGCGCACCACGGCATGCACACGCTTGAGGCCGTCGACCGTCTTCATCCAGACCCGCCCGCCGCGCACTGTCAGGTCGGTGCCCTCGACCAGCGCGAAGCCCAGATAACGCGCCAGCAGCGCGTGCTCGAAGTAGGTCTCGTTGTATGGCCCGGGCGTCAGCAGCACCACCAGCGGCGCGCCGTCGCCTTTGGGCGCCCAGCGCAGCAGCGACTCGCGCCAAGCGCCGAAGAAGCTGGCCAGGTGCTGCACGTGCAAATCGCGAAACAGCTGCGGGAAGACGCGCGACACGACCATCCGGTTTTCGAGGGCATAGCCCGAGCCGCTGGGCGCCTGCGTGCGGTCGCTGACGACCCACCAATGGCCGTCGGGCGAGCGCGCCAGGTCGGCGGCGTACTGGAACAGGTGCACGCCACCCGGCGGCCGGATGCCTTGAACCGGATGCAAAAAGCCGCTGTGGCCGAAGATCACCGGCGCCGGTATCGCACCGCTGCGCAGCAGCTTCTGCTCACCGTAGATGTCGGCCAGCACGCGGTTGAGCAGGTCGGCGCGCTGCGCGATGCCGGTCTCGATCGCGTGCCACTCGGCACTCGACAGCAGCAGCGGCAGCGGGTCGACCTCCCACGGCCGGTCGGCGCCCATCGGGTCGGCATAGACGTTGTAGGTGATGCCGTTCTCGCGGATCTCGCGCTCCATCAACGCCAGCGTCTCGCCGATCTCGGGGCCGCTGCGCTCGGCCAGCGATTTCAGGAACGCCTGCCAGTGCGGGCGCGGCGTCTGCGCAGCGCCGAGCAGTTCGTCGTAGCGGCCTTCGAGCGTCGAGTAGCCGGCAAGCAGGCGTTTGAGCATCACAGGATGGCGGGGCAGTTCACGACGCCGATTCTGGCGTCAGCGGGTGCGACCTGCATCAGCCTCACAGCGACGGCCGCCGCAGGTCGAGCGTGAACGGAAAGTTCGGATTGCGCTCCTCGCGCGGCACCGACATCGGCCCCGGCGTGTGGCCGGTGCGGAAAAAACGCGCCAGCCGGCGCGCCTCGGCCTCGTAGGCGTTGACCGGAAAGGTGTCGTGATTGCGCCCGCCCGGGTGCGCCACGTGGTACTGGCAACCGCCGACCGAGCGGCCCATCCAGCCGTCGACCAGGTCGAACACCAGCGGTGCGTGCACGTCGATGGTTGGATGCAGCGCCGACGGCGTATTCCAGGCGCGGTAACGCACGGCGCCGACGAACTCGCCCACCTGTCCGGTCGGCTGCAGCGGCACGCTGCGGCCGTTGCAGGTCAGCACGTGGCGGTCGCTGACCAGGCCGGTGACGCAGAGCTGCAGCCGCTCGAGCGACGAATCGACGAAGCGCGCCGTGCCGCCGGGCGCGCCCTCCTCGCCCATCACGTGCCACGGTTCGAGCGCCAGCCGCAATTCGACATGGACGCCCATCGCCGTGAAGTCGCCCAGGCGCGGAAAACGGAAGTTCAGGTGCGGCGCGAACCAGTCGGCCTGCAGCGCGGTGCCGGCGCCGTGCAGCTCTTCGACGACGTCGGTCAAATCCTGCCAGATGAAGTGCGGCAGCATGAAGCGGTCGTGCAACTCGGTGCCCCAGCGCTTGAGCCGCGCCGGCCGGTACGGTTGCTGCCAGAAGCGCGCCACCAGCGAGCGCATCAGCAGCTGCTGCGTCAGGCTCATGCGCGCATGCGGCGGCATTTCGAAGGCGCGCATCTCCAGCAGGCCGAGCCGGCCGGTCGGGCCGTCGGGCGAGTACATCTTGTCGATGCAGAATTCGGCGCGGTGCGTGTTGCCCGACACGTCGATCAGCAGGTTGCGCATCAGCCGGTCGATCAGCCACGGCGGGCAGTGGCCGCCGTTTTCGGACGTCACCCGCTGGAGCTCGGCAAAGGCGATTTCGATCTCGTAGACCGAATCGTTGCGCGCCTCGTCGACCCGCGGCGCCTGGCTGGTCGGACCGACGAAAAGGCCCGAGAACAGGTAGCTGAGCGCCGGATGGTTGTGCCAATACGCGACCATGCTGCACAGCAGGTCGGGCCGGCGCAGGAACGGCGAGTCGGCCACCGTGGCCCCGCCCAGCACGAAGTGGTTGCCACCGCCGGTGCCGGTGTGGCGGCCGTCGAGCATGAATTTTTCGGTTGAAAGGCGCGTCTCGAAGGCGCTCTGGTACAGGAAGGTGGTCTGGTCGACCAGTTCCTCCCAGCTGTGCGCGGGGTGGATGTTGACCTCGATCACGCCCGGGTCGGGCGTCACGCGCAAGGTCGCCAGGCGCGGATCCTTCGGCGGCTCATAGCCTTCCAGGATGACCGGCAGCTTCATCTCGAGCGCGGTCGCCTCGATCGCGGCGACCAGCTCGAGGTAGTGCTCCAGCGTCACCACCGGCGGCATGAAAACGTACAGGCGCCCTTCGCGCGGCTCGGCGCTCATGGCGGTGCGCGTGACCGACGCGGCCGACTCGAACGGGCCGGGCCGGGTCAAGGCCGGCGCCGGGCCGGCACCGGTGGTTTTGATGTCGCCCATTTGGATCAACCCAGCCCCGCCCGCCTGAGCGTCGATCATCTGGGTGGTGAGCGAGCGCTCGGCAAAGCTGGCGGCGGCCGATGCAGTGGCTGCTCCACGGGCCGCTCCGGTGGTCGGTCCAGTAGTCGGTCCGGTGGCCGGTCCGTTCCAGCCGCCGACTGCGCCGGCGCTGCTGCCAAGTTCCGACGGATCTTCGGTGGCACCGTCGGCGTGGCGCAGGCGGCGGTGCGGTGGCAGCGGCGCATACGACTGGCTCTGGTCGGGCGGATGGATCCACGGCAGGTCGGACTTGTCGGCCCAGGGCTGCGAATCGAGCGGCAGCCGGTAGCCCATCGCCGAGTCACCGGGGATCAGGTAGCAGCGTTCGCTGCGCAGGAACCACGGCCCGGTCTGCCAGCGCGCGGGCTGGCTTGGGCGTCCTTCGGCGCGCGCAACCGGCAGCACGTGGCCGACCACCTTGTCCAGGCCCTGACTGAACACCTTGCAGATGCGCTCGCGTTCCAGCGGGTCGGCCAGGCGCGTGTCGAACGGGTCGACGTTGCTCGGCAGCTTGCGTTCGCGCCACAGGTAGTACCAGGTGTCCTCGAAAGCCGGGAACACGTGCTTGCCGTCGAGCCCGAGCCGCGCCGCCACGCCGCGCAACAGGCGCTGCGCCTCGATTTCGGTGGCGCCGTAATCCTGGTGCTCGCTGGCATGCATCTCGGGATGCGTCCAGATCGGTTCGCCGTCCTTGCGCCAGTACAGGTTCAGCGACCAGCGCGGCAGCTGTTCACCGGGATACCACTTGCCCTGGCCGTAATGCAGCAGGCCGCCCGCGCCGTAACGCGCGCGCAGCTTGTCCATCAGGTCGGCGCTGAGCAGGCGTTTCGTCGGCCCCACCGCTTCGGTGTTCCATTCGGCGCCTTCGCGGTCGTCGACCGACACGAAAGTGGGCTCGCCACCTTGCGTCAGCCGCACGTCGTGCCGGCGCAACTGCTCATCCACTTGGTGCCCGAGCGCCTCGATCTGCGACCACTGCGCCTCGGTGTACGGCAACGTGACGCGCGGCGCCTCCCAGATGCGCGTCACCTGCATGTGGTGCTCGAACTCGGTCTCGCACTCGTCGATCGCGCCCGACACGGGTGCTGCCGAGCCCGGTTCGGGCGAACAGGCCAGCGGGATGTGGCCCTCGCCCGCCAGCAGCCCCGAAGTCGGGTCCAGGCCGATCCAGCCGGCGCCCGGCAGGTAGACCTCGCACCAGGCGTGCAGGTCGGTGAAATCGACCTCGGTGCCGCTCGGGCCGTCGAGCGACTTGACGTCGCTTTTAAGTTGGATGAGGTAACCCGACACGAAACGCGCCGCCAGCCCCAGGTGGCGCAGCACCTGCACCAGCAGCCAGCCGGTGTCGCGGCACGAACCGCTGCCGTTGGCAAGCGTCTGCTCGGGCGTCTGCACGCCCGGCTCCATGCGGATCAGGTAGCTGATGTCGCGCTGCAGCTTCTGGTTGAGTTCGACCAGAAAATCGTTGGTGTGCTTTTTGGTGCGCGGAACGCTGGCGACATAGGCCTCGAAGCGTGGCGTCAGCGCCGCCTTGACAAGGAACGGTGCCAGCTCGGTGGCCAGCGCTTCGTCGTAGCTGAACGGAAAATAATCGGCCGACGGCTCGAGAAAGAAGTCGAACGGGTTGAGCACCGCCATCTCGGCCACCAGGTCGATCTCGATCCGAAACGACGTGGTCTTGTCCGGGAACACCAACCGCGCCAGGTGGTTTGACTGCGGATCCTGCTGCCAGTTGATGAAGTGGCCGGCCGGCTCGACCCGCATCGAGTAGCTCAGGATGCGGGTGCGCGAGTGCGGCGCCGGACGCAACCGCACGACCTGCGGGCCGAGGTGGATCGGCCGGTCGTAGCGGTAGTGCGTGACATGGTTCAGCGCGACATGGATGGACATTCGGTGGGGCTCCGGGGAAATTCAGACGATCGGGTACGACGCAGGACGCAGACCGCGCGCGCTCTCGCCGCGGGCCGCATCGGCGGCGCGATGTTCAGGCGGACTCCGGCACCAGGAAATCGCGGCTGATGCCCGAGCCCAGCGTGCCGACGCGTTCCAGAAACTGCGTCAGGTAGGCGTGCAAGCCGGTCGCCAGGATCTCGTCGATCCGGCCGTACTGCAGGTCGGCCCGCAGCCGGCCGGCAAGCCGCAGCGTGTCGCCCGACTGCTCGTTGGCCACCATCGTCAGGTTGGCCACGACTTCGTTCATGCAGGCCGCCAGCGAACGCGGCATGTCGGGCCGCAGGATCAGCAATTCGGCCACCTTCTCGGGCCGGATCACGTTGCGGTAGACCTTGCGGTAGACCTCGAAACCCGACACCGATCGCAGGATCGCGGACCAGTGATAGAAGTCGTATTCGATGTCCTTGCCGCTGCCCTGGGCTTGGGTTTGGGTTTGAGCGCCTTCGCCGCCCTGCGTCTGGCTCTGCAGACCGTTCATCGCCAGACCGGAGCCGAAATATTCAGTTTCGACCGCATGGAACTTCACGTCGAGCAGGCGCGCGGTGTTGTCGGCGCGCTCCAGAAAGCTGCCGATGCGCAGGAAGTGGAAGGCCTCGTCCTGCAGCATCGTGCCCACCGTGACGCCGCGCGACAGGTGCGACCGGAACTTGACCCACTCGAAGCCGGCGCTCGGATCCTTCTCGAAAGCGCCGTCGGCCACCATGCGCTGAAACTCGAGCCAGGTCTGATTCTGCGTCTCCCACACTTCGGTGGTCAGCGTGCCGCGCACCGCGCGGGCGTTCTCGCGCGCCTGTTTCAGGCAATTGCGGATGCTCGAGCCGTTCGCGGCGTCGCTGACCATGTAGGCCATCACGCTCTGCGCGGTGATGCGGCCGTGCCGCTTGGCGAAGTCGCCGGTGAGTTCGCTGATGCTGAGCAGTCCTTTCCAGCCCTTTTCGGCGTCGTCGGCCGACTGCGGCAACAACGACATCTGGTAGTTGACGTCGAGCATGCGGGCCGTGTTCTCGGCCCGCTCCATGTAGCGCGCCATCCAAAACAAATGGTCTGCCGTCCTAGAAAGCATCGTTCAACTCCCATGAAGCCGAGAAACCGCCCCTGCGTAGAAGCGGGCTGCCACGTTGTGGCTGCGCCGCCAGCCGCTGCGCGGGTTGACCGGCGCGCACCCTGCGGCGCGCCATCCGGAACAAGTGGTCGGCGATTCTCGAAAGCATTTCTGTTCTCCCGCTTCAGGCCTCGAGGACCCAGGTGTCCTTGGTGCCACCACCCTGGGACGAATTGACCACCAGCGAGCCTTCCTTGAGCGCCACGCGGGTGAGGCCGCCGGGCACCATCTGCACCGACTTGCCGCTCAGCACGAACGGCCGCAAATCGATGTGGCGCGGTGCGACGCCGCTTTCGACAAAGGTCGGGCAAGTCGACAGTGCCAGCGTCGGCTGCGCGATGTAGCCGGCCGGGTTGGCCAGCAACGCGCTGCGAAAATCCTCGATTTCACGCTTGCTGGCGGCCGGGCCGACCAGCATGCCGTAGCCGCCGGCGCCGTGCACCTCCTTCACCACCAGCTCGGACAGGTGCGCCAGCACGTAGCTCAAACCCTCGGCCTCGCGGCACTGGAAGGTCGGCACGTTGTTCAGGATCGGCTTCTCGCCGAGATAGAACTCGATCATCTTCGGCACGTAAGGGTAGACCGACTTGTCGTCGGCGATGCCGGTGCCGATGGCATTGGCCAGCGTCACGTTGCCGGCGCGGTAGGCGTCGAGCAGACCGGCACAACCCAGCGTCGAATCGGCGCGAAAAGCGGTCGGGTCGACGAAGTCGTCGTCGACGCGGCGGTAGATCACGTCGATGCGCTTCGGGCCCTGCGTGGTGCGCATGTAGACGAACCTGTCCTTGACGAACAGGTCCTTGCCCTCGAGCAGCTCGATGCCCATCTGCTGCGCCAGGAAGGCATGCTCGAAGTAGGCGCTGTTGTACATGCCCGGCGTCAGCAGCACCACCGTGGGCTCGCTGGCGGCGGCGGGCGCCACGGCGCGCAGCGTCTCGAGCAGCAGGTCGGGATAGTGCGCCACCGGTGCGACGCGGTGCTGGCTGAACAGTTCGGGGAACAGCCGCATCATCATCTTGCGGTCCTCGAGCATGTAGCTCACGCCGCTGGGCACACGCAGGTTGTCTTCGAGCACGTAATAGCTGCCGCTGCCGTCGGGGTTGGCGGCGCGCACGATGTCGATGCCCGAGATGTGCGAATAGACGCCGCCCGGCACATCGACGCCCATCATCTCGGGCCGGAACTGCGCGTTCTGCAGGATCTGCTCGGCCGGCACCAGCCCGGCGTGCATGATCTCCTGGCCGTGGTAGACGTCGTGGATGAAGCGGTTCAGCGCCGTGACCCGCTGGCGCAGGCCGCGTTCCAGCTCGGACCATTCCTGCGAGGGGATCACGCGCGGGATCAGGTCGAACGGAATCAGCCGTTCGGTGCCCGAGCCGTTTTCATCCTTCGCGCCATAGACGGCGAAGGTGATGCCGACGCGACGGAAGATCATCTCCGCTTCCTCGCGGCGCGATCGCATCACCGCGACCGGCTGCGCGGCCAGCCAGCGTTCGTAGTCGCGGTAATGCTCACGCACCAGCTCACCCGACCCTTGCATCTCGTCGAAACTCGGTCTCATCGAACTGCGTCTCCTCGCCACACGAACCTGGAATCAGGCACGGAAATAGCAACTTCCAGGCCACCGACGATCACTGCCGTGCCGATTGTGCGTTCGCCGCCTGAGGCTGCTGCCAGTAACGACGCGATTCTTCACGCAGGCAACGGCCACCGACCGCCGCCCCCGACTGCCACGACTGCCACGACTGCCACGACCACGCACCGCAGGTCGGGCTGAGCCTGATCTCGATGGCGCGTTGAAGGTAGCGCGCGAGCACCTCGTCGGCCGGGTGACCGAAGCGGTTGCGATAGCCGTTCTGGAACACCGCCACCGTGGGCCGCACAGCGTCCAGCAACTCCGCGGTCGACGAGGTCCGGCTGCCGTGATGCGGCACGATCAGCACGTCGCTGCGCAGCGCCTGCCCGTGTTCTGCGACCAAGGCCAATTCCTGGTCGCGCTCGATGTCGCCGGTCAGCAGCACGCTGCGGCCGCCGGCGCTGACGCGCAGCACGCACGACATGGCATTCGACTTCAGCACGCGGTCGTAATCCGCAGGCTGCGGCCGCAGCACGTCGAAGCGCACGCCGTCCCACAGCCAGCTCTGCCCTGCCGTGCAGCGCGTCGGCGCGGGCGCCAGCGCCAGCAGCGGGTGGCCGGTTTCCAGCGAGTTGTAGGTCGAGGCGACCGGCAGGCCGCCGATCAGGCTGGCGGCGCCGCCCACGTGGTCGCTGTCGCGGTGGCTCAGCACCAGCCGGTCGATGCGCGTCTCGCCGCGCGCGCGCAGCAGCGGCAGCAGCACGCGCTGCCCGGCATCGCTGTCGCGGCCGTACCGCGGCCCGGCGTCGTAGACCAGCAGGTGGCCGCGGGTGCGCAGCAGCACGGCGGTGCCCTGCCCGACGTCGACCGCGACGAGTTCGAACTGCCCCTCGGCCGGCCGCGGTGGCTGCGGCCACAGCAACGGGCACGCCAGCGGCAGCGCCAGCAAGCGCAGCCTGAACGGCAACGGCGCGACCAGCAACGCGGCCGCCAGCAGCCCGGCAGCTTGCGCCCAGAGTGGCGCCACCGGCACCACCCAGACGGCGGCCGGCCACGACGCGAGCCACGCCAGCAAGGCGACCAGCCCTTGCACCAGCGCGGCAGCGACGGTCCACAACGCCGGCAGCAGGCTGCCGAGCAGCGCCAGCGGCGTGACGGCCAGCGTGATCAGCGGAATCGCGACGAGGTTGGCGAGGAATCCGACCAGCGACAGCTGCTGGAAGAACACCAGCGTGAGCGGTGCCAGCCCGAGCGTGGCGATCACCTGCGTGCGCAGCCCCTGCCGCGCGCTGCCCGCCAGATGCCGCGGCCAGCCGCGCCAGCCGGCGGCCGGTGGCGTCGATGTCACGTCACGCGTGCGCAGCGCGGGCTCCGAGGCCATCAGCAGACCGACCGCCGCGAACGACAGCCAGAAACCCGGCTGCAGCAGCGCCCACGGGTCGACCGCGCTGACCACCACGGCGGCGGCCAGCAGCACCAGCGGCCATGGCCAGTGCAGCCCGAGCGCCCCGAGCAGCGTGACGGTGGCGAGCATCCACACCGTGCGCTGGGACGGCACGCCCCAGCCCGAGCAGACGGCATAGGCCGTGGCCACCAGCAGGCCGGTCCAGCGGGCGGCCTGCGGCGTCGGCAGCCACAGCATGGCGCGGCCGCTGCGCCGCCACAGCGCGGCGGTGAGCAGGCCCACCGCCCAGGCGAACATCGTGATGTGCAGGCCGCTGATGGAAACGAGGTGGGCCACGCCGGTGTTTCGGAACAGGTCCCAGTCGTCGCGCTCGATGGCGCCCTGGTCGCCGACCGACAGCGCTGCCAGGACGCCGGCGGCGCGCGGATCGCCGACGTGCGCGTCGATCGCATCGCGCACGTGCTGGCGCAGGCGCTCGATCGGGTGGCCCGCCGAGCGCGCCAGCAGCTGCGGTGCGGGCGCATCGCGCACGTAGCCGGTGGCGCGCAGGGCCTGCTCGAACATCGCCAGTTCGAAATCGAAACCGTGCGGGTTGAGGTTGCCGTGCGGACGGCGCAGCCGCACCGTGAAGCGCCAGCGCTGGCCGGCCGCCAGCTGGGTCTGCGGCAGGCTCAGCGCCGCGTCTTCGTGCCAGCCGCGGTACCAGCCGAGCGACACCCGCGCCGGCACCTGCACCGGCTCGCCGCGCAACGTCGCCTGCTCGACCTCGAAGCGAAACCGCAGGCCGCTGTCGCCCACCTGCGGCAGGCTGGCGACCACGCCGATCAGCGTCAGGTCTTGTCCTTCCAGCGCGATCGGCAGGCTCTCGGCGAGGCGCTCGGCGGCGCGCCAGCCGGACATGCCGAAGGCCAGCAGGGCGGCGCCCATCACGGCGGCAACGAACATCCGCGGCACGAACCAGGCCAGCGTCAAACCCGCCAGCCCCAGCCCGGTGGCCCACAGGTATATGGGCAGCGCCTGCAGTTCACGCTGCTGCAAATGCAGCGCGACGCCGGCGAGCCACGCCAGCGCCAGCGCGGCCAGGCGCCATCCGGTGTCGAAACCTCGCATGCGCCGCAGTGTAGGATTTGCGCCACCCGACACGAATCCCCTCGAACCCATGGCCCAGAACGATTCCCCCGCCGCTTCACAAGCCGCTTCCCCCATCGCCGAACGCCTGCGCGCACTCGGCATCGACCTGCCTGCGGCAAGCGTCCCGGCGGCGGCCTACGTGCCGTTCGTGCGCACCGGCAACCTCGTGTTCATCTCAGGCCACATTGCCAGGCGCGACGGCAAGCCGTGGGTCGGCCAACTCGGGCGCGACATCGACACGGCCACCGCACGACAGGCCGCGCGAGCTGTCGCGATCGACCTGATGGGCACGTTGCAGGCGGCGGTGGGCGACCTCGAAAACGTGGTCCGTATCGTCAAGGTGATGAGCCTGGTGAACAGCACACCCGACTACACCGAGCACCACCTGGTGACGAACGGTTGTTCGGAGTTGCTGTCCGAAGTGTTCGGCGGGCGCGGCGCCCACGCCCGCAGCGCCTTCGGCGTGGCGCAGCTGCCGATGGGCGCGTGCGTCGAGATCGAATTGATCGCGGAGCTGGCGCCGCTGCCGCCGGCATGAGCCGAACAGCTTCCACCACGGCGAAGTCCACAGTGCGCAGTACGAAGGTGCTTCAATGACCCGCGCGGCCATTCGGAAGGCGAATACGTTCTGCGCAGCACGAGCGTGCCTCACTGAGACTGCAGGGCTGCCCATGAAGCGAAGCTTGCTGCGCGAATCCCGCAGCGCGCAGCACGAAGGTAGTTCAATGACCAGCACGGCCACGCGCACGCCGAGTACCGCCGTGTGCAGCACGAAGGTGCCGCGATGACGCAGCAACGCTCCGCATCGCCACGGCCATTCGCCGTGATAGCGGTCGTTTGCGTGGCCGCGGTCGGCGCGGCGCTGGTGTCGCAGCATGTCTACGGCATGGAGCCGTGCCCGTGGTGCGTGCTGCAGCGCGTGGTGTTCCTGGCGATCGCGCTGGCCTGCGTGATCGGGCTGCTGTGGCGCGGTACCGTCGGTCGCACGCTGGCGGCAGGCGCGAGCCTGCTGCTGGCGATCAGCGGCATGGCGGCGGCTCTGTGGCAGCACTTCGTGGCGGCAGCCTCGGCCTCGTGCAACCTGACGCTGGCCGACCGCATCGTCGGCGGCATGCGCCTCGACAGCCTGTGGCCCGATGCGTTCTCGGCCCGCGCTTCGTGTGCCGACGCGGCGGTCAACCTGTTCGGCGTGCCGTACGAGTTCTGGAGCCTGCTGCTGTTTGCCGGGCTGGCGGTGGTGTCGGTGCGGCTGCTGTTGCCTGCTCAGTCGAACCGGTAGACCTCGTCGCCGTCCTCGGGTCGGCAGCCTTCGGGAATCGAGGTCCAGCCGCGCCTGACCACCACATGATGTTCGGTGTGGCAAAACTCCACGCGGGTCGCGCCCGGCACGGTGGCCTTCACAAACGCCTCGATCGAGGCCGGCATGCTCACGCGGTAGACCCCGAGCGCCACGTCCTCCGGCGGATGGTCGTCGCTGTGCACCCAGGGGATCAACACGCCGAGCCACATCAGCGGCGCCGGGCTGACCTGGAACAGGCTGGGCCGGTAGCCCTGTTGCGCCAGCCAGCGCTGCGCCCGGGCCCGCGGCGGCTCGGTGTCGTCGGGTGACGCGGCGTCCCAGGTCGTGGCCAGCAGTTCCAGCAGCCACTGGTTGCAGTTCTGGTACTGCCGGCTGAACGGGTAGGCATTGGCGCTGTAATCGCCACCCAGCACATGCGTCGCCTGGCGCTCGTCGAGCGCCGCGTGTTCGATCAAAGCGGCGCGGTCGGCCGGCAGGAACACCGCCGACAGGTAGCCGATGTCGGCCTGGTCGGACCCGAAGACGAAGCCCGACAGGCCCTGGTCGAAGATCCTGGGGCGACGGTCGTCGCAGGCGTAGTACAGCTGGCGCACCGACCACGGCGTGTTGCGGCTGGCTTTCAGGCTGATGCCGGCGTGCGAATAACGCATGCCGAAGCGGCTCAAGTCCAGCCCCGAGCGAGCCACCAGCGCGACGCGATCTCCGGAGCGCTCCAGCGTTGACTTGACGATGGCGGCGAAGCGCAGCAGCCGGTCCTGTTGCGCGGCGTCGAGTGGCGGCGGCGCGTCGCAATAGCGCCATACGCCGGCCTGGCACGCACCTGCCAGCAGGCCGGCCGACAGCATTAACAGCCCGCCCCGCAGCAGCCGCAGCCGCAGCATCGTCAGACCGACGTTACCGGCGCTGGCGGCGTTACCGGGGGTTGCGGCGTCACCGGGGCTGGCGGCTCTATCGGGGACAGCGGCGCTATGCGCTCTGGCAGCGCCAGTGCACTGTTCGACGCTGTGCAGCAATTTAGAAAACCGATGG
>ENA-OBIT01000389-OBIT01000389.1-metagenomes-genome-assembly--contig:-NODE-389-length-19497-cov-4.50802_pt1 | contig 19497 bp, 8 predicted proteins | sample MGYA00153386_OBIT01 | MGnify analysis MGYA00153386
CTTAGAGGGAAACTTTTTACATCGTTAGGATTAATTGTTTTAGAAACACCATCAACATTATCAATATCTGCGTGTTCTTTGGCTGTTTTTTTATTGAATCTATTCCCATTAGCAAACTTAGGATCTTGCGAAATCATTAAATACTTACCACTCATTGAAACGGGATTTTCTTGTGTAAAATCTATTGCACCACTGCTATCATCTGGAAATGGATTTGAATTCCGATAGGTTGAAAATGCTAGATAATTCCCTCTTCCTGTAACTTGCTTCAACCCCCTTCCTTTAAATTTCCAACCATCTCTTGTCAATTCACCTCCATTTCCTAATCCTCTTATATCTCCTATGTAGGGCGCGTATGCTCTTGACATTAAGGGAATATCAAAATATGGATGATTTTTAATAAATATTTTATATTTCATGGAATTATTGGCGTTGTAAACTTGCTTTATAAGTTTGTCACCGCCTTCATACCTGCCATATAATTCGCCATCTATGATCAAAGGTTTTTCAGTAATTAATATTGTGCTTAAATCGTCATTACTTTTTATTATTTCGATACCATTGCCATCAATTAATTTAAAAATTGATGATAAGTAATCTTTAAGTGAATTAACAATAATAGAATCTATTATGATTGCCTTTGTACTAAAAACACCGAGATTAAAGTTTTCTGACGAATAATTAGCTGATTCTTCAAATGTTGTAAAACTTTTACATTCTAATGCAATCTGAGCAATAAAATGAGCTTTTCGTAAACAAGTATCCAAACCTAAATTTTGTCTATATTTATTCAAATAAGGAATTATTGAAGAAATAATTGTTTGTTGTTGAGTATTTAGTTCCTTTTTATTTAGTGTTTTGCGAATTAATTCAGTCGTAAATTCATCCGAACATTTTGGACATTTTCCTTTTATTTGTTGTTTTTGAAGCTCAGCATCCGCAAAATTCTTAGAAGTGAATACAAACCCTCTGCCTGTAAATACAAAATATTAGAACTTGGATTTAGCGTTGTAACCAATCCACTGGCATTTAGTCCCTGCACATTCAGCTTGTATTTTTTGTAGGGAGTTCCATTAATGTCTACAGCAGGAGAAGAGGATACATCTTCAAACCCAATATATCTTGCGTGTAGGTTACTCAACCCGGTTACATTTTTTAGTGCTAATAATTCAGTTTGCATAAGCCCAAGTATAAAGAGATCTTCTTGTTTAGCGGTAAAACCGTTCCATGCTGCAATGTCCAAAAGCTTGATAAGGGGGGTAAGTCGAATTTTCTTGAATGCTTTGTGAATAACTGTATATATCTTTTCTTAGAAAGGACATTTGGTTTGAGTTGCCTTCTAAACTAAAGCCTTCATTAATCTCGGCATCCGTTCGTAAATATGAATATCCTGTTGTTTTTCGGGGGAATAACATTTGAGTGTGGAGTATAATTCGATTGGTATCAAAATTTGCTTCTTGAACAGCTACTCCCGAAAACGAATTCCCATCTGGCAGTGCTCCCTGAATAAAAGAAAAATGTTCATTTGATACCTGCCAAAACTTTTGATCAGTATCTCCTAAATTTTTGGTATCTAATGAAGCAAAAACGCTTTTGAAAGTTGATTGTGTTTGCAAGCCCAATGTTGTGGGGATAGTATTTACATTGTGAATTTGCCTGAAATATTGTAACTTCAAATAAAAGGCAATATTTTCCTTGTTATTCGTTCCTGTATTTGGAAATTTAAAAGTTAAATCTTTACTCCAATCGATCGCTGTTCCATTAAGAATTTCATTTTCACCTAGAAATTTAGCGTTTCTATTCCCCTCTAAAATTTCAGTGTTTTCAAGAAATAAAATGGGCTTGGTATTGTCGTCAATACGGAGATTTATTTTTATATCGTTTTCGTTTTTTGTGGTTGTAATTGGAATATCAATAAATATAATTGGCCATTCGTGAGTAGAATAGTTTTGCGCTGCTGGTGTAAATGTGCTATTTCCAATTTTGATATTATTTGTAGAACCATCATCATAATTTTCATAAAAATTATATGAATACCCTTTTTCACTTCTAATATCAAGATAAACTCGGTTTTTAGTTTTAAATTTATTAAGTAGTAATGAATAAATATCATTTCGTTTTAGAATCGAAACGTTTTTAGTATTACCGCTAAATACAGAGATATTAACTCCAGATTCATAATGCAGACCGAAGAAAGCAGCTGGATCAATAAATGATAAAATTTGCTCTCGTTTTGCTCTTAATTCAAAACCTGTAAAAGCAGAAACTTCAATTTGAAATTCGTTTGATTCTAAATATTCTAAATCAAGCAGGAAGCTATCATTTGATAATATAATCTCAAACCCAATTTTATCAATAGTTCCAAAATCTCCTATCCAATCTCCTTCTCTCACAATTGCGGCTCTAGCATCAGTTTGTGAGTTATCAAAAATTTTTTCAATTGCTAGCGTTGGTGGTAAAGTAGTATCGTAACCAAAACTTGCGGGAGTTGGGTCAATTAAGGTAGGCTGATTTATATTAGTTTTGAAAATGCTCCAATTTGTCCAAAAATTTGCAATAAATTCGGAATTAGATGGAGATGGTGGTATAATAGCCGAACCGCTAATGAAACTGCTTTTAAGCAAACCTCGATAAATAAAGTATTTAACAGGGCGGAATGGAATTTTTAAACCTTTAATAGGTTTTAAAATAATATTTACCAAAGAAGCATTAGTTGAGGATTGTTGAACAATCAATAGACTATCCTGGCAAGCAAATGCTTTTGTTTGGCTAATAAGCTGAAACTGTGAAGTAATATTGAACTTATTAGTAAGATCGTTACTAACTGGACCATACGGATTTCCTGTTAAACTTTGTGCCGTTAATTGGCTAAGATCAATGAAGAAATGCATAATAATATCGATTTTAAAACTCAGATTATTGCCTTAAGAATTATTAAAGTATAAATGGTTTGATTAAAAATGTTTATAATGTAAAAAACTTTTTTTAGTAAAACTCCCGCTTTAAAAAGCTTGATTTTAAGAAAGAATATCCAATTTATTTAAATAATTAAATCCTTTTCCTCAATATTAAATAATCCACTTGCATTTTCAACGGTTACTTTAAATCGATGATAAATTACATTGCCTTCATCGTCTATCTTTGTTAAAGAGGCCATTATCTGAAAATTTATAAAATCTCCATTTTCAGGAAATACAATTTGAGCATTATTGGTTTTTTTTGTCCAAATCTTTTCCCAATTTCCAAATCCATTCATTTTATAAACATAGTAAGTTCCATTATATACAGTTTGTGACCAACTTAATGAAACATTTGATAATGAAGTTACAATTCCATTGATAATTACTGTTGAACCAATTATTGGAGTAATTGTAGGAGCATCAGGATTTGATGAGTCAATAATATTCGTTAAAATCATTTCGCTTGGCTGTGATGCTATTAATTCTACTTCACCTCTTTCATTTATGATTTCTCGTAGTGCGGTAATTCTGTAAAATAAAGGTTGACCAAATGGTGGAAAATCCAAGTCCTCAAAGGTATCCTGAACAATATCTTCAATACTAATCGGATCAAGTTTTGTCATTAAATTAACAGAAGTTGAATTAGCTATTGAAGTGGACCTGAAAATTTGATACTTATTTATTTTTTCAGATTTAAGATATTCTGCAATTTCAAATTCAATAGATGGCGATAAATTTTCTATACTATTCACTTCATGTGTTACAATTTTACGTATGGTTGGTTTTTCTGCAGGCGTTGAGTTTACAACCATTACTGGATCAGAAACAGATGTTCTATCAGATAATTTTCCATTTAAAGCGATTTCTTTAGCAAAATAAAAGTAAATATTTTCGGAATTACCGTTAAGTCTATAATCAGTAAAACGAACAATATTAGGATTAATTACAGGAAATTTAACCGCCATGGGAAAAGGGTTAAATAGAGGATCACTTGGATCTAATAATTTACCAATATTATTTTTTGAATTTGGAAGTGCAGAAGATGTTTGATAGCCCATTTTTAAGAAATCAAAAATAATTGGGGAATCTGTTAAAGAAATGAATACTTGTTCAATAACTTTTTTTATTAAGGTCTGATTTATTTCAGATAAGTCAAATATTGGGAATGGATAAATAATCAGGTTTTCTGAATTTAAGTATTTAGTTTTATCATTATCAGGCAAAGGGAAACGAAATGATCCAAATTGGGTAAATTTAAGATTATCTGAAGTAATTGCGTTAAACAAACCATCCCAACTATTATTAATTTCTAATTGAGTATCTGTAGAAGATACTAGCTCTGCTAAAATTTCTTCTAAGGTACTTGCTTTGTATAAAGCTTTTAAAATGGATGTATGATTTGCCTTATAAACGTTTAGTCCGTATGGATATCTTCCAATTGTATTTAATTCAAAATCTAGTGTAAAACTTGATTTGCCATAAAAATCAGGACGAGTTGCATATACAGATGGAACTATAATGTTTGGAGTTATCGGTAATTGAACATTTCTTGCAATTAATGAAAGATTTGATGACAATGAAGAAAATTTGTTATTTATTGAATCAATACTTCTAACTGAAATATAAGTTGTTTTTAAATTTGATCCATTTACAGGAAGTATCTTGTTTTTATCAAATATATTAGGCTCTGCGCTTAAATATAATTTATATCCAGGATGAAAATTTACATTAATATTACTACCGGTTTTAATTCTTTCATTTGGAAGCGCTAAATAGTCATAATCGAAAATTGCTAATTTTATAGGACTAAGTGTTATAATTGAAACAACAGAAAGTTTTTTTCTTTTATATTGATTTAAAGCTAAAATAAATCTAGCACTACCCTTAAACCATTTTACTGAAGGATCTGGATGTGCAGCCAAATTAATTCCGTTGTTAAACGATATAGTATACCCTCCATTAGAATTAATTACTTCAGTTATTGTTGCATTTGCTGAAATACCTCCCACTAATTCATTATGTGGAACACCATCTTCGTCATATACAATTTCAATTGTATCACTAAATTTTATAAGATTTACAGTTTTTTGAAGTTTAATCCAATTTCCAACATTGTCGGTATTTTCCTGAGTAAATGCAACTTCATTAATTTTTGGAGAAACAAAAGTTGGTGAAATAATTAATGGTGTATTTGATTCTAATTGAAAAGGCTCAGAAATTTTATTTTTTTTAACAATAAAGGTAGGACCCTTTATGAAGTTGGCATCTTGCGAAATTGAAATAATAAGGAATTGACCACTTATCGTGCTTAAGTTTGAACCTAAATACTTGTATTCTTCACCTGGTCCAATTTTAAAGTCTGATGTAATAGGAGGGTTTGAACTATTTTGGACGAAAGGTTTCGTTTGAATCTCGCATTCGTATTCAGATATTGAAATTACTTTTTCAATTATACATTCTATTTTATTAGGTAAAACATCTCTAAAATAAAATTCAACCTTATCATTTTTATTGTAAGAATTGATATGAACATTATTCCACTCAAAGATTATTCTAGTCTTATAATTATCTGCGGTAGGATTTCCGAGTTTTGCTAATTTAAGATTACTTTGTTCTTCCTGAGTAGTTAAAATTAAAGGATTTTCCTCCTGAATATATTGAACAGAAATATTTGAAGGAGGAAGTAATCTATTTAAGTTTGTAAAAAGTGTTTCGTCTGTGTCTTTAAAATTACTTAGTAATGAAAACCTATTAAACCAATTAGCTACATATATTGCATATCTCTGAAATCCTTCATACTTTTCTCCATGAGTATATAGTTTTACTTCACTGTTATTTGGTATTGTTATTGGCTCATTAAATTCCTCATCAAATAATATAGCTTTCTCAATCCAGATTCCTTCAGTGTTTAGTTCATATTTTATCCCAAAACTGCTTGCTGTAGTTGTTTGTGTAAGATCAAAAAAGTCGGAATTGGGAATTTCCACATTAATTTTTCTTCTTTCATCATTAATAATTCTATTAATGTTTACATACCTTATATTATCAATTAATGAATATCCAGTTTCAGATGAATATAATTGTTCTACAGAATTTGAATCTTGTCTTAAATACAAACCATAGCTTAATTCATCTAATTCTGGGATTTGAGGTGATCGAGTATCATAGATATTAGTAGGCAATGTTAAGTATATATGATCTTTTCCAATAGAACTATTATAATCGAATGTTGAATATTTAATGGCGTAGATATATTTTTGATCATCAACTTCTTTATCCAGATATCCTAATCCAAGCATTCGTGCAACATGATAATCACTTGAAATTAATCTGATTACGTCTAATAAACTTATCGTGATCCCATTCCCATCATTTTCAAAAGTTTCAATGGGTATAAATAAATTACCTCCAAAATTAGAAGGATCAATATTCGTAATCTCGATGAATTTTTGTATTAAAGCTTTTAAACCATCTTCTGGTAAATTTAAACGAATTTTATAGTTGTTAGCATTAATAGGATTATTAAAATTACTCCAAAGAAGATTTAGATCTCCGCCACTATAAGTTTCACCTTGAAAACGACTAAAAACCTCTTTAGTATCTAAACTTAAACCGAATTTTCCGCATTCTTGCCAACTTTGATTTGCTTGAAGTTCATTAAATAAATCTTCATAAGGATAAAGCACAACTGTAAAAGTTGATGTCATATCTACTTGTTGAATTCTTATAAACTTTATGTTTTCTCCAACTGTCTCAAAGCTATTGTTATTTAGTTCACCAGATTGTTTTATTTCTCTTTTTACAATATTTTCATTTAATGATGGATTAGGTCTGCCTCCATAGTCTTCAGGATTATCAAAATAAGAGATAGTTTCAAAAAGAGAATGACCAATTCCTGTTGTTACCCCGCATGAAATTTCATATTTATAAATTAGTTTATTTACGACTTCTATTTCAATCACACCAGTATAATTATCTAAAAAATAATTCCCAGTTGTAGGATTTGTGGATCCTAATAAAAATATTTTATGTAAATAATTAAACCAACCTTCATCAACAAATCTTATTTTTACATTATTTCCATAAATTAAATTTGTGTATAGCAAACATTTTTCATTAGGAATAACAGAATATGAGGTATCACCACCACTTAAATTTATAATAATAGGATTGTTGTGTGAATATATAGAACGATGTAGCATTACATAATCATCTGATTTATTATATCCTTCAAATTGTCCATTTGTACTTACTGCTAAATCACCTTTGGGAATGTGTCTATCTCCTAATTTTCCCATCAAATCCCAACGCACTAGATTACCTACAATCGTTTGATTTTCACCATTTGATCCAACAGCTTGACAATAAATTTGTGGCGATTGGATTATTATATTATTTGAATTAAGAACAATAATTGCCATAATTAATTAAATTGAGATAGGTTTAAAGGAACTAAAACTGTATCTTTTTGTTTATAACTAACACCATCATATAATTTAAAATTAAATGTTAAAGTAATGTTAGTATTGGTTAGATTTCCCATTGAATTTGATAAGAAGAAACTTGAATTATCTCTTGAAAAATTCGACGAGAAATTTTCTGTTAGGTTAGCTGGGTTTATCGCGTTTATCGTTTGATTTAATATATCATTCGGTAATTTTGGATCATTTAATGGTTCTAAACTCCGAACTAAAATTCCTAAATTAATATTTGCATTTGTTTCTAAGTTTTTAATTTTTATAAGTAAAAATTCGGTACTAGTTGTTGCATACAGACTATTTAACTTTAAAATTCCATAAATAATTCTTTCAAAATCTGTTGCATAATTTGTTAGCAAAACATCAGTTAGATTTAACGTTTTACTTAAAACCTGTTTCAGTTTAGTCGATAAATCTAAAAGTAAAGAAGTAGTCGCTATTTCTAATTCGATTGTAAAAAATGCATTTCTTACTTCTTCCAAACCTGTTTCCTTATTTAAAAACTTCCTTTTATATGATTCTACATGAGAATTAAAATCTTGATATTGTGAAGTTTCAAAGGAGTATTTGTGAAGTGTAGATTCTGTATTATTAGTTAAATCAATTGCTTTAATGTCAACATTGTATAATTTTCGAGGTTTTACATTCCCTAATGCTATTTTTGAACTTACAGTTGGCGGAGTCAGAGTTGTTGATAAATTTGTACAGTTAGGATTAGTTTGGGTTAATAAATTAGTTACAATATCAACTCCAGCCATATCAACAGGAATAGAATTATTTATTGTATGTAATACCCATCCAATATTTTGAGATGCAATTGCCGGATTATTAATATTTTTATCAATTGGATCATAAACAAATGCTTTTAGTGTATAGTCATTATTTAAATTTCCTTTATACTCTTGCCAATTGGTAAAAAATGCATTAACATACGTTTTTATAAAAAATACGCTAAGAAAAATATTATTAAAATATAATGGTTTAGCATTTAACAAATTACTATCAATATTTGGATAGGACCGAGCATAATCTAAATAATATTGTAAACCAGATAATTTGTATTGATCTTCTAAGTTTAGATTTTTCAGGTTAATATACTTTTTATCGTGAGGATGATAAAAACCTAGAGGACCTTTTGTTTTAAATCCAATGGTATATGACTTTATAAATGGATATCTATTATCGCTAACTTCTGTAGCTCCATTTGAATCAATTTCATCTTTTGTAGTTAATTTAATTGTGAAACTAGAATTTGGCCTCCAGATTGGAGCTAAACTTCCATTGATAGCAGCAGTTAATTGTTGATAGCTTGTATTGATGAGACTTTGTTGATTAGAAATTAATAAGTTATAATCTGCCTGCTTTGCTGTTAGCCAGCTTATTTCATGAATATAAGTTGAATAAATGTCAAATAAATTTGAATAAATAACCGATTGATTATAATTTCTTTCCCAACCATAAACTAGCTGCCATAAATTTGGGTATCTAGAAAGACCTGTTATAACATCATCAAAATCTCTTTGTAATTCTGCTAGAACAGAACTATAATTTATATCTTTTGGAAGTTTATCTATATAGTCCTTTATCCACTTTTGCACCAAAGTTGCCTCTAATGTATTAAGTGTTCCGCTCTGAATTAATGTTATCCACTGCGGCCCTAAATCTTGTAATGCTACAATACTAATATCTCCTTCTGCTATTCCCCAAATATCCATCCAGTCCAAAACTTGCGTTTCTTGCCAGTCTGTTTCAAACAAGTTGGGTTCTGGCTCCAAGCTCAAGCTCCAAGCATCATAAATTCCTTGCCAATAACTTGTAAATAGAACATTTGCAATATCTCCTCTTCTATTTGGGGTTATTACAATTTTTGAAACTGGTTCTGGAAAATCATCAATCACTATTTCCGAGAGTAGATCCATAACATCATATTGTTTTGATGGATAAGGGATGCTAGTATTCGTATTAGGAATTTTACCCATTAATTCAGTATATTCATATAATGGAAGTCCACTTAAAGTATTGGTTTTTGTTGATGATTTTTTGTAAAATTCGATTCTGCAACCGCTAATCGAGGTTAGCTTTAATTTTAATACTTGAATTGGATCTTTAAAATAAATTTCAATTGAATTTAAAGCAGTATAATTGGTTAAACTTTCATTAAATTTTAGAGATGGTGCTATTCCGAAAGAATTAGGAATATCTCCGACAGTTCCTTCTGATCCTGTCAATCTAAAAATTAAGTCTCTATCAGTGTAGAATACATCCGGTTGATATGTTAAACGATTACTTACATCATGCCAATCTTGGGAAAAATATTCGCCTGGTTCTCCCTGACACAATAAATTTTGTGTAGTTAGTCCAAAATTCTCTGGAGTTGCACCATTGGTAATTTCAAATGGACTTTGTGCTAAAATTCTTAAAGATGTGTATTTACCTGCACTGTTATTATACTGCCAATAACCCAGCGGTAATGTTTCAATGTTTGGTACATTAAGTCCTATACTTGAAAATTTAGAAGTTAAAGCTTCCCAAGGATTATAGATATTCCATTGTTTAGTTGTAGGATTCCAAATTTTAATTTCAATATTAGTAACTGAAAATTTATGTCTTACCTGCGGCATGATACCTTTTTGGGGTGGTACATATTCTATAAATTCAGGTAATGGACTAATGCCTCCTCCATAATTTGTAAGAAAAGGAAAAACCGATCTTTTAAATTCAATATCTATGTATGAATCCATTGGGATAATAAAGTCGTTCCATGTAATATCAGTTTCAGGACTGGTAATGGTTGTGCCATGATCAAAGAATTTAAGATCATAAGTTTCTTCTGAAAGCATGTTTACTGCTTTGAATGGATATTTAGCTACCTTAGAAGGTGGATTAAATTCTGATGAATCAATTAATTTTACTTCATCAGTATTTACTTTTCGTTCTCTAATCCAAGTCAATTCAAATGAAATTGTTATTTTTTTCGGACCAACTTTAATTTTAACTTCTAAAAAACCTTCAATTACAAATGGTTTTGGAATTTCTGCAGAAAGACCAGCATTCACATTTAGTTCTATCCCAAATCCAGCAAATTTAGCTCGAATACTTCCTCCTAAAAGTATTCCAGCACCTATTTGAAAAGGTCTGAAATTCAACATCCCTTTTGTATCTAAATACGCCCGAAAAGCTACTTTTACTGGACCGAATTTATAATTCTGCTCCATTCGCATTCCAGCCCCAGCCCTAATACCGCTATTATTCAGCATTAAGTATGAATATCCTTCGAAAAGGCTGAATAATCTGGCTTGAATTCGTTTATTATCTGGAGATTCTTTACCAAGGTTGATATACCAAGCAGCAGAATTTTTAAAGAAAAATGCCATCTCCATTTCGCCATTCATCGACTTTAGAATTTCTCCATTCCCAATCTGGTAATTTTGAATTCCGATTCCAGCTTGAATAGAATCTTTATCAATGATTAAGTGCGCATAAAATGGTGCTTCCTCTTCACTGTTAATGTTGAGGCGTTCGCGCATTAGGTTTGCTTGACCTTCAATTAAAAAAAGCTCTGGTAGGCTTAGCAGCATAAAAACTTTACTGCTAAATCCTTTTCCGTTATCGGCTGTGGTCGCTATTGAAGCTCCAAAGCCAACTGATATACTTTGTTTTGTATTGTCAAATTTTTCAACACCAATTCCTTGTTTATTACGAGGTGGTACTTTTTTCTTTAAATAATCATACCAACGATCATTTTCATTGAGCCCAATAAATGTTTTGGAAGCCACATAATTTTTACCAACCAAACCTCTGAATCCATATATACCCAAACCGGTAGCAGCTAAAGGTATAGGAGTTCCTAAATCTAATTCTGCATCTACTATCCATGATTGAGTTGAGGGGTTTAAAATCATTTCTGCTTTTCCAGCAATAGTTGCCCCTCCCATTTTTATTCCTAATGCAACTCCACCAGCATACACATCAGAATTAGGTATCGCAATTCCATTTGAATCCGTTCCACTCCGCATGGCTAAATAGCCAGATATCAATATGTTTGCATCTTCTGGTTTAGCATTTCCTGGAAATTTAAGATCAATTCCAATACCTTTAATTCGTAAATAGGTATGCAATGCACCTGCATCTCGAGTGAAATGAAATTCAACACCATCTCCACGTACATTAACACTTCCACCTCCGGTATTTAAATTACCATTGAAACCAAAAAAGAAATATTGCCGCTCTACGTTTTGATGAGTTGCGGTATTAGAGCCAAAAGACAAATGATCTAAATTTAATTTAATGGCGCCAAAATCGAGTTTTACACTTTTAGATAAAGTAATTCCTCCACCTTCCAACTCCATACTGCCATCTTCGTAAATTCTAATTTTGCGAATATCAATGGGATCCTCCAAAAGTTTATTGCCGCTACCTTTTGGTATTTCTGCAATAAAAGTTAGTTTAGCAGAGGCCTCTAGAAACCATCGATTATCCAATCTGTCTACGGCTACTTGGCGAAGTTCTAATTTGAGCACTTCGGGTATAGCTAAATGCAGCAATCCATCTTTTTCTGATGCAGAAATTAGAAAATCACCATTAGTACCAATAAAGGCAGTAACGTTAATTTCTGCTAGGTTGCCATTTGGATCTTTAAAACCTGGAATCTTTAACGTACCACTGATGGCACTACGAACAATAGCATTTTGTTTAAACTCGATGAGAAAAGCATTTAATCCTAATTCAAAATGTTTGTCGGCAGAAGCGGTATTGCCCAATTTAAATAAGGCTTTGCCGTTGGTTGCAGTTTCTAAAGAAAGCACACCGGAAATGCCACCTGTACCGATTAGTAAATTTTTACCAACAATCTGAGCAGTGGAGTTTGCGGTGTCGGCATTCCAAAATGTTGGAAACGCTATTGTAGCAAGTTCGACATATATCCCTTTAAAATTAATTGGAATAAAAACTGGAAAAGTATTTAGCTTAATATCAGATAAAATTGGGATAACATTATCTAATAAAATTATTATACCAGTGTCAGAAATTGTTATTGGATCAACAGTAATTAAGGGAAGATTAGGTATAAATTTAATTCCTTTGTTAAGATCTATTTCTAAATCGTAACCAGCAATACTTACAGAAAAAGGTTCATTAATTCCAAGCTGATTGACTTTCTTTTCCCATTTTCCATTAATCATCTCCACAGGAACAATAAATTCAGAAGCTATAGATAATGAAAAATTGATCGAATTAAGTGAAAGTAAAAAATTTGGTAAAACTTTGGCGTGGAAGTTTAAAACAGAATAGTTACCACTTTTTAAAATTGAAATATTACAACCATTAAGAAATAATAATGGCATTTCAATTTTATCAAAAAGTACTATATCACCAGTAAGTTCATATTGTTGATCTGTATTTGCTGTTGTATAATTAGCAATTCCGACACTATCTATAAAAGATGGTTCTCCTAAAAATTCAGGCCAGTATCTCAAACAATCTCGCAAAGGGGTAAAGTTATTTAGCATACTATTTTTATATTGATTTTTTTAATAATCATTTTTTTATTCATAACCTCTTCAGAATAATAATTTAAAAAATTAATTAATAGTATAAATATTGTATAAAATATTATCTTCAATAATGTTATTTCTAAATAACTTTATACATTCTTTATTTTCTACTTCTAAATGAAAATCTTTACCTTTTATTGCTATACTTTTTATCATCTTAAAATAATCCTTAGCAGATTTCTCTCCTAATACAATTTCTTCTTTGGGTTTTATTTTAAACGAAAAGCATGTATCCTCGTTGCTAGTTATTGGTACCATTATAAGTTTATTTTTGTAGGATGGATAGTAAAACCAATGTCCTTTTATTGGCAATATTCCTTCATGGTCAGAATGAATAAATATACATATTTTTACGGTGTAAACTTTATCTGATTTGTTAATTAATAAGGTTGAAAACTCTCGTTTACAACCACTAAGCAATACTAAAGAATAAACCAAAACCATTAAAAAAATAGAATTTCTTAAGTTTATTAGATTGTAATTCATTTTTAATTTATTGAATTGTGTGAACATTGTATCCTTTTATTTTTTCATTTATTCTACCGTTAAAAAGTCTTAAAACTTCTTCTTTTTCCGCTTTCAGATGAAAGTTTACTGCATTTAATTCAATACTTCCGATTCCATACGACATACCATTTCCTTTAAAAAGTGTACTAAAATGTTCTAACACCACTTCATCATTTGGTTTCAAAATAAACTCAAAACAGGTGTCTAAGCGACCATATATTATGGCTATGGGTTTATCATTATCTTTATGTTTTGGAGCATTAAGATGGCTCCTTCTCTTATTTTCTAAAATTATTGCTGAATCAATGTAATGCAATCTTTTTATTCTTACTTTATATTCCTTACCAGTTTTATTAATAATTAGAGTAGAATGAACCTTTTCACAACTTGATGAAATTAATAATAAGTATCCTAAAACTATAAGTATTACATGATAGCTATAGTATTTATGGAAAAACAATCTGTTTGGTGTTTGAGCTAATTTCATAAGAATTCCTAATTTTAATCTTTATTTGAATGGTAATTGATGAACCAGAAGGTTGGTTAGGTATTTGAAAGGTTAATTCTGACGCATCTATTATAGAATACATTATTTCATTATTATTCATTAACAGCTTCATTAGAGAAACTGCATTATATGAATAGTTATTTCGACTTTCAATAAAGTTCTCACCAAAAATTGTAACTGTTGCATTGATTCCATTTAAAGCAAAAACATGAGAATTGATTATTGGATTTTCAATCATCAAATTCCACCTATACATTTCTCCTAAAAGCTTATGTTTTATATTTGGATTACTGTTTATTATTATACTAAATAGCGTGGATGTGGTTTTAATATTTATAGTTTTTAATTGAATTAATGGATTCCAAATTAAGGACAAAAATGAGGTGCTAATCATAGACTGCGCCGAGTCAGTCATCCAACTATTTGATTTTGAAATGTCTCCATTTTCACTTTCAATGATAGCTTGATCAACCGCTTGATTATTTATTACTAGATGCCAAAAAATAAAGTAAAGACAATTTCCAAATGCTCCTTCTGATTCAAATCCTTTGTTGAGATCAATTTGATTTTTTGGATCTAATGACCCAGTAATGATATTACTTTCAATTTCTTCAAATTCTATAAGATCCAATTCTAAACTTTTATTTTCAAATATTGACTCCATAGCATAAGACCATCCTTCGGTTAATGCTCTAGTAGTATTAGATAATGACTGGGGACTATGAAAAAAATTATGATCTTTTATTCCATCCCACAAAAATTGCAGACCAATACTTACATTTGAATAGTCAGATACTTTCCACATTATTTGGTGAAAGTACTCATGAACAATTGTGGCTCTTGTGTAACTTTTAGTTTTTCGAGTAAGCCAAATTAACCCAACTGGGAAAGATGTTGGAGTTAACTCTTCTGATATATGATATAAATTTATTGTTACTTCTTGCCCTTCCCAGTTACCATTTGTAAAATAGTTCAAAAACGAATGAATCTCTCTTATAATTTTTAAAACATAAAAACTTGTTACAGTAATTTCGTTAAAAAAGAGTATCCTTTTTGGTTTATTTCTCTCCTCTGATGATGTATCGTTAAGAGTAGTTTTAACATTATCAATATAATGAATCAAACTTTCATCATTATTCTTACTTCTCCAAACATATTGTGTATGTAAAATACTGTCATTGATTACTGTTTTTTTAAGATTTAAATTATTAATATCCTCAGTTTCAAAAAGAATATCAAAAAATAATTCATCTTTAGGTTTAAGGTTAAATAGTAATGTGTGTACTTCACCTTTGTTATTTGTGTACACTGTTTTATAAATTAAAGCAAAGGCTCTTAAATCTATTTTTAATAAAGGAATAGATGGATAAACATGTTTCTTAAACGGAGTAACTTTTTCAGTAAATAAATATTCAAGTTTTAAATGAAAATCAACACCTACTCTAAAAGTAAGTGGGTTATCCGTATTTCCTAATTTAAATCCTTTAAAATTATTTAAGTATCCAGGAGTACTATCAACACTCAGCCAATAATCGGTGCTATTATCTGCTTTGGTACTCCATTCATTAGGTAATAGTATTGGTTCATTAGAAAGATTAAACTGATTAATTTTGGTACAAGCAGGGTTTAAAATAAAAAAATATAAATTTGGGTAAGGACTTGTTGTAGTTGGTGTTGGTAAGCTTGAAAAATTAAAAATTACTTGACCATTTGCATTAGATGTTGCAACAGCTAGTTCGTTTTGGCTACTTGTAAGTAATACATCATAATTCATAAGTTTCACTTCACAACCCGCATCAATTGGAATGTATTCAGGTTCAGAATCATCGTCTACACTTAGTGGATTCCAAATTTCAAATTTCAAATAAATGTCTAAGGGAACTATAAAACTAGAAATTGACTGAATGATAGGATGGCCAGTCCAAATTTTACCTTCATTTTCTGTAGGTAATAATTCCATACTTCTCAAAAAACTTATCGGAGATAGATAATCAATTAGTCCAGTTTCAAAAAATTTCAAACTAAATTCTGTTGCATTATTTGAATTTTTATTAAAAGAACCAAGTTTCAGTCCAGCTCTAGTGCTAAATCTAATAGAACCGTTTTTTATCCCATCTATAAAATGAAGTACTTTAATATTTAGTAACACCAGTATAGGATCAGTCCCTTGAGAATCTTTCCAGTAACTATTAATTAATTTTGTTAATGATTGTGCATTAAATGATGATCTATTATTTTGCCATGAATCAATTCCATTAATAATGTTATTAATATGCAGGGTAAGATCAAGGTTAAAAGAAATTTCATCAATATTTTCTATTAATATAAGTTCAGGGGGTGGTATTCCATAAGGAAATCTTTGTTTTAGAACCATTGTTGAAATAGGGCTTGGTTGAATACATAAAGTATTTGTTGAAGCTATGGTATTAGACAAAATTCCCAGAGGTGATGGAAAATTTGTACCTTGTTTTACAAAAAAAATATTACCGTCTAACGGAACTAAGTTTGAAAAAACCTGATTTGGATTTGTAGAAGTTATTGTAAAAGCCAGCCCTTGTTGTCCATTGTTGATTGAACTAACTGTTAATCCTAAATTGTTATAAAATGTTAAAGCATCTTCTTCAATTGAAGGGGGTTCAATAATTGGAATAAAATAATGACAATTTGTTCCAAATTCATTGTTCTCAGGCATACTCTGCGTTTTTATTTGATATTTCTCAACTTTAAATTTACAATTAATTTAATAATAATAAATGTTGGTATTAACTTTTATTAATAAAATCCCGAAAATATTAATAATTATCATTTTATTTAATTATGCTGCTATTTGGTGAAATTCTTTTATTGTATAAATTTTGTTTATCTCCATACTGCCATCTTCGTAAATTCTAATTTTGCGAATATCAATGGGATCCTCCAAAAGTTTATTGCCGCTACCTTTTGGTATTTCTGCAATAAAAGTTAGTTTAGCAGAGGCCTCTAGAAACCATCGATTATCCAATCTGTCTACGGCTACTTGGCGAAGTTCTAATTTGAGCACTTCGGGTATAGCTAAATGCAGCAATCCATCTTTTTCTGATGCAGAAATTAGAAAATCACCATTTGTGCCAATAAATGCAGTTACGATAATTTCTGCGATGTTGCCATTTGGATCTTTGAAACCAGGAATTTTTAAGGTTCCGCCTATTTCACTTCTTACAATTGCATTTTGTTTGAATTCAATTAAAAATTTGCTTAAACCCAACTCGAAATTTTTATCTGGAGCAGAAGGATTGCCCAATTTAAATAAGGCTTTGCCGTTGGTTGAAGTTTCTAAGGAAAGTATTCCGGAAATGCCACCTGTACCGATTAGTAGATTTTTACCAACAATCTGAGCAGTGGAGTTTGCGCTGTCAGCATTCCAAAATGCTGGAAAACCTATTGTAGCTTCTTCAATATATACACCAATAAAATCATTTGGACGCCTATCAGCATCAGCCTCTGCAATATTATTTGTTTTACTTAAATCTAACTTTGCGAAATCAAATGCAATTGTTAATTGTGTATTCCCAATTTGAGCTTTGGGATAATCAATAGGAAAAGTAACGATTAGATTTTTTGAAAATCCAAAAGAACCATTTGTATTGAATATAAATTCTCCTACTTCGAAATATAAATTAAATAATTTGGTATTATCAGGTTCAATTACATTATTTACGTTTATAGGTTGAAGAATTGATCTTGGAAACTCTAATGCTGCTGATAGTTCTAAAGTAGCTTTTAACTCTGGTATTAAAACTTTTTTAATTAATTCTATTGGAGTATTTGCATTATTCAAAGTTGAATCATCACCAGTTAATAGAACTGACAAGAATTTATTTGTTTTTACAAAAATGTCACTAATACTTCCAGTAAAATATGTACCAAATATTACTTCCCAAATAGAATTAAATTGAGTTTTAGTGGCATACGTTATGAACAAATTTATGTTTTCCTCTTCAGTTAAAGCTAAATCATAAACTAAATTATATCCAAAATTTGTGTTTACATCTAAAAAAAATTGTTGTACTTTATTATTCTGAACAGTTACAAATGTTTCAATTCCTGAGACAGTTAATTGTACCTCATCAGCTGAAATAATTTTTTTTGCAATATCGAAAAAAGCGGTTCCGTCAAAGGAAAATGATGATAATCTAAAGTCAGATATATATTTTAGAATACCTTTATGAAGGTAAACATTTATTGGAAACTCTGAAACTGTTGCAGCAGAAGTAGGTGGAAACAATTTGAGTTTAAATCCAGTACCTGGTAAAAGTAGTGCTATTTCAAAATCAGTTGCTATAATTAATTGATAATTTATATTTAACCCAGATAAATCCTCATTAATACTTAAATCTCTGAAATATAAATTATCAAATATTGTTTCAATTCCTTGTTCAAGAAAGTTAAGCTCCGTTGGAAGCCCTTCTATTGAAATAATTGTATTTAATGGATGATACAGGTTTGACATAATAAGGAAAACTAAGGTTAAAATTTACTGAAGTAATTTTTAAATAAGCAATGTTGGATTAAACTATTTTAAAGTATTTATAAAGGAAATTCTAATTCTGAAGGCTCGGTTTTTTTTATAAAAAATACAAAAGAAAAAACTTTGATAAAACCTATTTACATTATTTATATCAGGGAAATAAAATTTGCCCTTTATTATTTTAACCATCCTTCAAATTAATTATTTATAAAAGCCGACATACTTATTAATAAGATACATAAGAAAAGTAATATTTAGTAAAAGTTTAACTAAAAAAAATACATCAGTTCCATGAAGCGCAAAGTGCAAAAATATAGACTACTATATATATTATTGCAATTATGAGAAAAGGATAATAAATGATGAAGTATAGGTAACTTGAATTTTGTTGTTGTAAAGCAAATGTTTCAAATATAATATATAGAGATAAAAATCCAGTAAGGTGTACCAAAAAATCTGGATAGTCTTTTCTAGAGGATTCAATAAAATCAGAACCTATCCAGCTACTAGAAAATAATATAGACATTATATTAACCATTATTAATAAAATTAATCTTATTTGATTAATTACATTCTCATCTTTTATTTTAGATTTCAGCATTAAATCTCTGTTCTATAAAATTTAAAAACTTTAACATAACATATTCTAACTCTTCTGGATCTGTATCATATCCTATAGTAGTACTTAAATCTCCGATTATTGATAATAAATTGTTTCTTTCAAATCTGACTTTAAAATTATTGTTACCAGGCATTAAGTATTTTGGAAATGGTCTAGGCAAACCTAAGAATACTGCTGTTCTCAAATATCCAACGGTTTTCTGATACCAAAAATGCGCAAAGGTCTCACCTCTTTTTCTAAGTACCTCTACAGAAATATGGGTTATAATATCTGCTTTCCATTCATATTTATTTAAAGTTGCATTTTTTTCAATAAAGCCTTGGTAGACAAGGGTAGTTGGGTTCGTAGAAGGATTCTCAATTA
>ENA-OBIT01000390-OBIT01000390.1-metagenomes-genome-assembly--contig:-NODE-390-length-19483-cov-9.65004_pt1 | contig 19483 bp, 15 predicted proteins | sample MGYA00153386_OBIT01 | MGnify analysis MGYA00153386
GTATCCAGCTAATTTGTTTACCAGACTCATTCCCCAAGGAATGCGCCAACCACCTCGCCCGATCGACGACATTGTTGCTATTATTTTAATCGAACGCTACTTAGCCAGACAATCCAGGGGCAATTTACAAATCACCCCTTAGATCGACTCTCAATTACTGGTACTGCTTAGTTAAGGGGCGAGCCACATATTGAGTGGCTCAGAATAGAACATACTTAAATATACAATTTGTCTTTTTAGTCACAAACTAGCAGATATTTAGTCGTTATCATAGGGAAGATCCGACTGTTTTGGGAGGTTTTCGATTGTTTATAAATCAATCTGACTCGGAGCAACTCAACAAAATTCGACAGGCTGTAACCGCACAAGCCTCGATCGAGAAAATTATTGAACTTTGTCAAATCATCGCTTACCAAATCACCGACAAGCAGTTCTCATTAACTTATGCGGGAATTTTATTAGCAGCTCAGGATAGAATATCTGATGCGATTAAAATATTAAAACTTTGTCCCGATTGCCCTTTTAGTGCTGTCTTGGCAGATTATCTTTTAGAGCATCAAACTTTTACCCCAGCAGCTAAAGCATTTCAAGAAACGACTCCCTATGATGTTTGGACTCAGACAGATTTGTACAAATCTCAAATGGCAGAAACTCTAGCAGCAATCGCCACTTTTGCACGGAAAACTCCACCACCAGCTTCAAATACCTGTCCGACAATTATTGATATTGGTTCGGGTAATGGCATCCTACTCGTTGAGATTATTAAACAACTTTTGGCTCTTTACCAGCTAGAATCAATTCAGATTATCTCGATCGAGCAATCTCCTGAAATGCTAGCAGCAACCGAAAAATACTGTCAAGCATCGATCTCAATCCCGATTTTATTCACTCCAATTTGTTGTAAGATTCAGGACATTACACCTCAACAATTAGCAATTATTAAAAACTACGATCCCATTTGGTTTATTAATGCCTCACTTTCATTACATCACCTGCCCAGAGAAATCAAGTCGATATCAATGAAAATGCTTGCGGAGTTATCAGCTTGTTGTTTGATTTCAGAGGCTAACAATAACCACGACTTACCTGAAAAAGACACACCAGAATTAATATACTCTGTTACTGAAAATTACGGCTTTATTATTCAAGATATTTTGAGTTCTCATATTTCAAAAACAGACCAAAAGCTCTGTATAAATAATTTCATCCTAACTGAAGCAATTAATATACTCAAAAACGATCGAGAGCAGCGAGGAGACTATCATGCTTTGATTTCCGAATGGCAAGAAATTGCTGAGCAAGGAAGATGGCATGTCGTTAAAACTACTCCCATTATATCTTTGCCCGAACGCATCTTCACATTTACAATGGAGCTTGCACCTAAAGTATTAGCTTGATTTTGGAATTATGAATTTTTTAACGGAGAATTTTTCTGATGTCTATCAATCAGATTGGCGTGATTGGCTATGGAAAAATCGGTAGTAAAACTGTCGATTTATTATTGCGTGAAAATATTCAACCCGTTGTAGTAGTCAGAAATCCTGACAAAGCCAAAGCATTAGAAGATGATTATGCTCCCGCTCAATTAGGCTCAGATATTCGACCAATTTTCACTACACATTACGAAACTCTCGAACAATCTGACTCTGTAATTGTAACCGCTAGTGTTGCTACTGAAGTTATTATTACCACAAAAAATAGAAATAGTCTAATTGAATATAATACTCGTATTCTTTGTGAAGTAGCCTCAAAACTAGCCAGAAATATATCTAAAGATACTTTAATTGTGACAATGACTAATCCTGTTGAGGGAATGGTTTATATCCTAAAAAATGCTGGAGGGTTTGAGTCAAAAAAGGTCATAGGAGTAGGAACTGCTGTAGAGGCTGCACGATATGAAACCTTGATTTCCAAAACTCTTGGTGTCGCCAGAGAGCAGGTTGTCTCTACTGTAATTGGCGGACACAACGAAAATGATTCGGTATTCTTGCCAAAATGTACAAAAGTTGGTCAGCTTCCACTTTTACACTTCAACCTCTCAGCAGAAGATCTATTGGACTTACAAAATCAAGCAAAAACATCAGGTATGAAGATTTTACAAAAATCTAGCCAATCCGCTGCGTTAACCCCAGCAGCATTAGCAGTAAATTTAGCCAAGGCACACTTGAGTACTAATGCCAAGCGGGTTGTCAATTGCACGATGGAAGTGCCATTGGCATTTGTGAATGAGATGCTCGGTGATGATGCAATTGAGAGCGATGAACCAACAGTTACTTTAGGCTTATTAGCCTTACTAAACTGTCATGGAGCAGAGCCACAAAAAATCCCACTATCTCCAATAGATACGCAAAATTTAAGTAACGCTGTTCAAAATATTATTAAACAACAGGAAATGGTCAGAAAAATGACTGATTTTTGTGGAGTCGATCGGCGAGTGGGGGAAGGGGTAAAGGGTAAAGGGTAAAGGGTAAATACATTCTCGCTACCATCCACCATCCACCATCCACCCTCCACCCTCTAACCCTAAAGCCTAAAGCCTAAAGCCTAAAGCCTAACTCTCTAATCCTCCAGTTCCCAGAGATCCTTCGGATTGTCAGGATCGATCGGGCGTTTGGGGTGGATGACGAGGACTAGTTGAGCGAGAATCGGGACAGTGGGGGGACTATCGAACCATTCAATGGCAAGTTGTCCATCGCGATCGATCGCAAAGTAGTTAAATTCATTCCATTCCGTCACATTGCGATCGAGGATGACGATCGTTTCTGGTGATTCGTTAGAAATTTTCACGGGTAGATTGCCACGTTCGCCAATCACCGCGATCGGATCTTCGGCTTTACATAATACGCCCCAACCAGGGAAGCTCACCCAGCCCCCCTCCCAATTCTGGCGCACGATTTGGAAAGAACCAGTGGCGGCGATTTTGGGCACAGAGGCGAGGATATTACTAGCGATCGGAAATGTCCCAGCCACCGGAATAGTGCGCGGCATCTGTTCATCTGCTTCCAACCGATAAATCGGTAGTGCTGGTGCCGTGCGTTGGGCTGGCGCGGAGAGCGCGATCAGGAGCTTTTCGATCTGGTTGCGGGCACTCTGACTGTGAGCAAACATCAGCCCGCGCGCGATCAGACGGGTTTTTTCAGTCAGATCGGCTTGTTGCTTGACATATCGCCAATATTGATAAGCGACAGCATCACCTGGATGATGGGTAAAACCCTCCGGTGGCTGGCGCATATACGAAAATTCTTTAAACGCCTTGGCGACTTCCTTCGAGCCTTCGGAGTCAATATTCCGGTTGAACAGATAGTCAGCCGTAGCAGCTCGATCTTCTTGAGAGAGAATGCGGAGTTCGTAGAGACTATCGCTACCTACGCGCTGATAGTGAGTTTGGGTGGCGGCGGCAATTCCGACACTCATCATACTGTCGAATACCTGCGAAGCGACAATGATTTGATTTTGTTGAATCGGTTCAAATCCAGTCGCCTCAAAAATTTCTTGAGGATTGAGTCCGGTTTTTTGGAGTTTTTGGCAAGCTTTGCCCCATTCTACCCAGTTGCTTTCTTTGCGCCGCAACATCAGCAGAAGTGCTTCAGTGTCGATAGGTGTCGGGTTGTCAGTAGATTCAGTCATGGTTAGCAACGATCGATAGATCTCTAGTATCTTACGTTGGTGGAGCCTCTGACAATGAGCACCTTTGAGGATATGGGAGGATCGACCTAAAAATTCGGCTTTGTGTATAGTTTATGGCAATCTCATCCCGATTTACCTGCTAAGATATTGAAGCTGAAAGTAGCAATTGGGTAACTAAGTAGTCAAATCGTATTTTCCATTGACACTTTTTCATGCACACACAACCGATCGCTTCACTTTTGGGGATTTGGGCAACTATCTCCTGCGGACTAATTGCACCCGTTCGTTGGCAAAGCCTCTTCTCGGAACGAGACGCTTCGCGAACGGAACGAGAATCGATCGCCGCAAGTCCGACGGCAAACATCGCCGATGCTCATGCTGTCGATCCACAGAGCCTACACCAACAAATTGTCTTAATTCAGACTCGATCGTCACAAGGTTCTGGGGTCATCATTAAGCACACTGGCAATACTTATACAATTTTAACTGCTGCCCATGTGGTTAACGATCTCCGCAGTTCGCCAATAGAGATCGTTACCCCCGATCTCCAACAATATACTACTAATCCTAGCGAGGTGAAGCTCGCCCCCAACTCGCTCGATCTGGCTACCATTACCTTCCAGAGCGATCGCAATTATATAGTAGCCGAACTTGGGGATTCTAATACACTTGACAAAGGACAGCCGATTTTTGCGGCAGGATTTCAGGGAAAATCATTAAAGTTCTACCCTGGGACAGTTGTCGCCATCAGCCGTCAAGCTCAAGATCGAGGCTATGGATTAGCCATTGGCACTGCCGATATTTTGCCAGGAATGAGTGGTGGGGGATTATTTAACAACGTGGGTAGCCTCATTGGGATTAACGGTAAAAGTATTGGCACGATCGATGCTGATATCAGTCAAAACGACGGCAATCGGATTAAACCACTAACTGGTTTAGCAATTCCCATCAATACTTTTACCCGAATTGCCAGCCAACTAAATGTAGATGTTGACAATAAATTACCACTTCTAGGAGCGTTGGAGCCAACAGCCGATGATTTTTTTATTACGGCTGGAACCAAGTCTCAACAAGGTGATTATCACGGTGCAGTTTCGGATTACGATCGCACCCTAGCGATGAATCCTCAATTTGGGGAGGTATATTTCCGGCGGGGCATCGCCCGCAGTTTGCTCAAAGATTGGCAGGGAGCCGAAGCCGACTACACTCAGGCGATCGAAATTGAGCCGAGATACCCTGAAGCTTATTTACATCGGGGAAATGTACGTAATAGCCTCACCAATTGGCGGGGAGCAAAATCAGACTTCGATCTGGCAATCGCGCTCAATCCCAATCGCTCATCTGCCTATCTGGGGCGAGGAGTTGCGTTGTGCGAACTAAATGATTGCCAAGGCGGGCTGACAGATTACAATCGGGCGATTCTGCTTCAGCACAGCTCCGCCAACACTCTAAATCGCTCTGATGCTGAAGTCTATACCCGCCGAGGTTTTGCCTACTATCGACTAGGCAACCCTCAAGCCGCGATCGACAGTTATATGACAGCAGCAGAACTATACCGCAAACAAGGTAAAGATCGTGACTACCTGGATACAGTCCAAAAAATTAAGCAATTGATTAGGCGATAGTAGCTAGGGTTCCATCCACTCGCATCTCTACTCTCACAATTTGGCTGTCTCGTCTGGCTAAACCCTCGGCTTTGAGGGTTTAACGGCTCGCTGTCTCGTTGGCGTACTGTCTGTCGCCAAGGGCGAGGCTGTGCCTCTAGGGCAGGCTACGCCAACGCCAACAGCACAAGTAGCCTCTCCCTCAGGAGAATCACACGCACAACCCTCAACTGTCAACTATCAACTGTCAACTATCAACTGTTTAAGTTATGCTGGGGATATTAATTCAGTTAAGAGCGATCGCTGTACATGCGGAAACTATCGATCTTGTGCTTGTTTTGCATCAGCATAGGTTTTGCCATCTTTAACTTCCAAGGATTGGCAACCAAGGGAGAATTTGACTCCCTAGTTATTGACTTTAAAGAGAATATTTCAGCCACTGAAATCGATCGACAGTTGCAAGTATTAACTGAGCAATATCACCTAGCACCACGCCTCAATAGTCAATTTTCCCAGTCCGAGCAAACATATACAGTTAAAGGCGATCGCTTATTACTCGACAAACTGCGGGGATCGAGCTTGAGTCAAGATGTAGAAGCGATCGAGCCAAACTATATCTATCATGCCACAGTTGCCCCAAATGACCCCCAATATAGCAAACAGTGGCATTTGCACAGTATTCATGCCGAACGGGCGTGGGAGGACAATCGCGGCAAAGGTATCACCGTGGCAATTATCGATACCGGAGTCAGCAAAGTTCCCGATTTAGCCGAAACGGAATTTGTCAAAGGTTATGATTTTGTTAACGACAAAATTAATGCCGACGATGACAACGGACATGGTACGCACGTAGCAGGCACTGTCGCCCAATCTACCAATAACAATTACGGTGTAGCCGGAATTGCTTATGAATCGAAAATCATGCCGCTCAAGGTGCTATCAGGTAGCGGTGGGGGAACGATTAGTGACATCGCTGAAGCAATTAGATTTGCCGCTGACAACAAAGCTGATGTAATCAACATGAGCCTCGGTGGTGGTGGCGAAAGTCAAGTGATGAAAGACGCGATCGACTATGCTTATCGCAAAGGGGTCGTCATTATCGCCGCAGCCGGAAATGAAAATAATAATTCCGCATCCTATCCCGCTCGTTATGCCCACGTCATCGGTGTGGCTGCTACTGATGCTCAAGGTGACAGAGCCGAATTTTCTAACTATGGTGCGGGCGTAGACATCTCTGCTCCAGGCGGCGGACATGGTAGTAAAATCTGGCAAGAAACGATCGATCCTGAGACTAATTTGCCAATGCTTGCTGGTTTCCAAGGCACTAGTATGGCAGCTCCCCACGTCGCCGGAGTTGCCGCTTTAATTAAATCTACAGGTGTGACAGCACCAGAAGAAGTCTTCGCCGTTTTACAGCAATCAGTCCGTAAAGTAGAGCAAGACCCTCAAAACTTCTACGGTGCGGGAAATCTCGATGCGGCGGCGGCTGTCAAGCTCGCCCAAACTGGAAAAATCTCTATCAATGATTTCTTCCGGTGGTTGCGCGATAATGGTTATCTCAATCTCCGGTTCTGGATTGATGGTGGTGCGATCGCTTTATTGCCGAAATTAGCAATGGTAGTGGGTTCTTATCTATTAGCCTTCTTGATCCGTGCTTACGTCCCCTTTGGTTTACCGCTTTGGAGTGGGATGCTGGCTGGGAGCAGTGGGTTGTTTTTCCTCAAAGGATTCTATATATTTGACCTACCACAAGCACCATTTCGGATCTTGGGGAGTTCGATTCCTGAATTAGGAAATGCGATCGCTGGTAATAATACCTTAAACCCAGCATTCGCTAGTGTTCTAATTCCGTTAGGATTATTAGTAGTCTGTTGGTCGATGCCGCAGGGAAAATGGTTTGCAGTCGGTACTAGTTTAGGCGTAGCATCTTGTCTACTAGTGAGTGCAGTAGTCGCTCCGAATGTGTGGTTGTTAGGTGATGAATGGATTGCCCGCAGCTTCTTGGTGCTGAATGGATTGTTATGTTTTGGTTTAGCTAGATTTGCAGCGAGAGGAGATTCTCAAACAGTATGATTACGGTGATTGGTGGAATTGAGCACAAAGGTTTTGGCACTGGTGCTTGGGCACTTGTAGCTGAGGATGGGACTACCTACGAGTTATTAGATTGTCCTCGCGATTTACGTAAAACTGGGCTGCATGTAAAAGTTCAGGGCACATTAAATGATGATGTCATGACTCTAGCAATGATCGGTAAGGTCTTGAATGTCAACTCGTTTGAGATCTTAGAAAATCGCTCTTCAGTTGAATAACTAATAGATGTCCGACTTCTGGAAATCGGGTTAGCTATCGAATACTTGCACTACAGTATTTGCACTTTATACCCCTTACGGTAAGTGATTCTTTCATAAAATTTAGATGTCGAACAGCTTATCTGTCTTAGTGCTGTCAAAATAAAGGGTAGGGGTAATTTTTACCCCTACCCTTTATTTTGATAATGCGACTGATATCTGAGAATTAGGACTTAACCAGTTAGCATCATTCAAACAGTTATAGCAGTCGCCACATCGGTTAGGACAATTTAGATCTTAGTCCGCGAAGGCGGACTTTGCATTCCGAGCGGCGATTTAAATCGCTGTGTCCTAACAGCCTTGGCGGTTGCTATAATTATGTCTGAAGAAAAACTCGATCTAATTCAAAACCAGTTAAGCCAACTGTTGCAAGGTATGAATACGATGCAACAAGATTTCGTTGGCATCAAACAAGATTTCGTTGGCATCAGACAAGATATCGCTGGTATCAAGCAAGATCTCGTTGGTATCAAACAAGATCTCGTCAGTATGAAGCAGAATGATAATTCCTTGCGGGAAGATATTCATGACTTACGGCACCGAGTTAATACAGCGGTTCGCAGGTACATGAGGGACACTTTGGATTCCAGATCCCTTTCTGGGCGGGAGACCCGTCCAGTTCTGAATAGGGCTTATAAAAATAACTGTACCCCACCAACCCTTAAACCGCTGTAGTATTGAAGGTGCAGTCATGCTGATAGTTCGGGATGGATTTACTCCGCTCCGAAATTATGCTGACGATCTGAATTTTGAGCTATCCGAAGTTCAGCGTAAAAACAGGTTGTTAAATCGTCGAGTTAGACGGTTAGAAAGACGAGACACAACTGACGATTTTGAATATTAATCGATGGGTGAAAGAGGGAGAAGATGGCAGCCAGGAGCGGGAGCAGAGAAGATCGGTAGAAAGTCAAGATCGAGGGCAATTCATCAATCGATCCTAATCTTGTTGACGATCGACCCCATCTCATCAATTGGGATGAAATCTGGGTCGATCGTGTGCTAAAATACGATGTTTGGACTCTAAATATCAACTCTTCGACGTTCTCGCAACGAGACGAATCGAGATATGTAGGTGTAAGCGACACATTATTAACTGATTTACTTTAGTCAACGTGCGCGTACATCGATAGGAGGCGGATTAATACGGAAGAGAACACCACTAGGATAAACTATAATATTGCATGGCCAGTCAGAAAACAGTAGATATCGGCTTCACTCTCGACGATTTCGCAGCATTACTCGACAAATACGATTACCACTTTAGCCCTGGAGATGTCGTCGCTGGTACCGTATTCAGTCTGGAACCACGGGGTGCTCTGATTGACATTGGCGCAAAAACTGCTGCCTACATTCCGATTCAGGAGATGTCGATCAACCGTGTCGATCAACCTGAAGAGGTATTACAGTCTAACGAGACTCGCGAATTTTTCATTCTCACCGATGAGAACGAAGATGGACAGCTCACCCTCTCCATCCGCCGGATCGAGTACATGCGGGCATGGGAACGGGTACGCCAGCTCCAAGCCGAAGATGCAACCGTTCGCTCTCAAGTATTTGCGACCAACCGTGGTGGTGCATTAGTCCGCATTGAAGGATTACGCGGATTTATTCCTGGTTCACACATCAGCACCCGCAAAGCCAAAGAAGAATTAGTCAACGAAGAACTCCCGCTCAAGTTCCTCGAAGTAGATGAAGATCGCAACCGTCTGGTACTCAGCCACCGTCGTGCATTAGTCGAACGGAAGATGAATCGCCTGGAAGTCGGCGAAGTCGTCATCGGTTCGGTACGCGGTATCAAACCTTACGGTGCCTTTATCGACATCGGTGGAGTCAGCGGACTACTCCACATTTCCGAGATTTCTCACGACCACATCGATACACCACACAGTGTGTTCAATGTCAATGATGAAGTCAAAGTGATGATCATCGATCTCGATGCCGAGCGCGGACGGATCTCGCTATCTACCAAGCAATTGGAGCCAGAACCAGGCGATATGATCAAAAATCGCGATCGTGTCTATGAAATGGCAGATGAAATGGCAGCTAAATATCGTGAGATGTTACTAGCCAAAGCTTCTGGACAACCATTAGAATCGATTGAACTCCCTGGTGCAGCCGAAGAGCCTCTCGACGATCTAGTTGAAGAAGAAATTCCATCAGCGATGGAAGAAGCCGAAATCCCACCAGAACCCGTAGCAGCGGAAGCTCTAGCAGCTACCGTAGAAGAAACTGTCGAAGTCTAAACCACTTTCGATACCTAGTGATTAGAATAGTAAAAAGAGGGCTAGTCCCTCTTTTTATTAACCCCCTACCCTCTACCCTCTACTCTCTATCCCATGCCTCCACGTTGGCCCCGCGAACCCGATCGAAACGACCCCGTATATCGTAGACTAGACGATCGGATGACATTTGCTTTCCATGTCGCCCTCTTTTCCGCATCAAACTCTGGACTGTGGTTTTTTAAGATATTCCAGAGAGCAGACTGGAGTTGGGCTGTATGGGTAACTGCAATCTGGGCAACGCTCCTGTTTTCACACGCCTTGTATATCTTCAAAATTGCCGATTACTCCCCAAATTCTAATGGCTAACAATCAACAAATCGAAGAGCTAGCAGCAGAAATCGGCGATAAAGTCTACATCGATGTCGCTAAGTGGCATCTTTATCTCCAAGATGCCAAACTGCACACTAAAGTAGCCGAGCAAGTATATCCATTACTTACTGGCGGTTTGACTGATGACAAACTCACCGAAATCCTGACTAATATCTCGATCGATCTCGGCGGCGGTAGACTAAAAACGTCCCTCCTCAATCTCATCCCCGTCACGTCTCAAGCCAGACTGATGGACATCCTCCAAGACTACGCCCGCAATCTCTAGAGTAGGATGGATAAATTTTATCAGATCGGAATTGTCCATAACTTATGTAGTGGGCTAACTGCTCGGCAGTGCCCACCTTCCAGAGCTGGTGCGTTACGTTGACTGGTGCGTTACGAGTTACGCTAACACACCCTACATTTTCTAAAACCTAAAGCCTAAAGCCTAAAGCCTAAAGCCTAAAGCCTAAAGCCTAAAGCCTAAAGCCTACCCTCTACCCCCTACCCTCTACCCTCTCAAGAATGATCGACCCTGTAGACATCAAGCGCGATATTAACATCCTGATCGATCGACTGGGGAAAACCCAGCAATATCTTTGACGTTCCCGCACTGACAGCAAAAATCCAAGATTTAGAACAAGTAGCCGCCCAGCCGGAGTTTTGGGAAAACCAAAATGTGGCTCAAGCTACCATGCAGGAACTCAATGACTATAAATCGCACCTAGAGCAGTTTCGCCAGTGGCAAAGTAGTGTCGCTGATGCCCAAACTGCTCTAGAACTGATGGAAATAGAGCCAGACGAGGCTTTAGGTCAAGAAGCCAGACAGAACCTCTCTCAGGTGAGTGGAGAACTCGATCGATGGGAATTAGAACAGTTATTATCAGGTACTTATGATGCGAAGGGGGCAGTTCTCACTATCAATGCAGGGGCTGGGGGCACGGATGCCCAGGATTGGGCCGAGATGCTCTTGCGGATGTATACCCGTTGGGCGGAGGATCGTAAATTTAAAGTCCAGCTTGCCGAAATCTCCGAAGGAGAAGAAGCTGGACTAAAATCTGTCACGCTCGAAATTGAAGGTAAATATGCCTACGGTTATCTCAGAAGTGAAAAAGGTACCCACCGCCTAGTGAGAATTTCGCCATTCAATGCCAACGACAAACGGCAAACTAGTTTTGCTGGGGTGGAAGTGATGCCACTGATCGACAACTCAGTCCAACTAGATATTCCCGATACGGATTTGGAAATCACCACGACCAGAGCGGGCGGTAAAGGTGGGCAAAACGTTAACAAGGTAGAAACAGCCGTCCGGATCGTTCACAAGCCGACAGGGGTCGCTGTCCGGTGTACTCAGGAACGCAGCCAGCTTCAGAATAAAGAGAAAGCTCTGGTAATTCTCAAAGCGAAATTATTAATTATCGCGCAGGAACAAAAGACGAAAGAAATCGCCGAAATTCGCGGCGATATAGTTGATGCTGCGTGGGGTCAGCAAATCCGCAACTATGTTTTTCATCCCTATCAAATGGTGAAAGATTTGCGGACTAATGTTGAAACAACAGCAGTTACTGATGTCATGAATGGCGAAATCGATGAGTTTATCGAAGCCTATCTTCGTCAAGAAAATCAGATGGTGAGTGGGTAATTAACCACGATGGCGATATTTTACCATTAACGAGATTAGTCCCACTCTTGCAATCGATCGAGCCAATGTTGTAATGCTCGATCGATCTGTTCCTTGCGCCGCTCGAAATTGGCAGCGAGGGTAATAATCAGCACCCCAGCCAATAATCCGATCGCCCACTTTGTAATTGAGTACTCGGCAATGAGGATGAGTAACTGATAAGCATTTGTCAACACAAACGTAATTGTCCCCACATATAACCACGCTCGGACTCGCAGCAGCAAGCCGATAATGGCGATCGCCAGTCCCAGCCCGATCGGTAGCCACGGTTGATGCCAAACTATTGCAGTGAATGCGATCGTGCCACTACCGAGCAGCCGTCCATAGTGACGATGCTGCTGTGAAGCTTGCCAATGAGTATCCCATTGCACCGCTGCTAAAATCGATAAACCTAGCAGAGTCGCATACCACAGCGGACTTGTTAATTGATACTGAAATAGCAGCCGCATCCCCGCCCAGTTGATAAATACTAGACTCAGATAAGCCCAGCTAAACTGCCGTTGTCGTCTAGCTACCCCTGCATAAAAAACTGCTAGAACTACCAAATTGAGCAGCGAAATTCGATCCCACTCAAATACTACCCGCGATAATGGCAATACCAATGCTACCAGTCGCCAGGGTCGATCGTGCCACCCCCATTGTCTCCAAGGAGCGAGTAATATCAGTAAACCGACCAGACAAGAGAGTAAAATCAGACCATTATCGACTATCCCTAGATTCTGGAAGATCGATCGAGCGTAGACTCCGACTCCCAACAGCTCCGCCAAACCCAAATAGATCCACCAATCACCACCCTCCCGATCTCGTGCCTGAATCAAGGCATATCCGCCCAGTAGCACACTAATAAATAGATGGAGTAGCGTTAACTGTGGCATCGGCACAGCAGGCATTGTCGCTGCTGCTACCTTCCAGGTGCTAGCTACCGCCCAATGAATGTGAGCGACATTTTTTAAGTCTCGGAGTGGGAAACCCCACCACAGAGCGACACCTTGCCGCGATCGCCACCACCCGCCCAGACGAGAGCTGAGTGCCAGTACTGCTGTGACTAAACCATAAATAGTCATAGCATCGGCAATATTACCGCCTGGGGGAGCTTGAAGGATCTCATAGGTGACTAGCTCGTAGCAGCCTAGAGTTACAAATAGCATTCCGCCAAAACCGATCGACTTATCAATTAAACGCCGACTGACTAATACGCCAACTACTCCCACGGCGATTGTTAGCAATCCAGTATAGGCGTTGAAAAATGGCAGTCGCAGTAGCAATCCCCAACCAGCTACTAGGCAAGGTAATAGTTTTAATTGTCGTTGGTGCCGTTGCTCTGAAGCGGTAGCCGTTGGATCGATCGCACGATATATCCACACCCAGAGGGGAAAAGCCAACAGCACATTCACTGTCGCCAGGAGTAAGGTAGTGCCGCCGAGTAAATGAACTAGGGCAGATAGGGCAATCTGTAGTGTCCACGAACCCCAAAACCATGTCCACGCTGGGATTGACGATCGCCACCGTTGCCTGAAGACTATTGCTGCTAGCAAAATTCCGGTGGATAATAATGTGATGAAATAACTACTTTGGAACCACTGTGTAGATCCAGTCTCTAAAGTACTCTGAAGGCTGCTGAATCCTAGTGAATTTAGAAAAATATCAATTCGATCGGCTACCCAGTTTAGATCGTTGTGGAGGTACTTTATCGACTCGATCGACAGTCCTAGTAACGCTAGCCCGATCGCCCATCGATCGCTTGCCAGCCCGTAGATTTGAGGTAGTTTTCTACTGACGAACCACAGACTGCTAACAGTGAGTGCGCCGATGACAATCCAGTAACTAGGATAAATATTATCTACCAATAAATTAACCCCCAATCCCAGTCCAAATCCAATCTGGATCGCTGCTGCGAGCTGTTGTTGCATTCGTTTGACTAGGGGAAACATCAGCCCCACAGCCGCAATTAGGAGCAGCGTTCGCCATTGAGGTTGGTCTATTGTTAAACATATTCCCGCTCCTAATCCAGCGATCGCATACCAAGCTGCGGGGGTTTGTCTAGCGATCTGCCAAGGTTGTGCTGGTGGCTGACAAATGGCAACATAGGTCAAAGCTACGGGAACGATCGTCCACCAAATCGGCCAGATTGATTTAGCTGCGGGGAAAGCCGCTAACATCGCCAAACACGCATCAGCGGCGATCGCCAGCACCAAGCCGAGATACCAACTACTACGTTGCCAGCCGTCCCATTCACGCCTGACGGGCTGGGCTGAGAGCCACAGTTCGATCGCCGCTAGTCCGCTCAGAGCGATCGCTAACACTGTGACATCTAGGACTGAGGAAGTATTAATACTAGAGACACTGAAAAAATTACTCGCGATCGAGATCCACCAATCCCAACGATAGGCTAGAGCCGCACCGATCGTCGCCAAGCCGCTGAGGTGAGTCAGATAAATATAGCTAGTCCGCACTGGCAAGTAACGCAGCGTCAAGTGCGCCAAAATGGCTGTAGATGCCAATAGGTCGATGAGCAGACTCAGGGGGGTAGTAAGATTGACGATCGCCAGTAATGCCACAGTCCACAAGATCGCAGACTCACCCGTACGCGAGAGGGACTCCCATTTTTTCTGCCGCAACCAAGCTGTCAGCCACACCCATAGGAGTAAGTAGGGGAAAATCAGGAGTGAGCCAGCAATAAAATAGTTCTGCCCGAAGAGTAGGATGAGAATGGGTAGAATTTTGGCAAATATCGCCCCAGTAGACAGAGGTGTGCAGAGAAAACTACTGACAATATAGGTTTGCAGTCCGACAAAGAACAAAGCCACTACCTCTCGATTTTGGCGATTTGCTTGGAGGCGTTGCCAAATCCACACTAATACCAGACAACTAACGGATACTGCTTGCCAAGAGCTACCCTTGACTGTACTTACCAAATCAACGATGCCCAGCAGCCAGCCCAAAAGCAATAAACTGGCTCCGAGCTGCTGATATAATCGAGCCAGATCGCTCAGAGTGACTCGATAACGAGCTAAACGGATTGATGCTCCATCGGCACCTCTAACCCGTAACAGTCGTTTGAGTCGGCGATGTTTTTGTAATCCCCACTGAGTAAATAGCCAGCCCACAATCCCGATCGCCAAACCAAAGGTAGATACGGGTAAATGAGCCACAAATAAACCGCGTAGCAGCAGTATCCCCAAACCATAAATAGCCAGTGCGCCACCTTCAATCTGGCGAATTTGCTGAAGTACTACCGCCACCCCAATCGCCCCAATATAAATGGCGATCGCCGACCAGTAGGGGATTTGCCAGCCTAAATTCAGACAACTGAGCACCAAATACGTGCCCAGTAGCCAGCCCGATCGATCCGCATTAGTTCGTCCTCGCTGCTGGCGATGCTTGATATAAATCACACCTACCAAACCGATCCCGGCCACACTCGCAGTGACAAGTTCGAAGGGCTGATGCCATAGCCCAAAGGAATCGATCGCCCAAAAGTTGACCGGAATCAATAGTAGGGTGACTACTTGCAATGTATTCGCAGTCAGACGTAGCCCGTCCTGTCGCCGCGCCCAAGCACCAACAATCCAAAAACCGATCGTGTACAGCCACAGCAAGCCATACTGCCCCCAAGCTGGAAATAACGACCACTGCGTTGCTGCTAGGACTCCTGAGGAGAGAATTACCAAGAATACACCCAAAAATAGCAACCAGCGCACACTCAGTTCATCCTTGAGGTTTTGCCAGATGGTTTGGACTGGGGAGGGGATTTTTACAGGTGTTGGTGCTTGGATCGCTGGTGAATCGAGCGTGAGGATAGCTGCTGGCAATGCTTTCCAGGGGATGTCTGCACTCAGACAGCTACTCGCGATCTGGAGGATTTGCGATCGATCGAGCATTCCCGATCGCCCCATCCGGTCTAGAGTAGCTAATAATTCGGGGTCGCTGGGATCGATCTGCAACTCTAACCAGATCGATTTGACTGAGGGCTGGGGCATAATTTCTCATGGGGGACTGTGTACTATCCTCTCTTGGTGTTAGCCATCTCGATCGACACCTTGTGACAGTTTTGCGATCGACATCGCTAGATCGATCGCAACTACCCAAAAAAGTCGAGAAATTTTGAAAAAGATTGAATTAGTGTCCGGATCGATCGGTGGACTCAGTGTAAAGAAAGAAACAACCGAATCTACATCCGCCGCTCTTCACCATGCTGAAATATTTACTCGTTGCTGGGACAACTGCAATCGTCAATCTAGTTTTAGTCTCTACCAATCCTGTTCAGATTGCCAATGCAGCAATCGATCCTAGCTTATCAATTGCGCCAAATAGCCAGGAAAAACTAATTACTAAAGATGAAAAACCCGATCGAGTTAATACTCACCAGCAAGCTGACATCCAAAATATTTATCAAACATTGACCCAATTTTATCGGGGAATGAATGAACATAGTGTAGCTCGAATGGCAAAGGTAGCGGTTTTGACATCAGCTCAGGATCAAGAGTATTTACGCAGTATGTTTGCACGTCTCAAATCTGATGGTGTCGAGATGAGTGTGGAAGTTCAAAATATCGAACTAGTCTCACTATCGGAGCATAATGCTTTAGTTAAGGTAACTCAGATAATGAAAGCTAAAGGACAACAAAGAGCAATTAGTTCTCAACAGTCAGCCTCACTAGTATTGGTTAAGTATCGCGGTCAATGGAAAATTAGTGATAGCGATACTGTGATGAAATCAATCGCGGTTGTTAAATAACCCTCACCCTGTCTTGGATCGCTGTCTTGGAAAGGTACTCTAAGTAGTTGCGCCAGTGAATAAAATACTTTGTCAACATAGATTAGTAAATATTTTATTAAATTGTCCTGATACAGGGCTGATTTGATTGAATAAGTAAATATCCATGCTACTAGGTTTTATTGCTATCTAGATAGATCGCCAGTAAAAGTCTACTTATTGACACATACAATTTTCAAAATGAAACTATCGACTATTAATTGGTTGTCGAAAGCAATCGCTTTACCATTATTCATTACAATCATCAATATCGCCAATTCGGTTAGTGCGGAACAAATCGATCGATCGAGAGCTATTGTGGATTCCTTACCGTCAGTGACAGATCTCAACCTGATGGTGCCAGTTAGAGTTGAGATCTTATCGCCTGAAGATCGCGAACAATCTAGCTCAATCGAGCCATTCTGGTCTAAGCCTAGTCAAAATAATTCATCGGCAACAGTCATTAAAGGGAGTGATAAAAATAAATTAGCAACTAGAAGAAAAAATAGACCGCTGGCGACTATTAATACTAGCTTAGGAGCAGATCGACAAGTAATTAAAACTAAAGCCATACATCGAAATAAAGTTTTGACATCTACACGTATCGCTCCCGATCGATTAACGATAGTCAAGGATAGTCAAAAGTTAAAAAGTAGTTCAAGGAAGCTTGCAGTAGGATCTCGTTTGCCATTCAGTGGTAACTATCTAATGTTAGTTAAAGATCCAAGTAAAGGAACTAATGACATCGGTAATCCTATTTATAGCCTTGAAGCCTATGTTGATGGGCAGAGGTATCAAACATTTAATGCAGTATCTGGGACAGTAAATAGTCAAAACGCAGATCGAAACATTGCCAATAATTCGGCACCTTTGCCAGATGGATTGTATGAAGTTAGTAATCAAATTATTCCTGGAACTGTGTCTGAAGTCGGGAAAACCTTTATTGGGATCTTTCCCAAGTTTGAGACTGGACGTAATGGTTTAGGTATTCATCTCGATCGCAGCTTTAATCAACGTAATGGATACGATGGAACAGCCGGATGTATTGGCGTGACAACGGCTACCGATCGCGATGCCATTAATGAATTTGTTACTAAATATCACCCACACAACTTGGTTGTAAAGATCGAGAGTTTAGAAGGTTCATAATATTCAATCCGATCGATCGATATCCTTCACTATTGACACTCTTCAATCGTGGAGGATTTTTGTGTTATTATTACTAAAATAATATTTTTGTTGATACCACTTGTCTTGTATGGATCGTTCCAAGATTGTTGCAGTTGTCACAGGTATAATTTCATTAGTACTCGCGATCGCCTATTTACTAGTAGTACAAATTATTGATTCGCGGGGCGAGATGCTCCCAGCACCAATAGTCGATACGATCGTCCAAGGATTGCGGATTGAAAATCTAGTCATGTGAATTTAGCAACAGCTCCATTCATCCACTAGGTAAGTAGCTAATTGTTAATTGTTTCCACTCCCGTGGGATTAATTAAAGAATGAACGACCATTCAACCGCTGACTGTGCTAATTTAATCAGTGCATCCCTGCTCCGATTGCGGATGAAATCGCCATTTTTTGGTGCCCTAGCCATGTTTGGACTGTTTATTCCCAGTACAACCATTTCTTCAGCAGCAACAGACGGACGAGATATTTTTTACAATCCAGAATTTTTGATGTCTTTGCCCAGCCAACAGCAGGATGGAGTAATTTTGCATGAGATCCTACACGCAGCACTATTACACCCGCTGCGATTGAGAGAGCGGGAACCACAATTATGGAATATTGCTGCCGATATCGTAGTGAATGGGATGATTTTGCGTCAGCGCGGGCTTGAATTACCGCCTGGGGGGTTACGCGATGAGCAATTAGAACATTTCAGTGTTGAAGAAGTCTACGAGCTGTTGAGAGCCACAGGAGCAGATCGCTTTCCATTAGCCGATCTCGATTTGCTAGCAATGAACGCTGGAAATATAGCAAAATGCTCGATTAACGGGACGTGCGATCTACTAGAGCGCAACCGCAGTCAAGCCTTGACAGCATATTGGCGACAGGCACTACAACAAGCAACAGTTGCCACTACCCAATCGGGTAAACTACCGTTGGGAATCGATCGAGAGTTGGAACCTGTCCTCAATCCTCAGCTAGACTGGCGATCGTACCTATGGCGATATTTAGTTCAGACTCCCACTGATTTTCAGGGACTCGATCGACGTTTTGTCGGACGGGGACTGTATCTTGAGGCATTACAGGGTGAATCTGTGCGAGTTTATGTGGCGATCGATACTAGCGGCTCGGTGAGCCAAACAGCACTCAGGCTATTCACCAGTGAAATTAACGGAATTTTGGGCGCGTATCCCCATCTTGAGTGTGAATTATATTATGCCGATTGCGACATCTATGGGCCTTATGCTCCCACCCTCGATGCAATACCGACTCCCCAAGGCGGTGGCGGCACATCATTTGTCCCATTCTTCGATCGAGTCGCCGCAACCTGGGACGAACATACTCAAGCTCTGTGTATCTACTTAACCGATGGCTACGGCGAATTTCCCCAAACCATCCCCACATTACCCACCCTCTGGGTTGTCACGCCTGGGGGATTGGATTTAGCCCAATTTCCATTTGGGGAAGCAGTACGGCTGATCGATCGAGCATAATAATTACTATTTTTGCTTCATGCGATCGATTGTAAAAATAATGAAAAAAGTAGGGTGGGTAATGCCAGCCCTTTCAACATGTAAATTTCTATGGACGAAATCCCGTCTTACCCCCCCAACCTCCCCTTGATCGGGGCAGGGTGGTTTCATACACCGGAAGAAAAATGAGGATAGACTAAGTTACCTCGCAAAGGAATCTAGTCTAAATGC
>ENA-OBIT01000391-OBIT01000391.1-metagenomes-genome-assembly--contig:-NODE-391-length-19462-cov-5.43902_pt1 | contig 19462 bp, 12 predicted proteins | sample MGYA00153386_OBIT01 | MGnify analysis MGYA00153386
GGCGGGCTGTGCCACGCCGCGGCCGGACCAGCCCGATGAAGTCGCTGCCTGGCGCTCGCCGCGGCACAGCGTGGCCGCCACCGTGAGGCTGCTCGAGCAGTCCAGCTTCGGCCCCACGCCCGAGGCCGTCGAACGTGTGCGGCGGCAGGGTCACGTGGCCTACCTAGACGAGCAGTTCAGACTGGCCACGTCGCGCATGCCCGAGCTGCCGGTGGTGGACAACGACGTCAACAAGCAGTGCCCGCTGGCCGAGCCCGGCCGCCTGTGCCGGCGCGAGCATTACTCGCAGTTCATGCTGCAGACCCGATTCTTCCAGAACGCCCTGGGTCAGCCCGACCAGCTGCGCCAGCGCGTCGCCTTTGCGCTGGGGCAGATATTCGTCGTCTCGGCGCGCAAGAACAACAAGGCCTATGCCATGGCGCGCTACCAGCAGATGCTGCTGGACAACGCGTTCGGCAACTACCGCGACGTGCTCGAGGCGGTCACTCTCAGCCCGATGATGGGCCAGTACCTCGACATGGCCAACAACGAGCGGCTGGACCCGCGCCGCGGCATTCCGCCGAACGAGAACTTTGCCCGCGAGGTGTTGCAGTTGTTCTCGGTGGGCCTGGTGCTGCTGGAAGCGGACGGCGCGCCGAAGCGCGGCGCCGACGGACGGCCCCTGCCCACCTACGGCCCGCCCGAGATTGCCGAATTTGCCCGCGCCTTCACGGGCTGGACCTACGCCCCCAGGCCGGGTGCGGCTCTTCAGCGACGCAACCCGGGCTACTTCGACGGCCCGCTGGTGCCCGTGGCGGACATGCACGACGCCGGCCCCAAGCGCCTGTTGCAGGGCCGGCAGATCACGGGCAACGCCGACCCGCGGGCCGAGCTCGTACAGGTGCTGGACAACATCTTCCATCACCCCAACGTGGGGCCGTTCGTGGGCCGGCGCTTGATCCAGCACCTCACCACCAGCCACCCGTCAGCGGCCTACGTGGCCCGCGTTTCGCGCACCTTCGACGACAACGGCCGGGGCGTCCGGGGCGACCTTCGCGACGCCAGGCGAAGTCGACGTGGGTCCAGCCTTCGCGCCGTCGTGCGCGCCATCCTGCTCGACCCCGAGGCGCGGGGCGACGTGCCGTCCGGCCCGCACTTCGGCAAGCTGCGCGAGCCTGTGCTATACGTGACTGGTGTCATGCGCGCCCTGGGCGCACGCAGCGACGGCGTGGACCTCGTCGCGCTGAGCGCGGGCATGGAGCAGAACGTATTCGTGTCGCCCACCGTGTTCAACTTCTTCCCGCCCGACTACGAACTCAGCGGCAGCGGCATGAATGCGCCGGAGCTGGCCATCGTGGACAGCAGCACCAGCCTGAAGCGGGTCGACTTCGCCTGGCGTCTGATCTTTGGCCGCCCGGTGCCGCCGGACCCGACGTTGCCCGGCGCGGTGGGCACGCAGCTGTCGCTCGCGGCGTGGGAGCCTCTGGCTGGCGAGCCTGCGCGGCTGGTCGATGGCCTGGGCGCCCTGCTGCTGCATGCCAGCCTGCCGGCGCAGTCGCGCCAGGCCATCGTCAATGCCGTGTCGGCCGTGCCGACGGCCAACCCGGCACAGCGTGTGAAGACAGCGGCCTACTTGATGGTGGCGGGCCCGCAGTACCAGGTGCAACGGTAGTGTGGCGAGCGACCGCCGGGCGCTACATGAACAGGTGTTCGCCTGCGTTCTCGCCGCCCAGGATCACGTAGTTCACCTTCTTCAAGTCGGCCAGCACGCGCCCGCCGGCGTAGCTGATGGAGCTCTGCACGTCCTCGCGCATTTCGCGCAGGGTGTCGGCGAGCACACCCTTGATCGGCTCCAGGATGCGCTTGCCTTCGACATGCTTGTACTCGCCCTTGTTGAAGTCCGACGCGCTGCCGTAGTACTCCTTGTAGCGCTTGCCGTCGACCTCCACCGTGGCGCCGGGCGACTCTTCGTGGCCCGCGAACAGCGAGCCCACCATGACCATGGCCGCGCCGAAGCGCACGCTCTTGGCGATGTCGCCATGGTGGCGTACGCCGCCGTCGGCAATGATGGGCTTGGTGGCCACGCGCGCGCACCACTTCAAGGCGCTGAGTTGCCATCCGCCGGTGCCGAAACCAGTCTTGAGCTTGGTGATGCACACCTTGCCCGGGCCGACGCCGACCTTGGTGGCGTCGGCGCCCCAGTTCTCCAGGTCGATCACGGCTTCGGGCGTGGCGACGTTGCCGGCGATCACAAAGGCAGCGGGCAGAACGGTCTTGATGTGCTCGATGGCCCGCCGCACACTGTCGGCATGGCCGTGGGCGATGTCGATCGTGATGTAGTCGGCACCCACGCCTTCTGCGGCCAGGCGGTCGATGACTGCGAAGTCGGCCGGCTTGACGCCCGAGCTGAGCGAGACGATGAGGCCCTGGTCGCGCATGCGCCCGGCATAGGCCACGGCGTCCAGATCGAATCGGTGCATCACGTAGAAATGACCGCTGGCCGACAGTTGCACGCTGATCGCCTCGTCGATCACCGTTTTCATGTTGGCTGGCACCACCGGCAAGACGAAGCGGCGCCCGCCGAATTCCACCGAGGCGTCGCAGGCACTGCGGCTGTCGACCACGCACTTGCGCGGCAGCAGCAGGATGTTGTCGTAGTCAAAGATTTCCATGATCGGAAAAATTCTACGCGGGGGGCGGGTCGGCCAGCGGCATGAAAACAGCCCTCAAGCTATGCCCAGGCGGGCCGAAGACAGGCCATCGACTCCAGTTTCCATGCACCCGATCGACTCGACTTCCCCCACGCCGCTCGCCGAGCCCCCGTCCCGGGTGGCTCGAATGCTCATAGGCTGGCGGCAACGCCTGGTGCGGCACCTGGCTGGCCGCGACTGGGTCCGACGCGAGAGCGCGGAGCGGCGCATTCGCGCCGTGCTGGAGACGGCCACCGAGGGCATCCTGCTGTGCAACCAGCATGGCGAGGTGTTGCTGGCCAACAAGTCTGCGGCCTCGGCGATGAGCGAGACGCCGGCGGGCCTGCTGGGGCGCCACATCAACCGTCGCAACCACCGCGAGGCCGACGCTCCCGACAGCTTTCCCTTGAAGACCGGCGACAGCCTGGCGCTGGACGGCAAGGCCCTGCAGCGCCCGCTGGAGATTCGCGTGGCCACGCTGGGCACGGGCCCCAGCCGGCAGTGGCTGGTCTACCTGGGCGACATGGCCGACCGCAAGCAGACGCAGGAGCAGCTCAGCTACCTGGCCAATTTCGACAGCCTTACCGGCCTGCCCAACCGTGTGCTGTTCCGCGACCGGCTGGGCCAGGCGATGACGCGCTCGCAGCGGACGGGTCGGCCCATGGCACTGATGTTCCTGGACCTGGACCGCTTCAAGATCGTCAACGACAGCCTCGGCCACGAGGCCGGCGACAGGCTGCTGCAGCATGTGGCGCAAACGCTGACGGCCTGCCTGCGCGGTGCCGATTCGGTGGCGCGCCAGGCCGAGGGCGAGCCCTTCACGCTGTCGCGGCTGGGCGGCGACGAATTCACGATCATCGCCGAGGCCATTGCCGGCGCCGAAGACGCCACGCTGATCGCCCGGCGCATGCTCGACGCCCTGAACGTGCCCTTCAAGATGGGCGACGACGAGCTCGTCGTGTCGGCCAGCATCGGCATCTCGATGTACCCCAACGACGATGTCGACCTGGACACGCTGATCCGCCACACCGACATGGCGATGTATCGGTCCAAGTCGATGGGCCGCGCCACGTACAGCTTCTTCAGCGACGACCTCAACGCCGCCATCAGTGCGCGCCTGACGCTGGAAAGCGGCCTGCGCAAGGCGATGGAGAACAACGAGTTCCATCTGCACTACCAGCCCAAGGCCTGCCTGGCGACCAACGAGGTGACCGGCGTGGAGGCGCTGCTGCGATGGTACTGCCCGGGGCAGGGCATGGTGCCGCCGGACCGCTTCATCAGCGTGCTGGAAGACACCGGCATGATCCTGCCCGTGGGCGCCTGGGTGATACGCGCCGCCTGCGCCCAGCTGGCGGCCTGGGACAAGGCCGGCCTGCCACCGCTGCGCATGGCGGTGAACCTGTCAGCACGCCAGTTCAGGCACCTCTACCTGGCTTCACTGGTCGAGGACTCGCTGCGCGAAAACGCCATCGACCCGCGCCGACTGGACGTGGAGCTGACCGAATCGCTGTTGATGGAAGACACCGAAACCAACCGCGGCATGCTCGCCACCTTCGCACGCATGGGCGTGCGCCTGGCGATCGACGATTTCGGCACTGGCCACTCGTCGTTGAGCTACCTCAAGCGCTTCAAGATCGACACGCTCAAGATCGACAAGTCTTTCGTCGCGGCCATGCCCGAGAACTCCGAGGACGTGGCCATCGCCACCGCCATCATCGCCCTGGCCCGCAGCCTGGAGATGAGCGTGGTGGCCGAAGGCGTGGAGACGCAAGCCCAGGCCGACATCCTGCGCGAACTGGGCTGCGACGAGATTCAGGGCTACCTGCTCAGCCGGCCACTGCCGCCGGCCGACCTGGCCGCGTGGCTGACGCAGCGACTGCGCAACGTCGAGCACCGCCGGCTGCATTACGGCGAACACCCGGACCCGACGCTGATCACCGTCGAGCTGGACGCCATCGGCTGAGCGATAGCGATACACGGGATACACGGGATACACGGACGCTGCACGGAGGGGCCGACTCCTAGAATCGGTCGGATGAACCCGACCTCTGCGCTGCCCACCGAATCCCGTCTTTTGCAGGGGCTGAACCCCGAACAACTCGCCGCCGTCACGCTGCCTGCGGTGCCCGCGCTGATTCTGGCCGGCGCTGGATCGGGCAAGACCCGCGTACTGACCACGCGCATCGCCTGGCTGATGCAGACCGGGCAACTTTCGCCCGGTGGTGTGCTGGGTGTGACCTTCACCAACAAGGCCGCCAAAGAGATGCTCACGCGCCTGAGCACGATGCTGCCGGTTGCAGTGCGCGGCATGTGGATAGGCACCTTCCACGGCCTGTGCAACCGCTTCCTGCGCGCGCACTGGAAGCTGGCCGGGCTGCCCCAAGGCTTCCAGATCCTGGACACCTCCGACCAGCTCAGCGCCGTCAAGCGCGTCGTCAAGGGCATGAACCTGGACGAAGAGCGATTCGTGCCCAAGCAGCAGGCCTGGTTCATCGCCGGCGCCAAGGAAGACGGCAAGCGACCGCGCGACGTCGACATCCGCGACGAGCAGACGCGCAAGCAGGTCGAGATCTACCAGACGTACGAAGAGCAATGCCAACGCGAGGGCGTGGTCGACTTTGCCGAGCTGATGCTGCGCACCTACGAGCTGCTGCGCGACAACGACCCGCTGCGTGAACACTACCAGCGCCGCTTCCAGCATGTGCTGGTCGACGAGTTCCAGGACACCAACCGCCTGCAGTACGCGTGGTTGAAGATGTTTGCGCCGCCAGGGCACGTTCCGCCACAGGGCGTGTTCGCCGTGGGCGACGACGACCAGAGCATCTACGCCTTCCGCGGCGCCCGCGTGGGCAACATGGCCGACTTCGAGCGCGAGTACCGGGTGCAGCGCGTCATCAAGCTGGAGCAGAACTACCGCTCCAGCGGCCACATCCTCGACGCTGCGAACGATCTGATTGCGCACAACGCGCAGCGCCTGGGCAAGAATCTGCGCACCGACGCCGGCCCTGGCGAGCCGGTGCGCGTGTACGAAAGCACCAGCGACTACGCCGAGGCGCAGTGGTTTCTGGAAGAAGCCCAGAGCCTGCACCGCGGCGGCATGCCGCGCAGCGAGATCGCGCTGCTCTACCGCAGCAACGCGCAGAGCCGCATCATCGAAAGCGCGCTCTTCAACGCCGGCGTGCCGTACCGCGTGTACGGCGGGCTGCGCTTCTTCGAACGCGCCGAAATCAAGCACGCGCTGGCCTATCTGCGCCTGCTGGAGAACTCCGGCGACGACACCAGCTTCCTGCGCGTCGTGAACTTCCCGGCGCGCGGCATCGGGGCGCGCAGCATCGAACAGCTGCAGGACGCGGCAAGAAGCTCAGGCCGCAGCCTGGCGCAGAGCGTGGGCGCCGTGCCGGGCAAGGCGGGCGTGAACCTGCAGGCCTTCGGCGCGCTCATCGATGCACTGCGCGAAGGCACGCGCGGGCTGACGCTGCGCGAGATCATCGACCACATGCTGCAGCGCTCGGGTCTGATCGATTTCTACCGCACCGACAAGGAAGGCCAGGACCGCATCGAGAACCTGGAAGAGCTGGTCAACGCCGCCGAGAGCTTTGTCACGCAGGAAGGCTTCGGCAAGGACGCCGTGGCGCTGCCTGTGGACGAACAAGGCACGGGGTTGCTGCCCGTGCCCGACATCGAGACTGGCGAAATCATGAGCCCGCTGGCGGCTTTCCTGACGCATGCCTCGCTCGAAGCCGGCGACAACCAGGCCCAGGCGGGTGCCGATGCCATCCAGCTGATGACGGTGCACTCGGCCAAGGGGCTGGAGTTTGACGCCGTGTTCATCACCGGCATCGAAGAAGGCCTGTTCCCGCACGAGAACTCGGCCAGCGACGCCGACGGAGTGGAAGAAGAGCGCCGCTTGATGTACGTGGCCATCACGCGCGCGCGCCAGCGCCTGTACATGAGCTTCAGCCAGACGCGCATGCTGCACGGCCAGACCCGCTACAACGTGAAAAGCCGCTTCTTCGACGAGCTGCCCGAGGGCGCGCTGAAGTGGATCACGCCGCGGGCGCAGGGCTTCGGATCGGGCTTTGCGCGGGAGTATCAGCAGGCCTGGTCGCGAGGCTCGGGGCTGTCGGGCATCGTCGGCGCCGGGCGCAGCCAATTGGCGTCGCCCGCGCCGCCGATGCTGCGCAGTTCACCGGGTCCGGCTGGCTTGCGGCTGGGTCAATCGGTGTTCCACACCAAATTCGGCGAGGGCGTGATCCTGACGCTGGAGGGCAGCGGGAGCGACGCGCGCGCGCAGGTCAACTTCGGCCGCCACGGCGCCAAGTGGCTGGCACTGGCAATCGCCAAGCTGACGCCGGTGGACTGACCCCGATCTGCGGTAAGCGATCCGCGTTTTACGTCAGAGCCAGCGCTTGCGCCGGCGGTACGACTTCATGTCGCGAAAGCTCTTGCGCCCTTCGGTGGACAGGCCCAGGTAGAACTCCTTGACGTCGGCGTTCTCGGCCAGGTCGCGCGCCGGCCCGTCCATCATGATGCGGCCGCTTTCCAGGATGTAGCCGTAGTCGGCGTACTTCAGCGCCACGTTGGTGTTCTGCTCGGCCAGCAGGATGCTCACACCCTCCTTGGTGTTGAGGTCGCGCACGATCTCGAAGATCTCGGCCACGATCTGCGGCGCCAGGCCCATCGACGGTTCGTCCAGCAACAGCATGCTGGGCTTGGCCATCATCGCGCGGCCGATGGCCGTCATCTGCTGTTCACCGCCCGAGGTGTAGCCGGCCAGACTGGTACGGCGCACCTTCAGGCGCGGAAAGTAGGCATAGACGCGCTCGAGTGCGTCGCGCCGGTCGGCCTTGCTGATCTTGCGCGTGAAGGCGCCGGTGAGCAGGTTGTCCTCCACCGACAAGTGGGCGAAACAGTGCCGGCCCTCCATCACCTGCACCATGCCCATGTTGACCATGTCGCCCGGCGAAAGCTGGTCGGTGCGCTGACCGCGAAACTCGATCGAGCCCTTGGTCACGTCGCCGCGCTCCGAGGCGAGCAGCGTGGACACGGACTTGAGCGTCGTGCTCTTGCCCGCGCCGTTGCCGCCCAGGAGCGCCACGATCTTGCCTTGCGGCACTTCGAGCGACACCCCGCGCAGCACCAGGATCACGTGGTCGTAGATGACCTCGATGTTCTTGACCGCGAGGATGGGCATGGCCCCGGCCGGGGCGGCTGCCTGTTGGGAAGGTGCGATAGCCGGGGCGCTCATGTCCAATTCCTGCTCAGCACTTCTTTGGTGTGATCTTCTGCTCGGCAGCGTACTTTGCTGCCGACTCTTCCACCATCTCGCGGATCATCTTGCGGTCGGACGACACCCAGTCCGGTGTCACGGTGTTCCACTTCGCGCCGTCCCACTGAATGATCTTGATCACACCCGCGCCTTCGTGGTCGCTGCAGCTCAGCTTGAAAGACGGCAGCATGCCTTCGATGCCCAGTTCCTTCAGCCGCGCGGGCGTCAGGTTCAGTGCTTCGAAGCCGTTGCGCATTTCGTCACCGTTCAGCGTCTGGCCGCGCTTGTTGGCGAGGCGCTGTCCGTTGCGCACGGCTTCGACCCAGAAGATGGCGGCCGTGACGCCCCGGTTCCAGTAGATGTTGCCCAGACGCTTCGGGTCCGACAGGTTGCCCTTGCCGGCACCGTAGACCACCTTCTCGATGTCCTGCACCAGCGGGAACTGCTTGCCACTGGGCACGTTGGCTGCAGCGAAGTAGCCCTTGGCGGCATCGCCGGCCGGCAACACGTCTTCCTCGGAGCCTGCCCACCACACGCCCACCATCTTTTCGCGCGGGAAGTTGATGCGTGCGGCATTGTTGATCGCGGTCGAGTTCATACCCGCCCCGAAGCCCCACGAAATGACCCAGTCTGCGCGCTCCTGGCGGATGCGCAGCCACTGCGCCGACTGCTCGATGCCGGGCGCCGCCACGGGGATGGGAATCAGCTCGAAGCCCCAGTCCTTGGCCAGCCGGTTCAGCACCGGCAGCGGCTCGCGGCCGAAGGCCGAGTCCAGGTGCAGGTGGGCGATCTTCTTGCCCTTGAGGTTGGCCACGCCGCCTTCCTTCGTGGCCATCCAGTTCAGGATGGCCGAGGCCTGCGACCAGTAGCTGGTCATGGTGGAAAACACCCACGGGAAGACGCGGCCGTCGGCAGCATCGGAGCGGCCGTAGCCGTACTGCGTCAGCACCACCTTGTCGTCGTCGACGCGGTTCAGCACGCCGTAGGCAATGGGCGTGGCCAGCGGCTCGAAGATGTGCATCTGCTGGTCACCCCTCTTCAGCAGGCGCTGGTAGCACTCGACACCGCGCGCGGCGTTGTACTCGGTCTCGCACTCGGCCCAGACCATCTGCACGCCGTTGACACCGCCTTCCTTCATGTTCACGTACTGAAGGTAGTCGATGATGCCGCCGAAGAATCCGGTGCCACCGGCGGCGAAGGGCCCGACACGGTAGCTCGGGATGCCGAAGTACTGCTCCTTGGCCTGGGCTTGGGCCAGGCTGGGGGCGGCGGCGATGGCGACCACACCGATGATGGCCAACAGGTTGCGCAAGGTGCGATTGATTCCAGCTTCAAACATGTTCAAGTCTCCGTGGATTCTGGTTGCGGGAAGGGACGGGGCGAGCTGAGTCGGGGTGAACCTGAGATGCCGCGCTCAGTATGGAAATCGATGCCTGACTCAGTACATGGATGTGTGCGCGAATCAGTGCGGGAATGGCCATAGCCGCAATCTTTCCTTGGTCACCTGCCACAGCCGCGCCAGTCCGTGCGGTTCGACGATGAGGAAGATGATGATCAAGGAGCCGAAGACGATGAGTTCGACCGACGAGATGATGCTGGCGTCCACTGCATTGCCGAAAACCGCGTGGAAGAGCACGCTCAGCAGGATGGGCAGCAACAGGATGAAGCCAGCGCCGAGGAACGAGCCCAGGATGGTGCCGACTCCTCCGATGATGATCATGAACAGGATGCGGAAAGACAGGTCGATCGTGAAAGCCGAAGGTTCCACCGTGCCCAGGTAGGCGAAGGCGAACAGCGCGCCGCCCACGCCGCAATAGAAGGAACTGATGGCGAAGGCCTGCAGCTTGGTGCGCATCAGCGGCAGACCCATCACCTCGGCGGCCACGTCCATGTCGCGCACGGCCATCCAGGCGCGACCGGTGGCGCCCCGGGCCATGTTCTTGGCCAGCAACGCCAGGCCCGCCACGATGGCCAGTACCAACACGTACTTGGCCTGCGGGCTGGCGAACTCGTAACCCAGAATTACCATGGGCTGGGCGGTGATGACACCCGACGGGTCGTTGTTCTTGAACCAGCCGAACTTGTCCAGAGCCCAGACGATGAAGAACTGCGCTGCCAGCGTGGCCACCGCCAGGTACAGGCCGCGAATGCGCAGGCTGGGCAAGCCGAAAGCCATGCCGACAGCCGCTGCACACAGGCCCGACAGCACCAGCGCCACCAGGAAAGGCATGCCGTCGACGCGCAGCATGAAGTTGTAGCAAGCGAAGGCACCCACCGCCATGAAACCAGCCGAGCCCAGGGAAAGCTGACCCGCGTAGCCCGTGAGGATGTTCTGCCCCAGCGCCACCAGCGAGAAGATCAGCCAAGGGATCAGCAACGCACGCAGCCAGTAATCGGACGCGATGGCGGGGATGACGAGGAAGGCCACTGCGAGCAGCGCCATCATGGCCAGGCGGTCCTGGCGCAGCGGAAAGATTTGCGAGTCCTGCGCGTAGCTGGTGCGGAACTGGCCGGCTTCTCTGTAGAACATGGTGCTTGGAGTCTCGAAGTTTCTGCGGCGTCGGACGTGTCAGACGTGTCAGACGTGTCGTGCGTATCAGACGCGCCGGATGATTTTTTCGCCGAACAGGCCCTCAGGCCTGACCAGCAGGAACAGGATGGCCAGCACGTAGGGGAACCAGCTCTCGATGCCACCCCCGAACTTGGGGCCGACATACACCTCGGCCAGCTTCTCGGCCGCGCCGACGATGAGGCCTGCCACGATGACGCCGGGCACCGAGGTGAAGCCGCCGATGATCAACACCGGCAGCGCCTTCAGCGCCACGAAGACCAGAGCGAACTGCACGCCGCTGCGCGCGCCCCACAACATGCCGGCCACCAGCGCCACGATGCCGGCGATGGCCCAGACCAGGGCCCAGATGCGCTTGAGCGGAATGCCGATGGACAGGGCCGCGGCATGGTCGTCGGCCACCGCACGCAACGCACGGCCGACATCGGTCTTCGCGAACAACAGCGCGAGCGTGGCTACCAGGATGCCTGCGACGACAGCGGCGAAGACATCGAGCTGGCTGATAAAGATGCCGGTCTTGTCGGCCAGCCAGGGCAGGGGAACGTCCTTGATGCCCAGGTCGAGCCGCCGCACGCCCACCCCCCAGACCAGCTGCGCCACGCCCTCGATGACGAAGGTCAGGCCGATGGTGGCCATCAGCAGCGTGATCTCGCTCTGGTTGACCAGCGGACGCAGCACGAAACGCTCGGTGGCCATGCCCAGCAAGACCATCACGCCGATGGTCACCGGCAACGCCGCCCAGAACGGCAGGCCGAGTTCCATGAAGCCCACGAACGTCAGCGCGGCGAAGAAGACCATCGCGCCCTGCGCGAAGTTGAAGACCCCGGAGGCCTTGTAGATGAGCACGAAACCCAGCGCGACCAGGGCGTACATGACGCCCGAAAGCAGCCCGCCGATCAGCACTTCCATGAAGAATTGAAAGCCCATGGTGCCGCCCTCAGTGCGCCACGCCGAGATAGGCGTCGATCACGTTCTGATCCGAGCGAACCTCGTCGGGGCTGCCGTCGCCGATTTTCCTGCCGTAGTCGAGCACCACGACGCGGTCGCTGATGTCCATCACCACACCCATGTCGTGTTCGATCAGCACGACGGTCGTGCCGTAGTGGTCGTTGACGTCGAGCACGAATCGGCACATGTCCTGTTTCTCTTCGATGTTCATGCCGGCCATGGGCTCGTCGAGCAGAAGAATCTTGGGCTCGGCGGCCAGCGCGCGACCGAGCTCCACGCGCTTCTGCAACCCGTACGGCAGGCGCCCCACAGGCGTCTTGCGGATGTGTTCAATCTCGAGGAATTCGATGATTTCTTCCACCTTGTCGCGGTTCTCGGCTTCTTCGCGAAGTGCCCGCGGCAGGCGGAATGCCACTTCCAGAAAGTTGGCATGCATGCGCAGGTTGCGTCCGGCCATGATGTTGTCGAGCACCGTCATGCCCTTGAACAGCGCGATGTTCTGGAAGGTGCGCGAAATGCCCATGTGGGCGGCACGCCGCGGTGTCATGGCGTCGAGCTTCTCGCCGCGGTAGATGAGCGTGCCTTCCTGCGGCCGATAGACGCCGTTGATGACGTTGAGCATGCTGCTCTTGCCGGCACCGTTGGGGCCGATGATGGCGCGCACTTCGTGCTCGCGCACGTCGAAGGAAATCTTGGTCAGCGCCCTGACGCCACCGAAGCGCAGCGAGACATCCTCGACCTGGAGGATGGTCTCGCCGATGGGATAGGCGCGAGCGTGCGCGTGGAGCTGGATCGTCATGGGGTGTGCCGGGCCGGGGGCCTCAAGCAGCCTTCTTCAGGGGTGCGGCGGGGTAGGTCTTGGCGTTGCACAGCTTCACATCGGCAGACACCTTGCCCACGCGGCCGTCTTCGTAGCGCACTTCGGCGTCGACGCGCACGCTGGACTGGCTGCTGTACAGCGCGTCCACCAGGCTCTGGTAACGCTCGCCGATGTAGCCGCGCCGCACCTTGCGAGTGCGCGTCAGCTCGCCGTCGTCGGCGTCGAGTTCCTTGTGCAACACCAGAAAGCGGTGGATTTGCGAGCGCGCCAGCGTGCTGTCGCTGGCCAGGTCGGCGTTGACCTTGGCCACGCATTCTCCGATGAGGGTATGCACTTCGGCCCGCGAGGCCAGGTCGCCGTGTCCGGTGTAGGAGAGGTTCTTCTTGTCGGCCCAGTTGCCCACGGCGGCCATGTCGATGTTGACGAACATGCAGACCTGCTCGCGCCCGTCACCGAAGGCCACGGCCTCCTTCACGAAGGGGAAGAACTTGAGTTTGTTCTCCAGCAGCTTGGGTGCGAACAACGTGCCGTCGGACAGCGCGCCGACGTCCTTGACGCGGTCGATGATGCGCAGGTGGCCGTCTTCGCCCAGGTAGCCGGCGTCGCCGGTGTGGAACCAGCCTTCGGCATCCTTTGCCGCGCGGGTGGCTTCGGGGTTCAGGTGGTATTCCTTGAACAAGCCGGGCGATCGCACGAGCAATTCGCGCTGCGGCGTGAACTTGAGCTCGACCCCCTTGACGGCCGGGCCCACCGTGTCGGGCTTGACCTCGCCGTCGGGCTGCACGCACACGAAGACACTGGTTTCGGTCGAGCCGTAGAGTTGCTTGACGTTGATGCCGATGGAGCGGAAGAACATCAGCAGCTCAGGCCCCACGGCCTCGCCGGCGGTGTAGGCCACCCGCACCTGGCTCATGCCCAGCACGTCACGCAACGGGCCGTAGATGGCCAGGTTGCCGACACTGTAGGCAAGGCGGTCGCCCAGCGGCACAGGCTGGCCCGACGTGATGCGCGCACCCACGCGGTCGGCCAGGGCCATGCAGCGCTGGTACAGCCAGCGCTTGAGGCTGCCGGCGTCCTCCATGCGGATGGACACCTGCGTGAGCAAGGCCTCGAGCACCCGTGGCGGGGCGAAGAAGTAGGTGGGGCCGACCTCGCGCATGTCGGACAGAAAGGTCTCGGGCGACTCCGGGCAACAAATGCAATAGCCCACGACCATCGGCTGCGCGTAGCTGAAGATGTTCTGGCCGATCCACGCCGGGGGCAGGTAAGCCACGGCGACGTCGCTCTCGTTCAGGCTCTCCATCTCGGCGGCCACGCGGGCGCGGTCGATGAGCGAGGCGTGCGTGAGCACCACCCCCTTGGCCTGGCCGGTGGTGCCCGATGTGAAGAACATCGCCGCTGAATCGGCGCCACTGCCCTTGGCCAGTTCTTCCTGCAGCATGCCCTGGCGCGCCGCCAGCAGATCGAGGCCTTTGTCGCGCAGCGCGGCAAAACTGATCAGCTGCGGCTGTTTGTAGTGGCGCATGCCGCGGTCTTCGTCATAGACGATGGTCGTGACTGCCGGGCACTGCGGCAAGATCTCGAGGATCTTGTCCACCTGCTCCTGGTCTTCGGCAAATATGTGGGTGACGCCGGCACTGTGCAGGGGGTGCACCATCTCCGAGGCCGCTGCGTCCTGGTACAGCGGCACGGCCACGGCACCCAGCCACTGCGCGGCGCACATCGCGGCATACAACCGGGGCCGGTTGTCGCCCACCAGCGCCACATGACCGCCGCGCTGCAGGCCGCTTTCGGCCAGGGCCGAGGCCAGGGACTGGACCTTCTCAGACAATTGCGCCCAGGTCAGCGTCTTCCAGATGCCGTGCTTCTTTTCGCGGATGGCGGCACGCCCGCCGCGCTGGCGCGCGTGGTGCATCAGCAGCTTGGGAAACGTGTCGAGTGATTGTTCTGGGCCGCGCATCGCTGGTTGTTTCTGCCACAGCCTTTGGGCCGTCAGCTCTTCAAAGATGCGGAGTCTAGAAACCCCTAGGTTGACCCTTTGTCTTCAACGCGACAATTAAGTATTTGCACTCATAAATGAAAGCCAAGGCCGCTCTGGAATTTGTCGACCGAACCGCCTGGGGCCGGGTATTAACCCGCGAACAGCTGCTCCGCGTGCGCGCCGACGTGCGCGAACGTTGCGTACCCAGAGGCGGTGTCGTCTGTCACACGGGAAACCCCGTCATGTACTGGAAAGGCATGGTCGAGGGTCTCGTGAAGATGAGCGTGGCTTCGCCCAGTGGGCGCACTTCGACCTTGACCGGACTGGCCCCAGGGGCCTGGTTCGGGGAAGGGCCGGTGCTGCGGTCCAGAACCTGGGACTTCGACGGCGTGGCCATGCGCGACACCCGCCTGGCACTGGTGCCGCGCGACACCTTTCACTGGTTGCTCGAGGTCAGCCCGGGCTTTAACCGCTTCGTGATCGAGCAGCTCAACGAGCGGCTGGCGCAGTTTCTGTCGATCATCGAGGTTGAAAGGCTGGAAGCTGCCGAGACCCGAGTCGCGCGTTGCCTGGCCTGGCTGTTCAACCCCGTGCTCTACCCTGGCGTGGGCGCGCGGCTGGATCTGACACAACAGGAGATCGGCTACCTCTGCGGCGTGTCACGCCAGCGTGTCAACTGCGCGTTGCAGATCATGCAAGGTGCCGGCGTGCTGCGCACCGAGTACGGTGCTGTGCACGTGCTGGACCTGGCGGCGCTGCGGCAGTTTCGCGTCTGAGTTCGGCCGATGCCATGGCGGTGGCCGTGGCCGTGCCTGCACGGCCCGCCCTTCCGTGCACGCCGCAACCCGGTGAGACCATGAGCAGAAGGCGATGCCCGCAAAGATGCCTTGTCAGGTTTGTCTTGCCTGCGCCCTAGTCTGCTTTTCGATGCAAATTTTCAATCGTGTCGGCCTGGTCGCGGCTGTGGCTTGCCTGGCCGGCCCGGCCGCTGCGCAAGACGCGGCCCGGGGCGCAGCCCTGTACCTGCAGCTTCCGGGTGGTCAACCCAGCTGCGTGGAATGCCACGGCTCCGACCCCCTGGCCAATCGCAACCGTCTGCTGACCGCGGCCGGCGGCCCGAATGTGATTGCGCTGGCCATTACCAAGGCTGCGGCCATGGGCTACCTGGGCGGGCTGCTGGACGAGCGCGACCGCAGCGACCTTTCGGCCTACCTGGCGCGCGTGACGGCAGCGGAGGGCGCATCGGTCGTGACGTGGCCGCGCGTGCTGGAATTCGGCCGCGTGGCCCGCGGTGCGGCGGTGGCCGAGCAGGCGTTGCGCCTGCTCAACGCGGGGCTTCAACCCGTGGCGATGCAGCCCGTGTTGGCGGCCGCGCCGGGATTCAGTCTGCGCCACGACTGCCCGGCCCAGCTGGCGCCAGGCGCCGTGTGCACGGCCCATGTCGCCTTGCTGAGCGGCGAGACCGGGCGCCGCAGCACCACTCTGCAGTGGCAGGGCGATGGCGACGCGCTGCCGCAATGGGTGGGCGTCACGGGCACGGTCGAAGCCGCCTCTGCGGGCATTCTGGTCGCCGACCTGCCGGGTGCGGGCTTGCGGCTGCAGGCACCACCCCGTCAGGCCGTGGCTGCCGATGTGGCCCTGATGAATGCCGGCGTCACGGCCCTGACGCTGGGGGCTGCGGCCATCACCGGCCCGGGCGCGGCCGCCTTCGCATTCAGTGCCGGCAACTGCACTGCGGGCCTGGTGTTGTTTCCCGGCACCCGTTGCACCACCCGCATCACCGCCACGGCGCCCGGCGGCGGGCAGCAGCTGGCCTTGTTGCAATGGCGCAGCGACGGCGCCCACCTGGCGCCCGTGGTGATGGCGGTGACGGCGGATGGAGCCGCACTGCCCGGGCCGGCGCCGAGCCCATCGCCGGCACCCACGCCGGCACTCGCGCCCGTACCCCTGCCCATATCCAGCCCAACGCCAGCCCCCGTGGCCGGGGCTTCGGGCGGTTGTTCCATGGCATGGCCTGGGCAGGCGGTCGACCCGTTGTTGCCGGGTCTTTTATTGCTGGCCTGGCTGGGCTTGTGGCGGCGCGCATGTCCACATCGTGCGCGCGCTGTCACGCGCCTTTCACATCCGGCTCCTACCGTAACTGCGTGACATTTTTCACTTCCGCTCGAAGAGTCCATGAACGCACGTGTTGATATCTCCGCCGACTTCGTCGACCCCGATGATCTGGAAAACAACCTGTCGGCCAACCCCCATTTCCGGCAGGTGCTGGGCACTGGCCTGCAGCGTCGCGGCCTGCTGCGTGGCGGCGTCGCCGGCGCACTGGGTGCCCTGTTTGCGCCGTTGGCGCTGACGGCCTGCGGCGGTGGCAACGATGACGTCGTCGTCTCGCCCGTCACCCCCGCAGCCCCGCCCGCCCCGCCGCCCGCCACCATCCTGGGCTTCTCGGCCGTCGCAAAGACGCTGGCCGACAAGAGCACCGTGCCCGCCGGCTACACCGCACGCACGCTGTTCGCCCTGGGTGACCCGCTGGCGGCCGGCGTAGCTGCCTTCAAGAACGACGGCACCGACACCAACTACGACCAGCGCTGTGGCGACAACCACGACGGCGTCCAGTATTTCGGTCTCAGCGCCGCAGGCACGCGCGATGTCACCAGCAGCAGCCGCGGCTTGCTGGCGATGAACCACGAATACATCAACCAAGTCTTCCTGCACGTCAACGGCCCGACCGCGCGCCCGCGTCCGGCTGCCGAGACCGACATCGAAGTGGCCTGCCACGGCGTCAGCGTGGTCGAGGTGGCCAAGGGCACCAACGCCCAATTCGCCTATGTTCAGGGTTCGGCTTTCAACCGCCGCATCACCGGCACCACCGAGTTCCAGCTCTCGGGCCCGGCGCGCGGCAACCCGCTTTTCGTCACCAGGTTTTCGCCCGACGGCACGAAGACGCGCGGCACCATGAACAACTGCGGCAATGGCACGACGCCCTGGGGCACGCTGCTGACGACCGAAGAGAACTGGAGCGGCTACTACTTCCGCGCGGCCGGCGACCAGGCGCTGCGGACAGCCAAGCTGAACGCATCCTTCGCTCGCTACGGCCGCACGGTCACGGCCACGGCCGCTGCCAACAGCCGCTACGGCTGGGAAACCTCGGGCACCGACGACAAATACACGCGCTTCAACACCAGCGTCGTGGGTACCAGCACCGATGGCAGCGACGACTACCGCCACGAGTGGTTCACGCAGGGCTTCATGGTCGAGATCGACCCCTACAGCGCGACCTCGGTGCCAAAGAAGCGCACCGGCCTGGGCCGCCTGGCCCACGAGAACGGCGCTTTCGGTCTGCCGGTGGTGGGCAAGCCACTGGCCGTGTACATGGGTTGCGATTCGCAAAACGAGTACGTGTACAAATGGGTCAGCACCGCCGTGTGGGACGCAGCGGACGCCACCCGCATCGACCGCATGGCCGTGGGCGACAAGTACCTGGACGCCGGCAAGCTGTATGTCGCCAGGTTCAACGAAGACGGCACGGGGCAGTGGATCGAGTTGAATTTTGCCAATGCCGCCATCGCCGGCGCCGCCTTCGGCTTTTCCAGCCAAGTCGAGATTTACGTCCACACCCGCATCGCCGCCGACGCCGTGGGTGGCACCAGGATGGACCGCCCCGAGTGGGTGGACGTGCACCCGACCACCGGTGAGGTCTACATCACGATGACCAACAATTCGTCGCGTCGGGTGACGCCCACGGGCACGCAGACAAAGGTCGACGCCGCCAACCCGCGCGCCTACACGGACGTTCGCGCGGCACAGGTGACGCAAAGCGGCAACGTCAACGGTCACATCCTGCGCTTCAAGTCCGATGCGCCCGAGGCGACTGCGTTCACGTGGGATGTCTACCTGTTCGGCAGCGAAGCCGCCGCCGACCCCTTGCTGGTGAATCTGTCGGGCCTGTACAACGACCAGGACTTCTCCAGCCCCGACGGCCTGGTGTTCACCAAGAGCACGGGCCTGTGCTGGATACAGACCGACGACGGCGCGTTCACCGACGTCACCAACTGCATGCTGGTGGCGGCGATACCCGGCGCGGTGGGTGACGGCGCGGCCATGACGTTGAACTACGGCGGCGGTAACACGGTCAACACGCGCATGGGCAAGAAGCCCACCGCCACGACTCTGAAGCGCTTCTACGTGGGGCCATTCGACTGCGAGGTGACCGGCCTGTGCGAGACGCCGGATGGCAAGACGATGTTTGTCAACATCCAGCACCCGGGTGAAGACACTTTGGCGGCCAACTTGGCCGACCCGACGAGGTACTCCAGCCAGTGGCCCAGCAACGAAGGCTACGGCGCCGGCAAGCGTCCGCGCTCGGCCACGGTGGTCATCACCAAGAACGACAACGGGATGGTCGGTTTCGGCTGACCGAACACCTGACCGAACACCGGACCGAACCCACGAGGCATTCCCGGGGCGCCCGCGAGGGCGCCATTTTCTTAGGCTGTCGTGGGGTCTGGCGCTGTCGGGCGCGTGTCGCCACCGAAGCTGTCGTTGAAAGTGAACAGCAGCGACACGTAGAACACGGTCGAGAACATCAAGCCGGCCGGCACGGCCGCCAGGCTGGCCAGCTGGCGCAGCCCAAGGGCCCCGAACAGCAGCGACGACAGCAGCACAAAGGCCAGCACCAGGCCGGCCCAGGCCATGCCGTAAGCGGCGAACGCACCCTTGCTGCGCCACACCGCCAGCGTGCTGGAGAACAGCGCCTGGCCCACACTCTGTCCGCCCCAGTGCACGAGCGCAGGTGCGTGCCAGAAGGGCACCGACAGCAGCGTGCCCAGCGTCACCAGCAACAGCGCCACGGTGCCCAGCCCGGGCTCGGACAGCACGGCGTCGATCTCGGCCTGCGCCGAGTCGCCCTTGGCACTGAGCGCCAGCAGCCGGCCCATGGCGTTGTCCGACAAGGTGTCGCACAGCAGCAGGATGGCCACGGCACCCAGGCCGTAGAACAGGCACAGGCGCAGCAGTGCACGGCGCCGCACCGGGTCGGCACGCAGCGGCTCGATGAACTGCATGGGGTGCACCGGCCCGTCCAGCAATGCCGACTGGCTGGCCACCATGAAGCCCAGGCTCAGCAGCGGCAGCGCCATCATCTGCAACACGCCACCCACGAAGGGCAGCAGCGACGACAGCAACGCGCAAAACATGAAGGCCGCGAACA
>ENA-OBIT01000394-OBIT01000394.1-metagenomes-genome-assembly--contig:-NODE-394-length-19420-cov-14.6188_pt1 | contig 19420 bp, 18 predicted proteins | sample MGYA00153386_OBIT01 | MGnify analysis MGYA00153386
TGGAAGTCATGCACGAGCGCAACGCTCACAACTTCCCTCTCGACTTGGCCGCTGGTGAAACCACTCCAGTTGCATTGGTTGCTCCTTCTATCAACGGTTAATTCTTAACTTGAGATAAACAAAAAGCGCTCCTAGAAATAGGGGCGCTTTTTGTTTGGGAAAAAAGATTTTTGCGAACAATCAGACTCGGCGGTTGAAACCGCGTCTATACAAACGAAGTCTGCCTCCGCAGACTAAAGAATAGAATATTAGGATAGGCTTATATTATGGAAAAGCGATCGTAAAAGGTAAGTCAAATGGTTGTCGCAATTTCTAAAGCAGGATTGAGTACAGGTGCAGCCTTTCTGTCAAATGTGACATGGGAGACTGTGGAAAAGTTGGATGCAGATTTGGCAGGAACCGGGGCACGTTTAACTTATTTGGACGGGTGTTTAGAAATTATGGCTCCTTTATCTGAGGCTCATGAAGAACCTAAAAAAACTTTAGGTCAACTTGTAGAAGTTTATATGCGGACGAAGGACATTCGTTTTTATGCCCGTGGTAGTACAACTATCGGGATGAAGGAGTTGGGTGCACGGAAGGAACCAGATGAGTCTTATTGTTTGGGTACGCGCAAGTTGGTTCCAGATTTGGCGATCGAAATAACCGTAACCAGCGGTGGAATTGATACGCTGGAAATCTATCGTCGGGTTGGAGTGCGGGAGGTTTGGTTTTGGGAAGATGGTGTAATTTCGGTTTATTGTTTGCGTTCGACGGGATATGAGTTGGTTAGTAAGAGCGAACTGTTGCCGGAGTTGGATTTGCGATCGATCGAGTTTTATTCGCGGATGGCGGATCAATATGATGCGGTGAATGCTTTTATGCGATCGATGTAGAAGTTGAGAAGTGCGATCGTATGGTTTAATTGCTTTTGAAGCTGGTGAAACCACCCATAAGTTATGTAAGATTTAACTTTCAACGAATGAATCTAAACGATATCATAGAAGCAATATTAGAAAATCGGGTACGAATTACAGACCATGCTGAGAATTAATTGGATACAAAGGATAAGTAGATGAGTGGGAAAATATCTAAGTATGTCATTGCGAGTGAAACGAAGCAATCGCAAAGGTTATGGCAGCTTTACGTTCGGTTACACGGCAAGGTTTATTTGCGCCTACCTACTTAAATTAACAATGCTATCTGTAGAAAAATGCCCTATTTGTGGCGGTGAAATAGTTATAAAAGAAGTCGATAAACTTTTACGGGGCGGCAACCATACTGCTATCTTAAAAGTATCCGCTGAAGTTTGCCTAAGCTGTGGAGAACGGTTGTACTCTGTGGAAACAGTTAGGAAATTTGCCAAAATTAGACAGCAGTTACAGCGGGAAGAAACTCAAGAATTTCAACCGATGGGGCAATCTTTTCGCGTCGGGTTAAAAGCGCACCCGGCGGTTGAAACCTATCCTACACCAACAAAGTCTGCCTCCGCAGACTAAGAAATAAAGGGGTGGGATGCTACTTAGATTGAATGTATTGTTGAAATACGGGATTAATCTGAAACTTCGATCGCCCTCCTACTAACACTTTTTCCACTAAGCCGCGTCGGGCTAAAGATTGTATGGCTTGCCAAAATTCTGATTTGGATAATTCACTGTCGGCAGGTTGTTGTGAAATATCTACAGCTTCATTTTGAGTTGCTAACCAGTAGCCTACCTTTTTTTCTGACTCCGATAAACGCTCTAGGTGAGCTTCTAAAATGGTTTCTAAGTCACCTAAGAATAAATCTGTTCCATCTGCTAAAAACTGGGAAACGCTACCGTCAAATAATTCGACAATGGTTGAAGCGATAATATTTAACCAGGAAGGATGTCCTTGATAAAGGGCGATTAAGTCTGACCATTTTTCCTCATCTGTCAATTCTTTTTCTCTAAGAATTTCTGCCGCTTGTTCCCCTAACCCTTGGAGGTGTAAGGTTCGTGCGGGTCGGTTTACTGCTTCTAAAGCAGTAATTTCTCTAGGTTTTTCCCAACTGAGGAGGATTAAACAACTCTGATGAGAGGATGTGGCAATTTGTTTGAAAAATTTGCCGTAGTCTTCATAGCCTGCTAAATATTGACCTGCTAATTGACTGCTTTTAAAAATATTCTGTACGTCATCAAGGATTACTAAACAGCGAGAAGATCGGAAATAATCGATGATTGTGGGTAATGGGGGTTGTTGCGATCGCCCAAAAAATTGCTTGAGTTCGGTTTGGAGGGTGGAAAGTGTGGGTGTGTTAGTGAGGCTTAACCAAATAATATAATCAAATTCGGTTTGAATTTGTTCGATGAGTTTGAGGGCGATCGCACTTTTGCCAATTCCACTTAAGCCGTAGATGGTAATTAAGCGGGTGTTTGCTTGTACAATCCATTGTTTGAGGGTGGAGAGTTCTGAGGTGCGATCGTAAAAGCTTGTTAATTCGGGTGCGTCTGTTAAATCGATTATTGAGGATTGATTTTGGGGAGAGTTAGGTGGAAAGGGCGATCGGTTTTGTAAATCGTTCAAAGGATGTAAATATTCACCACAAATATTAATACTTCCCTCATTAATTTGTACGCAGTAACCAAAATTAGATCCTTGAGAAACCCGATGCTTTTTCTCTAACTTAGAACGAAAATTTAATTTATTAAGGTCTTCTCCTAATTCCTCACGCAACTTTTCCCATAACTTCGCAGCTTCTTTTTTAACGTGAGATTCACTACAATGAAAATCTTTAGCTATTTGAGGATATTTTTGCTTTTGCCAAACACCCGTCAGTATTGCTTCCTCTATGGGTGTAAGATGTTCTCCAGTTTTATCAACAATCAAATTATTAGCCCATTGTACAACATCTTCAACATTCTTCATGGGTATATACAAAGAGATATTGAGGGTATTATATTATACCAAATCCTACTTTGTCAACTGAATTATACTAATCTATACTAAATTGGTTCAGTATAATTATAAAAATTGTGTACTAAATCCTACCATTTTGAGTTGTCACATTTCATCTAAATATTGCAGAATAACTGAGAGAATCCACCACAATTGCTTTCTCAATAGTTTAGGTAAATTAGTTTGAATAGTTAGGGGTTATGTATTATGGACTTTTTATTTGCGATACCAAGTTTTATTTTTCACTTGGTATCAACTTTCTTCTCTTGGGCTTTCAGTGTCATATCGGGAATTGTAGGTATTTTCCTATTGCCAGTTAAGCTCGTGTGGGGATTATTGATGGGGGTTGGTAAAACACTAATTTCAATAGTATTATTACCAACTTTATTATTTTCCCACCCAGGAGACATCTCATCATCGCAACCTGTTGTCGCGACAACTCCTACAATTCCTAATAACAATCTTGAACAAATATTCAATGAGATAAAGCGGCTAGAATTCGCAGGTAGAAATATGGAGCCTTTGAGAACTAAAGAAAAATCAGGACAGTGCGGTGACAAAATGCGAGAATACCAAAAACAAGTCGAAAATTTAGTTGAGATTACCGATGCTCTGCCCATGTCCTATAAGGTGACATTAGGGATAGCGGCTGGAAATCTCCAGTTTTGCGTGTCTTGTATAAGTTCTGCCCAAGACTCCTGCAAGCTGGTTCGCATGGATCTCAGTGATTACCAATCAAGCATGAGTGAAGAGTAAGGAACAGCAAAACAACTTAAGAGGGTATGTATAAATAAAAGCAATTGTAGAGTGCGTCATGGAAAATAAATCTCTAATTTGAGAACAGGACTTGCCCTGACGCACTGTTATCTCCACCTTTAACTAGCGAGGCCCAGCTTCAATTGCAGAATTGGCTATGTTAACGAGCATTTTCTCTTCCCCATTCTTCATCGTTACTCGATACAAAACGCCTTGATACTGCCATTCAACTAAGGCCGTGCAGTAAGCACCACAACCATTGTAAAAAACTCCTTGTGTTCGGCCTGCTAATTGAATAGTTTTGAATTCACTCCTAAATCCTCTGATCGGTGGTTGGGCTGGTTCTCCACCTCTTTCTGCTGAGATACTCCCGATATAGCAAGGTGTACTGTTGCAATTAGGTATGTGGCTCATTACAACGCTATAGCTCTGTGTTTCTACTCTGCTTTTCAAGTAAATTTTTTGTGAGAATGGAAGCTGATTGGGGAGAAAAATTGGTACTCTCGTCTTACCTTCAATCTGCGAAAGAATTTCACGAACTGGAAAAGTCATACTCGATCGCGAATTACCACTTTCTGAATTAGCAGACTGAGGGCGAAACCTTTGCACAAAATTCGTCCAGCGCTGAATTTTATTACCAGTAATATCTAAAATTGGAATAGAACGAGTCCTTGATATTGGTCGCCCAGCCTCCCCCTGAGAATATTCGATCGCAGTACGCTCTGGTTTCCCTAAACCATAAGTATTAGCAATCTCGCTAGCCAACTGACAGTTGATTCTAAATTGCCCCATGTCAATTTTACCATTTCCAGCGAAGTAATACCAAGTCCTACCGCCAGCGTTGGGTATCTCCTGGCAGTCAGAATATGTCACCTCAAACATCTTCGCAATATGCACGTCATAGAGGCGCAATTGACCCCCATAAGCAGATTTTGTGGTATTGGTTTCTGACACCGTAAGGGTATAGGTTCCTTCGGCGTGTTGCAATCTCATAGGAATTTCTGTTTGAGCGATCGCCTCTGGTATCCTCTGAACGGGAGTTCCGAAACCCCAACTCAAAGTAATAATAGCAAAACTGCTTAGGAATAGTTGTTTTACGCCTCTCATTTGTTCCTATAAAACTATTGGATAGTTGTATTATAAAGCCTTAATTTAACCACAGCAGGACTTATCTGCGTCGAGGCCAAGAAACCGGGTTTCTGCGATAATTTACGCATCCTCATCGAAATTTAGTGAAGAAACCCGGTTTCTAACTCCCCACAGTTAGTAGTAGGGTGCGTCACCTTGCCATTTTTTACCAAGACGATCGATTATCGTAGGTGACGCACCCGAAATTTGTTGGTAATTAAATAGCGATCGCACCTCATTAACATCTGATTTTAGATTGCTACTCTCGCTCAACCCAGTATTGTGTTCTACGCTTGTGATGTGCAACCGCTAAAATGCGAATTATATCGCCTTCTAAAATACGATACAGCAGAGAGTAGGAGAACTTTGGTAAAATCATCCGACGAACAGAACTTCTAACCTTTGAACCAGCTTCAAGATATAGCATGAGGAAGTTTACTGCGTCTTCTACTTCTCCCAAAAACTCTAACCCAAGCCCAGGTTTTTGTTCTTCGTGATACGCAGTGGCATCAATTAATTCTTGTTCGGCTAGTGGATGAAATATCACGTTTTTTATTGCAGAAGCCCGCGAATCTTCTGAAACACTTGTTCAGCCGGAATACCAGTGACTTGGCCGCCATCCATTTCTCGATCGCGCCTTTGGGCTTCTTCGACCCAGACAGATGCCACTTCTGGATCGATTTCACTACTTTGTCCCAAGTGCTTTAGGAGTCGCGATAGCAATATTGCTTGAGAATCCCTTGGCAATGCCATAACCTCAGCTTCAAGATTTTCAATGGTCATAATATTTAAGGATTTTATGATACATTAATTCTATTATACTTTAGTAGAGCTCTTGCAAAATAATTTTGTGCTACTATGGAAAGTTTAGCCAATTTTATGATCTAGCAGGCTGGGCAAGTTTAAGGAGATGCCAATCAACCCAATAATTCAAAGTTTGACCTAAACTTGAGCAAACTTTTAAGGATAACACATATTTTTTTTGCAAGAGGTCTAGTATGAAAAACTATAGCTCCGACTTAAACTTGGCCTTAGTCGCTCGAAGTTTTTCCCATGCAGCTTCCGTTCCTGGTTTTGGTGGTTGGGCGGCAATTCGAGCAATAAGAGCGCGATTTGTTTCTTCATAGTACAGTCGCAGTGCCTCAGCTTCCTTAAGAACCATTTGATACTCAGATTCAACATCAGCGCGATTTGCCTCAATATAAGCTAAAGCTGCATTAATTTGTGCCTCTGTAAGGTCAAACAATCCCCTGATAAACTTAGGCGGATATTGAGCCGTCACATAGTCCATGATGTCGTAGAGGGTGATGCGCGTACCTGCGATCGTCAGTCCTCTTTCTGTACGGATAATAGCTGTTTCTTCGTCCGATATGTTTGTCATCTTTATAGCCTCCTAGAATTTATCTTTATATGACTAGCTGATTACTTGCAAGTCCTGGATTTGCGATCGAGTTTTGCGAATGGCCGAGCAATATGATGCGGTGAATGCTTTTATGCAATTGTTGTAGAAAGTGAGAAAAGCGAACCACAAGCATCGTTAACTTGGATGATAAGTGTCACCCAATCGCCCTTAAAAATTAAGGCGGCGGTAGACTTCCGACATCAGAAGTTCTATATTTAAACTGGGCAGGACGATCGCCCGATCGAGCCCATCGTACACTTGCCATTGCCAGCGATCGCTACTTTGGCGATCGCCATTATAATATTGCTCAATGTAGGGTTCAGTTTGGCTAACCAGCAGATATTCACAAAAACTAGCAAGAGAGCGATATTTTCGGAATTTTTCACCTCGATCGTACGCTTCCGTAGACGGCGAAAGAACTTCGACAATCAGTAAAGGATTGAGAATTTCGTCCATGCGATCGCCATTGAATACTGGTTCGCCATTGACGACGATCAAATCAGCGTAGGTTCCGCACCGATGTTCGGGAATCCAAACCCGCAAATCGCTGTTATACAAACGAAAATCGGTATCTCTGAGCAAAAATCCTAAGTAAATTAACGAGTTACAGGCGATCGTGCTGTGGACTTCTGAACCTCCTGACATAGCGATCATCTCTCCGTTACAGTATTCGTGACGTTCTTCGGCGGTTTCCTCGATCGCCCGATAGTCATCTGGAGTGAAGCGAGTCGTTGTCGCATCTGAAGCAAGATTTGGCGGGTTGGTTGAAGTTATAACCACGATCGCACCTCCTAAATAATTAGACTTTAAATAATTATGGCTTACAGCTAGATAGTTTTCCTAACCCAGAGGCGTTCTCCTGGATTCCATTCAGTTCTATAAACAACTCTTCATTCCTTTTTCCACTGCTGCTTCACAACCGCTAAATTCTAGCCTTTCTTTTAGCTTTAACACTCAACAGCTTGGTAATCGATGTGTAATAATGCAAAGCAAAAAGTAGATTGATTGCGAAAAATACCAAAGTTAAAACAAAGGTAAAAAAAGACGTAAACGACAGCCGAGAAGTCATTGTAAATATCGCCAAAATGATTGAGCAAAGCCCAAAACCGGAAGCAAAAGAACTTAAAAGCAGCAATCGTACCTTAGACATAGTTTAATTTAAAAATTATCAGTAGAATGCACTCTTGGCATTCATAAATGAGTGCCAAATGATACTTACTACTATATAGCAGAAGTGCTCAGTTCATCCAAGGGCAAAAGGGTTGCTTTCCTAAAAAGGTTTGAATTCTACTGAAAAATACAGCCCGCGCTCTTGCCAAGTTCGATCGCCCGACTTGAAATTAATCAAAGGAATTCCCCAGCCTCCGCGAGCATTCCACCTTTCGCCATACTGCCACCGCAAGCCCAATCCCGCTGACAGCAAAGTATTCGATTCCTGAGCCGCCCTTCCCCCGCCCATAGTCCAAACATTCCCAAAATCCACAAACGGCGTCACTTGCAAAACACCTTTTTTGTCAGCGGTACGCAAAATCGGATACCGCAACTCGGCGGAACTAAAAATCCCGCTATCGGCCAGCAAAACATCCTGACGGTAGCCCCGCACCGTATCCGGGCCGCCCAAACCAAATTGTTCGATCGGCAAAAGCTCTCCCCCAGCCAACTGCACATCCGATCGCACCACCAGCAGCGTCTCAGGAGCCAACAACCGCACGTACTGCAATTGACCCCGCCACGCCAAAAATTGACCGTCAGGCTCGCTGCTGCTCACGTTAGTGCCAAATGCTCCCACTCCCAAACTAAACTGCGATCGCGCCGCCAAGACATCTCTCTCACCCCTCTGGGTAAAATCCTGAAACAGCCTCAGCGCCGAAACCCGAGTTCTCCCCCGAGCATCCGCTCCCGGCGACAGCGGAAAATCCTCTCCCAATAGAGATGTATCGCTTTCTCGCCTGCTAGCACCAATCCCGATCGCGATTTCTGTTCTCGGAGTTTGCACGATCGGCTGGCGGTAAGTCAACTCATAAGTACGACTCGACGCTTCAATATCCAGAGCGTCAAACGGCGATTCAACAATATTGCTTTTGCTGCGGCTTAATTGAAAACTTACCGTACCGTTGCGCGAATTCACTGGCAACGTGTAACTCAAATCGACAGCATTGCTACCCTGAGTATTTGTATAAATCAAACTTGCACTATCTCCCAAACCCAACAAATTAGCCTCGCCCAATTGAACACCGCGCCGCCAACTTCCCACACTCGGAGAGCGAGAATTGTCAGTAAAAATCCCAGCTTGGAAAGTTTTTGCTTCTTTGACTCGGACTAACAGCAAATTAAAACCCGCACGAGAACCCGCTTGCAGTTCCGCTGAGATATTTTCGATTTGCCCACTTAATTGCAACAGTTGCAGAGCTTCGAGCAAACGTTTTTCGTTCAGCGGGCCTCGGGTTGCCAGGGCTAATCGGCTTCTGATGTAGTTAGAATTCAGTCGCCTAGTCCCGACTACATTTATACTTTCTAGCTTGCCTTCAATTACTAATATTCTGACAACTGAGCCGGAAAGCGTCTGCAACGGAATCAGCGCTCCCGAAGTGATGTAACCTTTGCTGATGTAGAGTTGACTCACCGCAGAACGAGCTTGCAGCAGTTGAGCAAAAGTCAACGGGCGGCCGATAAAATCTTTGAGTACAGCGTCTAATTCTTGCTTGCTAAAGACGGTGCTACCAACTACTTCAAATCGATCGACTGTTACCGTACCTGGAATATTGGGCAATTCTGCTGGCTGTATCGGCGCGGATGGCTGCAACAACTGTTCTGGAGGAGGCAAAGGCGCTGGAGGTGGGGGTTCTCTTAGGGGAGCCGGAGTTGGCGGCAGCGGGTTGGGAATGGGAATTTCTTGTCTGTTTTCTCCTCGGTTCGGCAATTGAGCGAGAGTTTCTCTTTCCTGACTCTGCGCCGATGGATCGAACTCCGGGATGTCGTTTTCGGCTTGTTTACTGTGTCTATCTAACTCTAAAGGTGAGTATAAATCGGGAAGCCTCGCGCGATCGTCTGCGATTTCTCGATCGAGTTTTAATTTATCATTAAAAATTGGCGATCGACCCGCTGACTCCGCAGCAACTATCGACTCGCCAACACTTTGAGCTGCTAGCGGTGCGGGGCAAATAGCTGTAATTGAACAACCAAGTGCTAATGCCCTGAAAAACTTGATTTTACAGAACCCTCTGGAAGATGGCAGGGGCATGACAGATTAAGAATATTTGATAGTTATTGACACTTGCGATCGACCCTAGTGCCGGCGCAATTGCCAAGAATAAAATTACTTTATCACTTTTTTTAAAGAATTAATGTCTTAGCTAAACATAAAGATACTTGACAAAAACTTATTTTTGTGTTCTACAAAAACCATCAAGATAGTTAGGAGATTTTTAATCGCTGAAACCATTGCTATTATTGCTTCACCCATCTGCCATCTGTCATCTGCCTGACATCCGTTACATTCGTTACAGAATCCATTGCCAAACTGCCTTAAGAAAATAGTAATATCGTTTACGGTTGCATCGTCGGGTGCTCAATTAGGGGACAATTCATGAATGATTCTGACAAGTTGCCACCCTCATATCGGCGCAATTTTCAGTTGTTCGATTCACAGTCAACAGTCAACAGTCAACAGTCAACAGTTAACAATCACCTGACGGTGAACCCGAATTGATATAAACTGCCCATAAAAAAACTCCGACCTTCCCAAGCTAGCGCTGTAGGTCGGCGGAGCATTCTATCAAAGCTGCCATCTCAGAAATAGGTAAATTTTGATAGAAATTACATTTTATTGAGCTGCGATCGCAATTCTTCCAACTCAGCATCAATCACCGGACTCGACTCCGAGGTAGTAGGAGTAGTAGCAGTTTTACCCGCTGCCGGCAATTGACCTTGAGACACAGAACCTCCGGCTAGTTGAGCTTTCATCTGGGCCAACTCATCGTCAACATCACCGCTACCTTCGAGCAAGCGGAACTGTTCCTCTAAATTGCTGCCGCCGGCCGCCAGTTCTGCTGACGCGCCCGCGCGAGCTTCTATTTGCAAAACTTTTTCTTCCATGCGATCGAAAGCTGCCATTGAACTGCCAGTATTCAAGGTGCCAATGGTATTGTTGAGCTGTTCCTGAGCCTTAGCAGCGGATATCCTAGCTTTGAGCATATCCTTCTTAGTCTTAGCTTCAGAAATTTTGCTCTCCAAGCCGATCAAGTTGCGCTTGAGACTTTCCACCTGACCAGATTGCTGATCCAGACTGGATTTCAGTGTCGCCGCCGTTTCAGCGTGAGACTTTTTGCGTACCAGCGCTTCGCGGGCCAAAGTCTCGTCTCCTTTTTGCAGGGCGAGGGCGGCGCGCTGCTGCCACTGGTTAGACTGGGATTCAGCTTGATTGTACTGAGTTTGGGTGCGCTTTTGAGTGGCGATCGCGCTGGCAACGGCTTGACGCAACTGCACCAAGTCTTCCTGCATATCCGTCACGGACTGTTCTAAAATCTTTTCCGGGTCTTCAGCTTTGTTGACCATATCATTAAGATTGGCTCTGACGACTCGGCTAATGCGGTCAAATAATCCCATAATGCTATTTTTCCTGGGTGAGGTGTACGAAGTAAGCGGAAAGCAGGCTTTAGGCATTAGCCCGCTACCAGTGAAATTCAGTTGGTCAGATTTTTAGTGCGATCGAGTTTTTGGCAATTTTTGCAAATAGATAAATCTAGTTTAAAGCGATCGAGTAATATGATGCAGGCAAGCTGATTGGTGCACATATCTATTGAGTTTAACTTCGATCCGGGAATTCCCCAATACGCTTCGAGCCATCTCTAGCTGCGCCGCGAGCGCAAGTTTTTGCTCATCCAAACTATTGTTCTGCTGTCTGGGGTTCAGGATGCGGGCGGTTCGCCCGATGGTAATTTTGGTGTATTATTGCCTGGAAGCATTTGTGCTTTCATCGCCTCCAACTCAGCATCGACATCGCCACCAGCTTCCAGAGAGAGAAACTGCTTTTCTAAATCGTTAGTTCCAAGTTCTGCGATTGCTTCGGAGCGAGCTTCTAGCTGCATGACTTTCTCTTCCATCCGTTCAAACGCGCTTAAAGCGCTGCCGGTATTGAGATTGCCCATCATTTGTTGCAGCCTTTCCGAGGATGCTGCGCTTCTTGCTCGGGCAATGTACATATCTTTTTTAGATTTTGCCTCAGAAATTTTACTTTCGAGGGCCCGCATATTTTCTTTAAGTTGAGTCACAACAACATTCTGCTGTCCGAGACTGGCTTTCATCGCCGTTGCTGTTTCTTGATAAGACTTCTTGCGCGTCAGAGCTTCCCGCGCCAAATTTTCCTCACCTTTTTGCAAAGCTAGCTGCGCCCGCTGGAACCATTCGGAGGCTGTAGACTCAGCTTGGGAGCACTGGCGTTCGGTGCGTTTTTGAGCTGCAATCGCCCCTGCCACAGCTTGTCTGAGCTGGATTAAATCTTCCTGCATATCCATTACAGCCTGTTCCAGAATTTTTTCTGGATCTTCGGCTGCCCCGACCAAACTGTTAATATTGGCTCGAATCACTCGCCAAAGTCGATCGAATAATCCCATCTTGCCTTGCTCCCGATTTTAAATTTAAGATTTAGGAGTAGGAACTAACAACTAAAAATTCAAAATGAAAATTTCTCAATTCTCTGTGAATTTTTTAATTTTTCATTCCCTTAACTAATTTATGGCTGATAGTATTGCGGCTTCACTCCTTTTGCTTGGAGTTCTTTCGCCAAACGTTCTGCTGAGGCAGCATCGTTCAAGGCTCCCATTTGGATCTTGACACCCTTTGAGAAGTTTCGCACGTAGGCATCGGGAACTGCGGTTTTGGCTTGCTGTAGCGCTTTTTCGTTCGTGTAATCGGTGACAACGTAATAGAAACCGTCGGTAGCCCGTATCGGTCTTCCCAGCGGGGCTGCGGTGGCTGCTGGGGATGCTGTCGCCGGGGCTGCTGCCACTGGGGCTGCTGTCGCCGACTGAGCTGGGGAGGGTGTTGGAGGGAGTGTCGGCAGTGTCGGGACAGACTGGGCGGTGCTAGGGCTGGGACTGGGAAGCAAGGCTGTGCTGAGATTGTTGAGTCCTTGTTCCCTTCCTCTGGCTGGGTTGCCGTCTTCTGTAGGGATCGGGACAGCCGCGCTCGGGCCCGGAGGCGCTGCCGGATTGGGCGGAATTGATGCTTTGGGCGACGGGGAAGCAATCGAGCTGGCTGTCGGCTTGACATTGCTGAGAGTGCTCAAATCTAGCTCGACAAATTCCTTGGATGCCAGATTTGGAGCTTTCGGCAGTTCCTTGGTACTGGTATCTGATGTGGCGGTAGTGGCGGGATTGTCGCTGGGAGATGGCGTAGTGCGATCGAGCAAACGGTTCAGCCCGGCCATTTTAGCTAGACTGGACGGGTGCATGACTGCGTAGCCCAAAGCTGTGCATGACAGCAGAAACAACAGCATCGAACTCAGTCCCAAGGGAGTTAACAAACTGGCGGCTAAACTGCGTTCGACGGCAGGCTCGGCTTTTTCCTCGTCCAAACTTTCGATCAGTTTTTCACTTGATTCGAGATATTTATTGGGTGCGAAGGCATTGCCAGATAGTTTTGTACCTTCGGTGGTAGTGGCTAGCGGGGCATCACCCTGGCTGCCACCAAGGGATAGAGGCATTGACAGTGGCTGCTGGGTTTGACCTCCAGCCTCAAGCGGCAGGTTTTTGGCTAGCTGTTGCTCGGTTGTGACTGTTTGCTTGCCAGTACGAACTGATGGCGACACCCACTGTTCAGCGCGCCGCCTGTGCCTTCTGTATGTTGTCAGTTCTGCTTCTAGGCTTACATCCATACACCCCAGGGCTGCTTGCAAAGCAGGCTTGATTGGAGTTGATGAGGACTGATGATTTGGGGATTCAACCGAAGAACGCTTACTCATTACCAAAATTCCTACCGCCTCTGAATTGATTTTAGTGTTTTGATTATATATACGAAGCAAGAACAAGAAAGTTTAAAACTTGCCTATTTTAGGATTAGCTGCTTTTGGGGTCAAGGCAACCGATGGCTTTGGGTCTAAAGTGTCGATCGCCGTTCGCTATGTTTTCATTTTTATATTAAAACTTAACTGTTTCTTTGTCCCGAAGCTGATTACCCAGACTCTAGATAGCTTTTGGTATCGAGAGCGACAGACTATTTGTAACATCTCATAGTCGTTCCGCATTTGTCTTTTTTCTTGATCCCTGACTCTTTCATCAACTTTTAACCTGTATTTTTACCTACAAAATGAGTAAGGACTGAGCTAATTGTTTCTATAGATAACAAGATTATAAATAAATTATAAAATTTGTTTATGCCTCGGGGATCGCTACAACCCAGACAGCATAAAGGCTGGGATGCTCTAAAACCTGCTAGCTCTACAGAGGAGAATTAGAGATGAAAATAATTTACCTAAGAACTTTTATGAGAACCCCATTAACTTCTGCTTGTCGTCACTGCCGCCACTATACCCCAGAGGGGAGACGCGGTGGTGTTTGCGACTTGCTGAGCGTGCCGGTGCAAAGCCAGTGGAAAGCTTGCTCTTTAGCGGTTTCGCCTTTTGGGCCATCTTGGGAAAACATAGCAGAAATTGAATTGTGGCAAGAACAGGCTGTAACAATCCGAGAGGCCGCTGTCACTGTTGCTGAGCGCAACGCCTACCAGTTGACAGCCACAACCTTAACCGAAAAATCTGCCACAGCATTCTCAGTTTAGTTAGTCCGCAGCAGGACTGCTTAACTGAACTTTACGGATACTTCTGGACGATCGGGTAAATTCGGCTTTAGCAACTCATAGAAGTTAGTAGCATCTGTCATTGGAATGAGGCTAGTAAAAAAACTGATTTCTCGATCGAGCTATGGTAGCCAAGGATATTGACTAAAATCCGGTTCCCGTTTTTCCAAAAAGGCTTGTTTGCCTTCGGCACCTTCCTGGGTCATATAGTACAGCAAAGTGGCATTTCCAGCCAGTTCTTGGAGACCGGCTTGACCATCGCAGTCGGCATTAAAAGCGGATTTTAAACATCGAATGGCGATCGGACTTTTTTCTAGAATTTCGCCCGCCCACTGAATTCCTTCTAGTTCGAGTTGTTCGACGGGTACGACACAGTTGACTAAACCCATTTCTAGAGCTTGCTGCGCGCTGTACTGGCGGCACAAAAACCAAATTTCTCGGGCTTTTTTCTGACCGACGACTCTGGCGAGATAGCTGGCTCCGAATCCACCGTCGAAACTGCCGACTTTTGGGCCAGTTTGTCCGAAAACAGCATTGTCTGCTGCGATCGTCAAGTCGCAAATTAAGTGTAAAACATGACCGCCGCCGATCGCATAGCCCGCAACTAAAGCAATCACAACTTTGGGCATCGATCGAATCAACTTCTGCAAGTCGAGCACATTTAAGCGCGGTATGCCACCTTCGTCTACATATCCCGCAGTACCCCGCACGCTTTGGTCGCCGCCGGAGCAAAAAGCATATTTGCCGTCTGTATGAGGCCCCGCACCGGTGAAGAGGACAACGCCGATTTTTGTGTCTTCGCGGGCATCAGTAAAGGCATCGCACAGTTCCTGCACAGTTTTGGGACGGAAAGCGTTTCGTTTGTGAGGTCGATTGATGGTAATTTTGGCGGTGCCACCACTTTTGTGATAGAGAATATCTTCGTAGGTTTTAGCGGTTTGCCATTCAATTTGCATAATCAATATATTTGGGATTTGAGATTGAGCTGAGTCAATCCTGGCCGCGATAATTCGCTTTTAGATTTTAAAGGGATTGGGTTGAATGGGATACAAAGGTCGATCGACATCTTGCAAAAAAATCAAGCGGGAGTTAGGCAGAAACCGGGTTCTTCACCAAAATACGCGACTTGCGCGCTCTTGGTATGGGTTAAACATCCGGTTTTTGAGGGTAAGAGCGCACAATTCGCCTCTAAAATCGAAAAAGCGTCAAATTCTCGAACCCTGTCTCACTCTTTTACTGCGAATAAATCTAGATGCGCTGTATTATTTGCGCTGTAAAAAACTCAGCAGGTGCTTTGCTGCTTTGGCAAATACCGGATCGCGGGAGGAGAATTCGCTGGGTGCGAGCAAAGCTTGAACTTCGGCAAAAGCTTCTGAGTCCAGGTCTCCTTCTTTAGTAAACAAAGTGTCTACGACTGCAATGTGTCTGGAGTCGAGACCGAGCCGATTTCCGATCGACTGTAAGTACATTTGCTCCCGCAGGTCAATGTATCCGTCTGCTGCTGACATTTCGTAGCCGGAACCGATGAGCAACAGCTTTTCTGATTCTGAGAAGAAAGCTGTCAGGGTTAGCAATTCCGTGGGGTTGAAGTAAACCTGCTGTTTGGAGATGCCTTTGATAAGGCGCTGAATTAGTTCTATCCGTTCGGGGTCGCCGCTGGCAAAGGCTTTGAGAGTCTTTTGCAGCCGTTCTTCTTCTTCAACTGCGATCGTCCTGTCAATAATCATCACTCCGCGCAGGATGGAAATTAGAGCAGTCAGGAACACGACTAAAGGAGTGATATCTTGTTCGCGGAGCTTTTGTCGGCTAATCCGGGACAACAGCTCAACAACTTCTGTGCTGATCGTGGTAGTGTCCATAATTAAAAATTACTGTCGATTGGGCTGTGGTATAACTTTCTTTCTCGATCTTAAGTGTTTTTAGTTACGTAAGTATGTCATAAATTTTCCCAAAAAACTTGTTTTATCAGCGCTCGTACTTATTGTATCCACACAAAGTGAATAAGTAAGACTATATTAAGTGTTTTCAATTGCGTGAATATACTGTGAATTTGCAAACAGAGCCGTTGTCTATTAGTGATTCTAATTATGCGATTCACCAACGCTGGATGACTAGGGCTGTGGAACTAGCACGAGCCGCCGGTGATGCCGATGAAGTGCCTGTGGGTGCTGTAATTGTTGATGGTACTGGCAAATTGATTGCCGAAGCGCAAAATCGGCGGGAGAGAGACTGCGATCCGACTGCTCATGCTGAAATCTTGGCGATTCGGGCGGCCGGGCAAGTTTTGCAAGACTGGCATCTCAACTCTTGCACGCTCTATGTAACGCTGGAGCCTTGCCCGATGTGTGCTGGTGCGATCGTCCAAGCTCGGATCGGTCTGTTGGTATATGGAGCGGATGACCCAAAAACGGGTACGATTCGGACTGTGGCTAATATTCCAGATAGCGCTCATTCTTGTCACCGCTTGGAGGTACTTGGCGGTATTATGGAGTCTGTTTGCCGCGAGCAGTTGCTTTGTTGGTTTGCAGCGCGCCGTCCAAGTTAACAGGTAAAAGTTTTGACTCTTCTGAGCAAAGTTTAGTCAAACTTGGCTATTTAACTGAAATAATAGGTAATTGCCCGATCGAGTTTTTCTGACGGTTGACGGCTACTAGGTATATCTGTCCGGTTGGTTCAGATTTGACCTGTTGCAGATTATCTTGCAGCGGGTGCGATCGGTTGATCGGCATAATGCCAATAGTAAAAGTGTCCCGAGGGAAAAAGTAAAGATGTGTCAAACAACATATTTTAGACTTTACATCTTGATAAGGCAGCTTAATTGCTATGCGCCACACCGCCACGATCGCCGTTGAGTCCAGTAAATCATCTCTAGTGAAGCCAATGCCTGCCAAGGTAGCATCTAATACCTCTCGCGTTTCTCCTTGGTTAACCTCCTTGCTCTATCCGCTAGGTCACTATATTGTCCTGCCGTTTCATTTTCGCAAGATTGAGATAACCGGACAGGAGCACTTGCCGAAAGACGGGCCTGTGATCTTAGCCCCTACCCACCGTTCTCGGTGGGATGCCCTGATGATGCCCTATTCAACCGGACAGATGGTAACTGGACGGGATTTGCGGTTTATGGTAACTGCTGATGAGGTGAAAGGACTGCAAGGTTGGTTCATCAGACATTTGGGAGGGTTTGCTGTCGATATCAAGCATCCGGCAATTAGCAGTCTGCGTTACGGCGTGGAATTGCTTCTCGATAAGCAGATGTTGGTGATTTTTCCCGAAGGTGGCATTTTTCAAGATGGCGAAGTTCACCCGATTAAGGCTGGATTGGCTCGTTTGGCAATGCAAGCAGAGTTGAGCACGCCTGGTTTGGGGGTGAAAATTTTACCGATGAGTATCCGCTACCGCCCGCGCATTCCTCGATGGGGTTCTCATGTAAAAATTGCGATCGGTGTTCCGATTGCCGTGGCGGATTATACCAATGGTGGCGGTGGCAAAAAAGAGGCGCGATTGTTGACTGCCGAGCTCGAAATGGCTCTTAAAAATCTTGATGAATGTTGTTAGTTGTTAGTTGTTAGTTGCGGTGCCCTGAGCGGAGCGTCGCCCTGAGCGTAGCCGAAGGGTCGAAGGGTCAGGGTAAACGCATCTAGTTACCAGAGAATATTTGAAACCCCTAGTTCTCGTAAAAGTGGGGTTGAGATCTGACAGTATTATCAATAAATATTCATTGATGAGAATACGCTGGGCTTAATCTGATTAAATTCAAACGGTAGATCAAGGCTTTCAGCCGCTGATTATTCTTCCCAAACTAGATGCGTTTACCCTGGTCGAAGGGTTAGTTGTCAGTTGTTCTCAAGTAAGTGAGGTAAGTCAGCTACTAATCACCAATAACCAATCGCGCGTCTCATCTTACTAAAAAATGCTATAATATTTGTTACTACTGTTGTTTGAAGTAGTATTTTTTAGTTATGCAATGTCAGAATCAATGGGTTTTGCTTTAAAATTTAAGCCTGGTCAAATTGTCAGTTTAGAATGTGGAAATACGTGCCTGCATTCAGAGGTAATAGAAGTAGTTGAGGCACGTCAAATTTGTTGGGTGCGCCCTTTAATGTTAGTTGGATTAGTGTCGGGGAAGGAGGTATCCCAGCAGTGGCCGGAAGAATACACTTTATCCGATTTGCGGGACGGTGCTGATTTGCTGTGGCCGCTGAGTTTGTTTCGGGCGGCGCTGGATACAGAGGTAATTTCGCTGTTGAGTCAATTGCAGTCTCTGGACTCCGATCAAAAGGATAGCGCGATCGCATCTCGGCAACTTAGGGATTTTGTCGATCGAGTTTGGGAAGCTTTTCCGAGTGCTTTTAATTAGTTAGTTGTTATTGGTTATTGGTTATTGGTTATTGGTTATTGGTTATTGGTTATTGGTAGCACAGGACTAATGCAAAAAAAAGATGTTTGTAGTGAGGACTTTAGTCGGCATAAAATCTGATATCAATTCCGGCTGCGCCGGAATGACAAGCGAGGACACGGCAGTGCCGTTTCCCTACCGTAATGAATTGTAGGGACACGGCACTGCCGTGTCCTGATTTCGGGTAATATTAGTTTTAATGTAACCGGAATCTCAGGACTAAAGTCCTCATTACAAACCAATTTCATAACGAATAACAACTAACAAAAAATTAAGTTAAAATACCGCGTGTGAAAGTTCTGATGGTTTGAGATTATTATGAATAACTTCACCATCGCGGAACCAGACAATGCGGCGAGTTTGGCGCGCCACTTCCGGTTCGTGCGTTACCATCACCACAGTCATCCCACTTTCATTGAATTCTGTAAAAATATCCATTACTTCTTGGGTAGTTTTAGTATCCAATGCGCCCGTCGGTTCATCTGCAAGTAATAATACAGGACGATTGACAATTGCCCGGGCGATCGCAACTCGCTGCTGCTGTCCTCCTGATAGTTGATTCGGTCTATTTTGCAGCCGACTTTCGAGGCCTACTTTTGTTAAAGCATCTACCGCACGTTCGCGTCTTTCTGCTGCGGGAATGCCGGCATAAACCATCGGTAACATGACATTTTCTAGTGCTGTCAATTGAGCCAACAGGTGAAATTGTTGGAACACAAACCCTAATTTTAAGTTGCGAATTCCCGCTAATTCTGCTTCGGGCATTTGGGCGACATCTACGCCGTCTAAGTAGTAACTGCCACTCGTCGGTCGATCGAGACAACCGATAATGTTCATAGCTGTAGATTTGCCAGAACCCGATGCGCCCATAATCGCGCAATATTCTCCTTGTCTTACCGTCAAGCTGACACCGTTTAAGGCGCGAACTTCGAGGTCGCCAATCCCGTAAACTTTTGTTACGTCTTCCAGACCGACGATGACGGGTTTTGAGAGGACTTGCTGGTCGAGGTCTTGGTAGGTAGCGGTTTGTAGTTCAGGCATTTTTTTTA
>ENA-OBIT01000403-OBIT01000403.1-metagenomes-genome-assembly--contig:-NODE-403-length-19228-cov-12.0257_pt1 | contig 19228 bp, 18 predicted proteins | sample MGYA00153386_OBIT01 | MGnify analysis MGYA00153386
GGAATTGGGAATTGGGAATTGGGAATTGGGAATTGGGAATTGGGAATTGGGAATTTATTACTTATTACTTGTTACTTGTTACTTGTTGGTGATAATAACCAATAACCAATAACCAATAAGCTGTTCTACATCTAAATTGTATTTTCTATGCGGGCGGGACGCCCACCCCACAAGAACTTTATCAAGTTTTGAGTGTGCAGTTTAAATGCAGAACAGCTTAACTAATAACTAATAACCAATAACTACTGACTATTGTCCTCTTCAATGGGACTGATGAGGAGGGATGCTGTTGGCTGGTGTTCTGGAAGAACTTGCAGGGCTGTAGCACTTCCTGCTCCTAAATAAGATGCTACGCCCAAGTCAACGATGCGAGTTGGGATTTGATGAGCAGCGAGGATTTGCTGCATCAATTCGGCTTCCCAACGAAAGCTAGTAGTTGTAAGTGTAATCCAAGACACGGAATAATTTTACCAATTTTTGAGACAATGTTATGTTCTATCGCCAGGGAAAAATCCCGATCAGAAACTAAAATTCGGGAAAAACAACTGCAAGTAAGTAGATAAGATCGCTTCGCCCCACAAAGCTGTAATTGCTGCACCAAGAGCCAGAAACGGGCCAAAGGGCATTGGTTGACGCCGATCGAGCAATCCGATCGCGATCGCCCCACCACCAGCAAAAGCCCCGGCTACACAGGCGATAAACCCCGCTATCAGCAAGTATTGCCACCCCAGCCAAGCCCCCATCAAGGCGGCTAATTTGGTATCTCCAGCCCCCATCGCATTTTGCCCAAAGGCGATCGAGCCTGCGAAACCAATGATATCAAACAACCACAATCCGACAACTGCTCCCAGGATACCGCCCAGTACCAAATTGTTCACAGAGTCGATCGGGCTAAAAGTCGGCCACCAACCTTTTGCCACTTGAAAAACCAATCCGGCCACCAAGCCCGATCGAGTTAAAGAATTAGGCAAAGTCATTGTATCGCAATCAATCAAAGACAAAGCCAATAGCCAGCTAAAAAACGCCCACAAACCCAGAGTTTGCACGCTTACCCCAAACTGCCAGAAGATCAGCAAAAACAGCAAACCCGTAGCTGCTTCAACCAGGGGATAGCGGACAGAAATCCGACTGCGACAATGATTGCAACGTCCCCGCAGCCATAGCCAGCCGAACACAGGTACATTTTCGTACAATCTGAGCCGATTTAAACATTTGGGGCAGCGAGAAGGAGGCCAAAGTATCGACAAACCCGCAGGCAACCGATAAACTACCACATTTAGGAAACTGCCGATCGCCGATCCGAAAGCAAAGACAATGACATAAATAAAAGAATTAAAAATTATTTCCATTAATTTGACTGTTGACTGTTGACTGTTCTCTGTGGTTATTTATTAATTCTTAGATTAGATTCGGTCAATTATCCATAAGGCTTGTAGTGAGGACTTTAGTCATTTTCAAATTCCGAGGACTAAAGTCCTCACTACAAACCTATTTTTGGCGATGTTTGATCGCATATAACATTAATTACTAATTACCAATATTCATAAGGTTTGTAGTGAGGACTTTAGTCCTTTTCAAATTCCGAGGACTAAAGTCCTCACTACAAACCTATTTTTGGTGATGTTTAATCGCACATAATATGAATTACCAATTACCAATTAATACATTTGCGATTCTATTTCATCAAAAGTAACAAAACGTTCACCAGGTAATAAAATGGGCTGCGATGCAAAAATTAGCTGACATCGATCGCTTCCTTGACTAACAACTACGCCGGCCGGATGCTGCATTTGCTCGGAATGCACTTTCAGATACATACTATATGCCGATCGAGCAGCTCGGATCAAATTGGGAGCTAACAAGCTACTATTTTCGCAAATTTCTATACGGGGTTCTGGGTTAGGCGGGTATCTGGTCACTGGAAACTTATGATAATGGTATAGGTCTAGCTATTTGTTGACTCTGTTATCGATCGAACTTACCTTATTTTTTAAGCATAAACTTAGGTGGAAATTAATAGATTAACCTACAATCCTCCCTTAGCTGCGATCGAACTGCGGCTGCGAGCGCTGCTTTCGGCCCAACTGTACGCTGCTGCGTGGGTAGATCCCTCCCCCGCAACGTTAATGGCGGTTTTTGAACACCTGCGAACTCTCCGCTACATCCTCCACAACTACGTACCGAAGTCAGTTTCCGAATCGAGTCCTCACCCGGGCGAAGCGTGCTACCAGTCGCAAACAGGGACGCTACTATTCACCGATTTGGCAGGGTTTACATCGCTATTGGAGGCGAACGCCGCCGAGGGGCGCAAGGGAGCTGAAACCCTGCTGGGAGTGATCAACGACTATTTTGCCTCAATGATTGAAATTGTCAGCAAGTCAGGCGGCGATTTACTGGAGTTTACAGGAGATGCCCTGCTGGTGCAATTCCTGGCAGGTAAACACCAACAGGACACCGCCCGGGCAATCAAGGCCGGTTTGCGGATGCAGCGAGCAATGGCAGAATTTGCCAACATTCCAACCGCTAAAGGGGTTTTGTCTTTGAGAATGCGAGTGGGCATCCACTGCGGGCGCTACATTAGTGCTGACATCGGCACGCCCATGCGGATGGCTCACGTATTGTTGGGGAATACGGTACAGCAAGCTAAGCAAGCTGAAGGTTCTGGGACTGTGGACAGAGTATGTTTGACCCAAACTGCTAGTTCTGGCTTGGGAGAGCAATTTCGCTTTGAACCTGGGAAACCCGGTTATTTGTTGGTGACAGACGATTTTACTGATGCTCAACTCGGAGAGTATGACATTACTCTGACAAGGCGGCGGATGCCGAGTTCGGTATTGCTCGATCGTACTGTCTCTGGTCTCACATTAGAGATTGAAGAATCTGTCAAGCGAGTTGAACCGCTAGCGAGTTATATTCCCAAACCAATCTTGACGCTGCTGGTGGAAAATGCTGATCTGCGACGGATTCCGCCAGATTTTCCGAAACCGACGGTAATGTTTGTCAATTTAATTGGTTTAGCGGAGTTAGTGGACAAGGCGACGCCTGCTGAAGCGGCTAGACTGGTGCTTGGCTGTTCTCGCGTTTTCGCACTCATCGATGCTGTGGTGTCAGCTAAAGGGGGCGTGTTGCAGAAAGTAACGGCTCACTTGGAGGGTTCGGATATGCTGATTTACTTTGGGGTACCAGACGTTCACACCGATGATGCTTGCCGCGCGGCGACTTCTGCGATTGCGATTCGAGAGATTATTGCAGGTTTGGCTCCCCTAATTATTGGCAGTGAGGAAGTAAAAATATCTTGTCAGATTGGACTGTCCTTGGGGGCGGTATTTGCCGCCGAGGTTGGCGAACCCAGAGGGCGACGGGAGTTTAATGTTTTGGGAGATACGGTGAATACGGCGGCTCGGTTGATGACCAAGGCGGGAGAAAATCAAATTTTGATGACTGAAATGGTGTTTGAGTCGATCGCGCCACAGTTCATTTGCGAGGCCTTGGGAGCCGTTTCTCTGAAAGGAAAATCAGCTCTGACTCCGATTTTTGCCTTGCACGGTGCAAAAGTGGAGAGGGGAAAAGGGGGCATTTAAATAACTTTGCGGAAAAGAAGTGCCGATGGCTATGCTGACTCTAAATGAGTTACCGGAATTTGTTCGGTTCTTTCAGGCAATCTCGCTCCCGTTGCAACGGCATGAACTGCATGAAGAATATCGGCTGAATAGTATCGATTGCCACAGTTATCACAAACACCAATGGTCACATCTTCAAGAATGACAAATCCATTTTTATGTTTGAATGCCTCGCGCTTGACAGTGCGGGGTTGAACAGTTCCTTCGCAATACTCACATCTGTATTTATACATACGATTAGCCCTTAAGTTGAGTGACTTCATAAACCGTGATGATTAGATAACGTCCGTTACTAGCCAAACGTCCAACCACTCCAACAGGTGTTTGTCGATCCAGTGCAGTCCCCACTACTACATATTTTGTACCTCTGGAATCGTCTTTTTCAACCCGGATAATCTGACCGCTCAGAACCGCCTCTTCTACATCCAGGATAGTCAGTAAGTCCTCAGCCATTTCTTCCATTGCGTGGGCTCACATATCGTACTATCGGAGGCGAATTTTCTCTCTGATACGGTCAATATCATTACTATGCACTGGCTGATTAATGTTACATCCAGGCAATCATACCAAGTTATTGTTCAAAAATCTATCATTTTAAATTCCTTAAATCTCTTGTTTCACTTCTGGCAATCCGAACCGACCAACAGTCATTATTGCGGCACAAGCTGACCGGAAGACAATCGCTTAATCCCCTCCATCGCTGTAGTTTCTCCCGCTTTGTCACCGCCCTCGCGGGCAACTTTCAAAGCTCTCTCGTAGGATTGGAGAGCTTTGGGATATTGACCCAGACTTTCATAAATTGTACCCATATTGTTGAGCAAGCGTCCGACACTTGTTTGGTCACCGATTGCTTCTAGCATAATCATTGCTTGCTGAAAATAGATCAGTGCTTGAGTATCTTTGCCGAGTTTTCGAGAAGTAAGTGCCATGTTGTTGAGGAGGCGGCCAACGCCAGCCCTGTCTCCGATTTCCCGGCGAATTGCTAAAGCTTGGTGGTAAAATTCCATCGCTCTGTTAAAGTCGCCGATATTGTAATAAACGCCACCCATATTATTAAGAGTACGCCCTAAATCTCGTCGATCGCCCTGAGTCGTGCGAATCGTCCGCGCTTGCTGGTAAAATTCGATCGCCTTGGCGTAATTTACCTGTTCTGCGTACACCGCCGCCATGTTGTGAAAAGATTCCGCTATTTCAATTTGATCGTCGGCAGTTTTGGCAAGTTCCAAAGCTTCTTGATGCAGTTTCATCGCTTCATCAAACTTATCCGCAATCCGGTTGACAAAACCGATGAGATTGAGAGTACGCGCGATACGAAGCCCTTCGCCGATTTCTCGGTGAATGACTAAAGCTTGTCGCAAAACTTCCAAAGCTTTCGGCTGCGAACCCATTTCGGTGTAAACTTCCCCGATATTGTTGAGAGTTTCTCCAATTCCCGGTTTGTCGCCTAGTTGCTTGCGAACTGCCAAAACTTGTTCAAAAGTCTGGATTGCTTCTCGAAACAAACCCTTGCGGTGCTGTTTTACTCCTTTCTCAAAGAGTTGGTCTGCTTGCGTCTTGGGGTCTGTTGCTTGGGCGCGTAAACCAAAGCTATCCCGTAGGGAATCGCTCGCTTGGGGCAGCCTCGCATTTATAATTGAGGCATAAGCCCCAGCGTCTGAGATTACGAGCAAGCTGAGTGCGGGCGATAAGACAAGACTTATAGCTGCGACATAGCTGAAATGGTAAGAGCGGCAGTACACCGATCGAGTCCTCCCATCGCCAAGTTATTACTATTAAGATAGAGCTCTTTGGAGTATTCCTGTCGAATTTGCGATCGGTTCCTAGTTTCCGGCTGAGCTTTTGTCTTGCCAGACTGCCACAACCAGCGGCATATTGTTGAGAGCGGAGATGACAGCAAAGTCTTTACTCGGTGGAAGCGATACTTTTTCAAGGCTGTGCAAGATGATGTCCTGTTTGTCAAGTGTGATCCAAGCAATTCCTGACAATACTTGAATTTCTCGATGAGTTTGAGGCAACCTGTAGACCTCGTTTTTCATCAGAATAATGCGATCCTCTTCGAGGGTTCCGCTAACGGGCGCTACTAACTCAGAATATCTTTGAAGCATAGCATCTCCTTTGAAATTAAATCATCAAAAATCCACCAATTTCCCCAAATCTCGTAGGGGCGGGTTCACCATTTTTTTTGATCATCGCAAACAACCTAAATAAACCCGCCCCCACACAACCAACAATCTTGGGATTTTCCAAATCTCGTAGGGGCGGGTTCACCATTTTTTTTGATAACCGCAAACAACCTAAATAAACCCGCCCCCACACAACCAACAATCTACTATTGGTAATAATGCCGATCGATCCAAGCGCGCATTTCATCATCAGTCGCCACACAGGTAGAGCGACCTGTAGTTCGATCGCAACCATGCCACCAAGTGTTACTATCATTATCTGATGTCTGCCAAATTCTCAATTCATCCTCCCCAGCAGCCGCAGATAGGAAAAACTGCCAAACTTGATTCATCGCCGAAAACATCGATTGCCCTAGCTGTTTTTTTGTAAATAAAGCTCGATCGCCAATCCCGACGAATCTCAAAAATTTGGACTTCCGCAACTTGTCAAAAGTAGACATAATCAACACCTCAATCGTGTTCAAATCCACAGAAAATGCACGCTAAAATTATCAATAATTTGCTTATAATTACCGCAAAATGTTGATATGTAAATTCTGTAAAAACGAATCTGTTACCTGATAAATTAACCTTAGCTCTTGACAAATTGACAATCAAAGCATTGCTTGCATAGATTGTATGAATAAAATCGATAGATTGACATTCCAGGCGAAAAGGTAATGAACGAAATCAATACGCGGCGGATGAAACTCTCTCAAATTCAGGCTTTGATAGCAGTAGCAGAGTGTGCAAACTTTAGTGGTGCGGCTTTGCAAATGGAATTGTCGCAGTCAGCAGTCAGCCACGCCATCGCCTCTTTAGAAACAGAATTGGGAGTGCAACTGTTCCATCGCGGGCGACATGGCGCTCAACTGACGCCTGTGGGGGAAAGGGTAGTGATTCACGGGCGTCAAATAGCCCGCGCCTTAGAAATGATGGTCAAAGAAGCGGATTTAGAAAAAGGTTTACAGGGAGGCCAAGTACGGATAGTTACGTTTCGGAGTGTCGCAACTCATATCCTGCCGGGTATTATAGCCCAATTTCGCGATCGCTTTCCCAAGATTGCTGTCAGCATTACCGAAGTCTATTATACCCAGGCTGTGGAAGAGGCTTTGCGATCGGGTAAAGCAGACATCGGCTTTGTGTCTCTTCCCATCTCGGATGAATTTGAAACTAGGGAAATTTTACGGGATAAATATGTTGTGTTGCTGCCGCCAACTGCCAAATTACTAAATGCTAAGATTACTTGGGAAGAATTAGCAGCTTATCCGCTGATTTTGCAGCCACCGGAAACGGCTTGTTCGATACCACTTCGCAAGTATTTAGCAACTTCCGAGTTTCCCCTAAATATCGCTTACGAACTCAGCGAAGATTCAACTATTGTGAGTATGGTGTTGCAAGGTTTGGGTACTGCAATTTTACCACGTTTGGCAGCGGAACCAATACCTGCTCAGGTGAAAGTTTGCAGTTTACCAGCGGATTTTGAGAGGGTAATTGGGGTGGCTGTGTTGAGGGATGGGTTGTTAATTCCGGCCGTGTTTGCGTTTTTGGATTTAGTTACAAGTGCGGCGGAGGTTGATAGTGGGGGCGAGTTTCCAATCAATCCTTCATGAGAAACCTAACTCTTTGTGGAACAGGCATCTTGCCTGTTCACTGGTTCCTAGGCAGAGCCTAGGAACCCATATCTAGAGGCTCTGCCTCGTGAGAGGAAAAATGGAGGCAGAGCCTCCGGATCTGTGTTACCAGGCAGAGCCTGGGAACGAGTAATAGCAGTACCCTGAGCGGAGTGGAAGGGTGTGTTCAAATAATTCAGTCGATTCAGATAGTTTATTCAGGTTCTGGTGTAAGGTCGAGTCCGCGATAGACTTGTTCAATTGGAAAACTGAGATTGATGCTTTTTAGTTCTATGGTATCGCCTTCTTTGTAGTTAATGATGATCCATTCACCAGCATCATTTTTGTGATACAAATCCATTTCGATACTGGTGGAACTAACTAATAAATAGTCTTGTAAGACTGGATTGTTGCGGTACATTCTAAATTTGCCACCGCGATCGTAGGCCTCAGTGCTGGGAGAGAAAACCTCAACGATTAAGCAAGGATAAGTAAAATAATTGGGAGTGTTTTTGTCGCGATCGTCGCAGGTTATACTAGCATCGGGGTAAGTATAGTTAGTGCTTTCAACAATATTAATCTTGATGTCAGAATTGCCAGTTATGCAACCGCTATTTTCTAAATGACGATCGAACATGGCAGTAAGTCTGATGGCAATGCGGCCGTGATTGACGCTGCCGCCACTCATGGCGTAGACTTCACCGTTGATATACTCATGCTTTTCTAGCTGTTTTTCTTCCCAAGCGAAGTATTCTGCTGGGGTAAGTTGGGGAAAGTTTTCTTTAGCGGCGATCATTTTTTTAGGTAATGGGTAGTAGGTAATGGGTAATGGAGTTGATTTCTATTTCCTATTTTAGTCTGACACAAACATTTTTGGCAGCAAGCCTTTTTAAAGTTGTTCGGTTAAATTGATTTGTTGACCGATCGTCAAAATTGACAGAAATTTCACGCACTCAGTGCGGAACTTCTTACATCTTGCACCATTGTCAGCAACGGGCTAGAAGCCCGTTCCACAAAGAGTCAATTTTCTTGTGGAACGGGCTTCTAGCCTGTTCATAAAAGGCTAATTGAGAATTGTGCAAAATCTCAGTTATTAACTACTTATGCGCTTAGCCACAAGACTAGATCGATCGCCTTGATGGAATTTGATTTCGCCATCTATCGAGTTTTTATCCTTTAATTTGAGCCAACCGCTACCAGATGCAGAATCGTTTTCATCATTACCATCCCAGGTAAACTCAAATCGCTGATCCTTTCCATCTTTTACCACTCCACCGTCAATTTGACCTGATACTAAACCAAATTGAAATTCTCCTGAACCGCTAGGCTCAATCTCGATATACGCTTCAACTTCCATGTCCAAGTAATCACTATCCCACATTGCCATCTCTGCGATCCGCCATCTACCGCTATATTGCATTGTTTTCATCCTCCAGTTGTATTAATATTTACCATTTCGTTTGCCCAGTTGCGTAAATTTACCTCCGCTTCTACCTAATCTACCTGCGCTGCTCCCAAAAATTGGTAGAGCTTGGACTTGGGCTCGATCGCACAAGTAGGTTAAGCTGTTCCGCATCTAAATTGTATTTTACTGGTTCCTAGACTCTGCCTAGGAACCTATGTCACTCTTGCTCTGCCTCGCCAGAGGCAAAATGGAGGCAGAGCCTCCGGATCTACGTTACCAGGCTCTGTCTGGTAACGAGTAAAATTTGGGAAATAGTCGGTTATTCGATCGCACCTGTCAAAACTTCTGATAAACTCAAAACCAGGTGCAGCCCTTTCAGTGAGTGCTTGTTATGAAAATCCTTCACGGAACTTGGATTCCTCAGCCAGGAGAAGAATTTATCCAGCAGGGAGCATTTTATATATGGGTTGAAACGACGGAAAAAAAGCAGTTTCGTCAATCCACTCAGCGCCATCCCAGACAAATCCCTGCGGCCGATTTGGCGACGCTGTTGATCACAGAGCTAGGAATTAAACCACCCCTTCCTCGCCAGCTCCAAGACTTGATTTCGCCCCAGTATTTTTTGTTACCAACAGTTGACAATCAACCCTTACCTTCCCTAGAGCTATCTCGCTATCTGGAAGAAGAATTACCCGAATCATTTGAGTTTCAATATTGGCAGATTGATTGCTACCGAACCGTCACTTCAGACAAAATAGGCGGTCTTGTGAATAACGTTGTCAGCCTGATCGATGACCTGCATTTTATGGCGCTGCACAACCTAGCAGAGATTCAACTTGGAGCAGATTTGCTGTTTTGGTTTCACTACACTCAGGCGCTCAAGGGGATTATTTTCAAAGATCAGTATATTCCTGCTCTGACTTATCGTGAATTAGTTCCTCCGAAAGCCTCTGAAGCTAAAGGTAAGTCTGCAAAGTCAGCCGAGGACACCATTGTTTCTTCAACGAAAACTAAGGGAAAACAAGCCAAAACCACAACGACAACCAACACTCAACGGGTAGCCAAAGCCAAAGCAATCATCGCGGCCGCTGAATCCAAATCATCTGCTAATACTATTGAAATATATCCGGGATGGGAGTTCATTGGGGAAGAGTACGAAACAACTATTCAGCAATATGTAGAATATATGCCGTTGGTTTGTGTGGCAGGGGTGAATAAGCCGCGAGAAACTCCAGAATTTTACGATCGCACAACTCTGCTGCGCCACTTTTCTGAGTGTTTGCTGGTGAATATTCTGACTCATCTGCCGACGACGCAAGCCTTTGAAAAGACGATTGCCGATTCTCTCCTTTTCGACTGTTTGCATGGTAGTGGCAAAGTTGTAAAAACTAGCATGGAACAGTTGAAGCAATGGCAGATATGGCGCGATCGCATCGATCGCACTCAATCAGAGCAATCGTTCCATCTCTACTTTAAGTTACAAGATCCAGCCGAGTCAGAGGCTCCTTGGGAACTTCAGTTTCAGGTTGCGCCCAAGGCCGATCCGTCGCTGCGTTTATCACTGCAAGACTATTGGCGGATGCGATCGGCTGAGCAAAAACAAGTCCAGCAGCAGATGGGACAAGGATTTGAGCAACAGTTGCTGATGAATTTGGGCTACGCGGCTCGGATTTATCCTACCCTGTGGGAGGGACTGGAAACCGACCAGCCGATCGGCATTGGGCTGAATCTGGAGTCGGCATTTGGGTTTCTCAAAGAGTCTGCATGGGTGTTGGAAAACGCAGGCTATAAGGTTGTTGTGCCCGCCTGGTACACTCCCCAAGGCAGAAAACGAGCAAAAGTTCGGCTGAAAGCCAAGGGCAAATCCCTCACATCGGGCGAAGATAAAAGCAAGCAATACTTTTCGTTCGATCGACTGGTAGAGTATCAGTACGATTTGGCGATCGGCGGTGAACCAGTTGACGAACAGGAATGGAACCAATTGGTGAGTGCCAAAACCCCACTGGTGCAGTTCCGAGGGCAATGGCTGGAACTAGATCAGGATAAGATGCGGCAAATGCTGGAGTTCTGGAAAACTCACCAGCAAGACAATCCAGAATTGAGCCTGTTGGATTTTCTGAAGCTGACGACGGAAGATGATGAAGATTTGGAGTTAGAAGTCGATCGCAACAGTAGTTTAGCCGAAATGCTGAACAAACTCGGTGATAAAAGTCAACTTCAGGCGATCGACAATCCCGAACATTTGCAGGGTAATCTGCGGGAATATCAAAAGCGCGGAGTGTCGTGGCTGCAATACCTGGAACAGCTAGGATTGAACGGTTGCCTTGCCGATGACATGGGTTTGGGCAAAACAATTCAAGTGATTGCTAGACTGCTTCAGGAACGAGAAATAGCACAAAAAGCAGGGATAAAAAATATCCCGCCCACCTTATTAATTGCGCCTACATCGGTAGTTGGAAACTGGTATCACGAAATTCAGAAATTCGCACCGCAGTTGCAAGCAACCATCCATCACGGCACGCAACGAGCCAAAGAAAGCAAAGCATTTAAACAAGCCTGTCGCGAAAACGATTTGTTGATCACATCCTTTGCTTTAGCGAGACTCGATGCCAAGCTATTAGGTGAAATTAAGTGGCATCGCATCGTGCTTGATGAAGCGCAGAACATTAAAAATCCAAAAGCGGCTCTAACCAAAGCAATTCTCAAACTAAATGCACCTCATCGGTTGGCAGTGACGGGAACGCCGATCGAAAACCGTCTGTTAGATTTGTGGTCAATCTTTAACTTCCTCAATCCCGGCTATCTCGGTAATCAAACCCAATTTCGGCGTAACTTTGAATTGCCGATTCAAAAAAACAACGATCTCCGTCAATCTGCAACTCTAAAAAAGCTAGTTGAACCGTTTATTTTACGTCGGGTTAAAACAGATCAATCTATCATCAAAGACTTACCAGATAAAGTTGAACAAAAGCTGTTTTGCAATCTGACTAAGGAACAAGCATCTCTCTATCAAGCAGTAGTCAAAGATGTGGAAACAAAAATCAATGAATTGGAAGGCATCCAGCGCAAAGGATTGATTCTGGCTACCCTCACCAAGCTGAAACAAATCTGCAATCATCCGATGCAGTTCTTGCAGGATGGCAGTGAATTTACGCCAGAGCGATCGCACAAACTCACTCGTCTGAGCGAAATGGTAGAGGAAGTATTACAAGAAGGAGAAAGTTTATTAATTTTTACGCAATTTACCGAACTGGGTCAAGCTCTAGAAAAGTATTTGCGCCAAGTCTATCACTACAAAACATACTATCTATCCGGTAGTACATCTCGCAAGAAACGAGAGCAGATGATCGTCGAATTTCAAGATCCAGAAACAGAGCCTTCAATATTTGTACTGTCCCTCAAAGCAGGAGGCGTAGGAATTACCCTGACCAAAGCTAACCATGTCTTTCACTTCGATCGCTGGTGGAATCCCGCAGTCGAAGATCAAGCAACGGATCGCGCCTTTCGGATTGGTCAACAGCGCAATGTTTTCGTACACAAATTTGTGGCTATGGGAACCCTAGAAGAGCGCATTGATGAAATGCTGGAAGACAAAAAGAAGCTAGCAGGATCGATTGTCGGGGCAGATGAATCGTGGTTAACAGAATTGGATAACGAAGCATTTAAGAAATTAATTGTTTTAAATCAAAGCGCCATTATGGAGTAAACTGACATCTAGATTATCTATGGTATGAGAGGGGAAGAAATAGATATAATTCCTGTAGGGGCGGGTTCACCAATAACAATTGCCTAAAACCGACAATCTCATAAACCCGCCCGGCCGGTTCTTTATCTGTTTAAGATTTTTGATCGGCGATCGCAATATACAATTTAAATGCACAACAGCTTAATATCATGAGCAAATTTAGTCGCACCTGGTGGGGTCAAGAATTTATTCAAGCATTGGAGCATATCTCTGATGACGGTCGTTTAAGCCGGGGTAGAGCTTACGTCAACAATGGCAAAATCACTTTCTTTGAGATTAAAGATGGCATCGTCGGTGCTACAGTTAGAGGTTCGATCAATGCCTATTTTGGGGTTTACAAAGAACCACTTTACATAACCACGATCGAGTTTCATGACATTAGTGCCGCTAAATGGGCTGCGGCGATCGCATTAATCGCCTCTAGAGCTAGTTTGATCTCCAGACTGCTGCTGAACGAAATTCCTAGTAATATTGAAGATTCTTTTACAACCCTAGGCTTAAATCTGTTGCCTCACGGGGAAAAAGATTTTAATGCCCAGTGCTCTTGCCCAGATTATGGCAATCCCTGCAAACACATTGCCGGAGTCTATTATCGAATAGCTGCCGAACTCGATCGCGATCCATTTCTACTCTTTGAATTGCGGGGACTTTCACGAGAAGATTTACATAAAGAACTAGCAAAATCGCCTTTAGGTCAAGCACTTTCGGCAGAATTGCAACTGTCTCAAGGTTCACTCAAACCAGCCGAATCTTATTACACTAAACCTACCATAGTTGCCGCTGAACCTGTTGAGCGCTTGCAGGATTTTTGGCAAGGAACCAAGCGTTTGCCTCAAACTATGGAACCTGTAGTAAAGCCATTAGTTGCTGGTATTCCGGTCAAAAAGCAAGGCGATTTTCCGGCTTTCTGGCACCGCAATAACTCGTTTCTTGAAGTGATGGAAGAGCTTTATGAGCAAGTCAGAAATAAAAGTCCACTTTAATGTAATATCAATTCCGGTTGCACCGGAGTGATAGAGGAGACGGCAGTGCCGTGTCCCTACAATGTTATTTTGGGTAGGGACACGGCACTGCCATCTCCTAATTTCGGCTATAGATTGGCTAATTAGATTTGATCGTCTCTCTCACCCAATTGCGGAAATCCACCTCTGCTTCTACCTCATCTAACTGCGCTGATGCCAAAAATTCGTAGAGCTTTTCTTTGGGTAGAATCGGAAAAGTGGGGCTGACAGATACTTCCAAATACTCAGAGTTTTCTAGCTTATAAATTCGCCATTCTCTACCATTGTACCGCCAAAACTCCGGTACTCCCATACTGGCATAGAGAGCTGGCTTATCAATATCAGTATGGGTGATATCTACTTCTACTACTAAATCGGGTGGTGGATCTGTGGCTAAATCTACTGTGCGACCGGCGACGAGGGGCTGATTTTGGATGTAATAAGCATTATCTGGTTCTGCGCCGCGATTTAGGTCCGATCGATCTAAGGTTGTCGAACCCATCGTTTTAATCTTCAAACCTAGCTCTACAGCCAAAATAATAATCAGTCGTTCGATTAAGCATCTCGAAAATTCGTGTTGTTCTAAAGGCTTGGTAATTTCTAAAGTCCCTCTGTCAAATGTCAATCTAGCCGATCGTTTATCGCCCACAATCTTGAGCAGTTGTTGATAACCATCCCAAGTAATATTTCTCAACACTACTCGCTTTTCGCCTATGAGTAACGGTGGTGCGATCGGCGCAACAGAAATCATATGTTTACTTCCAGCTATGATGTTTCTAGGATAACATAAGAGTCAACAGATTTTAGATTTTTAAACCGCAAATATCAGCAGATGAACGCAGATGAACGCAGATAAGATTCCATCCGCGTTCATCTGCGTTTATCTCCTGTTTTCATCTGCGGTTAAATTATTTTCATCATCACATAAATTCTATTTACTCCGATCGCTTCTCTGCCGCAAAATAAATTCAGCTAACGCCAAATCAACGGGAGTTGTCACCTTCAAATTCGTCTCTTCTCCCTCAACAATTGTTACTGGTAAACCGCATTTTTCAAACAAAGCCGCATCATCAGTAACTTCCCAACCCTTCAGTCGCCCTTCTTCGTGACACTTTTTCAATAATTCCACTTCAAATCCTTGGGGAGTCTGAGCTGCCCACAAATTGCTCCTTTCCGGTGTGTCTCGCACAATCCTATGCTCATCCACCACCTTAATCGTATCCTTGACCGGGACGGCGACAATCAAGCCCGGACAGTTCAAAAGTGCCTCTGCCGCCCGATCGAACAATTGAGCAGTTGCCAAACATCGGGCGCCATCGTGAATCAACACTCGATCGGCATCCGGTGGCAATGCCTGCAAACCGTTATAAACTGACTCTTGGCGAGTTGCGCCACCTTGAATTAGTTCGATCGGCTTAGTCAAAGATAAATCGCCCAGAATTGCTTCAAAATCGGGAAAATCCTCTGGCTGGCCCATAATCCCAATCCAGGTAATGTGGTGCGAAGCCTCAGCCGCCGCCAAAGTCCAACTCAGCAAAGGTTTAAGAAGCAAAGTCAGCAGCAGTTTGTTCCGCTGACTCCCCATCCGTCGCCCCGAACCCGCCGCAGGAATTAATAAGTGCATTTACTAACCGTTTTTAAACCAACTACCTATATATAATAAGAGCGTCCTGTACTCTTCAATCAGTTGTTTCGCTGTCAGCCAGTGGGTTTTAAGGTCTAGAAATACTATAAGCTGATAGTTGAGAGCCGATCGCACAGAGCTACCTCGAACAACAATAGCCCGATCGTTTATGATGCGAATACTAGCACTTGTCCCTGGCGGGATTGGCGACCAAATTTTATTTTTTCCGACTCTTGATGACCTCAAGCAGTCTTATCCCGACGCTCAAATTGATGTGATCGTCGAACCGAGGGCAAAAGGTGCTTACCGAGTCTGTAAGTCTGTTAAAGAAGTCTTAACTTACAACTTCAAAGACCGCAACGCGATGGCGGATTGGGGCAATTTACTGGGCGTAATTCGCGATCGTGAATACGAAGGAGTAATTTCCCTCGGCCAGCGGTGGAGTGTGGGACTTTTGCTGTGGCTGACAGGTATTCCCAAAAGAGTTGGCTATGTGGGAAGCAACAATACTTTATTTCTCACCAATCCCGTACCGCTGAAAACTGAGCAGTACGCCGCCGAAATGTACCACGATTTGCTGCAAGGATTCAACATTAAAAATGCTTGTCCACCAGTAGCCATTAATGTACCGAAAATGGACATTCAGTGGGCGGAAGCGGAACAGCAACGGTTAGGAATTAAAGAAAGTGGTTACATTTTAATTCACGGCGGTTCTAGTCAGTTAGCTCTGTCTAAAGGTATTGACAAAATTTACCCGATCGGCAATTGGCAGAAAATAATAGAAGACTGTCAGCAGCGACAGCCAAATTTACCAGTTGTGATTGTTAAAGGGCCAGAAGATGCTGATTTTGTGACCGAACTAATCAAGTTGTGTCCGAAGGTGAAAATTACATCGCCCGATGATGTGGGCAAATTGGCTGCGACAATTGCTGCGGCTAATTTGATGATGTGTACTGACAGTGCGCCGATGCACTTAGCTGTGGCGGTTCAAACTTATACAATTGCGTTGTTCGGCCCGACTGATCCGGCGAAATTGTTGCCAAAGAGCGATCGATTTTTGGGCATTAAATCTCCAACTGGTAAAATGGCGGACATCTCTCCTGAAGATGTTTTAAAGAAAGTTTGGGGCGGCTAAAAACTAGGATATCTTCGGTAGGGAAACGGCATTGCCGTCTCCTCCGTTGGCTAGGACACGGCAGCTTAGAGGACACGGCAGTGCCGTGTCCCTACAAATAATCGGAGGATGGTTTCACTGGTTCCCCGGCTCTGCCTGGGAACCCATATCTAGAGGCTCTGCCTCGCTTATCTGCACTTCACAGGAGGCAGAGCCTCCGGATCTGCGTCCCCCGGCTCTGCCTGGGGACGAGGAAAGGAAACGGCACTGCCGTCTCCTCCATCGCCTAGATTTAGCTCCCTTTTCGTCGATCGCACTTCTGCTGTAATTCCTTCTTCTTTTCCTTAGATTGAGCATACTCAATTCTGCTAAAACCTATCAAGGCTTTAGCGGAAGCAGTGAATTCATCCACCGAGATTTTATGAGAATATAGAAGTCCGACACCTACCATGAGAATCACGGCTGGCAAGGATCTGACGGCACGGTTAATATTGTGGTTCATAACGATTTGCTCTTCTAAATAGTGTTTATATAACTAGAATAGTGGAGCAAACACCGAGACTCAAGGGCAGATAGGGCGAGTTTTAATTTGTGTTCTGCCCTAAATTTTGGGGCAGATAGGGCAGGAAATTAAAACCTATCTGCCCTAGTCAGAAACAAGTAATTAAATTATGATTTACGCATGGGACTCAGAAACCGGGTTTTTGCGAAAATACTTCGTTGTAGCCGACAGATTCGGGTAAAAACCGACTAAAATACAAATAAATTTCCAGTCGTCTTCAGACGACTTTCGATATGAGACAGAGGTTTGAACCCCTGGCGGACTGTCGGACTATCGAATTATCGAACTTCCGGATCGTCTAATTATCAAACTAACTAACAACTACCAACCATACCTCAAAACTTAATATGCGCCCATCTGATAAAGTTCAATCGAGTGCAACTGGAAAAATTAAGCTCAAAGAATCATACAAGCAAGCTGAATTGACTATAGAAAAACTAGCGGCTAAAGCTAATATTTCCCCGGACACAGTTAAGCGCTTACTCGGCACAAGAGACTGCCCTAATGGTGTAGAAAGATTGTCGGTCACCAACATAGCTAAAGTTTTAGGAATAGAACCAACAGATATTGTCGATCCCAAAGATTGGAATGCCGAAAATTCGCTGCCGCCAGAGTTTGAATCACTCATAGCAGAAAAAATTAAAACCTTTTGCGGTCGCCGATTTGTTTTTGATACTTTTCAGCAATTTATCACCGAAAATCCTTGCGGTTATTTTACAATTATCGGGGATGCGGGAATGGGCAAAAGTTCGATCGCAGCCAAATACGCCTCCGAACATAAATCTCCTTGCTATTTCAATATTCTCGTCGAACGCCGCAACAGACCAGAATTGTTTTTGAAGAGCATTCGCCGGCAATTAATTGACCGCTATCAATTGCCAAATTCAGAAGATGCCGATTTACCAACTTTATTGGCAAAGGTGGCGGGGAAACTCACAGCGGGCGAACGTTTGGTAATTGCAATTGATGCACTTGATGAAGTCGAACAAGAACCGGGAGATAATCTTTTACATTTACCGAAAAATCTGCCTAATAACGTATATTTTATGCTGAGTAGGCGACCCTATAGCCTCGATAAAAAGCGGTTGTTAGTAGATGTTCCCGAAAAAGAGTTAGATTTAAGAGACAGCAAGTATGTTAATTTCAATCAGGATGATATCAAAGAATATATTCGCTTTGTTATCAATACCGATTCTGAGTATAATAATGGGCTGAAGAACTGGATTCAAAGTCGCAGCATTGCCGATACAACTTTTGTCGAACAATTGGCAAACAAGAGCGAAAACAATTTTATGTATTTGCGGTATGTTTTGCCAGCAATTGCTAAGGGCGATTACAACGACCTCAGTTTAAAGCAATTACCAGACGGGCTGCAAGAGTATTATCAAAACCATTGGGTGCGGATGAGGATGGATATTAATCCAGGGCAATTGATGGAGATTGTCTTGTATATTTTGCTAGAGATTGGAACGCCGATTCCCTGCGAGATGATTGCTGGAATTGCCGGGGTGGATGAATGCGATGTGGCACAGGTTTTAGAAGATGAGTGGGTTGAGTATTTGAAAAAGCAGAATGTAGACGGAGACATCTGCTACACGATCTATCATGCTAGTTTCTTTGACTTTCTGAAAGCCAAACGGGAGATGGATTCAAAGCGGAAGATATTTAAGGAAGTAAATCAACGGATTGCTGAGTATTTAGAAAAGAGGATGGCGTGAGATGGGAGAATTTGCTGATAAGTTTGCGGGCGAAAAACTTTACTGTCAAAGTGCTTATCTGGGCTTGCCACTCAATTATGTCAAATATGGAAATCTAGAAAAATATTATCAAATACTGACTGATTTTAATTTTATGATGGCAAAACTTCAGCATCCTGATTTTGGACTGCAGGCACTGATTGATGATTTCGATTTTGTTGACGATTCAGAAGCATTAACTCACCCAGAGTACAACTCAGAAAAAGTTAAAGCCCTGAACTTGATTCAAGCGGTACTGTGGATTTCAGCCGATATTTTGACTCTAGATAAGACGCAACTCGCAGAGCAATTGTTAGGGCGCTTGCTGCACTTTAACATTCCGGCAATTCAGGGAATGGCAGAGGTAGCTAAGCAGTGGAAAGCAGCACCTTGGTTGCGTCCTTTGACATCTTGTTTAACTCCCCCTGGCCGGGTACTGCTGCGCACTCTCAATGGTCACAGTAGTTCGGTATATGCAGTAGCCGTCACTGCTGATGGTAAGTGGGCGATTTCTGGTTCAAGAGACAATACCCTCAAAGTCTGGGATTTAACCACTGGAGAGGAACAGTTTACTCTCAATGGTCATAGCGACTGGGTAAAAGCAGTAGCCGTCACTGCTGATGGGAAGCGGGCGATTTCTGGTTCA
>ENA-OBIT01000404-OBIT01000404.1-metagenomes-genome-assembly--contig:-NODE-404-length-19222-cov-11.0829_pt1 | contig 19222 bp, 17 predicted proteins | sample MGYA00153386_OBIT01 | MGnify analysis MGYA00153386
CGTTGCTCGATCGAATTCCAGACTATGATAAAAAATGTAACATAATTGCTGTGCAGATTTCACGGAGCGATGCTTTTGCCGAGTCTTAAATACCATTTTCTGCAACCTCAACATCCGCCCCAAGCTGGCATACAGCCAAAAACCGAGCTAAAAACCAAAGTCCGAGCTGACCAGCGGGTCGCTGCGTAAGATTTAATATTAATGATAAAACTTCACTGATTTGGCAAATAAGTGTTAAGTTTGAATAATTTTTTGTTCGTGGCGGACGTTTGACGAATGCTTTCGAGAGGGTTAACTGCGTAAAAGCTTAAAAGCTTACAAACTGAAAATACGGGAAATGCCATACTTGCCTAACTTTTACAGAAAAATCATGCACAGACGAGTTTTCCAGGCTGCATTTTTACTTTTGCTTCAAGTCGCCCTAGTTCTAGGCCTGTGGGCGCAGCCTGCGGCGGCGCTAACTCCAGAACAGCAGCTATTGAGCGAAGCTTGGCGAATTGTCAACCGCTCTTACGTGGACGACAGCTTCAACTCTAAAAACTGGTGGTCGATTCGCGAAAAAGCCGTCAGGGAACCGCTTAAAGACAGACAGCAAACCTACACGGCGATTCAGGGGATGCTGGCGAATCTCGACGACCCCTTCACTCGACTGCTGAAACCCGAACAGTACCGCAGCTTGCAGGTCAATACTTCCGGGGAATTGACTGGTGTGGGGCTGCAAATTGCGATCGACCCCCAGACAAACACGCTGACAGTGGTGGCTCCTTTGGCCGACTCACCGGCGGATAAAGCTGGCATCCAACCGCTCGATCGCATCTTGAAAATTGACGGCATTCTCAGCTCAGAATTGAGCCTAGACGAATCAGCCACTCGAATGCGCGGCCGCATCGGCACTTCTGTTACCTTGACCTTGGGGCGCGAGGGAAGGGACGCTGCTGAGGAAATTGAGCTCGTGCGCGATCGCATTGCTCTAAATCCCGTCTACGCCGAATTGCAGTCGGGGGCGGACAATTTACCGCTGGGCTACATTCGCTTGAGTCAATTCAGCGCTAACGCCACTGAGGAAGTCGCTCACGCGATCGACCGCTTGGAAAAACAAGGAGCCGCCGCCTACATTCTCGACCTGCGGAACAACCCGGGCGGACTGTTGCAAGCAGGGATTGAAATTGCCCGCTTGTGGCTCGATTCTGGGACGATCGTCTACACCGTCAACCGACAAGGTATTACCGGCAGTTTTGAAGCCTCTGGAGGAGCCTTGACCAACGATCCGCTGATCGTTTTGGTCAACAAGGGAACAGCCAGTGCTAGCGAAATTTTGGCTGGCGCGCTGCAAGATAACGGCAGAGCTCAACTGGTGGGCGAAAAGACTTTCGGCAAAGGGTTGATTCAGTCGCTGTTTGATTTGTCTGATGGTTCCGGGTTGGCCGTGACTGTTGCTAAGTACGAGACGCCGAACCACACGGATATTAACAAATTGGGGATTGCGCCCGATCGCGTAGTGCCGCTAGAGCCGATTACGCGCGATCAAATCGGCACTTCCGCAGACTTGCAATATCAAGCTGCACTGCAATTGCTAACAGAAAAAACTGTGATGGCAAAGTCAGCTTAAGTTTGCAGTATTGAGCTTGTCACCTGCGTGAATACAGATGTCTCTCTGTGCGCGCCGACAGCACCCGTGCATTGTGCTGAGCGCGCACCCTACAAATTCCTAAAAATTAAGGCTGTGGGGTTGATTCCTCAGCTTCTGGTGATTCGGATTCCTGCAAAATCACGGGACGCTGTTGGGGATCAATTCGATTGCTTTGCTCTTGCATCACAGTTTTAGCAAGACTGGGGTCAAAATAGCGATTAAAGTCCGATCGTGACTGATTTACTCGCCCTTGAGTAAGACTGACTTCAGCTCGGATTTCCTGCAATTTTTCTTGCACCGCCCGGTAGTGAGGCCAAAGCTGAATCAAAGCAGAAGTTACACAGACTGAAAGTACCACGTTGACGGCTAACTTGACTCCTGTTTCGGCGGCGAGCGTCTGGTGAGGGTAGGAACGCTGGCGGCTGCTGCTGCGGCGAGGAGCAACCCGAGGGGAGTTTTTTACAGGACGGAGTGGGGTAATGGTAGGTTGAATCGCTTGCATAATTTTTTTCTAATACCTAAGACTGACGTTTTAGAGCTGAACGACTTCATCAGTTGACAGTTGACAGTTGACAGTTGACAGTTGACAGTTGACAGTTGACAGTTGACAGCTACCTCTTCCGTCGATAGAAGAGGATTGGAGCAATGAATCATTTTGTTTGATTTCCCCCTAAACGGGGAGGCTTCAGACCCAATTTTCAGGCGTGAAAATTCTGAGCTGAACGCACACTCGCCCCTGTTCGTCAGGGTGCTGACAGCCAAAATTGTTGAGACAAAGGTGACGCCTGAAGGCGGAATTTCCCAATAAAAATGCCTGCCCTTGCAGTCTCGTCTTGATGACCACAAACAATCTACTCCACTGTGGCAGCCATTGTCTGTAATTTCGAGAGATTTAACTGGTTAGGCAGGCGTTTTGCGGTTCGCGACTGGTGTCTGGAAACTACTTGTACAGTTCAGTTGACAGCCGGAAAGCCAAGATTCCGGGAATCAAAGCAATTACGAGCGCTACGTAGACTTGGGTATCTGTTAAAGACATATTCGGAAAACTCCTTTTCGCGGGCACGAGCTTTCACTAATTTGAGACAAATTGGCGCTTTTGGGAATCATTTGTAACAATTCGATAACAAATTTGCTCTGTCTGGCCAGGAGTGGGAGAGTGGGAGATGGGAAGATGGGGAGAAAGAATGGGAAAAATCTTGCTTCTACCCTCGAAGCTCAACATCCATCCGTTACATCCGCTAAATCCCGATCGCGCGATCGCTGCCGAACTTGGGCAAGGGCGATCGCCCGCGACAGAATCGCCCCATTAGGTTAAGATAAATAAAGGCGACACTAATTTAAGACAGAGCCGGTGATTTGCGCTGCGCTCGACCCTTGCAAATCTTAGGTGCACAAAATAGTTAATGCTAGATCAATTTCTCGACGGTTCGCCCAATTTGGGAGTTGACACCTTTTTATTATTGTTGGTTTTGGTGGCTTTGGAGGCTGTTCTTTCGGCTGACAACGCGATCGCCCTGGCATCGATTTCTAAAGGTTTGGAAGATGCCAAGCTACAGCGACAGGCGCTCAACTTCGGTTTAATAATTGCTTTTGTACTGCGGATCACACTAATTCTAACTGCTACTTGGGTAATCCAATACTGGCAGTTTGAACTGGCAGGAGCACTCTACCTGCTGTGGCTAGTTTTCCAGCATTTTTCCTCAGCTACTGACTCGGAAGGAGAACATCACGGCCCGCGATTTGTGTCTCTGTGGCAAGCAATTCCAGTCATTGCTCTGACAGATTTAGCCTTTTCTTTGGATAGCGTTACTACGGCGATCGCCATTTCTGACGAAACTTGGCTCGTGCTTACCGGCGCGACAATCGGAATTATCACCCTGCGGTTTATGGCAGGATTGTTCATCCGCTGGCTGGACGAGTTCATTCACCTTGAAGATGCTGGCTATGTCACAGTCGGCTTAGTGGGCTTGCGGCTGCTGGTGAAAGTAATTAACGATAATTTAGTTCCGCCACAATGGTTGGTAGTTTCTAGTATCGCCGTGATATTTGTCTGGGGATTTTCTAAACGCAATCCTGAATTTATCGACGATTCAAAATCATCGGAAGTTGCTCTAAATCAGGAAGATGCAGAACCTGTAACCCAGGAGTCAGAAGCACAGAAGTCCGAAATTTAACATACTGTGTGTTTTGATCAAAAGTCGATCGAGCTTTTAAGGAAAGTCGATCGATTTTTTATATTTTGAGATTTGAGATTTGAGAATTACTCCCGTCATATCATGTCCGGTAAATCACTTACTATAAACGCTTACTTGTCATGCTGATCCCTTCACCCTTGATCCCTGTCATACGCTCAAGGGCAAAGGGTTATGCAACTAAACTCCTCGAAGGATCTCGGAAATTCTTTGCGGAGTTTAGTTGCAAACCGGAGTGAAGGGTTCAGAATGACAACTACTTAACAGGAATGGATCGGTCAGCCTGCAAAGGAATGAATCCGGGAACACAATATTAATACTATTCAATGTTATTTCCAAGACATACTTTAAAAACTCTATGTGTTACTCTCAAAACAACTTTAAGGATTCAGCCTTCCTGTCCGGCATTGTATCTTTAGATAGAGAAAAAACCTATGTATCGATTCCAGATTATTGGACATACGCAGACGGGCGAATCTATTGGTATCGTCGGTTCTACTCCCGAATTAGGACTGTGGGATATCACGAAATGTGTACACCTTAACACAAGTCCCGATCGCTATCCTTTATGGCACACAGATATAGATATTAAGTCCTCTCTGGATTTAAACGATCGCCAGAAAATTGAATATAAGTACGTGTATATTGATGCCAATGGTATCGCAGAATGGGAAGGATTAGGTTGTGACCGCTGGATACCGATCGACCCAGACCACCAATCCAGCAAAATCGTAGTAGACGATGGCGCATTTGGTTATTTGCAGCCTTATCCCTTCGGATACCTGGAAGAAGAAGAACCCACTGTGAGCCCCTCACACAAAAAATCTGAAGGTTTAAAAATCGCAATTATTGGCAGTTCCGTCGCCAAGGGTCATAAAGCCTGGATGTTGAAAGGTTGGGCTTCCCAGTTGGAAAAGTCTTTGCAGCAAAAATACGGACATCAACTCCTAAATTTGTCAGAAGCGGGGGCGAATGTCGGCAGAACGATCGCCCGTTTTCCCTCAGTTGTCGCCCCAGAACAACCGGATGTGGTGATTATTGCCCTGTCCCTGGGTAACGAAGGGTTAGCACACTGTCGCCCTCACGAACGACGGCGCGCGCAACGCAGGTTTGAAAGCGGCTTGCAGCAGTTGGTGAAAATGACGCGGGCACTGGGAGCACGTCCGATTTTGGGCGGGGTATATCCCCACGGAGAATATAACTCTGAACATTACTGGCTGCTGCAAGATACCCACCACCGGATGCAGAATTGGGGCGTTCCAGTGCTGGATTGGTTGGGAGTGTTGGATGATGGAGAGGGACGCTGGAAACAGGGGATATCCTTCGATCAGTCTCACCCAAATACGATCGGTCACAACCTGATGTATGAGACGATCGATCTTAACCTGTTCGCGATCGACAAAGACGAATTGGCAAGAGAAAAAGAATACTTTTGCAAACCGAAAGAAGTTCCAGTTTACCTTGACAATGCGGGTTTTCAAGTCTCTGCTTGTCTTGAAGAACAGCGTTTGCGGATTGTCAATTCATCACCAAACAATTACACGATCGCTCCCGATTGGCAAGCAATCCAAACTGCACTGCAACGCAAAGCAGGATTGATACCGGGGATCTACATTGCCAAGAATGTCAAGTCAGGGGCGCTTCCTTTCTTTGCAGTGCAGGAGAATGGGGCGATCGAAACTACAGTAGAAATTCCCGCAGGCGCTGATTTGGAATACACTTCCGCTTTCAATCTTTTTGCACCGAACAACTCACAAGTGTTGTTCTATGACGGGAATTTGGGGATTTTGAAAGTAGACGATCGCCACCTTTGGATTATCAACGAATCAGACAAAGAGTACAACATCCAACCGATGTGGAAGGAGGTTCGCGCTCAACTAAAAGCCATGCCATCGGCTGTCTATGACGATCCGCTAAATCCCAACGCACCTTTTCGCACCATGATGATTGGCAACGACGGACTCGAAAGCCGGGTGAAAGCACCGCCTAAGTCCGCTGTATTGTTTCAATATAAATGTCAATTATCTGATATCAGCCGTGTGGCGATTTTGCCGCTTGGCGATCGATGTGCGGTGCGGATGATGCTTTACAAGATGGAGTACGATGGCCCTGCTTTTCCCTTCGATTTGACGCGCACTACCAATATTGGAGATGTTGCTGATGCGATCGAAAACGGTTTTTATGATATGTGGAATCCGGCTTTTTTGCATTACAGCGCTGAAGCGGGCAGAATCTATCACAGTAAGTGGTCTGGTCTTTCTTTTGCCCATGAAGTTGAGGAAACAGACGATCCTGTTAATGATATGTCTCCGGTATTTGAACGGATGCGCGAGCGATATACGGCACGTTCTGGGCGGTTTTGGTACGCACTTAAAAATTGTGATAAGGTACTGTTTGTTCGCACTGGTATTGCCGATCGCAATGGTGCGATCGATCTAATCCATAAACTTGAATACCAATGTCAGGGGAAACCTTTTCAATTGATGCTGCTTTCTCCCCAATCTTCCGATGAGTTTGGAGGTCTTGCCAATGTGCTGCATTACAATGTGGAGTTTCATCCCGATCAAATGTATGACGATTTGGGACACTGGATGTACTGTACGGATGTGATGCGAAGGATTTTGGAGTCGATCGGGGTTTCCAGCAAAAACCTGTTTTGGTGTCCGCCTAAGATACCGCAAAATAGATGAGTGTTGACTATTGACTGTTGACTGTTGACTGTTGATAGTTGTTCGTGGTTAGTTTTGATATCAATTCCGGTTACACCGGAATTATTAGTAGCCGAAATTAGGAGACGGCAGTGCCGTGTCCCTACAATGTTATTTTGGGTAGGGACACGGCACTGCCGTCTCCTCTATATTATTCCGGTGCAACCGGAATTGATATAATTCGGATGCCACCGGATTTGATATCATATCAAATCCGCTAACAAATAACCAATAACTAATCACAAAGCTCAACAAAATAATTGAATTATGGTCGGCTTAGTCACTTTTCCCATCGCATTACGAGGTAATTCTTCAACTGTCAAAATTCGGGTGGGGACTTTATACACAGCCAATTGCTCTTTTGCCCAACTCCTGAAAGATGATAAGTTTAAACTACATTCCGATCGCAAAACTAATGCAGCGCAAACTCGCTCACCCCATTCTACATCCTCAACCCCAACCACTGCACATTCCAAAATCTCTGGATGCGATCGCAATACTTCCTCAATTTCTAAAGCTGAAACTTTATAGCCTCCGGTTTTGATGATATCCACGCTCATCCTTCCGAGAATGCGATAATTGTCATTCTCGACTACCGCGAAATCTCCTGTACAAAGCCAACCATCTCGAAAAGTTTTCGCGGTTGCTTCGGGGTTTTGCCAATATTCCAGAAATACTCCGGGGCCTTTGACTTGAATTTCTCCTGGTGTTCCCGGTTCGACTAATTCTCCGTTTTCATCGACTAATCGCACTTCCACATGAGGCAGAGGTTTTCCGACATATCCCGATTCCCGTTTACCGTGTAAAGGGTTGGATAACGCCATACCAATTTCTGTCATCCCATAGCGTTCTAGCAAAAAATGACGGCTGATGTTTTGCCACTTTTCTAATACTTGAACGGGTAGCGCGGCTGAACCTGAGACCATCAAGCGCATTTTAGCACAACTTTCCGATCGGCTTTTTTGGCGTTCTTCGGTAGCAGTTTCCCAAGCAGCAATCAATTTTACATAAATCGTCGGTACTGCCATAAATAAGGTTAAATTACCGTCACAAATGCGATTCCAAACAATTTCTGCATCAAATTTGTTCAACATTTGGCACTCTGCGCCGGCCCATAAAGCACAGGTTAATACATTGACAATTCCGTGAATATGATGTAGTGGGAGTACGTGCAGAATGCGATCGCTCGATTTCCATTCCCAAGCGTCGATTAAGCTAGTTACTTGAGCTTGAATATTTTGATGAGTGGTAACTACACCCTTGGGTTTGCCGGTTGTACCGCTGGTGTAGAGAATTAAGGCGCGTCTGGTGATATCTATTTCTGGAAGAGGACTAATCTGAGTTGGAAGTATTTCTGAAGTGAGGATAAATCGTAAGTTGTGCGATCGGGCGATCGGGCGCAATAAAGCTTCAAAATTAGGATGGGCAACAATAATCGATGCTCCAGAATTGGTAATAACATACTCTAATTCTGGTCGCGGGTGGGACACACATAGAGGTACGGCGATCGCGCCTGCGCGCCAAATTCCCCACAGAGTAGCCACATACTCAAACCCAGACGGAATCAGAAAAGCAATTCGCTGTTCTTGTAAATCGGCAACATCTTGAAGCAGATTTGTTGCTATTTGGCTGGATGTGTGCAGCAAATCCCCATAGGTATACGTTTGTTCGTTGGTGGCGATCGCCATTCGATCTTTGTGTTCTAGAGCACAATTTATCAATGGGAGATTCATGTTTTGAGTATTCATCTGAATAATGTGGGTAAATCACAAGTGCGATCTCAGCATAACTGGAAAATATCTCATCAAGATCGACTACAGATGAAATGCTAAGACAATACTGACTAAACATAGTTTGCCAAAGTCCTGACGGGTGCATCTCACTTTTGCAAATATATGAAAAAGGGCTAAAATGAAAAAGCTAGTAAAACTGTAAAAAAAGATGAGGTAAAAAAATGACACCCGAAGACCAAAAGCTCCTAAAAGCACACTTAAAAGGGGTAGCAGAAATTCTTTACAGAAATACAGATTTAACCGAACTTTCAAATTTTGAAAGTATCGAATAATCTCTACGTCAAAAAATGTTAAAAGAAGTTGGGCCCGAACTAGGTAGGTTTTTTTTTCAACAGTATCAGGAATTAAAATAGGAAGACAGCGAACCATAAAATCCTTAGTCGGGTTGCTGAATATTACAGACAACCAGGCGGAATATTTCGGGCTAAAACCTTATAGTCAACTCAGTCCAATGATGGAAAAGTGCGATCTGATAATCAGCGCCAACGAGTCTTATCAAAAAGGAGAAAAAGATTTAGAAACATTCACAGGAATCCATGTGGCTCATAGTACATTACATAGATTAGTAAAAAGCCAAAAATTTGAATTGCCTACATCTAAACAAGGAGTCCAAGAAATTACATTAGACGGAAGCAAAGTCAGGCTACGTAACGAACACAAAGGCAAGCCGTGTTATTGGAAAGATTATAATGCTCTCTGTCTAGATCATGTTTATTGCGGAGCATTTTTTCAAAATAATCAAGATTTAATTGATTGGAGTAATAGCCAAAAACTGCTGTATCCTATGTATTGTATAGGAGATAGTCATCCCGGAATTTGGAAGCTTTTTCAAGAAATTGGAGTGACTGAACAAAGACAAAAAATTTTAGATTGGTATCATCTGAAAGAAAATCTCGCTGACGCAGGAGGTTCAATGAAACGCTCAAAAGAAGCAGAAAGTTTGTTGTGGTCAGGTCAAGTTAATGAAGTTATCAATTTATTTAAATGTCTGAAAAGAAAACTATTTAAAACATTTTGTACTTATTTAGAGACTCATCGCAGCCGAATAGTTAACTATCAATACTATCAAGAAGCATCCTTGAGTTCTATCGGTTCTGGAACAGTTGAATCAACGATTAAACGAATTGGACTAAGGGTGAAACTATCGGGAGCGCAGTGGAATATCGAGAGTGTTTTCTCTATCCTTTCTGTTCGCTGTGCTTATCTCAATGGTCAACTTTCCACTTGATGTATTTGCAAAAGTGAGATGCACCCGATCGATTTTTTATTCGATATCAAAGAAATATTCAAAAGCAATCCCGATTAGCGGCCGACAACTCGCCCGACTCTAGTCGATCTAAGTATATAAAATCAGGAGACTTTACTCCCGCTTCAGCTCTAATTTTCACCAGTTCAGGAGATTCAAAAAAGCGCTTCGCATCGTCTATTGATGTCCACGATGAAAAATGTACTATTTTATTTGGATCGCTGGCATATTTTAAAACTTGATAGGTTCTCTCTCCTGCTTCCCGGCGGATATCGGAGGCCTTGTCAAAAATCTTTTTCCACGACTCATAATTTTCAACTTCATGGATGATCAATACGTATTGCATAATGTGTTGACTTGGAAATTTTGTTTGATTGATAGACATCTCCCATAATTATTGTGGAACAGGCATCCTGCCTGTTCTTCACAGGCTTTTTGGGAGATGTCTAATCGATCGCTCTTTTGGATATCCGTAAGAGCGATCGTAACTTAATTCAGCCAGGGATAGGATTAATAGGGCAAATTGTTTGAATTCCGAGGCCCGACATTTGATAGATTCAACCCGCTATCATAGATGTCGTCAGCAATCTGAATTCCAAGCGGAATACCACCGATATTCTGAGAGAGGTCGGGATTGCCTGTAGCATTTGCAGCAAAAGCATCAAATACCCAATGCACCCCTAAAAAGACACGACTGATGCCATTTTCGATAATCATTTGCCATAGCCCACCTGGAAAACTGCGAACGTGTTTGGGTCGCACAGTTCCCTTATTGTCTCGGTTAATGCCATTGAACTCATCAGAGACAAAGGTAATCCCATTAAACAAGGTGTCATTGCTGCGGCTAGTTACCTGATAAAACCGTCGGGTAATATGCAGCGCCGCTGCACCAAACGTAGCGTGTCCAGAAGGATAGGCTGGAAAAGGTGGCGTACCGTTTTTCTTGGTGGAATTCGTATTCGGTGCCCCTAGCGGTAACCACGCGGTGTCAGCATCCCCAGAGAGGACTTTATTACCCGTAGCGGCTGGACCCAAGGAGGGATCGTTTTCCCGAATGCCGACGACAGGTCGCCATAAATCGTGAATGTATTTCTGATCCCAGGCTAAAACACCAGCATCTCCCATTGCAGCATTCACCAGCGCAAAAAGACGAGCATTTTGATCGACATTATTATTGCGAGCGATCGCCACAGCACGAACAATCTGGTTGTATAAGCGAGGGGGTGTCCCTAACTCAGCAGCGCCATCATAGCCCCAGTAGATGCCGATGAGTGTTTCATTTGCAGTTCGAGCAGAAATACCTGTGGGTAAAGTTCCCATCAATTCAGGTGCAATCCCTTTCCCGTACACCTGTTTCAGGGCGTTGATATACTCAGGACTCCCTAGCTGAGGTGGAGGATTTAACTCATGACGGTTAGTGACAGCAAAACCTCTTGATTGTGCGCCATAGAAGGGCGCATGAAAACCTTGATCGCTATTATCTGGATCGGGACGGTGTGCGCCACGAGCCATTGATGCAGCATAGCCATCATCGCTAGCGCTAGGATCGTCCTGTCGCTTCTCCAAGATTTTTTGGGCTACCAAAAGACCAAATTCATGACCTTCTTGTAGACCGTTTCCTTGTAAACCTGCTTGAGTATGCTTCAGATCGAAAAAGGATTTTTGACTGGGATACAAGCTAGACAATGTAGCGTGGGCAGCGGCGGCTACCGCAGCATTGGCTGAGGAATTTGGTTTCGGACTAGGTAAGCCAGGAATATAAGCAGATAAGTCAACAGGAGTGAGTTGATTACCTCGTACCCCTGCATAAGCATCATACATGGCTAAGTGAACGATCGCCAAAGCGCGAGAACTTAGAGTGGGGCCAGGTTGCTCTTTCTTTCCGTTAGTAAAACTAACACGATTGGCTTCCAGTGCAACTTCATTCCAATACAGAATTGGGTCCATTATGTTTCTCCTAGGAATAGTTGAGTATGGCTACTTACAAACGCCAAAACGCTAATGCGTTGAGCTAGAAAAAGGGTGATTTTGCTTTTAATTGCAGCTAATTTTAGCTTGAGTTCACCCTTACCTTCAGTTAGTAAATCTAGCTGACGAGTTTTCCTCATTGCGCTCATTCTCACTAAAGTCTGAGGCGCTTGCCTAGTCGCTTTTTCTAGTTACCTCAAATGAGTGTCACTCGTTTGAGTGACATGGCAACTTTGCCAAAATTTCGTAGAAGTTGCTAAACTAACACGGCAACTAGCTATGGGAAACCAGCAATAATTTGGAGGTATAAATTCCCCGTGCGCCTACAAGAGTGGGGCGATCGGATGAGAGAAGAGCAGAAGCGAAACCAAAATCCAGTGGTAGAAAAACTCAAAAAATTGAAGGCTCAAAAGCTGGCGATCTAGAATTATAATTAGGCATTTAGGATCGATCGCTCTTTTGGATATCGGTAAGAGCGATCGATCGCAGCATAACTGAAAAATAGCTCATCCAGATAACAGGCTGTTATTAGATAAAATGGTTGCGGCTGGCATCGCAATCGTCATTTTATGAGTTTAGCGCTCTGGTTTCGATCGCGATCGGGACGATCGGACTCTCGATATAATTGGGATGTCACCAGATTTGATCTAACCAAGCATCTGTCCTTTCAGCACTGGATAGTTGACACCCATGACTCAAAGCCTCAATCCCACCACATTACCCCCCGCCTTTCCCGATCACACCCAACTACCTGACTCCGACGGCACGTTTGTGAAAAACTTCCAAGAACATCCGCAGAGTATCCTGCTCACCGACTCCCTGGAAACTACACTGCAAACCCTCCACCCCGACGGACAGTATGCGATCGGGCAAGATTGCGGCATCAAAAGAGCGCGAAACCGAGCCTCCAGAACGCGGAGCCGAAGCGCCTGACGGTTCTACATCCCCAACGTTCCGCCTCTAGTAGATGGGGAAATTCGCCGCTCTTATGTGTTGTGGCGCGAGTATATTGTGCCGCTGATTGCGATCGAGTTCGCCAGTGGTGATGGTTCCGAAGAACGGGACAACACCCCCTTATCTCGCTTACCAGAAGGGGGAAACCAGAAACCGGGTAAGTTTTGGGTATACGAGCGGATTATCCGTATCCTTACTATGCGATATACACCATCAAAACCAGCGAATTGGAAGTTTACAACTGGGTGAATACTCGCTATCGCCGCCTGGAACCGAACGATCGCGGACATTACCAGATCGACCTTATGGGAGTAGAGTTAGGAGTATGGGAAGGCAGTTATCAAAATCAGGCCCAGCGATGGTTGCGCTGGTGGGATAACGAAGGTAATTTATTGCGAACTGGTAGCGAACAAGCCAAACTCGAACGCCTCCACACCGAACAGGAACGCCAACGAGCCGATCGCGCGGAGCAAGCCCAACAGAATGCTATTCCCCCATTGCTGGCTATGGGTTTAACGGTAGAGCAAGTGGCGATTGCGCTCTCGCTGTCGGTGGAAGATGTGCAGAGATTCGGGTAAAGTGCGATCGAAATTGCAAATTGCCGTAACATTAAAACTAGAGTTTATACCCATACACATGACACAGCAGAGCAACTTTGTGAAAGGAGAAACTTTTAATCAAGAAGAAGGAGCTTCTGTTGAATTTAAGGAGATCAAGTCACCGCAGCCAGCCAATAAGATTAATACGATTGTAGACCATGCTGAAAAGTATGTAGTTGGATTCCTGAATGCCCGAATAGAAGGATCTCTCTATTCAGGCATAGATGACTCCGGGATTATTCAGGGAGTCCCTCTTGACCGAAATAACAGAGACGAGATTGATAGAGGGATTCCTGATAAATTAAGAAGGACTGATCCGCCTATTCCTCATCACTATTATGAAGTGACTATTCATGATATTTTAAATTTGGAGCGGGAGCATATAGAAGACTTATGTGTTGTGCAAATACACGTATTCAAGACAGAAGATAAAAAATATCTCTATAGAACTTCAGGGGGAAGTGTGTACCTGAAGAAAGGCTCAGCCTGTCCGAAACTGAACAGCGAAGAAATTTTGCAAATAAACAAGACACGCACACAGGTACATTTGCGGAAAAAAGCTGACGCACTTGATGAAAAACTAAAAAAAGAACCTAATAATCGTGACCTTTTAAGCAAGAGAGCTGAAGTTGCAACAGATATGGGTGATGTTGATAATATGGATCGAGTTTACCGGAAATTGCTGGAACTAGATCCTAAAAGCCCAAAAATAAGGATAGAATATGCCACGGCTCATAAGAGTATAGGTGATTTAGAAGGCGCGTTATCTATCCTCGATGAAGCTCTTAAATCAGACATTAATGACTCCTCTATTTCAAAGAATAAAGGATTAATTTTTGAGGAATTATATAGATGGAGTGAAGCTTATTTATCTTATAAAGATATGCTTAAAAAGAATCCGGATGATTATACTATTCTTACTAGAATTGGCGTTGCATTAAGGCATAGAGGAAAATACAGTGAATCTATTAAATTTCTGAATTATGCACTCTCAAAATGCCCCAATTATAGACTAGCAAAATATGAAAAGAAAAAAACCTATTCAGAGATTTTTAAAACAGGTAATACGAATTAAGAATATCTCTAAAATACAATGAGACTTTTGATAAGATTGAGCGATTTGGAAAATCGTGGTATAATTACTGCCGTACCTACTTAATGGGTATTTATTTCCGTTAGCGATACTGCGACGGAGGACTCTCAACTTAGCCTTACGCCCCTGGTACTAAACGTCAGTGTGCGTTGCTTATGCAAAAAGCGTGAATGCTCAGAGAGTAGGTACTTCATTTTAAGAGTCTGAGCGGATAGTTATGAAAAACAAGACTTATCTTGCTCCCTTTTTATACGAGAGTTGCGAAGAACTTTCCCAAAAGTTCAAAGAGCTTAAATCACCTTATGATGTTGCTCAACTCTTGCAAGTTCCTTATAAATATCTGATCTATTATATTTACCGTATTCCTCACGATTCTCGGTACACAAAATTTCATGTACCTAAGAAATCTAGAGGCTATAGAACTATTCATTCCCCTAATGGTTCGTTAGGAATAGTTCAAAGAAAACTCAGCCAAGTTTTATATGCTGTCTATCGACCAAGACCTTCTGTTCATGGATTTGCAACTTCGCGCAGCATTATTACTAACGCTAAAGCTCACGTCCGAAAAAAGTTCATTCTCAACCTGGATATTAAGGATTTCTTTGACTCTATTAACTTTGGTAGAGTCAGGGGATTGTTCATGGGAAAGCCCTATGAACTAGACGAGAAAGTCGCGACTATCTTAGCTCAGATATGCTGTTTCGATAATAAACTACCACAAGGAGCACCAAGTTCACCAATAATCTCAAATCTTATTTGTGCAAAAATGGATAGCGAATTACAAAGATTTTCCAGAGAGCATGGATTATTTCAGACACGATATGCAGATGACATTACTTTATCTAGCAACAGGAATGAACTACCAGTCTCATTAGTTTCATCTTATGAAAAAGGTTCTTCTAAGGTTGTTTTAGGAGATGAATTGCGCTCGATAATAGAGAGAAATGGGTTTAGAATTAACGAGGCAAAAGTGAGGCTATCTTACAACAAAACACAAAGGCAGGAAGTTACAGGTCTAATTGTCAATCAAACTGTTAATGTAAGTCGTAAATACGTCCGTAATATTGACGGTGCCCTTCATGCCTGGGAAAAGTATGGACTAGAGGCAGCTACAGAAACTTATGAATCAAAATATGCCAAGAAAGTGACCTTGCCCGAGAAGGATCTAGCCCGTTTCGTAGACTCTGTACGTGGGAAAATCGAGTTTGTAGGTAGTGTTAGAGGCAAAGATGACTACCTCTATCAGAAGCTTCTGAGCAAGTTTAACGCTCTCAGAAAAAAAGAAGCTGAGCGTCAAAAACCTATAGAGACTTAAGATCCACGGATAACTTCTCAAATACTACCCAACGATTGAAATTGCGTGTGGTGTATCTGCCCTTGACGCTGTTCTAGAAGTATCCTGATGCCGATCGACCTTTCTACACAAGTCGATCGGCAATTGGTACGCTGTAACAGAATTAGGTATGTGTACCCGAGATCGGACGATACCCATGCAGGCGATCGTAAGTCGCTCTTCGAGAAGATATTTTATGCTGAATGCTCCTGATAGAAAACTCTGCGATGCGACTCACTTGGTTTCTTTTGAGCCAGTGCTTGTACCCATCGGCTACAGGGCCTGCAAGCAGTTCATACCATCGCTGAATCATTTTTTCTGTGGTGAAATCTTCAGCGCGCTTCAGTCCGTTGGCTACCATTTTTTGATACAATTCAGGCTGTGACTTAAGTAGTTTAACTGCCTCAAATACTGCTTGAGGTGTTGTCACTTCGATATAATCTAAGTCTGATTGTCTCTGTTCCCGGAAGGCTGGCTCAGGCCCGAGTAAAGCTGGTACTCCCGCTATCCAAGCATTAACCAGTTTACTAGCTGGTTTGACTAAGGCATCTTTTTCAGTTAGATCGCGCACAGCTAAAACTAAATCATCGGTGGTGTAGTCATGCCACATTACAGGTTGATTTTCAGGTCTGCCATTAATTCTGAATGTGACACCCAGTTTTTCTAGTTCTTGCTTAAATTCAGGAGAACGAAACGATTCATATAGATTAACATCCCCACCTTTGAAAACAATATTTTTAATTGTACTGCCTCGTTCTTTCAGCCTCGGTATCAGACCAGGTTGGGGCCAGATAGGTATGAATACATCTGTTTTTGAATCGATACATATTTTATTTTGCACAACAGTGAAATCGCAAAGAGGAGGTGGGAAACCATCGCCACGACAACCTACAATAAAGCAGTTAAAAGTTCGATCCTTAATTCCTAAATCTAAAGAACTAATAACACAAATTTGTCCGGGAATAAATCGATCCGAAATTGATACATTGAGGTATTTTTGCTTCAAATACAAATAGGTAACGAGAATCCAACATTCTTCGTTAGTTTGAATGCGACTATGTAACGAGCTGGGATCGAGGATTGATATTTCAGAGGAGTCAAATAGCTCAGGCCAACGTTCGGGATACCGAATCACAAATGTGACAGGGTGTGGAAGAGAGAGAAGATTTATCGACACAGCTTTTTCCTCCAGAGTATACTAATTGTTTTGAATGAGACGCACTTGTCTTCAAACCACTCTACCTAATAATTAATTTTACCGCAACTGCGATCTACCGAACTGCATATAATTTACCTGTTATGGCGTTCTGGGAAAGGGTTGGAGGCGATCGCTCGCACGATGTAAAGATGCTTTTTGAAGGCGCGATACAGGATAACATTTTTTGAGTAAAAATTGAAATGCCATATATTTTGTAGTCAAGTCCCGCTGGCGACTGCTCTTTCTCTGCGGCGTATCTCGCGAATGTCGATTGCCTGCTTCGTCCAGCATTCCGACTCAAGCAGGTGCCCGGCTAGAAAACAAAGACTTCTATTGAGTAGCTGATTGCGAACAGATAAGAAGATATAGAGTTTTTATTTGATGAACCCTATCTGTAAGCCTTGCGAGATTATTACCAAAGTCAGAATGATCAATGTGGTTTTGGGAATGGTGATTCCGAGCTATTTGCTAAAGCAGCAGGATGCAATTATTACGCTGAAACATCAGTTGGAGAATTTGTGCTTGGTAGTCTGAAAGAGGATGTTACCAACCTTGATGGTCGATCGGCTCTATGAAGGTATAAATTTTATCAAGAAAGAACTGGTTTGACAGTGCCTCAAAAAGCAACTTTTAAAACATAGAAAAATCCGGCAACAATCTACGCTTAAGCTATAGGTAAACGCTCAATATCCTTGATTGGGGGCGCACCGAACATCCGAGAATATTCGCGGCTGAACTGTGATGGACTTTCATAGCCTACCTGATAGGCAGCATTTGCGGCATCGGAGTTTTCGGCAAGCATCAGGCGACGCGCTTCCAATAGTCTTAATTGTTTTTGATATTGAAGTGGACTCATTGATGTCACTTCTTTGAAATGGTGATGGAAAGACGAAGCGGACATATTCGCTTTCCCTACCAAATTTTCAACCCGCATCGGCTTTGCAAAATCAGTTTTAATCCGTTTTATCACTTCAGCTATCCGCTGCATATTACTGCCGGATGTGGCAATTTGGTGGACAGATTCACCTTGTTCACCGATTAAAAGACGATAATAGATTTCGCGGATAATCATCGGTACTAGGATAGGAATATCCTGCGGCGTATCCAACAGCCGTGTTAGTCTGAGGGCGCAATCGAGCAACGGTGTATCAGCGGTGCTGACGAATAAGCCTCTGACGGAGTTCTCTTGCTTACTTGCAATCGGGCTGGTTTGGTCAATGATAGTATCACAAAGTTGACGTGGATCTAAATTAAGCTTAAATCCTAAATATGGCTTGTCTACAGTTGCCTCAACAACACATCCACTCAGAGGCAAATCTACCGAGACGACAAGATATTGAGACGCGCCATAACGATAGGTTTCCTCACCTAGTAATGCTTCTTTTTTACCCTGAACGAGGATGGCGAATATCGGTTCACTGACACCGTGTAGTGTTGCGGGAGCAGAAGATTGTCGCTGAAATTCTAGCTTGTCTATATCTGTTTTATGAAAACCATCCCCTTTCCCGTCGGTGTATCGAGTGATTAATGCTGCCAATTCTTTACACTGATTTGCGATCCTATTCGAGGGCTTCGCTAACGCATCTTGGTCAATTACTTGGTTGAGCATTTCAATCTCCATCCTAGTTTTTTGATTGATTTAACCATTCCCTTGCGATCATTATAGAGCATCCCGATCCGTTCATGAAATCTTGGTTTGGAGGATTAGGCAATAAATTGCGAGGTCTGTGTATTTAGGATTGTTACTCTTACTCATACTATGGACATATCTGAATACAACAGTAAAAGGATCGGGCAATGACGAAGGACAAGACAAAAATCGCATTGGTAACGGGAGCGAGCAGAGGACTTGGCAAAAATACTGTGTTGAGTCTTGCCAAAAAAGGGGTTGATGCGATCGTCACCTACCATAGCAATGCTGAGGAAGCTCATCATGTAGTATCTGCGATCGAAGAGCTTGGTGCTAAAGCTGTTGCACTGCAACTGGACACTTCCAACACCAAAACCTTTGACGGTTTCGTGGAACAAGTCAAACAGTCACTCAAAGATAAATGGCAGACAGAGCATTTTGATTTCCTGGTTAATAATGCTGGTATTGGAATTCACGCATCTTTTGCTGATACCACTGAAGATGATTTCGATCGCTTGATGAATGTTCATGTGAAGGGCGTTTTCTTCCTCACGCAGAAACTTCTGCCTTTGATCAATGATGGAGGACGGATTGTGAATATTTCGTCTGGACTGGCTCGTTTTACTACGCCGGGATATGCCGCTTATGCAAGTATGAAAGGGGCGATCGAGGTTTTGACCCGATGATATATGGCGAAAGAACTGGGACACAGACAGATTGCCGTGAATGTGGTGGCTCCGGGCGCGATTGAAACGGATTTCAATGGCGGTGCGGTGCGTGACAATCCTGAGATTAACAGCTTTATCGCTTCGCAAACCGCCCTAGGTCGCGTCGGTGTGACCGATGACATCGGTGGTGCGATCGCCTCTTTGCTATCC